>Ga0182749_1001446_pt1 | contig 18781 bp, 16 predicted proteins | sample eDN3rd37CKraftMG_FD_128875 | JGI IMG/M metagenome (GOLD analysis project Ga0182749, IMG submission 128875) | Enriched Miracle-Growth compost microbial communities from Emeryville, California, USA - eDNA 3rd pass 37_C Kraft MG (version 2) (version 2) ...
CCATGTTAGCCTTGACGGAATATTACTTCGATAGCCACATGCTTTAACTGTCGTGTGCGTCGAATCCGGCCCAGCCACGGCCATTTTCTCCACCTAGCCTGCAGGCGCTATTGGAGACCGAGGGATGATCAGAAACAAGGCTGTATCCACGCGCGTCGGACTGCTGCCGGCGATCGCGGCGCTCTGCGTCGCATGTTCGCTGACAGTGCGCGCCGAAAACCCGCCGGTTACGGCCCCGAATGAATCGGCCGCTGCGCCGGCGGCCCCGGCGACGAGCCCGGCGGCTGCGAGCACGGCAGCCGCCCCCGCCGGCCAGGGTTCGGCCGCGCCCCAGGCGCAGGCCCACGATACCCAGGCTTCGACTTCCACGCCGCTCGATGCGCCGGCCGCCGCTGCCCAGCAGCCCGCCGCCGCTCAACAGCCGCCTGCCCAGAACGCCAGCGTCGGAACGCCGGGCCACCAGCAGACAAATGCAGCACCGGCCGCGACCGCGCCGGACGCTGCAACCCCTGCCGGCGCTGATCCGGATGCAACGGCGGCAACACCCGCCGCAATTGATCCGACTCCGGACGCCGAGACCGCCGCCGCACCTGCCGCAACGCCTCCGGCCGCGGCACCTGCGGCTTCCGCAGCGGCTCCGGCTGCACCGCCGGCGCCGGCTGCCGATGCGAACGCATCGACGAACGACCCGCCGAAGGCAACGGCAGCGCTGCCCGATACATCGGCACCCGCCGACGCAACTGCGCAAGTGCTCCCGCCCGCCGATCCGGTCATCGCCGGCGTGCGCGAGCGCATCGCCTCGCTCGGCAAGTCGGCGAGCGAGGATGAGGCTGCCGCCCTCAGCGCCTATTACGGCGATCTCACGGGCACCGCCATGTGGGCATCGACGAACGGCCTCACCGAGAAGGGCAAGGCCGTCGTTGCCGAGATCGGGCGCGCCGAGAACTGGGGCTTGCCCGTCTCGGCGTTCGACGTGCCCGCGCCGTCGATTGCAAATCTGACGCCGGAAGCCGCCGCGGACGCGGAGCTGAAAGTGTCGCTCGCGGTACTGAAGTACGCCCGCTTTGCCCGCGGCGGACGCATCAACCCGCGCAGCATCTCGCAGTTGATGGACCAGTCGCCGACGCTCGTGCCGCCGCGCACGGTGCTGACCGAGATCCACGCGGCAGCCAGCCCGGACGCTTACCTCACCTCTCTGCATCCCAAGCATCAGCAGTTCGAGGCCCTGCGCCAGGTGCTGCTCAAGCTGCGCGGCGGAGCGGAGAGGGAAGAGGAGCAGGAGGTTGCCGATCCGGCGCTCGCGGTGAAGCTGCCGATGGGCCGCATTATCCGTCCCGGCAGCACCGATGAGCAGGTGTCCCTGCTGCGTCAGCGCCTCAAGGTCACCGCCGACGATCCGGCGGACGAGAACGTCTATGACGAGAAGCTTCAGCAGGCCGTGCGCGAATTCCAGCGTGCGAACGGTCTCGCCACGGACGGCATCGTCGGCAATGGCACCCGTCAGGTGATGAACGGTGGCCCGGCCCCCGCGCCGCCCGCGAGCAACGAATCCAAGATCGAGCGCATCCTCATCAACATGGAGCGCTGGCGCTGGGTGCCGAACGATCTCGGTGAGTTCCACGTCTGGGATAACGTGCCGGAGTTTCTCACGCGCATCGTGAAGAACGGCAAGGTCGTCCATACCGACGAGATCATCGTGGGGCAGCCGTCCTGGCCGACGCCCGTCTTCTCCGCCGACATGAAGACCATCGTCTTCCGGCCGAGCTGGGGCGTTCCCGATGGCATCAAAACCAAAGAGCTGGCGCCCTTGCTTCGCAAGAGCAGCGGCGGCGCGGGCTTTTTCGGCATCTTCGGCGGCGGCTATTCTGCGCAGGCGGTGCTCGATGCCTATGACCTGCGCGTCTATGCGGGTGGCCGGCAGATCGATCCGAACTCGGTAAACTGGGCGAGCGTCGACATTCGCCGCTACAGCTTCCAGCAGCCGCCCGGACCGAAGAACGTGCTCGGCGAAGTGAAGTTCATGTTCCCGAACTCCCATGACGTCTACATGCACGACACGCCCGAGCGCGGGCTGTTCGGAAAGTCCTACCGCGCGCTGAGTCACGGCTGTATGCGCGTGCACGAGCCGCGCCGGCTTGCCGAGGTCCTTCTCGGGGAAGACAAGGGCTGGTCGGCGTCCAAGGTGCAGAGCATGTTCTCGAGCGGCGGCGAGGTTGCGCTCGAGAAGCATATTCCCGTGCACGTGACCTATATGACCGCGCGCGTTGACGACAACGGCAAGCTGCACACCTATGGCGACTTCTACGGCCTCGACAGCCGCACCGCCGCCGCGCTGACCGGTAAGTCGATCCGCTTCGAGCAGCCGAGCTATGCCGACGACGATGCGGTGGCTTCGAGCCAGCCGGTGACGCAGCAGTCCCAGCGTCGGCGCGCGAGCACGAAGAAGCAGGCGCAGAATGGCAGCCCGGCCTCGCTGGCCGATGCCATCCAGGGCCTATTCTCGCCGTAAGCCGGCGGACGGTCCGCGGGAAGGATAGTGTTGGAAGCGCTCCGGACCATCGCGGTCCGGGGCGCTTTCTCTTTCTGCATTCGCTTAGTGGCGGCGACGCGGGAGCTGGTGGAAGCCGATCGAACGAAGACCGGGCCGTTCGTCTCGCTCTCAATGATTTGCAGTGTCCGGCGTGTCCGGCGTCTGCGCGCGTATCAGCTCGTCGAGCTTGGCGGCGTTGCGTTCCGCATCTTCGGGAAAGCCGGCGCCGATCCACCAGTCCTCGAAGGCGTTCACGATACGTCCGACCGCCGGGCCGGGCGTCACCCCGCGCGCGACGACATCGGCGCCGCGCACCGGCAGCGCCGGTGCTGTCCAGCGCATGGGCAGTGTCACGCGCTCGGTACGCGCCCCATCGTCGACATCGGCGTGCGCGCGCGCCCAGTCGAGCAGTGCGCCGGCGATGAAGTCGTCCGCGCCATTGCGATAGATGAATTCCTTCGCCGCGGCCTCGCTGCGACGCGGGTCGAACGCGCTCGCGCACCGCCGGGCAGCAGCGAGCTGGCGTCCTTCGGCGGACGAGAGCCGCAGGCGCGTTTGCAGGTCGAGCGGCGTATTGCCCGCGAGCGCGGCGAGCCGCAGCAGCGGATCGGGCGCGCGGCCGAGGTGCGCCTCGATGGCGGCCAGCCGCTCCAGCGCGGTCACGTCCCCCGCCACGCCGATGAGAGGAACGAGAATGCCGGCCTTGCGCATCACCGCCGCCGCCGGCACCGCACCCGGCGCGATGAGAAGGCGCAGCAACTCGGCGCGGATGCGCTCGCCGGAAAGCTGCGCCAGCCCGGCGCGCTCCGCCTGCACCGCCGCGAGGCTTTCCGCATCGGGCGCTGACGGATCGCCGTATTCGGCGAGGAAGCGAAAGAAGCGCAGGATGCGCAGATAGTCCTCGCGGATGCGCGCATGCGCATCGCCGATGAAGCGCACGCGCCGGGCGGCAAGGTCCGCATACCCGCCGAGCGGATCGTGCACCCGGCCGTCGGCGTCGACGTAAAGCGCATTCATCGTGAAGTCGCGGCGCATGGCGTCTTCGCGCCAATCGGTGCTGAACGTAACCCGCGCGTGACGGCCGAACGTCTCGACATCCCGGCGCAGCGTCGTCACCTCGAAGGGGATCTTGCCGGAGATCACCGTGACCGTGCCATGGTCGATGCCCGTCGGCACGGCCTGCAGGCCTGCGTGCTTGGCGAGCCGCATCACCGCGTCGGGCAGCGCCGTCGTTGCGATGTCGACATCCTTGACCGGCAGTCCCATCAGCGCGTTGCGCACCGCGCCGCCCACGGCCCGTGCCTCCGCTCCCTCGCGCGTAAGGGCGGCGAATACAGCGCGCGTCTCGTCCCGCCGCAGCCAATCGGCCGTGGCAAGGCGGGGCAACCCGGAGCCATCCTGCGCGCGCGCCATCGTTTCAAACCGCCAAAGCTAGAGGCGAGCGATCAAGCTACTTGATCTGTCCCGGCTCGATGCGTCCGTCCTTGAACGAGGGCGGCGTATAGACCTGGCCGGGCTTGCCGCCTGAAATCGTGCCGAAGCTTGCGAGCACGATCAGGACGAGCGCCGCACCGGCGACGAACAGCCAGATCAGCGGCGCGTCGTCGAGCACGCGCCGCGCATCCGGCTTCTCCTCCCGGGTCATATAGACGTAGGCGACGTAGATGATCGTCGGCAGCAGGAAAAGGAGGATGTTCTCGGCAACGATGCGGATCATTCTGCAAAGAGCCTTCTGTGCATGTTTTTCATTATACCTGCCGTCACGCCCCAGATGTATCGCTGTTCGAAGGGCATTGCATAGAAACGCCGCTCCACGCCGAGCCAGGTGCGCGTCTCGGTGCGGTGGTTCTTCTCGTCCATCAGAAAGGCGAGGGGGACCTCGAACGCATCCGACACTTCGCGCTCATCGAGCTGCAGCGTAAAGCCCTCGCGCACGATGCTCACCAACGGATAGATGCGAAAGCCGGTCTGGGTGCGATAGACGTCGAGATAGCCGAGCGGCTCCACGAACGAAGGATCGAGCCCGATCTCCTCTTGCGCCTCCCGCAGCGCCGCCGCGGCGGGATCGCGGTCCGACGGCTCGACGCGGCCGCCGGGAAACGCGATTTGCCCGGCATGGCGCGGCAGGCTTGCCGTGCGTTGGGTGAGTAGCACCATCAGCTCATCGCGCGCGACGACGGGAATGAGCACCGCGGCCGGCATCAATGGCGCATTTGCAACTGTACCGACCAGCTCCGGTGAAAGGTCGAAATCGCTCGGTGTGCCGCGTCCATCGGGATCGGCAACCGGCTCGGCTGCGCTCAGCGCCGCGCGTGCCAGCTCCCTGAAGCCGGTTTCCGAGAAGGGCGAAAGATGTGCGGGATCGGGCTCTTGCATGAAGTGATCATAGCATCGCATCGCCGCCGCAGAGGTGCTCCTTAGCCCCGCAGGCGGCAGGATCGGCTCGCAATCCATCGACAAATCACGATAACGTCCAACTCTGAAGCGAATCTGCGCTTTGCGAACTGGAAAGGAGGCCCTGTTGCCGATGCGGCTCTGCCGACCGTTGATTGCCATCGCCGTTGCCGTGCTGCTGCTGGCAGCCATAGGGTCATCGGGTGGGGCAAGTGCCGCCAGCGTACAGGACTTCCTCGCGACCCTTCCCTCCGCGCAGCAGAACGAGTTCCTCGCCTGGCGCAACGCCAAGGCGAAACACGACCGGGAGCTCGACGCCTACTGGGCGCTCGTGGAGCAGAAGCGGGCGGGCCGGCGCGCAAAGCGCGCCAAGACGAAATTCTTCGATCAAAGCGATTACGTCTGGACCCCGGCACCGACGTATAGCGGTCCGCGCCTCAGCGCCGAGCTTGACCGGCTGTGGACGCGCTTTCTCAACGCGCAGAAGGCCCCGACGCCCGATAAGGCGCCCGCGAAGCCGCTGCCCAGCCTTGCGGATTTTCTCGCCGCCGCGAAAAGCCACTACGGCTTCGAGCCGACGCGCATATCGGAGCGCGAGTTCAAGCGCCGCTATGCCTTGGAGGCGTTGTCCCTGGGGCTGAGCAAAGAGCAGGTGGTGCGCGTCTACGCCCTCGAAACGGGGGGCAACGGCACCGCCGACATGCAAGCCGGCATCAATCCGATCACCAAGAAGGGTACGCCGATCTCCTCCGCGCTCGGCTACGCCCAGCTTTTGCACGCCAATACGGTGGGTGAATTGGTGAAGCATGGCCCGGACTTCATCAAGCGCTTGCAGCGTCTGCGCGCGGGAGCCGTCACCCAGGCACGCGCGAGCGAGCTCGACCGCAAGATCGCCTCGCTCCAGCTCATGCTGAAGAGCGCAAAGTCGGTGCCGAATAACTGGTATCGCCATGTCGCCTTTGCCCAGACGTCGAAGGGCTACGGCATGCATGCCATCAATCTCGATGGCGACCTCGGGCCCTGGCTCCAGTCCCTGAAGCTGCGTGGCCTCAAGGACTTTGCCGCCCGCCAGGGGGTGACGAATCTCTCCGGCGAGGAGATCGAGCTGATGAACCTTTCCGGCCCGGCAACCGGCCTCGAGATGATGCAACCCGTGGGTCTGACCGCGCCGACCACGAACTTCTTCACCCGCCGCGCCTATTACGTGAACAAGATGGTGATCGGGAAGACGTCGGCGGAGCTCCTGGCCGAATTCACGCGCCGCATGGATGCCAGCTCGCAAAAGCCCGGAGCCCTGGAGTTCGCGGCCGCCTTCGACGAGGCCCGCCAGGAAAGGCTGCCGTGGCGCTGAGCGGGTTCGCTGAAAATATGATATCCACCGATGCCGATTTGCACCGGACAGCAGCCCGGCTTGCATTTATGATTCCCGTATCGAAATTCCCGGGGCTCAAGCATGCAGTGGCATAGGTTTCGGCGTGTCGGTTTGACGTGCCTCCTTTTTGCGTTTGGCGCTTCGGTGCCGGCTGCAGCGCAGCAATGGCGCCTTCCCAGCTTGAGCTACGCCTCCGATGACGAGGTCGCGGCGCTGGCGCGCACGGGCTTCATCATTTCTCCGGACTGGAGCATCAGCGACGAGGTCAACCTCGGCGGCTCCGGCGGCGCGCTGCTCAGGGATCCCAAGGGCTGGGCCATCGGCGGCAAGCTCGGCTACGACCAGCAGATGGGCAACATCGTGGTCGGCGTCCTCACCGACGCATTCTATTCCTTCGCCGACGGCGGCGGCCGCGGTGCGGGCTATGGGATTTATCGGTCCGATCTCAACTACTACGGGACCGTGCGCGGCCGGCTCGGATATTCCTTCGGCCGCCTGATGGCTTACGGCACCGCGGGCTACGCCTACGGCGGTCTCGAGGTGAAGAACGTCGTCACCGGTGCGAAGTCCAGCGAGGGCTTGAGCGGCTGGACCTATGGCGGCGGCCTCGAATACTTCTGGAACCGCGACATCAACCTGAACGTGGGCTATCGCCGGATCGACTTCGACGATCAGAACTTCTCGGTTCTGCCCGCCGGCAATGACAGGCTCTCGCCCCAGATCGACGTGATCGATTTCGGCCTGACGACGCGCTTCTAACTAGGATCCCCAGGAGAGCGAGTGAGGCGGCGAGCCGCCCCACGCCCTGCGTCATGGCCACTTCACCACCGGTGGCATCGACGAGAGGATCGAATCCACGTTGCCGCCCGTCTTGAGGCCGAAAACGGTACCGCGATCGTAGAGCAGGTTGAACTCCACGTAGCGTCCGCGGCGCACGAGCTGCTCCTCCCGTTCCGCCTCGCCCCAGGGCATCGTAAAGTTCCCGCGCACCAGCATCGGATAGACGCGCTCGAAGGCGCGGCCGACGTCCTGCGTAAAAGCGAACGCCGCGTCCCAGCCGCCGTCCGCCTCGGTGGGCGTCAGGTAGTCATAGAAAATGCCGCCCACGCCCCGGGTTTCTTTGCGGTGCGGCAGGTAGAAATATTCATCGCACCACGCGCGATAGCGCGTGTAGTCGGCAACGGCGTGTCCCGCGCAGGCACCATACATGGCGGCGTGGAAAGCGAGCGTATCTGCATCGCTCTCGGTGCGCCGCTTCTCGAGCACGGGGGTGAGATCGGCTCCGCCGCCGAACCACCACTTCGATGTGACGACCATGCGCGTATTCATGTGCACGGCCGGCACGTTGGGGTTCTGAGGATGGGCGATGAGCGAAATGCCCGACGCCCAGAACTGCGGGTTTTCCTCGGCTCCCGGAATCTGCTTGCGGAATTCCGGAGCGAACTCGCCGTGGACAGTGGAGGTGTGCACCCCGACCTTCTCGAACACACGGCCGTTCATCAGACTCATGAGGCCGCCGCCCCCCGGTGCCCCCGTATGATCGGTGCGCTCCCAGGGCGTGCGCACGAAGCGGCCGGCGGGCCTGTCGCCTAAGGGCGCGGTGGCCGGCAGGTCGTCCTCGAGCTTCTCGAACGCCGCGCAGATGCCTGTGCGCAGCTCTTCGAACCAGGCGCGCGCCTTTTCCTTATGCTCGGCAAGGTTTCTAGCCCCCGCGTCGAGCTCCCGCAGATCGCCCATATCAGCCTGTCCTCAAACCCTTTTGTTGGCGCAATTCCCCCTATATATCCCGGGCAACAATGTCTAGGGCGCGTCTTTGGCAGGGGCTCCCAAGACCAGGAAAAGCCTTGTTTTTCGGGGCATCCCACAACGAGGATGCAGCCTGCGCCGAGCCTATTGGCCGGCCGCACGCGCAAGGCATTTGGAGCTTAGATGATCGCCCGCTTCTTCCGTTGGCTTGAAACCCGCATCGACGCGTTTCCCCCTGAGCAGCCGGCGATGCCGCCGGCCGGCTTTTGGCGCTTTGTGTTTCACTACACCCGCCCGTTCCTCCCGATGCTCGCCGTTTCGGCGGCGCTATCGGCAACGATCGCGCTGATCGAGGTTTCGCTGTTCGGCTTCCTCGGCCGGCTGGTCGATTGGCTGTCGCACGCCGATCGCGCGACCTTCTGGTCGACGCACGGGCTGTTCCTCATCGGCATGAGCCTCGTGGTGCTGGCGCTGCTGCCCACGCTGAAGTTCTTTTACGAAGCGGTGGTGCACCAGGGGCTGATCTCCAGCTTCACGGCCCGCACCCGCTGGCAGGCGCACCGCTACGTGCTGCGCCAGTCGATGTCCTTCTTCAACGATGATTTCGCCGGGCGCGTCGCCACCAAGGTGATGCAGACGGCGATGTCCGTGCGTGAAGTGGTGATGAAGGTCACCGAGGTGCTGCTCTACGTCGCCATCTATTTCACCGGCGCCGTGGTGCTGTTCGCCTCGACCGACCTGCGCCTCTCGGCGCCGCTGCTGATCTGGCTCGTCGGCTATCTCTTCGCGATGCGGTACTTCATTCCGCGTCTCGGGCGCATCTCCCACATTCAGTCGGATGCCCGCTCGATCATGACGGGCCGCGTGGTCGACAGCTACACGAACATCTCTACCGTGAAGATGTTCGCCCACGCCGAGCGCGAGGACAAATACGCCCAGGAGAGCATGAGCACCTTCCTCGACACGGTGCGCACGCAGTTGCGCCTCGTGACGCTGCTCACCGTTGCGCTCAACTGCCTCAACGCGGCGCTGCTGTTCATGGTGGCGGGCACCTCCGTGTGGCTATGGTCGATCGATGCCGTCACAACCGGCGCCATCGCGCTTTCCGTCGGCCTGGTGCTGCGTCTCCAGGGCATGTCGCACTGGATCATGTGGGAGGTTGCCGGCCTCTTCGAAAACGTCGGTGTCGTTCAGGATGGACTGGAGACGATCGCGCGCGAGCGCAGCGTCGTCGATGCACCCGATGCAAAGCCGCTCGTCGTCGACAAAGGCGAGATCGTCTTCGACCGCATCAACTTCAACTATGGCCGCAACGCCGAGACCGGCCGCGGCAGCATCATCGAGGATTTGTCGCTGCGCGTCGCGCCGGGCGAGAAGGTTGGTCTCGTCGGACGCTCCGGCGCCGGCAAGTCGACGCTCGTCAGCCTGTTGATGCGCTTTTACGACCTCAACGGCGGCCGCGTGCTCATCGACGGCCAGGACATCGCGCACGTCACGCAGGACAGCCTGCGCGCACAGATCGGCATGGTGACCCAGGATACCTCCTTGCTCCATCGCTCGGTGCTCGACAATATTCTCTACGGGCGTCCCGATGCCGGGGAAGTCGAGGCCATCGCGGCCGCGAAGAAGGCCGAAGCGCACGATTTCATCGGCAACCTTGAGGACCTCAAGGGCCGCACCGGATACCACGCGCACGTTGGCGAGCGGGGCGTGAAGCTCTCCGGCGGCCAGCGCCAGCGGGTGGCGATCGCGCGCGTTCTGCTGAAGGACGCCCCGATCCTCGTGCTCGACGAGGCGACGAGCGCGCTCGATAGCGAGGTCGAAGCCGCGATCCAGGAGCAGCTCGTCAACCTCATGCACGGCAAGACGGTGATCGCGATTGCCCACCGCCTGTCGACCATCGCCGCCATGGACCGGCTCGTGATCATGGATGCGGGCCGAATCGTGGAGCAGGGCTCGCACGCCGAATTGTTGCGCCGCGGCGGGCTCTACGCCGAGCTCTGGGCTCGCCAGTCGGGCGGATTCCTCGCGGCCGACGCCGCAGAATGACATTCGTCAGCCGCGCTGCGTCCACGCTGCAGCGCGGCGAAGCTATGCGCCAAATTGCCTTGGACTTTCCGGCGCCGCGGGGTTGAGCCCCAATGCGAAGAATGTCAATAAACCGCATGGCAAATCGCCGGGTTCTATAGGCCAATCGCGTTGACCGCGCCGGGGTTTGATGGCAGGCAGCCATTCCGAGCGCGGGCGATTTAACCCGTTGGCATATGCCGACGGGAAATCAGTTCGGCGCAGCACGTCTTTCGTCCAGCGATCTTAGCGAGGCACCCGTGGCAATTGATGCCGAAGAACCGGACCGCAGGGATTTTCTCGTCCTAGCGGCCAGCGCCTTCGTAGCCGTTGGCGGCGCGATGACGTTGTGGCCCTTCATCCAGCAGATGAACCCCGATGCCGGCGCGCAGGCGCTCGCATCCATCGAGGTCGATCTGGCCCCGGTGAAGGTGGGCCAGGCGATCACCGTCCTGTGGCGCGGCAAGCCGGTCTTCATCCGCCATCGGACGGCGGAGGAAATTTCTGCGGCCACGGCCGTCCCCATGAAGGATCTCATCGACGAGTTCGCCCGCAACGACGCGTTGCCCGAGGACGCGCTGGCGACGGATCCCAACCGCACCAAGGAAGGCCACGAGAACTGGCTGATCATGGTCGGCATCTGTACGCACCTCGGCTGCGTGCCCAAGGGGCAGGCGCAGGGCGACAGCAAGGGCGATTTCGGTGGCTGGCTCTGCCCGTGCCACGGCTCGCACTACGACACCGCGGGTCGCATCCGCAAAGGTCCGGCGCCGCGTAATCTCGAGGTGCCGGTCTACAATTTCGTATCCGACACTAAGATCAAGATCGGTTGACGGGCAAACGGGGCACCATGTCAGGGATATCTTACGGGACCTACGAGCCGACGACTAAGATCGGCAAGTGGATGGATGAGCGTCTGCCTATCGGGCGCATGCTCTACGCGCAGTTCGTCGACTTTCCGACGCCGCGCAACCTCAACTACTGGTGGACCTTCGGCGGCATTCTGTCGTTCTGCCTCGTTGCGCAGATCGTCACCGGCATCGTGCTCGCGATGCACTACCAGCCGAACGCGGAGATGGCCTTCGACTCCATCGAGCGCATCCGCCGCGACGTGAACTTCGGCTGGCTGCTCCGCAACCTGCACGCGGTCGGCGCCTCGATGTTCTTCATCGCCGCCTACATCCACATCTTCCGCGGTCTCTACTACGGCTCCTACAAGGCCCCGCGCGAGGTGCTCTGGATCATCGGCGTGTTGATCTTCCTCGTCATGATGGCGACGGCCTTCATGGGCTACTCGCTTCCCTGGGGCCAGATGAGCTTCTGGGGCGTCACCGTCATCACCAACCTGTTCTCCTCGCTCGACAGCATCTGGAAGGGCCTCGGCACCACCATCGTCGAATGGCTCTGGGGCGGTTACGCGGTAACGGGCGTGACGCTCAACCGCTTCTTCTCGCTGCACTATCTTCTGCCCTTCGTTCTCGCCGCACTCGTTGCACTGCACCTGTGGGCGCTGCACGTCGTCGGCCAGAACAGCCCCACGGGCCTCGACGTGAAGACGCCGTCCGACGGCGTGCCGTTCACCCCCTACGCGACGTCGAAGGACGCGGTCGGCATGTTCGCCTTCCTGCTGCTCTTTGCCTGGTTCACGCTCTTCCTTCCGGACTATCTCGGCCACGCCGACAACTACACCGAGGCGAACCCGCTGGTGACGCCGCCGCACATCGTGCCCGAATGGTACTTCCTGCCGTTCTACGCGATCCTGCGCGCGATCCCGTCCAAGCTGCTCGGCGTCATCGCGATGTTCGCGGCGATCGGTGTGCTGTTCTTCGTGCCCTGGCTCGATACCAGCCGCGTCCGCTCCACCAAATACCGGCCGATCTACCGCTGGTTCTTCTGGCTGTTCGTGTTCAGCGCCGTGGCGCTGGGCTGGCTCGGCTCCAAGCCGCCGGAGGGTGACTACGTATTCTGGGCGCGTGTGTTCACGTTCTACTACTTTGCGCACTTCCTGATCGTCATGCCGCTCGTCGGGTGGCTGGAGACGCCGCTGAAAGTGCCAGGTTCGATCACTGAAGCGGTACTCCGCAAAGAACAGGGCGCCGAACCGGCGCCGGCGAAGTCGTGAGGGGGCGCCCAATGAAACCGTCGAACCTGAAATGGCGGTGCGTGGCGGTGACCGCCGTCGCATCGCTGGCCATCGGCGCTGCCCTGGTTTCAGCCGCCAGCGCGGCCGATCATGGCGCCGCGATCGAGCGGCAGGAATGGTCGTTCGCAGGCTTCACCGGCCAGTATGACCGGGCGCAGCTCCAGCGCGGCTTCCAGGTGTTCCAGCAGGTCTGCACCGCCTGCCACGGCCTGAAGCGCGTGCGTTTCCGCAACCTCGCCGAGCCCGGCGGCCCGCAGTTCCCCGAGGAGGCCGTGAAGGCGCTGGCGGCGCAATGGCCGTATCAGGTTTCGGGTGAGCTCGACGACCAGGGCAACCCCGTCGATCGCCTTCCCGGTCTCGCCGATCAGATCATCGGCCCATATAAGAACGACGTGCAGGCCCGCGCGGCGCAGAACGGCGCCCTGCCGCCGGATCTGTCGCTGATCGTCAAGGCACGCACCGTCGAGAGTCATGCACCCTGGTACAGCCAGTGGTTCTACATGCTCGTCGATATCGTTACGGGCTATCAGGAAGGCGGCGCCGACTATCTCTATGCGCTGATGACCGGCTATCGCGACCCGCCGCCGGCCGGCGTCGAAGTCAACCCGGGTATGTATTACAACGTTGCCTTCCCGGGCCATCAGCTCGCGATGCCGCCGCCCATGTCGAAGGACGCGGTGACCGAATACCAGCCGGAAGCCGGCGTGAAGGCAACGCTGGAGCAGAATGCCCACGACGTGACGGCGTTCCTCGCCTGGGCGTCTGATCCGACCCTCGATGCGCGCAAGCGGCTCGGCTGGCAGGTGATGCTGTACCTGCTCATCACCACGGTGCTGCTGTACCTCGTGAAGAAGAAGATTTGGTCCCGCATCCAGCACTGATCGCTCGCGATCGGACCGCAATGCGCTAAGTTGAGCGCCGCCGTGAGATGATCGCGGCGGCGCTCGCGCATTCGCAACACATCGCATCGGAGGACCCGTGGCCAGATCCGTGCTCGGCATCATCGGCGGCAGCGGCTTTTACAACCTGCCCGGCATCGAAAATCCCCGCTGGGAGAAGGTGTCGAGCCCTTGGGGTGAGCCGTCGGACGAAATCCTTTTTGCCGAGGTCGACGGGCTGCCCTTCCGCTTCCTGCCGCGCCATGGCCGTGGCCACCGCGTTTCGCCGACGCACATCAACTACCGCGCCAACATCGACGCGCTGAAGCGCGCCGGGGTAACCGACCTCGTATCCATCTCCGCATGCGGCTCGCTGAAGGATCAGTTCGCGCCGGGGCATTTCGTGCTCGTCGATCAGTTCATCGACCGCACATTCGCGCGCGAGAAAAGCTTCTTCGGTGAGGGATGCGTCGCGCACGTCTCCATGGCCCATCCGGTGAGCCCGCTGCTCGTCGATGCCGTGGAGCAGGCCTGCAAGGCGGAGGACCTCGACCATTCGAAGGGCGGCACGTATCTCGTCATGGAAGGCCCGCAGTTTTCGACCCGCGCGGAATCTTTCCTCTACCGGACGTGGGGCTGCGACGTCATCGGCATGACCAACATGCCCGAGGCCAAGCTCGCCCGCGAGGCGGAGATCTGTTACGCGACCGTCGCCATGGTCACCGACTACGACTGCTGGCACGAGGAAGTGGCGCACGTGGATGTCGCCGCCGTGATCGCCGTGATGAAGGGCAACACGCAGAAGGCGCAGCGTCTCGTGCATCGCTTGGCTGCCACGTTCCCGCGCGAGCATCCGCGGTGCCCCATCGGCTCCGATACGGCCCTCGACGTCGCGATCATCACCGCGCCCGAGGCGCGCGATCCGCAATTGATGGCGAAGCTCGATGCCGTCGCCGGCCGGGTGCTCGGCAAGGTTTAACCCGCAGCGGAAACCATCGCCGCCTCCTGGGCGTCGAGCTGGCGCTCATAGGCCTCCACGTGAGCGGCGGCGATGGCGAGCAGCGGCGCGGATAGTCCGTGCCGTCGCGCGCGCACAAGCATGTCGCCGAGGATGTGCGCGCCTTCCGTGCGCCGGCCGGCCTCGATGTCGCGCAGCATCGAGGAAGCAAAGCTCGAGCCCTCCTGTGTCAGCAGCGCGCGATACTCTTCCATCAGCGCTGCGGGCGGTGATAAGCCCTCCGCTTCGGCAACGGCGCGGGTTTCTTCGATGAGCTGCAGAATGCGCTCGCGGCCGCCATCGGTCTTCAGGATGTTGCCGACGTTTGTCCGCATCAGGCACGTGATGCCCGCAAAGGCGGCCAGAAAAACAAACTTGTTCCACATGTCCTGAAGAATATCGGGCGAAGCGCCGGCCTCGACGCCGGCAGCTTTCAGCCGGCCGGTGATCCCATCGGACACCGGATCACCCGCGCTCGCGAGCGGGCCGGTAATCACGCGCATGAACGGGGAGAGATGCACGATGACGCCATCGGGCCGCAGATCGACGGCGCCGTGCGCGATACCGCCGAGCAGGGGTGTTTCAGGAAAGCGCGCCGCGAGGGTTTCCATGTGGCGGACGCCGTTGAGCACCGGGAGGAGCCGCGTTTCTTTGCCGAGCAGGGGCGCGATCGCATCCATCGCTCCGGCAAGCGCCGGCTCCTTGCAGGCGAGGATGACGGCATCCGGCGCGGTCTCGAGATCGGATGCGCTCGCCAGCGTGCGGACAGGCTGGGCAAAATCACCGAGCGGGCTTCTCACCACCAGGCCATCCGCCGCGAGCTGCGCCGCGCGCTTTGCGCGCACGAGAAAGGAAACATCGGCACCGCCCTCGATGAGCCGCGCACCGATATAACCGCCGACGCCGCCGGCTCCCAATACGACGATGCCCATGGCTCTCTCGCTCGAAAAAACCGCACGTGCGCCGTGCACGGCCAGCCGAAAATCCCGCCGAGCGTAACATGCGCGGGGGCACCCGCCCGGACAAAACACCCCGGCGCGACAACCGATCGCCCGCAGCGGTCCGGCCAGGCTTGTGTTGGCTCCTCACCTCCAAGGCGCTTGCGCGATGGCCCGATGCCGTTGCGGCCCTCATGCGCAACTGCTACGCGGAGAGTGCGCCGGCACGTTTGATTCCCATATGGAAAATCATGCACGCCAACCGTCGACCGCGCGCCGCTCCGCTGGCTGCGTCGCTGCTCGGTATTCTGCTGGCGGTAACGGGTGCAGTTCCCTCAGCCCTGGCGGACCAGGATGACGACGCCGAACGCGTACCGGCGTCGGTCGGTGAGATCTACAGTCCCATTCAGCGGACGTTCGCCCATCAACCCGCGCTTCCCGGTGGCCCGCGTCGCCCGCAATTTCGTTCGGTGCCGGCACCCGACGGCGAGCCCGTGCTGATGGAGAGTTTGAAACAGCGGCTGCAGTCGGCCGATCCCTTCTTCCGCGATATGAAGATGGACGTCTATCTGCGAAGCCAGGCCCTTGGGCGCGATAACGCGGGTGCGCCCCGCTCGGCCGCCTGGGCCGGCGGTTCCGCGTTCGCGGTGCACACCGGATTCCTCGACAATTGGCTTCAGCTCGAGGCGGCTGCGGCCACCTCCCAGCCGCTGTATGCGCCCGCAGGCGAGGGCGGCACGCTGCTGCTCACCGACAACCAGGCCGAGGTAACCTCGTTCGCCATTGCCAATGCCAAGATGCGCGGCTTCGGTCAGGAGCTTGTCGTCGGCCGCCAGCTGATCAAGACGCCCTACATCAATCCGCAGGACAATCGCATGCTCCCGAACACCTTTGAAGGCGCAGCGCTTGTGCGCCAGCGCGCCGAGGCGGGCGCGTTCGATTATGGCGTCGGCTACCTCTGGGGCTTCAAGGCCCGTGACAGCAGCCGCTTCGTGCCGTTCTCGCAAGCGCTCGGCCTGCCGGAGGATCGCGGCATACTTCTCGCAGGCGCAAAGGTGATGCCCGTCGAGGGCCTCACCGTCGGTGCGATCAACTACTATATGGACGACGTCCTCAGCACGACGTTCGCCGAGGCCGACTGGATCATCGACGCAGCGCCGTTCCAGCTGCGGTGGAGCGTCAACTATACCGATCAGCGTACGGTCGGCGCCGATCTACTGGGTGGCGGCCCCTATACAACGGGGCAGCTCTCCGGGCGCTTCGCCGCGAGCTACGCGAATGCCACGCTCCTCTTCGCTGCGTCTCGCAACGCCAGTGCCGCCGCCCTCGCCGGACCTTTCGGCAGCTTCCCCGCCTATACTGTCCTCGATCAGCTCAACTTCAATGAAGCCGGACAGCAGACGCTCGTCGTCGGAGCGGCGTACGATTTCTCCAAGCTGATAACGGATGGGCTCAAGCTGCAGACGCGGTACGGCTGGGCGTGGGGCGCCGTCGACGGACCGACGGGGGCGCCGCTGACGCGCCAGAACGAGTTCAACGTCGAGCTGGAATACCTGCCCGCCGCGGGACCGCTGAAGAATATTCACGTACAGATATTCTATTCGGCCGTAGAGTTGCCGGGTAACCCGCCCGGAGAGACGCAGCAGCCTCAGGTGCGGGGCATCGTGACCTATTTGGTTCCCCTGCTATAACCGCACGCAGAAGGTTTGCATGTCCTCGCCATCCTCCGCCGATCCGTTGCGCCCGTTCGATGCACGCATGCTCTCGGTGGGGGACGGCCATTGGCTCTACGTGGAGGAGGTAGGCAAGCGCGGTGGCGTGCCGGCGATCTTTCTGCACGGCGGCCCTGGCAGCGGCGCCCAGCACATGCATCGCCGCCTGTTCGATCCGGAGATTTTCCACGCCTTCCTGTTCGATCAGCGCGGAGCGGGGCGCAGCCACCCCTACGGTTCGCTCACCGGCAATACGACCCAGAACCTCATCGCCGACATCGAAGCCATACGCCGGCACTTCGGCATCGAGCGCTGGCTCGTCGTCGGCGGCTCGTGGGGCTCGACCCTCGCCGTCGCCTATGCCGAGGCGCACCCTGAGCGCGTCACGGGAATGGCGCTGCGTGCGGTGTTTCTCGGCACACGACGGGAGGTCGAATGGGCGTTCGTCGAAGGGCCGAAGCTGTTCCGCCCCGAGCTCTACGCAGACTTCATCGCACCGCTGTCGCAAGCGGAGCGTTCCGATCCCGTCGCCGCATATACGGACCGGCTGGCCAATCCGGATCCCGGCGTGCACGGGCCGGCAGCCGAAGCGTTCGCCGCTTACGAGCGCGCGCTGTCCGAGCTGGTGCCCGCGCGTCCGCGGCTCGCGCCCGCTCCAGGCCGCAGCGACCGCCTGCCGCCGACGCCTTTCGTCGAGGCGCACTACATCCGCAATGACTTCTTCCTCGCGCCCGGCCAGCTCGTGCGCGAGGCACCGCGGTTGAAGGGCATTCCGGGCGTCATCGTCCAGGGGCGCTATGATCTGCTCTGCCCGCCGTATGCAGCCCACGCGTTGAGCGAAGCCTGGGGCGACTGCCGGCTCAACATCGTCGACAGGGCGGGTCACGCCATCACCGAGCCCGGCGTGATGGAGGCGCTGACGAGCGCCGTCACCGATCTTGGAACGCGCCGCTGACGGCCGCCGCGCCTGTGCTTACGGCCTTCGCAACCATGCGCTCAGGGCAGCTCCCCCCGCGCGGACCATCGCGCTAGAGTGGCGCGCGCCTGAATTTGCGGGAACCGTCATGGGCAAGGCATTTCTAACGCTGAGCATCGTGCTCCTCGCCACCGTTTCCGCCCGCGCTGAGCCGGCGGAATTGACGCTGTCTTTCGGCGACCACAGCGAGCGCTTCACCGCCGCGCAGCTCCTCGCGCGCCCCGACGCTGCGCGCATCACGATTCCCGGCGACGTCTCCTACCGCAGCAAAATGGTCTATCGCGCGGTGCCGTTGCTTGCGCTCATCGGCGAGGAAGCGGCCCACGCGTACGATACGCTCGAGGTGCGCGCGGCCGATGGCTTTGTCTCGCAGATTCCCCTCGTGACGGTGGAGAAGGGTGCGGAAGGTGGCAGCGTCGCCTGGCTCGCCGTGGAAGACCCTTCCGCGCCCTGGCCGCCGCTGCCGGGAAAAGACGTTTCGGTCGGCCCGTTCTACCTCGTGTGGGAGCATCCCGAACGCTCCGGCATCGGCTCGGAACTCTGGCCCTATCAGACGGTATCGATCACCGGCGTCCGATCGCCCGCGCACCGTTGGCCGCAGATGGCGGTGGATGAAACACTGCCGGCCGACGCTCCCGCGCGCCGCGGGCAGACAGTATTCACGATGCAGTGCATGCCGTGCCACCGCATGAAGGGGGCCGGTGCGGCGGATGTGGGGCCCGATCTCGGCGCGCCGATGAACCCGGCCCGCTACATGAGTCCTGCAGGGCTGCGTGCGCTCATTCGCGATCCGAAAGCCGTGCGGACCTGGCCGGGGCAGCTGATGCCTGCGTTCGACGAAACGAAGCTCTCGGACGCCGACCTCGACGCCGTCATCGCATACCTGTCACATATGGCGGAGCACTAGTGCTTCCGGAAAAGTGGGCACCGGTTTTCCGATGAGAAGCACGGTTGGATAGAGAGTGCTTCCGGAAAAGTGGGCACCGGTTTTCCGATGAGAAGCACGGTTGGATAGAGAGTGCTTCCGG
>Ga0182749_1001447_pt1 | contig 18772 bp, 15 predicted proteins | sample eDN3rd37CKraftMG_FD_128875 | JGI IMG/M metagenome (GOLD analysis project Ga0182749, IMG submission 128875) | Enriched Miracle-Growth compost microbial communities from Emeryville, California, USA - eDNA 3rd pass 37_C Kraft MG (version 2) (version 2) ...
TCGGGGCTGACGAACCAGCCGTTGTAGTCGCCGGTCGCGGTTTCATAGCCGTTCGGCGCCATGTTGGAGGCGACGAGGCGGCGGGAATCGTTGCCGGTGCGACCAGCGGACATCATTGCGTCGAGGAACGGCGCGCCCCAGGCATTGCTGTCGAAAGTCTTGCGGCCATAGAGGCCGGCGAACAGCACATTGGTCTTCACGGTCTGCGAGTCGCGGTCGACGCCGAGGCGGGCCTCGCCGGCGCCGACAAAGGCGCCGAGCCGCAGGTCGGCGGCGACCATCCTGTCGAGGCCGATCATGCCGCCATAGCTCGTGGTGCCGGCGGCAAGCAAGGCGCCGTCGGCGTTCTGGTGGCGTGTGCTGGCGAAGCCGCGCGACCAGACGCCGATGCCGCTCGCGCGGTCGTAGCTCGCGGCGTTGGCGAGGTGACCTTCGTTCGCATAGGCGAGCGCCGGGATATGGGCGAAGGCCTCGTTTGCTTCGGCCGCCACCGAACTGCCGCCGGCGGCAAAGGCGGTGGCGCCGCCGGCCGGGCTGACGCCGAGGCGGCCGTTCAACACCGCGGACAGCGCCGTCGTGAAATCGAGCATGGTGCGGTCGGCATAGGCGAAGGCGGTCGGATCGAGCGTGGCGATGCGGTCGCCGGAGACGACGCCGATGGTGCCGTTGGAGAAGATGATCGTTGCATCGGCAAGGCCGCCGCAACCGCAGGAGCCGAAATTCAGCAGGCTGCCGACGTCGCCGCCGGTGGCGATGTTCAGCGTCGTGCTGACGCCGACGAGGATCGGACCGATGATGCGGCTGCCGGGCAGGAAGGTGAGCTGGGCGTCGGTGGTCAGCGAGGCGTCGATCGCGGCGAAGTCGCCACGGATGGTGCCGGCATTGATCAGCGACGACGGACCGAACGGACCGAACACGACGCCGGTATCGCCGCCGGCGATCGTGCCGCGATTGGTGAGCGTGCCGCTCCCCATGACGACACCGGCCCCGAAGGCGCCGGGCGCCGTGATGGTGCCGGTGTTGGTGATGATGCCAGCGCCGTTGATGACGACGGCCGCGCCATTCGGGTCCGTGGCGGCGATGGTCCCGGAATTGACGATCGTGCCGGTGCCGCTGGACAGCACACCGGCCATTCCACCGATGATGGTGCCGGTGTTGGCGACGGTGATGTCCGTCCCGGCGAAGATGGCCAGGCCGCCATCGGTGGCGGAGATGGTGCCGTGGTTGACGATGGTTCCGCGGGTGATCAGCCCAATGCCGAATGCGCAGCACGAGGTGCCGGCGATCGTGCCATCGTTGGTGATTGTCGCGCTGTCCGCGGTGATGCCGCTGCCGGGACCGCCGATCACACCGGTTGCGGCGTTGTTGACGATGAGATTGACGCCGGCGGTGATGCCGTTGCCGCCTTGGCCCTCGACGGTGCCGGCGTTGTTGACCGTATTGTTGTCGCCGATGAACAGGCCGTCGTTGGCCGTGCCGGTGACCGAGGCGCCCGGCGGGACGTTGATGGTGATGCCGGTCTGCGAGCCGTCGCCATAGCCCGCGCCCGCGCCGCCGTTCTGGTCGGTCGTCGTGCCGCTACAGGTGACGGTCGTGCCCGCGGCCGGCGTTCCGGCGCCGGCGGTCGGCGTACAGGCCGCAAGCGCGGGGGTCGGGCGCGCGGTAACGAGGAGAATGGAAACGATGAGGGCCGCGCCGAGTGACGCAAGCACTCGCAGTCCGCTCGAAAAACCTGGACGCCGCACCGACAACCCCACCCCAAACCCGACCCAAATGCGATTCATGCCCCGTCGCGCCGAGCCGTGCCGTCCCGACCGGTCATTTCGGGCTTCGATTGCGTGCAGGGTCGTTCGCGGCGGGGTCCAGCAGGCCCCGACGGTGCAATTATAGGGCCCGGTTCCGGTCCCCGACAGTCTCGGACCGTGCATCCCGGCATAAAATTGCGGAAAACGTGAATGCCGGGCGCGAGCGGGGCGTCGGTTATTCGCGCGTTACGGGTGCCGGGGCGGTTTCACGGCGGGGGTGGAATCCCGGCCAAAATTAGGGGGTAGTAACCACGAGCGGCCGGAATTTCTCTAAATATTGAACGATCGCCGGATGGGCGCGTTGTTCTGGACTGAGAAGGAGCAACCGGCAAAAGAGGCCCGGTCATGGAATCGAAACGAAACGTGCATGTGCTCGTTGTCGAGGACGAGTTCCTGCTGAGCGACATGATCTGCGGGGCGCTGCGCGACGACGGCTTCGCGGTCGCGGCGGCCCGAAACGCGGACGAGGCGCTCGATCATATCGACACCGGCAAACAGGTCGACGTGATCTTTACCGACGTCAATCTGGATGACGGGATGGACGGCGCGACCCTCGCGCGCGTGGTGCGCGCACGCCGGCCGGAACTGCCCATCGTTTATTCCTCGGGGCTGAGCACCGAGGCGAGCCTGCGGCCGATGGTGTCGCGCTCGATGTTCGTCCCGAAACCTTACGCGCCGAGCGAGGTCAGCGCGCTGCTGCGTCGGATGACCGAATCCGCGTAGAGCATGATCCCGAAAAGTGGGACCGGTTTTCGGACAAGATCATGCTCGATCAAAAAGATAGGCGACAAGTCTGATTCAACGATGTTGAATCAGACTCTATCGGTCATGGCGTGAAGATGACGGTGATCCGCGTGCCGCGGTGATCGGGGTCGCGGGTGATGGTGCCGTCGATCTTCTGCGCCATCGCGGTGACGATGCGCGTGCCCAGCCCCGAATGCCCGCTCCCGCGCTCCACGAAGCCGACGCCGTCGTCTTCGACCGTGACCGCGGCCTGGCCGTTCTCGAGCTTCTTCAACATGACGCGGATCGGCCCGCTGCGGCCGGGATAGGCGTATTTCATCGCATTGACGACGAGCTCGTTGACGATCATGCCGACCGACACCGCGAGATCGGAGCGCGACACGATGTCGTCGGCGGTCACCGACACCGTCGCGAGTTGCGCGCTTTCCGAGGATTTGCGCAGGTCGTCGACGACCTGCTTGAGGTAACTAGTCAGGCCGATTTCCTGGACGTTCTGCGCGGTGTTCAGCCGGCGATGCATTTCGCCGACGGCGTGCACGCGGTTGATCGCGTCGCCGAGCGCGGCCTTGGCTTCCTCATGAGACGTCGCGTTGCGCTGCAGGGTGAGCAGCGAGGCGATGAGCTGCAGGCTGTTGCCGACCCGGTGATTGACCTCGCCGAGCAGCAGCGCGCGTTCCGCGGCCAGCGCCTCGAACCGGTCGCGCTGCTCGCGCAGTTCCGCCTCGGCCATTTCCTTGCCGCGCTGCAGCCGCATGGCGTTGACCGCGGTCTGCATCGCGTTCATCAGCAGCGCGATGAACTCGCCCTGGATGTCCTTGACCACGTAGTCGAACGCGCCGGCCTTCAGCGCCTTGACAGCGAGGGCGGTGTCCTCCGCGCCGGTGACGAAGATGACCGGCGGATGGTTGGGGATTTTGTGGATCTCCATCAGCGCGGCCATGCCGTCCATCCTCGGCATGTAGTGGTCGAGCGCGACGGCGTCGAAGGCTTCGCCGTTCGTGAGCAGGGCGAGGCCGGCGGTTGCGTCATTCGCGCAGACCACCTCGACGCCGAGGCGCTGCAGCGCGCGCTGCACCAGCGTGCAAATTCCCTGGTCGTCGTCGATATAAAGAATGCGTCGCGGCATGACTGGGGTCGGGTTGGCGCTCAGGCTGGCACTTGGATGACCGAGAAGAACAGGCCGAGCTGGCGGATGGCCTGGGCGAAATTCTCGTAATCAACCGGCTTGGTGATGTAGACGTTGCAGCCGAGATCGTAGCAGCGCTGGATCTCCTGCGCGTCGTCGGTGGTGGTGAGGATGACGACGGGAACGCGCTTCAATATGTCGTTGCTCTTGACGCGCCTGAGGATGTCGATGCCCGTCATGTCGGGCAGGTTAAGGTCGAGAAGAATAAGCAGCGCGCGGTTCTTGCTGACCTTGGCCGAGCCGTCCGCCCCGAACAGGTAGTTGACGGCGTCGGTGCCGTTGGTGAACGGCAGGATCTCGTTGCTGACCCCGGCGCGGCGGATGTTCTTCTCGATGAGGCGGGCGTGCCCCTCGTCATCCTCGATCATGACGATGCTGACTGGCTGACTTCCGGTCATGCCGTTTTCCTTTCTCCGCGTGTGCCGAAGCGTTTCGGCAGAGTGATAGTGAAAATGCTGCCCCGTCCGGGTTCGGAGCTGACGCCCATGTAGCCGCCGAGGCGGCGGACGAGAGCGCGGACATGGGCGAGGCCGATACCTTCGCCCGGCACGTCCTGCGGGCCGGCCCGCCGGAACAGGTCGAAGATGCGCTGATGGTCGGCCGGGTCGATGCCGCGCCCGTTGTCGCGCACTTCATAAGTCACCAGAGTGGCCGTCTCCTGGCCGCCGATATCGATCTGGCCGGGGGTGCCGGGTCGCAGATATTTGAGCGCGTTGTCCATCAGGTTGGAGAATATCTGTTCGAGGGCCAGCCGGTCGCTTTCGATCGGCGGCAGATTGCCGATGTTGATGGCCGTGCCCTTCTCGGAGGCCTGGTGGCTGAGCGTTTTCTCGATATTCCCGATCAGCGTCTTCATGTCGATATGCTCCGGCGTAAATTCGCGCCGGCCTTCGCGCGACAGCCGCAGAATAGCATTGATCAGACGGTCCATCTTGGCGATCGAGGTCTTGATGAAGCCGAGCGCCTCGTCGAACTCCTTGCTGATGGCGGCGATCCTGTCGCCGGCGGGGGCGTCCTGCGCCTCGGCCGCGACGGGGCGGGTGTCGCGCATGCCCGCGATCTCGTTGATGAGATCGTCGCGCAGCCCGTCAAGCTCCTTGGTGAAGCCCATGACGTTGACGAGCGGCGAGCGCAGGTCGTGGCTGACGATATAGGCGAACCGCTGGATTTCCTCATTGGCCTCGGTGAGGTCCGCGGTGCGGTGGCTGATGATGGTCTCCAGGTTGGCGTTGGTCGATTCCATCTCGACGATCGCGCGGTGGCGGGCGCGGTTGGTGCGCTGGACGATGGCGACCGCAAGAACGCCGATCCCCACGATGAGCGCGACGCCGATCAGCAGGATGTAGAGGAGGTTGCGGTTGCTATTGATCAAAACCTGCGACCGCGTGGCGAGGGTGCGGTCTTCCTCCTCCATCATGCGGGTCACGCCGTTTGAGATCTCGACCATGAGATCGCGGCCGCGGTTGGTCCGCACCACATCGCGCGCCTTGTCGAGGCGGCCGCCATCGACCAACTCGACCACCGCGTCGAGCTCGTCGAACTTGGCTGCGACGTTGTCGCGCAGCTGCGCCAGTTCCGCCTCGCGGGTCGGGTGGCCCTGGAAAGCCTGCCTGATCTGCTCCAGAATCTGCGCGACTTGCGTCTCGCCGCTGCGGTAGTCGTCGAGATAGCCGCGGTCGACCGTGATGACGTAGCCGCGCTGACCGGACTCGGCGCGGCGGATGGTGAGCAGCAGATTGCCCAGCGTTTTCTGCAGCGAGATGGAGTCCGCCACCTGCCGCGCGTTGGTGTCGGCCTGTTCCGCCAGGCTGGCGGCGATGACGCCGATTCCCACCAGGATCAGGAACGCGACGCTCAGAAGCGCGGGTTGCCAATAGCGTTCGAAGGCTTGCGTAAAGGAAACCATCCGGCAATCGGTATTCTGGTAATCCGCGCTGGCGTGGACGCACTGGGCGATAGAATAGCCGCAAGTAACGCCCGAATGCGGAAAAGGTTCCGCGAAAAGACGCCATTTTGTAGGTTTCTAGGTCGGAAACCCGACTTATTCGGCGCCGCCGCCCTGCGCGAGATACTGCTCGAGCCAGTGGATGTGGTAGTCGCCGTTGATGATGTCGGCCTCGCGGGCCAAGGCCCGGAACAGCGGGGCGGTGGTCTCGATGCCGTCGACCACCAGTTCGTCCAGCGCCCGCTTGAGCCGCATCAGGCATTCGGTGCGGGTCTTGCCGTGGACGATCAGCTTGCCGACCAGCGAGTCGTAATAGGGCGGGATCGTGTAGCCCTGATAGACCGCGCTGTCGATGCGCACGCCGAGCCCGCCCGAGGGGTGGTAATGGCGGATCTTGCCCGGTGAGGGGCGGAACGACACCGGGTTTTCCGCATTGATGCGGCACTCGATGGCATGCCCGCGGAAGCTGATGTCGCTCTGCTTCAGCGTGAGCGCCTGTCCGGCGGCGACGCGGATCTGCTCGAAGATCAGGTCGATGTCGGTGATCATCTCGGTCACCGGATGCTCGACCTGGATGCGCGTGTTCATCTCGATGAAATAGAATTCGCCGTCCTCGTAGAGGAATTCGACGGTGCCGACGCCCTCATAGGACAGGTTGCGCATCGCCTTGGCGACGATCTCGCCGATCCTGTCGCGCTGCTGGGTATTGAGCGCGGGCGAGGGGCTTTCCTCCCAGACCTTCTGGTGACGGCGCTGCAGCGAGCAGTCGCGTTCGCCGAGATGGATGGCGTTGCCGCGGCCGTCGCCGAGCACCTGGATCTCGATGTGGCGCGGCTTCTGCAGATATTTTTCCAGATACACGGCGTCGTCGCCGAACGCCGCCTTGGCCTCGGCGCGGGCGGTCGACAGCGCGCTCGACAGCTCCTCGGCGCTTTTCGCCACCTTCATGCCGCGCCCGCCGCCGCCGGCGGCCGCCTTGACCAGAACCGGGAAGCCGATCTCCGTCGCGATCTTCATCGCCTCGGTGTCGGAGGTGACGCCGCCTTCCGAGCCCGGCACGACCGGGATGCCGAGGCGCTTGGCGGTGCGCTTGGCCTCGATCTTGTCGCCCATCACGCGGATATGCTCGGCTTTGGGGCCGATGAACTTGATCCGGTGCTCCTCGAGGATCTCGGCGAAGCGCGCGTTCTCGGACAGGAAGCCGTAACCGGGATGCACGGCGTCGGCGCCGGTGATCTCGCAGGCGGCGAGGATCGCCGGCACGTTGAGATAGCTGTCCTTCGCGGCCGGCGGGCCGATGCAAACGCTCTCGTCGGCGAAGCGCACATGCATGGCTTCCGCGTCGGCGGTCGAATGCACCGCGACGGTCGGGATGCCGAGCTCCTTGCAGGCGCGCAGCACCCGCATGGCGATCTCGCCGCGATTGGCGATCAGGATCTTGTCGAACATCGGCAGACGTTCCTAACCCGTCATCCTGAGGTGCTCGCCGCAGGCGGGCCTCGAAGGATGACGGCCCGAGCTGTCACCCTTCGAGGCTCGCTTCGCTCGCACCTCAGGGTGACGTAGATCGATTGCGGAGCGGTTTAAGTTCATTCGATAATCACGAGCGGCTCGCCGAACTCGACCGGCTGGCCATCCTCGAACAGGATTTGCACCACGGTGCCGGGGCGCGGCGCCGGAATCTGGTTCATGGTCTTCATCGCTTCGATGATGAGCAGCGTGTCGCCGACCTTCACCTTGGTGCCGATCTCGATGAAGGGCCGCGCGCCGGGCTCCGAGGCGATGTAGGCGGTGCCGACCATCGGCGACACCACGAGGCCCGGATGCTTGGCCGGGTCGGCGGCGCCCGCCGGCGCGGCGGCAGTCTGCGGCACCGGAACGGAGACGGCGACCGGAGCGGTGGCGACGACGCCAGACTGGCGCGCGACGCGGATGCGCTGGTCGTCCTGCTCGATCTCGATTTCAGTCAGGCCGGTCTCGTCGAGCAGCTTGGTCAGCTCCTTGATGAGATCGTGGTCGACCGCGATGGATTTCGGAGACTTTGCCATTTGCCTTGTCTGTGCGTCGCTTCGTCCTGAGGATTATTGTTTGGCGCGCGCGATGAGGCCGGCCATGCCGGCGATCGCCTGTTCGTAGCTGCCCGGCCCGAGGCCGCAAATGACGGCGGTCGCCACCTTCGAGATCAGCGAGTGGTGGCGAAACTCTTCGCGGGCGTGGATGTTGGTCAGGTGAATCTCGATGACCGGCAGCTGCACCGCGAGCAGCGCGTCGAGCAGCGCGACCGACGTGGTGGTGTAGCCGGCCGGATTGAGAATGATGCCGGCGGCGTTCTTCGCCTTCGCTTCCTGGATCCAGTCGACCAGCTCGCCCTCGTGGTTCGACTGGCGGAACACGATGTCGAGCTTGTGCGCCTTTGCCGCCGCCCGGCACAGCGTCTCGATCTCGGCGAGCGTCGCGCGGCCGTACTTCTCCGGCTCGCGGGTGCCGAGCAGGTTCAGGTTGGGGCCGTTCAGGATATAGAGTGTCGCCACCGAATCCGCCTTGGGGTCAGGACGCGCAGAAGTCGTATACCGGGCGCTTTATAGGTGCCCTGACGGCGGAGGGAAAGTCTAGACTCTTGCGGTGGTTTCGGCCGCCCAATCGACGACATCTCGGAGCGCGGTTAACCGCCGTTTGCCGGCGGCGGCCGCGGTCTTGTAGGTGGCGATCTGATGGTCGGCGCTGGCGCCGTCGCGGACCAGCGCGCGCAGCCGCGCCACCTCCGATTCGCAGCGCAGCGCCTCGACGTCGGCGGCGACCACGGCGAGGACGCTCTCCAGCCATTCGCCGATGGTCATGGTCTGCCGTTCGATCGGCTCGACGAAGCTGCCGGCGAGGCCGTAACGCTGCGCCCGCCATTTGTTCTCGGCGGTGATGGCGCGGCCGACGCGGTCGAAGCCGGCATTGCGGTTGCGGTCGCGGTCGAGCGCGCGCACCAGGCAGCGGAACAGGGCGGCGATCGCGACGGCGTCGTCGAGCCGCGTGCAGCTGTCTGCGACGCGCAGCTCGAGAGTCGGAAATTTCAGCGACGGGCGGATCGCCCACCAGATGTAGCTCGCGTCCGGAATGACGCCGGCGCCGGACAGTGCGGCGATGTAGTCCTGATAGTCCATCTCGGTGCGGAACAGTTCGGGCAGGCCGGTGCGCGGCAGCTCGTCGTAAGCGGCGAGACGGTAGGCGTGCAGGCCGGTGAAGTGACCCTGCCAGAACGGCGATGAGCTCGACAGCGCGAGCAGCAGCGGCAGATAAGGCGTCAGCCGCATCATGAGATTGATGCGCGCGGAGACGTCCGGCACCTCGACATGGACGTGCATGCCGCACAGCACGTTGCGGTAACCGATCATCTGCAGGTCGTCCATGATGGCGTCGTAGCGCGGCTTGTCCGTCACCGTCATTTCCGGCCAGAAGGCGAGCGGAAAGGTGCCCATCGCGGCGAGGCCGTGGCCGTGCTCCTTCGCGATGGCGGAAATCGTGCGGCGGTAATGCGCCAGATGGGCGCGGGCGTCGGTCATGGTCTCGCAGGGCGGCGTCGCCACCTCGATTTGCGACTGCAGCATCTCGCGCGAGACGCGCTCGCCGAGCGCCTTCTTGGCGGCGCCATGGAAACCCTTGCTCATGCGCCTGACGGCACGGCGGGTGCGCGCGTCGAACACGAAAAACTCTTCTTCGATGCCGAAGGAAAAATTGTGCAAGAATCGAGCTCCGTCGCTGGCGGGGCCAAAAGAAAAAAAGAAACGCGTCAACCGAGAAAAGATCAGCACAGCAAGTGTGACGCAAAACTCAAGCCCGGTCGATGCCGGCACCGGCGCGCCACAGCGTCGTGAGATAGAAACCATTTGTGGCGGCGATCCGGCACGAAGCCGGCTTTTACCGGACGGCTTTGGACAGCAAAACGCCGGCGCGACGGCGCCGGCGTGAATGCGATGCGCGTGGCGGGCGCGATGCCGTCAGCAGTCGGCCTTGCCGCACCGCGCGGTGTTGATCTTTTCCTTCAGCGCGGCGAGCCCGACCGCGCCGACCACGACCTCATTGCCGACCACGTAGCTCGGCGTGCCGTTGAGACCGAGCGCCTGGCTAAGGATGGCGCTTTCCTTCAGCACCTCCATCACGGCCGGGCCGTTCATGTCCTTCTCGATGCGGCCGACGTCCATGCCGATCTCCTTGGCGACCGCGAGCGCGCGCGCCTTGTCGGCCTGGCCGCGGCCGCCGAGCAGCTTGGTGTGGAACTCGAGATATTTCTTGCCGCTGCTGTCCTGCAGATGCACGGCGGCGGCGACCTTGGCGGCCTCGACGGAGCCCGGGCCGAGCACCGGGAATTCCTTGAGCACGACCTTCAGCTTCGGGTCGGACTTCAGCAGCGAAAGCATGTCGCCCATCGCGTGCTTGCAGTAGCCGCAGTTGTAGTCGAAGAACTCGACCATGGTGACGTCGCCGTTCGGATTGCCGAGCACCACCTGGCGCGGCGAGGAGAACAGCATCTGCGCGTGGTCCTTCACCGCCGATTTGTTCTTCTCGGCGTCGGCGGCGGCCTGCCGCTTCTCCAGCTCCTGATAGGCCTCCTGCAGCACTTCCGGGTGCTGCACGAGATAATCGCGCACGATGCGGCCGATCTCGTCGCGCTGGGCGGGCGAGAAGCTGTCGGCGGCGGTCGCCGGCGCGAGCGGCGCACCCAGGGACGCTGCGGTGACAAGCGCGGCGAGGGCGGTGCGGCGGAGGATGGCGATCATCGGGCGATCATCCTGTGATGGGGCCGGCTGACGCCGGGCCGTGTGACCATTGTCCGGTAAATCATGGACGGGTTAATTAATTCGGCTGCGGGCGGCTCGGCATGCGAACGGTGGCGATGTCGTCGGCGCGGACCCAGGCGGGCGTGCCGACCTTGAGACGGGTTTTCGCGCGCGCGGCGAGCTGGCGCGCGGTGGTGTAGTCGCCGCGGGCGAAGGCAGCCTGCGCGGAGGCGAGGTCGGCATGAGCGATGTCGCCCTTGCGGCCATAGGCCATCGCGAGCTGCGAATAGGCCTCCGGCGACTCGGTGTCGCGCGTGACCGCCTGCGACAGCAGCCGGATCGCCTCGTCGGCATTGCGCGCATCGTTGGTGGCGACCAGTGCCTGGCCGAGCATGATATTGATGAGTGTCGGCTCCGGAGCAAGCTGCGCGGCCTTGCGCAGCGCCGGGATCGCCTGCGCGGCGTGGCCGCCTTCCATCAGCGCCTGTCCCTTGAGCTCGTAGAAATACGGATCGTTGGGCTTCGCCTGGATCAGCGCGTCGATCTGCGCGATGGCGATACGCAGGTCGGAATGGCGATAGGTCGCGATCGCGCGCGCATAGCGCGCCGGCAGGCTCTGGTCGCTCATCGGATAGCGCCGCGCCACCGTCCCGCCGCGATCGAGAAAGCCGTAAAGCTTGGCGCGCATCAGGTCGTGGCGCAGTTGCAGCTCCGGCGGATCCTTCTTGTTCCAGTAGGGCGACGTCTTGGCGAGGCCTTCGAGGACCTCGACGCGGTCGGCCGGCATCGGGTGCGACTGCAGGTAGGGATTGGCGTAGTGCGTCTGGAACAGCATCTGGTCGCTCAGCCGCTTGAAGGTGTCGTACATGCCCTTCGGCGACTGGCCAGTGGCGTTGAGGAACTTCACCGCGGCCTTGTCGGCCTGTTCTTCCTGGCCGCGCTGATAGGACAACAGCGAGCGGCGAATGGCTTCCTGCGGCGCGAGGATCGCGGCGCCGGCATTGCCGGTCGAGCCGCGCGACTGCGTCGCCGCGACCATGGCGCCGACGCCGAGCAGCAGGCCGATGATCGACGCGGTCTGCGCGTGGGCGAGCTGCTCGCGCATCCGCGACAGGTGGCCGCCGGCGATATGGCCGGTTTCGTGGGCGAGCACGCCGATGATTTCGTTCGGCGTCTGCGCCTGCATCAGGGCGCCGGCATTGATGAAGATGCGGCGGGCGTCGACGACGAAGGCGTTGAACGACTGATCGTTGACGATGACGACCTGGATGTTCTGCTGGGCAAGCCCGGCGGCGCGCAACAGCGGGCGCAGATAGTCGCGCAGCAGTTGCTCGGTCTCGGCGTCGCGGATGGTCGGCACGCCCTGTGCGCGCGCGGGAGCGGGCAGGCTCGCGGCAGCGAGCGCGGCGGCGGTGACGAGCGCGACGGCGCGGCTTGCGAGACCGGCGCGGGAGGTGCGTGGGATCAAGGCAGCTCTCGTGGTCATCTCGTGGTCGAACTAAAGATCATGGACTAAGGATGTCGTCGGTGCTCCGGCCGGCGTTTGCGCCGCAGTCTCGTAACGCGGTGCAACCTAGTAACGCAGTGAAAGGGGGTCAACGCGGCGACGGCCCGGCCGCCTTCAATCTTTTTTGTGCGCTTTCCCGTGCAGGTGCCCCGGCACTCGCTCCGGCAGCACCTCTCGTTTGCCCCGTTCCGCCCGCCGTTACCGCGAAGGCTGGCGGCCCGCAAATTTCGTGTAAATAGGGCGACGGTCAGAAAGCCGTCCGATTGCGGCATCAGCGGGGCGGTCCCCGCGTCCATTGGGTCGAATTCATGCTCGAGCGGGCGAAATCACTGCTGGTGGCGTCGAAACGCAGCGACGTGCCGCCCTTCATCGTGATGGACGTAATGGCGGCGGCGGCGCGGCTCGAAGCCGCGGGCCACCGGGTGATTCACATGGAGGTCGGGCAGCCGGCCGCGGCGGCGCCGCAAACCGCGATTCGCGCCGCGCAAGCCGCGCTCGCGAACGGCCGCATCGGCTATACCGCGGCGCTCGGCATCCCGGAATTGCGCGCGCGGATCGCGCAGCACTACCGCGACACCTACGATGTCGATCTCGACCCGGCGCGCGTCGTCGCGACGACCGGCTCGTCGGGCGGCTTCATCCTGTCGTTCCTCGCGTTGTTCGAGCCGGGCGACCGCGTCGCGCTCGCCAATCCGGGCTATCCGCCGTACCGGCATATTCTGACGGCGCTCGGCTGCGAGCCGGTGCTGATCGAAACCGCGGCCGAGACGCGCTGGGCGCTGACCGGCGAGGCGCTGATCGCCGCCCATCGTAAAAAGCCGATCAAGGGCGTGGTGGTCGCAAGCCCGGCGAACCCGACCGGCACCATGATGGACAAGGCGGCGCTCGCCGTGCTGATCGCGACCGCGGAAGCGGAAGGCATCCGCGTGATCTCCGACGAGATCTATCACGGGCTCGACTACGCCTTTCCGGCGGTGACGGCGGCCGCGCTGTCGCGCAACGTCACCGTCATCAACTCGTTCTCGAAATATTTCTGCATGACCGGCTGGCGGGTCGGCTGGCTGGTGATGCCGGACGAACTGGTGCGGCCGGTCGAGCGGCTGCACGGCAATCTCGCGATCTCGGTGCCGACGCTGTCGCAGATCGCGGGCGCTGCCGCCTTCGACGGCCGCGACGAGATGGAGCGGGTGAAGGCGGGCTACGTCGAGAACCGCCGCATCCTGACCGAAGGACTGCCGCGCGCCGGCCTCGACCGCTTCCTGCCGGTCGACGGCGCGTTCTATCTCTACGCCAATATCGGAAAGTTCTCCGACGACAGCCACGACTTCGCGAAACGGATGCTGGCCGAGGCGCATGTCGCGGCGACGCCCGGCATCGACTTCGATCCGATCGACGGCCGGCACTTCATCCGCTTCTGCTACGCGGGCTCCGCGCAGGAGATGACGGAAGCGGTCGGGCGGATCGGGCGCTGGCTGAAGGGGTAGACGAGGAGACTACTTCTCTTCGTCGTCGGCGTCCTTGCTGTCGGGATTGGCGGCCGGCTTGGCGGCGCCTTGCGAAGCCCCCTGCGAGGCGCCTTGCGCGGGGCCGGTCGGGTCGTTCTTGCTCGACAGGCACTTCGTCATGAAGGCCTTGCGCTTGGCGCCGGTCAGCTTCTGATGGTCGGCGCCGAACTTGCAGGTTTCCTGCTTCTGCTTCGACGTCGCGGCGGAGGCCGGCATCGCGGTGAGCGATGCGGCTGCCAGCACGGCGATCGGGCCCGCGAAGGCGGCGAAGGCGATCCGTTTCGTCATCGTCATCATGCGTCAGTCCTTTCCGCCCATCAGGCGACGGCCCCACCAGCCGCGTTTGGGTTGCGCAGTCTCTTCGCTCGACGTGCTCGACACCACCGGATCCGAGGCGGACGGCGCAGCGCCGGGCACGAATCCGGCGGGCTCGCGGATGGTCGAGCGGCGGCGCGGCGTTTCTGTGGCCGGCGCGCTGTCCTGCGCGGCGGACTCCTGAACGGCAGGCGAGGGCGCGCCCTGCATGGTGTCGGGGGCAGCGTCCGGCTGGCGGCCGGCGGACGGAGCCTCGTCGCGCGGCTCGTCATCGGACGACTGGACGTGAGACGAGGAGGCGTAACCGTTGCCGTCGCCGACAGCGGCCATGCTGTCGCCGGCCTCGTCGTCGTGATGCGTCTCGCCGCGCGGCCCGTCATCGCCGTTGCGGCCCTGACGGTTGCGGCGGCCGCCGCGGCGGCCACGGCGACGACGCCGGCGGCCATCGCCGCGCTCGCCGTTGCCGGCATTGCCGGCGGCGACGCCGTCATGCTCGCCATCCTCGCCCTGGTCCTCGGCGACCGTGCCGCCGTCGTGATCCTCGTGTTCGACGGTATGCTCGGCGACCGTCTCGTGGGTGAACGGCTGGCCTTCGCCGGCCGCCTCGCGCTCGCTGCCCCGTTCGCTGCCGCGTCCGCGGCCGCCGCGACGACGCCTTCGCCGGCGGCGTCCGTTGCCTTCGCCGGTTTCGTCGCCGTCATGCGCTTCGGCCTCGGCGACTTCGGCCATCGCCTCGTCGTCGGTCTCTGCGAGCTCGGCGTCGGCGAGATCGGCCTCGTCTTCCTCGATCGCGGGCGCGGGCGCGCCGGCCTGCGCGGCGATGGCGCGCGCCGCGTCGGGCGCATGCACCTGCTCGCCGCGGTCGATGATGTAGGACTGCACCGCGCTCACTGTTGGATCGGCCGACACTGTGATGGCGATGCGGAAGCGTTCTTCCAGCCCGCGCAGATGCGCGCGCTTGTGGTTGAGCACGTAGAGCGCGACCTCCGAGCGGGTGCGCACGATGAGGTTGTGCGTCGCGCCTTTCATCAGCTGCTCTTCGATCGCGCGCAGCAACTGCAGCGCCACCGAGGAGACCGAGCGGACATGGCCGGAGCCGCCACAGACCGGGCACTTGTCGGTCGAGCTCTCCAGCACCGAGGTGCGGATGCGCTGGCGCGACATTTCGAGCAGGCCGAAATGCGAGATGCGGCCGACCTGGATGCGGGCGCGGTCGTGCTTCAGCGCCTCTTTCAGCTTGCGCTCGACCGTGCGGTTGTTGCGGCCTTCATCCATGTCGATGAAGTCGATGACGATGAGGCCGGCGAGGTCGCGCAGGCGAAGCTGGCGGGCGATTTCTTCCGCGGCTTCGACGTTGGTCTTGACCGCGGTGTCCTCGATGTGGTGCTCGCGGGTGGCGCGGCCGGAGTTGACGTCGATCGCGACCAGGGCTTCCGCCTGGTTGATGACGATGTAGCCGCCGGAGCGAAGCTGCACGGTCGGCGAGAACATCGCGTCGAGCTGGCTCTCGATGCCGAAGCGGGTGAAGACCGGCAGGTTGTCGCGGTAGAGCTTCACGTTCTTGGCATGGCTCGGCATGAGCATGCGCATGAACTCTTTGGCTTCGTTGTAGCCCTGTTCGCCGGCGACGATGATCTCGTCGGTGTCCTTGTTGTAGAGATCGCGGATCGAACGCTTGGTCAGCGAGCCTTCCTCGTAGACGAGGGTGGGGGCGGTGGACTTCAGCGTGAGATCGCGGACCTGCTCCCAGAGCCGCAGCAGATATTCGAAGTCGCGCTTGACCTCGGTCTTGGTGCGGCTCGCGCCGGCGGTGCGCAGGATGACGCCCATGCCCTCCGGCACCTCGAGCTCCTGGGCGATTTCCTTGAGGCGGCTGCGGTCTTCCGACGAGGTGATCTTGCGCGAGATGCCGCCGCCGCGCGGCGTGTTCGGCATCAGCACCGAGTAGCGGCCGGCGAGCGAGAGATAGGTGGTCAGCGCCGCGCCCTTGGTGCCGCGCTCTTCCTTGACGACCTGCACCAGCATGACCTGCCGGCGCTTGATGACTTCCTGGATCTTGTAGATGCGGGGGCGCACGCGCGGCACGCGCTCGCGCACCTCCTCGAAGGCGTCGGCGCCGCCGACCGACTCGACATGCTCCTCGGCCGCGGCGTGCTCGCCATGGTCGTCGCCGTGGTCGTTGCCATTGTCGTCGTGATGATCGCCGTTGTCCGCTTCGGCAGGGGCGGCATGCTGCGCGGCCTCGGCGTGATCGCCGTCATGATCGTTGTCATGGCTGTCGCCATGCTCGTCGTGATGCGCGTCGTCCTCATGAGCGTCGTCGTGCTCGTCATTCACCAGCGGTTCGGCGGCCGCGAGCGGGGCCTCGTCCGGCGCGGTCTCGGCGAGCGGAGCCGGCTGCTCGTCATGCGCGGCCGCGTGGTCGTCGTGCGCCGCTTCGACGGAATGGTCGAAGGACGGCACTTCCGCGGTGTCGGGCGCGAATTCGGCGGCCTCGGGATAAGCGGGCGTCTCGGTGTCGCTCGCCGGGGCGGGCTGGTCCTCGCTCGCAACATCGCCTGCGACATCGCCTGGGACATCGCCCGCAACTTGCGCGCTCTGCACGGCGTCGCGGTGACGGTCGGAGCGGCGCTCGCGATGGCGGCGATGACGGCGGCGCTGGGCGCGGTCGTCGGCCTCCTCGTCGGCGTCCTGCTGGGCCTGCTGCTCGGCCTCGATCAGCGCCTGACGGTCGGCGATCGGGATCTGGTAGTAGTCGGGATGGATTTCCGAGAAGGCCAGGAAGCCGTGGCGGTTGCCGCCGTAATCGACGAAGGCCGCCTGCAGCGACGGCTCGACGCGCGTGACCTTGGCCAGATAGATGTTACCGCGAAGCTGCTTGCGGTTTGCGGACTCGAAGTCGAATTCTTCGACGCGGTTGCCGCGCAACACCACGACCCGGGTCTCCTCCGGGTGGGTTGCGTCGATCAGCATTTTGTTCGCCATAGACAAATCTCACTGGGAGCGGTCCACCCGCGCATCCGCGCGTCGACGTCGGCGCGCTGTGGCGCGACGGGTTGCCGGTCCGATTGTGGTTGAAGGAATGGAGCGCGTGTCCGCGCACAACACTGGCATCGGCGCCGCCGGGCGCGCGCGCGAACGCGGCGCGGGTTGCCCCGGCAGAACCTTTGAATTGTGCTCGCTGCGAGCTTGGCAGCATGGAACTTGCGATCCGTGGGCGGCGACGCGGACGTAAGGCGCGCGGCCGCAGTTTCAGGTCGCTTACCGGAGCCGGATGCGCAGGGCCTTTGCAGGTCAGGCGCAGAACCGATAGTCCTTCACAAGGGGCGTCCATCGGGGAGCCGCCCGTCCGCCGGCCTCGATCAGGGCGGCGATCCGGAAGAAGGCTCGCGGGACGACCAAACGCGGCACAATCGGCGTTTGCTCCGTCAGCATGAACTTCATAAGGCCGAACTCGCCGGTTCGGCAAGGAAAACTTGGGTTTCGGGATAGATAGGCTTCTTTTCGGGGCAAAACAGGGTCCGTTAACCATACGGCTACCAATTCGGGTAGAATCACCGCTGCTGGAGACCGGGATTCGTGACGGTTATCGCCAGATTTGCTGCAAGATCTTGTGAGCTTGCCGCCGCCGGGTTGGTGCTGGCCGCCGCCTTCTGGCCGGCCGCGGCCGGTGCCGCCGGACCGTTTCCGGCCGCGACCGACGTCCGGCTCGGCGGCGACGAGCACAACACCCGCCTAGTCATCGATCTCACCGAGAAGATCGACGTCGCCACCTTCACGCTGGCCGACCCGTACCGCGTCGTGATCGACCTGCCGCAGATCAATTTCCAGATCCCGGCCAGGGCCGGCGACAAGGGCCGGGGGCTGATCAAGGCGTTCCGCTACGGCCTCATCATGCAGGGCGGCTCGCGCATCGTGATCGACGCCAAGGGGCCGGTGAAGGTCGAGAAGTCTTTCGTGCTCGCGGCGTCGGACGGCCAGCCGGCCCGGCTGGTGGTGGACCTCGCCGCGACCGACCGCGACAGCTTCATGCGGCACCTGTCGCTCGCGAGCCACGCGCCGCGCCAGCCGGCCAAACGCAACCTGCCGGCGGTCGATCCGGGCGATCCGCGGCCGCTGATCGTGATCGATCCCGGCCATGGCGGCATCGACACCGGCGCCAAGGCGCCCGGCAATGGCGGCGACGAAAAGACCATGGTGCTGAATTTCGCGCTGGCGCTGCGCGACCACCTGGAAAAGAGCGGCAGGTACCGGGTCGCGATGACGCGCAGCGACGACACCTTCGTCCCGCTCAACGAACGGGTGCGGATCGCGCGGGCGCTGAAAGCCTCGCTGTTCGTCTCGATCCATGCCGACTATCTGCCGAAGGCGGAGGGCGAGGCGCAGGGCGCGACCGTCTATACGCTGTCGGAGAACGCCTCCGACGCGGAGGCCGCGCGGCTCGCGGAGGCCGAGAACAAGGCCGACGTGATCGCCGGCATCGACCTGACGCGCGAGCCGAACGACGTCGCCGATATCCTGATCGATCTCCTGCAGCGCGAGACCAAGAGCTTCTCGGTGCAGCTCGCGCGCGGCCTCGTCACCGAAATGAAGACGGCGACCCGCCTGCATGCCAACCCGGTGCGCTCGGCCGGCTTCATCGTGCTGCGGGCGCCGGACGTGCCCTCGGTGCTGATCGAGCTCGGCTATGTCTCCTCCAAGGAGGACCTGCGCTCGCTGAAGTCCGAGGAATGGCGCAACCGCACCGCCGCGGCGATGACGCGGGCGATCGACACCTATTTCATCCCCCGCATGGCGGGGGCGGGCCGGCCGTGAGGCGATCGGCGGAACAATGGCGCGTGGCGGATCGAACGGCGCAGCCTCAGTTTCAACATAAACCGGCGGGAAAACCGCGGGCGGTTGACCGGTTTGCCCCATACTTTCTGGTGTTTTGCAGGAACGCGCGTTCGGGACTATGCCTTGACGCGCGCGCCGGCCTGACGGCAACGGTAGACTTGCA
>Ga0182749_1001448_pt1 | contig 18761 bp, 14 predicted proteins | sample eDN3rd37CKraftMG_FD_128875 | JGI IMG/M metagenome (GOLD analysis project Ga0182749, IMG submission 128875) | Enriched Miracle-Growth compost microbial communities from Emeryville, California, USA - eDNA 3rd pass 37_C Kraft MG (version 2) (version 2) ...
CAACGACGGCCGCCGCGGCCGTGCAGGCGAGAAGCTTATTGCTCACACTGATCTCCTGGTCTTGGAGGTGACAACGGGGCGTGCGGCCATTTCCGCACCTCGCGAACCTCTCCCCCGCACGGCACGCTTGCGCCGTGGGGGTCTTGATAGACCAAGGCAACGATACTTTCGTGACACGTTAACTTACTGGGATGCTTGAATGAATTTAAATTGGCGCAGGTCCGGGACGGGGACCGGCGCGGCGGCCGGCCGGTTACATAGTCCCAAAGCCGTGAAATCGACCTTCAGGCGGTGCCCAGCTCCTCGAAGCTCGCGGTAAAGGTCGATCCGGCGCCGAGGCGGGAAGAAATCCGAAGCTCGGCGCGGTGACGGTTGAGGATGTGCTTCACGATCGCGAGTCCGAGGCCGGTGCCGCCCTTTTCGCGGCTGGAGATCGCGCTCACGCGGTAGAAGCGCTCGGTGAGGCGCGGCAGGTGCTCGGGCGCGATGCCCGCCCCTTCATCGGTGACGCTCACCCAGACCTTTGCCCCGGCCGATCCGCGCGGCGCGTCGCGGCCCACCTGGATCTCGACGGTGCCGCCCGAGCGCCCGTACTTGATGGCGTTGTGAATGAGGTTCTGCAGCACCTGCACGATCTCGTCGCGGTCGGCGCGGATGCGCGCTGGCTCCCCATCGCGCTTCAACACGAGCTTTGCCTGTGCCGCTTCGGCCACCGGCTCCAGCGACTGGCACACATAGGCGGCTGTCTCGTTCAGCTCGACGATGCCGCGCGGGGGCAGATGCACACGCATTTCCACGCGGCTCAACGAGAGCAAATCGTCGATCAGGCGCGTCATGCGCTCGGCTTGCTGGGCCATGAGCTGGAGAAAACGCGTGCGGGCGTTCTCATCGTCCCGTGCCGGGCCCTGCAGCGTCTCGACGAACGCGCGCAGCGAGGCTAGCGGCGTGCGCAGCTCGTGGCTGGCATTGGCGATGAAGTCCGACCGCATGCGGCCGAGGCGATCCTGCTCGGTGAGATCGCGGAAGGTGACGAGCGCGTGCGGCGCCGACGAGCGGCCGGGACGCAGAAGGCGCGACACGGTCGCCGCGAGACGCCGCTCCACAGGAACGCGCTCGACGAGCTCCACGTCAAAGCGCTCGCCCTCGCCGGCCAAAACGCGGTCGACCGCCAGCAACAGGTCAGGACTGCGCGAGACATGACTCATCGGCAGGCCGTCGCGGATGCGCGGAAACATCTCAGCGGCAAGGCGATTGTGGTGGACAAGGGCTCCCGCGGCGTCGAGCGCAATGGCGGCGAAGGGGATGGCGTCGATGACGACGCGCCAGCTCGCGCGATCCGCCTCCCCGGACCGCGCGCCCGCAAGGACCTCACCCGCGCGGCCTTCCGCATCTCCACCCCAGTCGAGCGGCCAGGTGGCGGCGGCAACGAAGAGCGCCATCAACGCGCCGAGCGCCGCGAGGGCGCCAAGCGCGCCGAACAGCATAAGCACGATGAATATGAACGCTGCGGCGGCAACCGGCATTGCGCGTTTGGAGAGCCGATACCGCGCCGTCTTCCACGTTTCGCGCGCCCACGCCTCCGCTTCGGCGCGGCGCTCGGCCCAGCGAACGTTGCTCAGGACCTGTCCCAGGGACATCTTTTTCGGCTCGGAGTCATTCGGCGATGGCATCGCAGCTCAATACTGGGGACCGTATCACCTGTCCAACATGGACAGGCACGCGCGTTCGGATTCACCTTACAATGGACAAGACCGAACGGCGGAGGTGACGCGATGGGATCATCCGGCAGCAAGAACACCGGCAGCAAGAACAAAGGCAAGGACAAGGCGGCTTCGGGCGGCAAGTATGAGGGCGGAGGCGGCGCGCAAGGATTGCCTTTTGCGTTCGATCTCGACGATCCAGTGCTGCCGGCCCAGATCGCCGACCGTGCGCTGACGTCGGGGGGCTATCCCTACGAAGAGGAGCTGAAGAAAAAGCCCTACACCGAGGATCTCACCAACTTGCAGCTCGAGCTTTTGAAGCTGCAGGCGCACATTCAGGATACCGGCGGGCGCTTCGTCGCGCTGTTCGAGGGCCGTGATGCCTCCGGCAAGGGAAGCTGCATCAGCCGTTTCGTCGGGCGGCTCAATCCAAGGCACGCCCGCTCTGTCGCACTTTCGAAGCCAAACGAGAACGAGCGCGGGCAATGGTATTTCCAGCGCTACGTCGCGCACCTGCCGACGGCGGGCGACATGGTCCTCTTCGACCGCTCCTGGTACAATCGCGCCGGCGTCGAGCGCGTCATGCATTTCTGCACGCCCGAGCAGACGGAGCTTTTCCTGCGCGAGGCGCCCGACTTCGAGGCGCTGCTGGTCCGGGACGGGTTTGCGTTCTTCAAGTTCTATCTGATCATCGGGCGCGAGATGCAGCTGCTGCGCTTCCATGAGCGACGGCACAATCCATTCAAGCGCTGGAAGATCACCGACGTCGATCTCGCCGCCATCGGCCGCTGGGACGACTATACGCGCGCCCAGAACGAAATCTTCGCGCGCACCAGCACCGACGTTGCGCCGTGGATCGCCGTACGCGCCAACGATCAGAGGCGGGCGCGGCTGGAGACGATCCGCTGGGTGCTGTTCAATTCGGACTACGCGGACAAGGACGCGCGCGCCATCGGCAGGCCGGATACGAAGATCATCGGGACGGGGCCGGAATATTTTCAAGCTGTCTAGATAGCGATGCGGTGCGCCCGCGGGCCCTTGACGGGCCGCATCCGCCTGGAAAGCTCGTCATCAGGAGACGCGCGGCCAGTCGACTTTGATCACGGTGGCCTCGCCGGCCGGCGCCTTCGGCACGCGTCCGCGCTTTTCCAGATGGCGCTGCAACAGGCGAACGTTTTTCATGTTGGCGCGGAAGGCGACATCGAAAATATCGCCAGCAATCGGAACGGCTCCGACCGCCGTGTCGATCAACGTGTTGCCGACCATGCGCCAGAGGACGAGCTTCGAAGCGCCGAGGCGTTTCGCCTCCCAGATCAGATACAGCGAAATCGCGCCCGCGAGCAGATCTCCGGCGACCGGCACCAGGCCGATGATTGCGTCAGCGCCGATGCGAATATGGGTGCCGGGCAGGGCAACGAGGGAATCCATGAGCCGGGCCAGGGCCGCAAGGCGGGCGAGCGCCGCGTCGGTCTCGCTGCGCTCCAGATGCTCCAGGCGTTCAAAAGTGCCGGGCGTACCGGGTTTGACGTAAGCCATCTGAACGAGCGCTCCGCATTGCGGGCTGGCATGCCAGCGCATTCGGCCGCGGCCGAGCCGGCCTTTCGCGTTTCAAAGCGAACGCAACGGTACAAAAACGTTAGGATTGTTTCATGGCGGCGATATGGCTGCTAGGTTGTGATGCGGCCACGTCCGTTGCGCGCATCGTTCTCGCCACCGTTGCCTATCCAATTGTGCTTCTGCGTGAGGAGACCCGAGGGGGCCATGCGACGGCAAGGTTTACTGCACCTTAGCGGCAGAGGCGGTAAGTCAGCGCCTTGCGCGCGCCACCGCGATCTTCCTTCAATGCATTTGCGAACGGGGGGCTGGGCCTGACGATGGGCCTCTTTTCATCATCGCGAAAGCCGAAGCGCTCCTCGCTGAAGCGCTTGCTGCTCGTCGCCCCCCTCTATGGGCTTGCGGTCGGTACGGCCTCGATCGCCGCCTTGATGATCTACTACACGGTGATCTACCCCGACCCACTGACGCTGCGGCCGAAACAGAACACGCCTTTTGTGCGCATCCTCGCCCGGGACGGCTCGGTGATCAGCGAGCGCGGCGGTGGCGACGACTATATTCCCCTCGACCTGCTGCCGCGGCACGTGACCGACGCCGTGATCGCAACCGAGGATCAGCGCTTCTTCGATCATCACGGCGTCGACCCGCTGGGGCTGGTGCGCGCCGCGTTCATCAACCTGCGCCAGGGCCGCACGGTCCAGGGCGGCTCGACGCTGACGCAGCAGCTCGCCAAAAACCTCTACCTCAGCCACGACCGCACGTTCGCGCGCAAGCTGGAGGAGTTCACGCTCGCGCTGTGGCTGGAATCGCGCCTGTCGAAAGCCGACATCCTCGAACTCTATCTCAACCGCGTCTATCTCGGCTCCGGCGCCTACGGCATCGACGCGGCGGCGCGGCGTTACTTCGGCAAGTCGGCGCGGGAGCTCTCGCTCGGTCAGTCCGCGATGATCGCCGGACTGCTCAAGGCGCCGTCGAAATATTCGCCGCTCACCAATCCCGCGATTGCCCGCGCCCGGGCGCGCCTCGTGCTGTCCCAGATGCAGGAAGCGGGCTTCATCACGGAGGAGCAGGAGCAAAAGGCGGCGGAGGAAGTTTCCCATTCTTTCGAGCGCTCGGAGCGGGCCGCGCCGCTCGAGGCTGATTACGCCGTCGATTACGTGATGGAGCGTCTGGCTCCGGCGTTCGTGATGGGGCTCGCGTCGAAGACATCCGGTCTCATCGTCGAGACGACGCTCGATCCTGCGCTACAGGCGAGCGCCGGCCGCATTGTTCAGCAGACCATCGACGCGCGCGGAGCCGAGCTGCACGCCAGCGAGGCGGCGGTTGTCGTGATGGAGCGCGACGGGGCCCTGCGCGCGCTCGTCGGCGGCCGCTCCTATTCGGACACGCAATTCAATCGCGCCGTGAAGGCGATGCGCCAGCCCGGCTCGGCGTTCAAGCCATTCGTCTATCTCGCGGCGCTCGAGGCGGGCTACACTCCCGATACGCTCGTCAACGATATCCCGGTGAAGATCGGGAGCTGGACGCCGCGCAACGACAACGGAGAATATCTCGGCGAGATGCCGCTGCGCATGGCGCTGGCGAAATCCGTCAACTCGGTTGCGGCGCGGCTGACGGCGGAGGTGGGCCCGGCGCGTGTCGCCAAGCTGGCCAGGCGGCTCGGCATCCGCGCGCCGCTCGCGAAGGATGCAACGATTGCGCTCGGGACTTCGGAAGTTTCGCTGCTGGAGCTGACCGGAGCCTACAATGTCATCGCCAACGGCGGGCAGGTGGCGGAGCCCTATATCATTCGCCAGGTGCGCGGTCTCAACGGCAAGGTGCTGTTCGCGCGCAACGCGCCTGCGCCAGCGCAGGTGATTGCCCCGGCGCACACGCTCGCGATGCACGATATGCTGTCGACGGCGCTACGTGACGGCACGGGACGGCGCGCGGCGCTGCCATCCGAGACCGCGGCGGGAAAGACCGGCACGTCGCAGGGTTTTCGCGACGCGTGGTTCGTCGGCTACGGCGCACATCTCACCGCCGGCGTCTGGACCGGCAACGACGACGGCAGCCCCATGAACCGCGTCGTCGGCGGCACGCTGCCGGCGGAGATCTGGCGTCAGGTCATGCTGGCGGCCGGCGCAGGGCAGGCTTTCGTCGCGCGCAGTACGCCGCCCGAGACGAGCGCCACCGTGCCCGCCGATAGCACTTATCCCGCTGCGCGCATCGAGGATGATTTCATCGCCCGGGCGTTGGTGGACAGCTCCGATACGGGCGCCATTGCCGACGACCCGCGTTAGCGCCGTGCTGCGTTTCGTCGAATCGCAGCACGCCTTTCTCGATTTCCCGTGCTTCTCATCGGAAGACCGGTCCCCACTTTTCCGGAAGCACTCATCCTGCCCGTGCTTCTCATCGGAAAACCGGTCTCCACTTTTCCGGAAGCACTTCTCCTACCCGTGCTTCTCATCGGAAAACCGGTCCCCACTTTTCCGGAAGCACTTCTCCTACCCGTGCTTCTCATCGGAAAACCGGTCCCCACTTTTCCGGAAGCACTCGCAGACGCTCCAACCGGTTCCGCCGCCGTGCTGCGGTACGCCACTGCGCGCAGGGCGGCATAGCGCTCACAGGGGCGCACACGTGCAGTTGGAGACGCGGAAGTTCGATTGCGCGCAAGCCCGCGCTCAGTCGATGGCCGGACCGTAGCGATGCAGGTCGAGTCCATAGACCTGGAGCCAGCGCTTGTCTTCTTTCATGGCCGGGATCAGGCGCTCGACAAGTGCCCAGAAGCGCGCGCCGTGATTCATCTCGACGAGGTGCGCGACTTCGTGCGCGGCGACGTAATCAAGGATGCGGGGCGGGGCGAGAATGAGCCGCCAGGAGAATGACAGCACGCCCGTCGTAGAGCACGAACCCCAGCGGGTGGCCTGATCGCGAACGGCGATGCGCTTGGCCTTTACGCCCAGCGCGCGCGTATGCACGAGAACGCGTTTGTCGAGATCGCGGCGCGCTTCCTCGGCGAGCCAATCGCGCAGCCGCCGCGGCGCATGCTCGGCGCGTCCCGCCACGTGCAGCTCCGGCAATTCGGACGTTGCGTGCCGATGGACGACGCCGTCCGCCGCGCTCTTGCCGGTGAAAGCGATCTTATGGAACTCACCGCGCAGCGGCAGCACCGCGCCGTCGATGAAGGGCACAGGCTGGGGAATCGAGCTGAGACGTTCGCGCACCCACTCGATGTTGCGATCGAGGAACGTGCCGGCTTCGCGGAGATCGCACTGCACAGGAAGCGTGACGATGACGGCGCGTCTCGTGCGGCTGACGCGCAGCGTGAGACGGCGTGCGCCAGGATGCCGTCTCACCTCGACCGGGCAATCGAGCTCTTCGATGCGCGGACGTTTCAATGCATTCCCCCGAGCGACATTCCGCACCGACTACCCCCTCGTGCAAACATCACGGTGTTGGCCGGAACAGCCTGCTGAAGCCGATGCGCAACACCGGCGAACTGCAGGCTGACTCTGACCTAATCGAAATTCGAACGTTCTGCCAGTCACAAAGCTCGACTGCACAGACGATGGAGCCACACTGTGGCCTGCCCGCCGCGCGATAGTGCGCGCAATCAGAGAAGCTTATCGAGCCTCTGAACCATCTCGTCGAGATCGGTCATCGGCGTGAAGTGTCTCACGTACTTGCCGTCCGGTCCCATGAGATAAATGATCGAGGTGTGGTTCATTCCGTAGTCGCCTGGCGCGCTCTCGTTCGGCGTCTTCTCGTAGTAGACGCGATAGACGCTCGCGATGTGGGCGATCTGTTCGGGTGTGCCTGTCAGGCCGACGACGCGATCATCGAAGTTCTTCACGTACGATGCAAGCTTCTCGGGCGTGTCGCGCGCAGGGTCGACGCTGACGAAGACCGGTACGACCTTGTCGGCCTTGTCGCCGAGCTTGGCCATCGCAGCGGAGATCAGCTGCAAGCCCGCCGGACAAATGTCGGGGCAGTTGGTGAAGCCGAAGAAGATGAGCATGTAGCGGCCACGGAAATCCGCATCGGTCACCGTCTTGCCGTTGGCATCGGTGAGCGTGAACGGTCCACCGATAGCAGCCGTGCCGCTCTGCTGCTGTCCAGCCGCGGGCAGCAATTGCTCGCGCACCTGCGGCAGCAACGCGATTGCACCCAACGCGCCGATCAAGAGGCCGGCGATCACACTGACGATTAGCTTTCCACGCATCTCGCTTCCTACATTCGAGCCGGCCACTTAAGGCTTCAGGGACACGCGTGCAACTCGCCCGTCGTCACCTCGACACCGCTTCATACGCAGCCATCGCGCGGGGCCCGTCAAGTGTGGCGAAACACACGTGGCCTCGGCGGCCGGCGCGCTATGCGGGCCACACCGGCCATCGGCAGCCCGGGTCCGGGCCGCGATGCACGCAAGGGTGGCGTGCCGCGTTCGCGCGCCCATGAGTCCCGGGCATCCGCTCGCGACCCAGCAACTCGGCGATGAACAGGCGGGCACGTCCGCAGGGGTGCCGCGGCGCCACTATGGGGACATCCGCGCCCGATATCGGGCGCCGAATGCCAGCCGTGCTAAACCGGCGCGATCAAGCGCCGGATGGAAACCGCGCGAGCGAATAGTTGCTGCATATCGCTGCCAGCTAGCATAATTGCGGCCCGTGCGCCGCCTGCACGCCGCTCCCGTTCCGCTTCCTGCCTTCCTCAAGGTGCTGCGGCGCCGCGGGAGGCCGCGTGCTAAGCTTCCTACTCCACAAGACACTCTGGGGACTCCGGTGATCCTGCAAACCTTCGACCGACCGAAGAAGAAAATGAGCCAGCGCGTGCTCGCGGACCCCGTGAACAGCCGGTTGCGCCTGCAGACCATCATACGCCTGCGCTGGATCGCCGTGCTCGGGCAGTTCGCGGCACTATCGATCGTCGCGTTCGGGATGGGTTTCTATGTGCCCGTCGGTGCCTGCCTCACGGTGATCGCGTTCTCGGCGTGGCTCAACGTGTTCCTCGCCGTCTGGTACCCATCGCGCCACCGCCTCAGCGTCTCCTACGCCACCGGGCTCCTCGCCTACGATATCCTGCAGCTCGCGGCGCTCTTGTTCCTGACGGGAGGCATGGATAATCCCTTCGCCATGCTCATGGTCGCGCCGGTGACGGTGTCCGCCGCCACGCTGCCCCTGCGCAACACCATCGCCCTGGGTCTCCTCGCGCTCGCTTCGGCGGCGGTGCTGGTGGTCGCGCACGAACCGCTGCCCTGGTATCCGGGGGTCGAGCTCGAGTTGCCTGTCATCTACAAGCTCGGGGCGTTTGCGGCGCTCTGCGTATCGACGATCTTCATCGGGCTGTACGCCTGGCGACTGACGAAGGAATCGCGGCAGATGTCCGCCGCGCTCACCGCGACCGACATCGTCCTCGCCCGGGAGCAGAAGCTGCACGCCCTCGATGGCCTTGCGGCGGCGGCCGCGCACGAACTCGGCACGCCGCTATCCACGATCGTGCTCGTCACGAAGGAGCTCGAGCACACCATCAAGCCGGACGACCCGATGGCCGAGGACGTGGCGCTGCTGAAGCAGCAGGCGCTGCGCTGCCGCGAGATCCTGCAAAAGCTCACCCGCCATCCCGGCGAGGAAGACCCCATGCACGCGCGGGTCAGCGTCCGCGCCATGCTGGAGGAGGCGGCAGAGCCCTATTTCTCCGAGGGAATCGCCATCCACCTCAGTGCGGCGCCGGCGGCCGAGGGCGCCGCGCCCAGCCATCGCCATGCCGAGATCGAACGCCGGCCGGGCGTGATCTACGGGCTCGGCAACATCATTGAAAATGCGACGGAGTTTGCGAAATCCCGCGTCGACGTCACGGCCGAATGGAGCTCGGCCGGCCTTATCGTGAAGATTGCCGACGATGGCCCCGGCTTTCCGGCCGAGATCATGGACAACATCGGCGAGCCCTACGTGACGACGCGGCCTGCGGAGACCTCCGACGGCATTCTGGATGAGGATTCCACCGGTCTCGGGCTGGGATTTTTCATCGCCAAGACGCTGCTGGAGCGGTCCGGCGCCACCGTCAGCCTCGCCAACCGGTCGGGCGAGACGAAAGGCGCCATCGTGACCGTGAGCTGGCCGCGGTCCTTTATCCTCAACACGTAACGAAGGACGCCAGAGGACCGAAAAAGTGTCGCAGATAAGTCTGCGTTGACAAAAAGTCTATCTTCGGGCTGACAGACCTGCGACAAGGTGCGACCTTACGTGGTCGAGTCCCATCGCCGGGTGCTCGTCTCTCGGACCGCCCAGATCGCCAAGGCGGCCCCCTTTAGAAGCTACTCTTTAGTTGTGCGTAGGAGGCGTTCCGTGGAGGCGAAACACGCTGCTGCCCATTCCGGATCAACCGGAGGAACAATGAACGAAACAGAAGATCTCTCCTTCCGACAGGACGAGCTACCCGAAGATCGATCCTTGATCGTGGTCGATGACGACCGTGCCTTCGCACAGCGCCTCGTGCGCGCGATGGAGCTGCGCGGCTTTGAAGTACGCGGCGCCCATTCGATCGCGGAGGGCATCGATCTCATCCGCGAGCGCGCCCCCGCATTCGCCGTCGTCGATATGCGCCTCGAGGATGGCAACGGTCTCGACGTCATCGCCGAGCTCGCCCGCGTGCGTCCCGACGCCCGCGCCATCGTGCTGACCGGCTACGGCAACATCGCCACCGCGGTGACCGCCGTGAAGCTCGGCGCGGTCGACTATCTGGCAAAGCCCGCCGATGCAGACGACGTGACCGACGCGCTGCTCGCCCCCTCGGACGACAAAGCGCCGCCGCCGGAAAACCCGATGTCGGCCGACCGCGTCCGCTGGGAGCACATCCAGCGCGTCTACGAGCTGTGCAACCGCAATGTTTCGGAGACGGCCCGCCGCCTCAACATGCACCGCCGTACGCTCCAGCGTATTCTCGCCAAGCGCGCGCCAAAGTAAGCGCGACAGACAGATTTCAGGCGCCGTTGGCGCCTGGATCTGCCAGCATCTGCAAAGTGAAGGCCGCCGCACGGGCAAAACGCAGGGTCATTGCCTTGCGCCTTGCGCCTGCGAGGCGCGTCGGCGGGGCCTCGCGCACGATCTCCCCGCCATAGCGATCGGCGAAGATCAGCCCGGTGTCCGTTGGCAGCATCCCGTGGGGAAATCCGGGCGCGACGGCGAAAAACAGCGCATCGGAGTAATCCCGGTACTCCGGCCACTTGGTATCGACGCGCAGATCGTCGAGGCAGGACTTCACCTCAACGATCCAGATGTCACCACCCGGAGACAGCGCGACGACGTCGGCGCGCCGGCCGTTCGGCAACACCAGCTCGTTGACGACCGCGAACGAATGGGCGCGCAACAGCCGGCCGACACCGCGGCACACCTCGCGTGTCACGGCATCGCGGCCTGGCGCGTCGCAGCCGGCGTCCGCCAGCTCCGCCACACCGTTGCCGGTTTCCCCGGCTTTATCCCCAGTTGCCGTCATTTGACCACCATGCGCCGATGACAATCCCGGTGAAGATTCGACCCGGGCAAGATTCGGCTCAGGCGAGAATTCGGAACGTCATCGGTCGGTCGGCGCCTCTTTTACACTGCCGCCGGCCCGCCGGGCTGGCCGCAGCGTCATCGAATCTGCTTTTAGGTGTCGCGGGCAACTCATCGAGGGACGAGCGCCTGAGCCCATGTTCTTCAAACGCTTCAGGTCAGACAAGAGTAAGGCCGCCGCGGCGGCGGAAACGGATGCCGCACCCGAGGCAGCCGACGAAACTCCGTCCGCGGAGCCCGTAACCGCGCCGCCCACCGATCCGCCGGAGCCCACGCTGCCGCTCGGCGCGCATACGAATTCTTCCGGTTTGACGGACGCCGCGAGCCTCGGCTTCAAGACCACCGCCGACGTGAAGGCTGTTGCCGGCCCTGTCGGCCAGGAGGCGGCGCTGGAAGCACTCACGTTCGGCGCGGGGGTCAAAGGGCCGGGATATCACGTGCTCGTCGTGGGGCCCGAGGGCTCAGGACGGCACACCGCCGCGCGCTCGACGCTGCAGGCCATCGCGTCGAAGATGGAGCGGCCGGCGGACTGGGTTTACGTCAGCTCGTTCGATCCCACGGGCGGCTTTCGCGCGCTGAAACTCCCCGCGGGCACAGCAAAGCCGTTCGCCGAGAAGATGGCCCACGCCATCGATGAGCTCGCAGATGCGCTGCCGGCCGCCTTTGCCGCCGATGATTACGACCTCAAGCGGCGCACCATCGAAGAGGAATTCCGCTTCAGCCGCGAGGATGCGCTCGAGGCGCTACGCCGCGAGGCAGAAACGCAGAATATCGCGCTTCTGCGCACGCCGGCCGGCATCGCCGTCGCGCCGGTGCTGGAGGGCAAGGTGGTGAAGACCGATGTCTTCAACTCCATTCCCGAGGCGCTGCGTCGCGAGGTGGAGACGAAGATCGCCGCCCTCGAAGCGGAAATCGAAGCCATCCTGGCCGAGCGGCCCGAGGCGGAGAAGGAGCGGCGCGCGCGGCTTCTCGCGCTCAACGAGCAAATCGCCGGACGGCATGTGCGGGCCGCACTCGACGACCTCAAATCCGAATTTGCGGACGTGGCGGGCGTCGAAAGTTTCCTCAAGGCCGCGGCGCGCGATCTGGTGCGTAATGCGGGGCTCTTCGTGGCGCGTGAGGACCGCGCAGGCCGGCTGGTGCAGACCGCCGCCACGCATCCGCGCTTCGCGCGCTATTGCGTGCACGTGATGGCGACGACGTCGGCAGCCTCCGGCGCACCCATCGTGCAGGAAGCGAACCCCACCTACGCGAACCTCTTCGGCCGCGTCGAGGTTTCAACGGACGCGGAAGGGCAGAGCCAGGTCGTGCGGGTGAAACCCGGCGCGCTGCACCGGGCGAATGGCGGCTATCTTGTGCTGGACGCCGACGCGCTGCTCAACAGTGCCGCGGCTGCCGATGCGCTGCGCCGCGCGCTCGATGCTGGTGAGATCCGTTTCGATCCGCCTACGAGCCCGATCAGCGTCGCCGGTGACGAGGTTCCCGATCTCGAGCCCATTCCGCTCAACTTGAAGCTCATCGTCATCGCAACCGCCGAGGCGTTGCGCCGCCTCAACGCCGGTCACGGATCGCTACGGCGGCTGTTTAAGGCAGAGGCCGTCTTCGAGGATGCGATTGCGCGCACGCAAGAAACCGTCGACCGGCTCGCGGGACTGATCGCCAACATCGCCGAAACGTATGCGCTACGTCCCATCGATGCCGAAGGCGTGGCGCTCATCGTCGACGAAGCGGCGCGGCGTGCTGGAGTCAAGGGCAAGCTCTCCATCTCGATCGCCGATTGCGTGGATGTCTGCCGCGCCGCCGACCATATCGCCGGCAGCGGAAAGCGCGACGTGGTGACGGCGGAGGATATTGCGCACGCGCTGCGTCAACACAGCCCGCGCGCAGAAGCCAGCGCCGCCTTCTCGGAGGCCTCATGATCGCGCACGTCGCCGCCGCAGGGGAACGCAGCGGCCGCGTCGTGCTGTGGCTGGGCGGCACGTCGGCCGCCAGCCGTTTCGCCATCGATGCGGCAATGCTCATGGCGCAGGCTTTCCAGGCCGAAGTCGAGAGCCTTTACGTCGAGGACCGGCAGCTCTTCGATCTTGCGGACTTCCATTTCGCCCGCGCCATCGGAGTTTCGGGCGGAAGCTGGCGGCCGATGCCTGCCGCGACGCTCGAGCGGGAGATGCGCTTCATCGCGGCCGCGCTGCACCGGCAGGTGGCCGAGGCCGGCGCGGCGGCGGGGGTGCAGTGCCATTCGCGCGTCGTGCGCGACGAGCCGCTACGCGCGCTGTTCCGCGCGTGCGCAGAGAACGGCCCCTGGAACCTCGTCATCGTCGGCGAGCCGATTGCGCCTGGCGACGGGGCACGACTCTCGGAGCTGTTCGAGAAGGTGCGCGACACGACCGGCGCCGTGATCACCGGACCCTTAGCGAGCCGCACGCGCGGCCCCGTGGTGGCGGTCGTCGAGGAATTCGAACGCCTGGGGCCGATGCTCAAGGCCGCGCAGCGGCTATCAGCGGCCATCGCAGGCGAGGTGCGGCTGTGCATTGCCGGTGACCGGCGCGACGAGCTTGCCTGGATGGAAGGGGAGGCGCGGCTTCTGTGCGCCGATGCCGCGGGGGGCGAGGAGATCGCGAGCTTCGAAAGCGTCCTTGCCGCCAACGACGATCCGGCCCCGCTCGCCGATGTGCTGCGCCGGCACAAGCCGGGCTTTGCGCTGGCGCAGTACGGCGGACGGCTGATCGCGCCGGATGCGAGCCTGCGGCCATTGACGCAGGCGCTGGAATGCCCGCTGCTGCTGGTGCGATAGAGTTGCGCTATCGCAGGCCCAAGCCCGGTCCACCGCTGCATAGGGGACGGCTATAGCAGCCTCCCAAGCGACATGAGCACGGCTCTGCTCAACGCCGCGGGATTATCGGCCTCCGACTAAACGTCGAGGTTGGCGACGGTCAGCGCGTTGTCCTGGATGAACTCGCGCCGCGGCTCCACCACATCGCCCATGAGCTTGGAGAAGATCTCGTCGGCCTCGGTCGTCTCGCCAATCTTCACCTGCAGAAGCGTGCGGACATCCGGATCGAGCGTCGTTTCCCAGAGCTGCTCGGGGTTCATCTCGCCCAGGCCTTTGTAGCGCTGGAGGGAAAGACCCTTGCGGCCGGCCTCGTAGATCGCGTCGAGCAGCGAGCGCGGTCCGAACACATCGAGCGTTTCGGACTTGCGGCGCAGCTTCGCGGGCGTTGCATAGACCTCGGCGAGGTGGGCGTGGCGCTCGTTGAGGCGGCGGGCATCGAGGGAGCCGAGCAGCGCCAGATCCAGCGTGTGCACCTCCGTGACGCCGCGGACTTCGCGCTTCACGTGGTAGCCGTCGTTGCCATAGCGGCCTTCCCAGCCCTGCTCGGTCTCTTCGGCAATGGTGTCGAGCCGGCGGGCAATCTCCGTGGCGACCGTGCTGGCGCGCGAAGCGGAGTGCAGAATGTCCGGGTCGAACGCGCCGGCAATTGCGGCCTGCTCGACCACCATGCGCGAATAGCGCGAGTGGAGGCCATCCATCACCGCGGAGACGGCGCGTGCCTGATCGACGATGGCGCGAAGGTCGCGGCCGGCGCGCTCGCCATTTCCGGTGACGAGCACGGTTTCTTCCAGGCCCGACTCGACGAGATAGTCCTCGAGCGCGCGCTGGTCTTTGAGGTAGGTCTCGGACTTGCCGCGCGCCACCTTATAGAGCGGCGGCTGGGCGATGTAGACGTGGCCCTTTTCCACCAGCTCCGGCATCTGCCGGTAGAAGAATGTCAGCAGCAGCGTGCGGATGTGGGCGCCGTCGACGTCGGCGTCAGTCATGATGATGATCTTGTGGTAGCGCAGCTTCGACACATCGAAGTCGTCACGGATGCCGGTGCCGAGCGCGCCGATGATGTTCGTCACCTGCTCCGACGACAGCATCTTGTCGATGCGTGCGCGCTCCACGTTGAGGATCTTACCTCGGATCGGCAGCACCGCCTGAAACTCGCGCTTGCGGCCCTGCTTGGCGGAGCCGCCTGCGGAATCGCCCTCGACGATGAACAGCTCGGTGTTGGACGCATCGCGGTCCTGGCATTCGGCAAGGCCACCCGGTAGACGCAGGCTGTCGAGCGCGCCTTTGCGGCGCGTGAGTTCCCGCGCACGGCGTGCGGCTTCGCGGGCGAGCGCTGCCTCGACGATCTTGCCGACGATGGCTTTGGCTTCCTTCGGGTGCTCTTCGAACCACTGGGAGAGCTGCTCGCCGATGATACTCTCGACCACCGGCTTCACCTCGGACGAAACGAGCTTATCCTTCGTCTGGCTCGAGAACTTCGGGTCGGGCACCTTCACGGACAGCACGCAGGTCAGGCCTTCGCGCGCGTCCTCGCCGGAAAGGTCGACCTTCTCCTTCTTGGCGATGCCGCTGTCGACCGCATACTTGTTGATCACGCGCGTCAGCGCGGTGCGGAAGCCGGCGAGATGGGTGCCGCCGTCGCGCTGCGGGATGTTATTGGTGAAGAGCAGCACGTTCTCGTGGTAGCTGTCGTTCCACCACAGCGCCGCTTCGACGATCACCTTGTCGCGCTCGCCGGTGAGCATGATCGGCTCAGCGATCAGCGGCTGCTTGGAGCGGTCGAGATATCGCACGAACGCGGCGGTGCCGCCGTCGTAAAGCATCTCCTCGCGCTTCACGTCGGCGTGGCGCGCATCGGTCAATACGATCTTGGCGCCGGAGTTGAGGAACGCGAGCTCGCGCAGGCGATGCTCCAGCGTGTTGAAATCGAATTCGGTCTTGGTGAAGGTTTCCGGGCTTGGGAGGAACGACACCTCCGTGCCGCGCTCATCACCGGCTTCGCCCACCACTTTCAGCGGCGCGACAGGCACGCCGTCGCGGAATTCGATGAAATGCTCCTTGCCCTCGCGCCACACGCGCGCCTTGAGCCAGGTGGAGAGCGCGTTGACGACCGAGACACCGACGCCGTGCAAACCGCCCGAAACCTTGTAGGCGTTCTGGTCAAACTTGCCGCCGGCATGCAGCTCCGTGAACACTATCTCCGTCGCCGAACGCTTCGGATCGTGATCGTCGTCCTGCTTGATACCGGTGGGGATGCCGCGCCCGTCGTCGCGCACGGACGCCGAACCATCGGGATGCAGCGTCACCGTGCAGGCGGTCGCGTGACCGGCGAGGACCTCGTCGACCGCGTTGTCGACGACCTCGTAGATCATGTGATGGAGACCCGAGCCGTCGTCGGTATCGCCGATGTACATGCCCGGGCGCTTGCGAACGGCATCGAGGCCCTTCAGCATCCTGATGGAATCGGCGCCGTACTCTTCGGCGCCCGTGGTCTTTTTCGCGGGCAAAGCGCTCATGATTCGGATTGTCCCAGGGGTCGTTCGGCCTCGATGCTTCTATAGCACAAAAGCCTGCGAAAAGCACGCTTCCGGGCGCCCTTTACATAACAAAAATAGGAATAATTTCCGCTAGTTAGTAGACGCTGCGGCACCTTGTTCCGCCGGCTTTGAAAAAGTGTCTAGAACGCCCTCGTCCACCCGGCGGAAACGGGCGCTGCCGGCCAACCAGGAAAAGGCATCGGCGTCGGTGCCGGTCATCCAGGCCTGTGCGCCAAGACGCAGGATTTCCCCGAACAGCGCCGCTCTGCGATCGACGTCGAGGTGGGCCGTCACCTCGTCGAGGAGAAGGATCGGGGCGCCCTCGCGCCGGCGCGTGACAAGCTCGGCGTGGGCGAGGATGAGGCCGATCAGCAGCGCCTTCTGCTCCCCGGTCGAGCACAGGCGCGCGGGCATGCCTTTCGGCGCGTGCGCAACGAGCAGGTCAGCCCGGTGCGGGCCATCGAGGGTGCGCCCGGCGGCACGGTCGCGCTCGCGGCCGTTGCGGAGACGCTGCGCATAGGCATCCTCCACCTCGACGGCGGGCATGCGCTCCAGATCGGCCTCGAGCGCGCCTTCCAGCGCGAGGCTCGCGGGTGGAAAGGGCGAATGGGGATCGCGCGCCGCACGCTCGGCCATGATGGCGGCGAGCCCTGCGACGGCCTCGGCGCGGGCCGCGGCGATGGCGACGCCCGTCTCCGCCATCAGGAGCTCGAGCCCTTCGAAGCGGGAAGGATCGCGCACGCCGTCGGCCAGCAGGCGGTTGCGCTGCTGCATGGCGCGCTCGAAACGGGACGCGCCGGTGCGGTACCGCGGGTCGAAGCACAGGATCAAGCGGTCGAGGAAACGCCGGCGGTCGGAGCCAGGGCCGGTGAAGAGCCCGTCCATCGCTGGCGTCACCCACATGACCTCGACGAGATCGGCGAGCGTGCCTGCGCTCGCGGGCTCGCCGTTGACGCGCACGAGGCGCCCGACGCGGTCGCCGCTGGCATTCTCGGCGAGGAGCCCGGTGCCGATGTCGATCGGCCCCATGTGCGTGTGGGTATGCGCGGCGACGGCCCAGCCGCCATCGCCGGCGCCCCGCGCCAGATCGGGATAGGGCGCGCGCCGCATCCCCTGGCCGGGGGCAAGCAGCGAGATCGCTTCGAGCAGGTTCGTCTTACCGGCACCGTTGGCGCCGATGAGCACCTGCGGCTCCGGGCCAGCCTGCAACGTCGCGTGCGCATAGTTGCGGAAGTTGGAGAGCGTCAGCCGCTCGACCCAGATATTTACAGAGGACATGTCATCTGCTTCGCGATGCGGCTCCTTCGGAAGGCGAACTGGACCGATCGTCTGCGCAATCTCGTCTACGAGCACTCTCAAAGACGCGCCAGCAACACCTCTCGCGAGCTCGACATCCGCAGTGTTGGCCGCAGCTTCCGACGATCACAAAGGCGCAATCGCCGCATTGCCGCGGAGTTCAGCCGTCAGACACGCATCGGCATCAGCACGTAGAGCGCCGATGCGTCGCCCGGATCGTTCACCATGGTCGGCGAGCCCGGATCGGCGAGCTTGAACGTCGCCCGCTCGCCCTCGAGCTGCCCGGCGATATCAAGCAGGTATTTGGCGTTGAAGCCGATTTCCAGGGGCTGGGCGGTATATTCGACGCCGATCTCCTCGGTGGCGCTTCCGCCCTCGGGGTTGTTGACCGACAGCACCAACTTGTCCGGCTTGATGTTGAGCTTCACCGCCCGGCCGCGCTCGGACGCAATCGTCGATACGCGATCGACGGCGCCCATGAACTCGGCGTTGGAGACGGTCATCTCCTTGTCGTTCGCCTGCGGAATGACGCGGCCGTAATCGGGGAAGGTGCCGTCGATGAGCTTGGACGTGAGCGTTACGGTGCCGATCTCGAAGCGCACCTTTGCGGGGCTGACAGCAACCTTCACGGCGGCGGCGCTATCCTCGATGAGGCGATTGAGCTCGTGCACGGTCTTGCGCGGGATGATGACGCCCGGCATGCCCTCGGCGCCCGCCGGCAGCGGCAGCTCCACCTGCGCCAGGCGGTGACCATCGGTCGCGACGGCCCGCAGGCGTGCGCCTTCCGCCGATTGCGCCGTGTGGAAATAGATTCCGTTGAGATAGTAGCGCGTCTCTTCCGTCGAGATGGCAAAGCGCGTCTTGTCGATGAGGCGCTTCAGATCCTGCGCGGAAAGCTCGAACTCCTGACCCATCTCGCCGACGCCGATGTCGGGGAAGTCCTCGGCGGGGAGCGTCTGCAGCGCGAAGCGCGCCTGCCCGGCGGTGAGCGTGAGCCGCTCCTTCTCCGCATCGCGGCGGATGTCGACCTGGCTGCCGTCGGGGAGCTTGCGGACGATGTCGTGCAGCATATGCGCGGGCACGGTTACCGCGCCTGGCTGCTGCACGTCCGCGCCAACGCTCTCGATCACCTCGCGCTCGAGATCGGTCGCCTTGAATTCCAGCGCACCTTCGCGCGCCTTCAAAAGCACGTTCGAGAGAATGGGAATTGTGGTGCGGCGCTCGACGACGCTGGTCACGTGGCCAAGGGCCCGCAACAGTTCACCACGTTCGATTACTAGCCGCATGGAAGGATCCTCGGCGCATTCTTTAG
>Ga0182749_1001449_pt1 | contig 18754 bp, 18 predicted proteins | sample eDN3rd37CKraftMG_FD_128875 | JGI IMG/M metagenome (GOLD analysis project Ga0182749, IMG submission 128875) | Enriched Miracle-Growth compost microbial communities from Emeryville, California, USA - eDNA 3rd pass 37_C Kraft MG (version 2) (version 2) ...
CCGTCGGCGCATCCCGCGTCACCGTCGGCGCACGCGACGTCACCGTCGGCGGAGATCAGGCTGCGAGGAGGGTGGCGCAGGCGTCGAGGAGACGGACACGCAGCGCGGCCGAGCGCTCCGCGAACTGCTGCTGCCGCTGGACGTACTCGGCGCGGCCGTCGGGCGTCTCGATCGCGACCGGGGCGAGGTCGTACGCCGACACGTCGTAGGGGCTGGCCTGCATGTCGAGGACGCGCACGTCCCGGGCGAGCTCGAACGTGTCGAGCAGCAGCTCGCCGGGCACGCCGGGCCCGAGCTTGAGCGCCCACTTGTACAGGTCCATGTTCGCGTGCAGGCAACCTGGCTGCTCGAGGGCGGGCTGGGTCTCACGCGTCGGGTGCTCGGTGTTGAGGCCGGAGGCCTCCGGCGTGAAGAAGCGGTAGGCGTCGACATGGGTGCACCGGATCCGGTGGCCCTCGACGACGGCGTCCGTGCCGTCCCCGCCGAGGCGCAGGGGGAGGGGGTGCCGGCTCGCGCGCCCGGCGGCATGGTCGCGGTAGACCATGGCCCACTCGTGCAGGCCGAGGCAGCCGAACCGCGCGGGCCGGGATGCGGTCGCGGCCAGCAGCTCGCGGACGTAGCGCACGGTGTCGCCGCGGGCGGCGAGGAACGCGCCGGTGTCGAGCGTGACGCCGACCGGGCCGGTTCGGTACCAGCGCCACGTCGCGCGCTCCGCGAGATCCTCCCGCGCTGCCTGCCCGGCGTCGTCGTCGGGTGGTCCGAGGACGACGCCCGGCCCCGGGTGCCAGCGCCGCAGCTGTGCGGGCCGGGTCGGGTAGTAGGTGAAGAGGAAGTCCTCGATCGCGTGCGTCGCGCCGGTGCTGCGGCGTTCGCGCCAGCCGGCCGTGAGGGCGTCGGCGCGTGCCGCGTGGGCCCGCGCCCGCTCGGCCCACCACGCGTGGGGCAGCGGCGGCGCTGCGGCGGCGAGCGTGGACACCGCCCCAGGATAGGCGTCGGCCGATCCGGGACGGCGTGCGGACCCTTGTCGTGACAACCTCTCGACACACCCTTCACAGGTCCTGGCTTTGTTTGTGCTTTACTTTATCTTCGGCCAGAATGGAAGGAACCTCGGGGCGGCGCAGAGCGCCGGGTGCCGCTGTCATCGCAGGTGGGCGCGAGATCACCCGGGCTCAGCAGGCCCCGAACGGGCGCTCAGCCCGAGCCCGAGGTTTACCCAGCAGATACCCAGTCGAACCGCCGAGACTGGACCCAGGACAACACCCCACGGCGCACGAGAGGAGAGGGATGACGACGACTCGCACGCGCGGCGACCGCCCCGCTCTCGTGCTCGGTGCCGTCGCGATCGGGCTCGCGGCGCTCGCCCTCGTCATGGGGGTGCTCGTCCCGCGGGCCGCGATCGCGCTCGGCGTCGCGACGCTCGTGTGTGCCGGGATCGCGTGGTCGCGCACGGACCGTGCCGACCGGACGGGGCGTCGTCTCGCGATCTGGGCCGTCGTGCTCGCGATCGTCGCCGGCCTCGCGGTCGGCGCCTCGCAGTCGGCCTCCACGAGCACCGCCGGCGACCCGAGCCCCACGGCGACCGTCGACGACGTCGACGGGTCCGCCACCGACGAGGTGCTCACCGACGGCCTCGCGATCGGCGTCGGCACCAGCAGCACGCCCGGTGCCACGGTGGAGTTCTCCGGCCTGCCGGTGTCCGTGACCAACGTCTCCGCAGCGGGGACGTCGTTCCGGATCGGCCTCGAGGCCCGTGGCACGGACGGGGCGGTGGTCGCGAGCGACGAGGTGGCGGTCCACGCCCTCGCCGTCGGCAGCGCCACCACGGTCTGGGCCTTCCAGGACACCGACCTCACGGCCCAGCAGCTCCACGACGCCACGGTCAGCGTGAGCTCGGTCGAGGCCGTCTAGGCGGTCCGACCGCCCTCCGGTCCGACCGCCCTCCGGTCCGACCGCCCTCCGGTCGGACCGCGCTCCGGTCGGTCCGGTCTTCGGCCCGACCGGGCCCCGGTCAGAAGGGGGCGACCTTGCGGGGCGGCGGGAAGATCGCGTCGAGCTCGGCCAGGTCGTCCGCCGTGGGCACCCACGACGCCGCGGCGGCGTTCTGGCGCACCTGGTCGGGTCGCGTGGCGCCCGCGATGACGCTCGCGACCTGCGGGCGCGCGAGCAGCCACCCGATGGCGACCTCGAGGTCCGTGAGCCCCCGGACCTCGGCGAACGCGTGGAGCCGCGCCAGCTTCTCCCAGGGCGCCTGCTCGAGCAGCTCGGGCTTGGAGTGGACGAGGCGGCCGTCGTCCGGCCGGGCACCGTGCGCGTACTTGCCGGTCAGCAGCCCGTTGGCGAGCGGGTAGTACGGCAGGACCCCCAGCCCGTAGGCCTCGGCCGCGGGCAGGACCTCGAGCTCGGCCTTGCGCGCGAGCAGGTTGTACTCGTTCTGGGCCGACACGAACCGCGTCGTCCCGAGCGCGCGCGCCACGTGCTCGGCGTCCGCGATCTGCCAGCCGGCGCGGTTCGCGTGGCCGACGTAGCGGACCTTCCCGGCCCGCACGACGTCGTCGAGGGCGGCCAGCGTCTCGTCGATCGGCGTCAGCGGGTCGGGCGTGTGGAACTGGTACAGGTCGATCCGGTCCGTCCCGAGCCGGCGCAGCGATCCCTCGACCGCCTTGACGACGTACCGGCGCGACCCGCGCGCGTCGAAGTCGCGGCCGTTGAGGTCGCCCACGCTCATGCCGAACTTGGTCGCGACGACGACGTCCTCGCGGCGCTTCCCGAGCGTCCGGCCGAGGATCTCCTCGGCCAGCCCCGGACGGGCGCCGTAGTTGTCGGCGACGTCGAAGAACGTGATCCCCGCGTCGAGCGCGGCGTCGACGAGCGCCTGCGAGCCCTCGACCGTCGAGGTGACCGTGTTCGACCGTCCGAGGTTGTTGCAGCCGAGCCCGATCGCCGACACGACGAGCCCGGACCGGCCGAGGCGACGCTGGGGCGGGGGACCCGCGTTCTCGGTGGCGCGGACCGGTTCGGGCTCGGGGACCTGCAGCTCGTCGCTCATGGCTCGAGCCTAGAAGGTCGTGCGGAGCGGAGGCGCCAGCATGTGAGAAGCGGGTCGTGGCGGCGGGGTCCCGCGCCTACCGTGGATCCATGACCGAAGCTACCGGCGCACCCGCCGGATCCCTGTCCGGGTCGCCCCTCGCCGAGGATGACGTCGAGGCGCCCAGCACCCCGCAGCACCACCCCCTGTCCGCGGAGTCCGAGTCCTACACGCACGGCCACCACGAGTCCGTCCTCCGCTCGCACCGGTGGCGGACCGCCGCGAACTCCGCGGCGTACCTCGTGCCGCACCTCGTCCGGGGGAACAGCCTGCTCGACGTCGGCTGCGGCCCGGCCACGCTGACGGTCGACCTCGCGCGCTACGTCGCGCCCGGCCGGGTCGTCGGGGTCGACGCGTCGGAGAAGGTGCTCGAGGCGGCTCGCGCGCTCGGCGACAGCAGCGGCCTCGAGAACGTCGAGTTCGCGCACGCCAACGCCTACGAGCTCCCGTTCGAGGACGGCACCTTCGACGTGGTGCACGCCCACCAGCTCCTCCAGCACCTGTCCGACCCCGTCGCGGCGCTGCGGGAGATGCGCCGCGTCGCCAAGCCCGGCGGCGTCGTCGCCGTCCGCGACGCCGACTACTCCGCCATGACCTGGTACCCGGAGAACGCCGGCCTCACCGAGTGGAACGAGCTCTACCACGAGGTCACGTCCGCGTACGGCTACCAGGCCGACGCCGGGCGCCGCCTGCTCGCCTGGGTCCAGGAGGCGGGCTTCGAGCCCGCCGGGGTCGTGCCGTCCGCGGGGGTGTGGTGCTACGCCACGCCGACCGACCGCGAGTGGTGGGGCGAGCTGTGGGCCGAGCGCTGCCTCGAGTCGAACTTCGCGGTCCAGGCCAAGGACTCCGGGCTCGCCGACGACGTCGCGCTCGAGCAGCTCGCGCACGAGTGGAAGGCGTGGGCGGCGTCACCCGAGGGCTGGTTCGCCGTGCTGCACGGCGAGGTCCTCGCGCGGGCCTGACGGCTCAGGGGGCCACGAAGTAGGTCAGAGTGGGGTGCCGCCCGTCCGGGGCGGCCCACTCGGCCGCACGCTCGCCCACCTGCCGCCAGCCGAGCCGCTCGTACAGGGCGCGCGCCGCCGTCGACCAGTCGGCGACCTCGAGGCCGAGGGGCCGGTCGCCCGCCGCCGCCCGCGCGGCGTCGAGGAGTGCCGCTCCCGTGCCCCGGCCGGTCGCCTGCGGAGCGACGAAGAGCCGCGAGATCCCGAGCGCGCCGTCCGGCACCCCCGGCCCGGCGAAGCCGTCGGCGAGCGCCACGTGGCCCACCACCGCGTCGTCGCACGTAGCGACCCATGCCCCCACGAACGTGTCCTGCCAGAGCCACTCGCGGCGCACGTTGAGCCGGCGCGCCGGGTAGCCCTCTCGTTCGTGGACCTCGGCGAGGATCGTGACCAGGGCGGGGGCGTCGTCGTCGGTGCGGGGGCGGATGTGCACGTCGGGAGCGTATCGGGAGCCGTCGCTAGGCTGGGGCCGTGCGCATCGCGAGATTCACGACCGGGGACGACCCCCGCTACGCCATCGTCCAGCAGGAGGGGGACCGGACGTTCCTCGCAGTCCTCACCGGCGACCCCCTCTACATGCCCACGACGCCCACGGGCGAGCGGCTCGAGCTGGGCGACGGCGTCCGGCTCCTCGCCCCGGTGATCCCGCGCTCCAAGGTCGTGGCCGTCGGGAAGAACTACGCCGACCACGCCGCGGAGATGGGCGGCGAGGTGCCGTCCAGCCCGCTCCTGTTCTTCAAGCCGAACACGGCGGTCGCCGGCCCGGACGACCCGATCGTCCTGCCCGACTTCAGCCAGGAGGTCAGCTACGAGGCCGAGCTCGCGCTCGTCGTCGGGCGCGTCACCAAGGACGTCACCCCGGAGCGTGCGCTCGACCACATCCTCGGCTACACCGTTGCGAACGACGTGACCGCCCGGGACGCGCAGCGCACCGACGGCCAGTGGGCCCGCGCCAAGGGCTTCGACAGCTCGTGCCCCCTCGGCCCGTGGATCGAGACCGAGCTCGACGTCGAGGACGTCGCGGTGCGGTCGCGCGTCAACGGCGAGCTCCGTCAGGACGGGCGCACGCGGGACCTCGTCTTCGACATCCCGTTCCTCGTCTCGTACATCTCCGAGGCGTTCACGCTGCTGCCCGGCGACGTGATCCTCACGGGCACGCCGGCCGGCGTCGGGCTGATCGACGTGGGCGACCGGGTCGAGTGCGAGGTCGAGGGCATCGGGGTCCTGTCGAACCCCGTGGTGCGCCGCGACCCCTCGCTGTAGCGACGCCGGTGCCCGGCCCGCCCGGCTGACCGGGCCGGGCGTCCGGCGCGCGGCAGGCGCTCAGACGAGCACGTCGCCGTCCCGTGCGACGACGCGCCCGCCCGCGACCACGAGCGCGCGGCTCGGGGCGCGCACGACCGCGTCGGGCACGTTCTCGGCGTCCACGAGGACCACGTCCGCCGGCGCGCCCACGACGAGGTCGTGCACGTCGCGCCCGACGAAGCGCGCGGCGTCCGACGACGCGACCCGCGCCGCCGTCAGGAGCTCGTCGTCGTGGCGGAACCGCGACAGGCGGGCGAGCTGGGTCGTCAGCGCGAGCAGGTCGCCCGTGCCGTAGGGCGACCACAGGTCGCGGATCCCGTCCGTCCCCAGCCCGACGGCGACCCCCGCCTCGCGCAGCGCGTACACCGGCAGGGGAGCGGCGCCGATCGGCGCGACCGTCGTCATGGTGATGCCCGCCTCGCCCATCGCGGCGACGAGCTCGGCCTGGCGCGATGCCGGCAGCTCGCCGACCGCGAACCCGTGGGCCACGTTGACCTTCCCCTGCAGTCCGGCGCGCAGGGTGCGCTCGATCATGAGCTCGATCTGGAACGCGCCGAGGGGCCCGCCGTCGTGCAGGTGCACGTCGATGCCGACGCCGCGGCGCTCCGCGATCGCGAAGAGCCCGTCGAGCTGGCCGACCGGGTCGCGGTCGATCGACGCCGGGTCCAGGCCGCCGACGTGCTCGGCGCCGGCGGCCGCCGCCTCGTCGAGGAGCTCGAGCACCCCGGGCCGCCGCAGGACGCCGTCCTGCGGGAACGCGACGATCTCGGCATGCACGGCGCCGCCGAGAGCCTCGAGCGCCTCGCGCACGACCTCGACGCCCCGCAGCCCGAGGCCGAGGTCCACGTCGACGTGGGTGCGGATCGCCGTGGTCCCGTGGCGGACGAACTCGCGCAGCACCGCGAGGGTGACGTCGACGCCCGGGATCCCGAGCTCGTCACGGTGGGCGCGCTCGTGCGCGATCCGGCCCTGCGTCGTCGCCTCGCCCCCGTAGCTGACCCAGGGCTTGCCCCACCAGCTCTTGTCGACGTGCGCGTGCGCGTTGACCAGGCCGGGCAGGGCGAGCAGGCCCCGGCCGTCGACGACGCCGTCCGCCTGCGGCGCGGGGGAGGACGGGTCGTGAGGCCTGACCGCGCTGAGGCGGCCGTCCGCGACGTGGAGGTCGACGGCGTCGCCGCCCCAGGGGCGCACGTTCCGCAGGACGGTCACGGTCTCGGGGGAGGGGGTCATCGGGTGGGTCCTTCCGGGAGCGGGACGACCACCTGGGGTCGTCCGGGGATCTGGATCTCGTAGGTCTCGAGCGTGGCGAGGTCGACCACGGTCGCGCCGTCCCAGGCGCCGGACTGCGTGTACCCGCCGGCGAGGACGGCCTTGAGCGCCCCGTCCGCGGGGTCGGTCCACGTGGTCGCGGTCTCGTGCACGCGGTCGAGCGCCTCGACGCGCTCCTCTCCGGTCGCCGGGTCGAGCACCGCGACGTTCGGGCCGCCGTCGGCGTTGCCGAACGGGCCGTCGCCGACGACGACGAGCCGGCCGTCGGGCGTGCGGGTCACGCCGTGCTGGTGGCTGTCGGCGGTCTGGGGGATGGTCGACGTGCGTCCGGTCGCGGGGTCGAGGCGGACGACGACGCGGCCCTGGTAGGGCAGCAGGAGAGCGCCGTCGTCGTCGAGGACCCCGTAGTGCGGCTTCTCGAACGACGCGAGGCCGCCTTCGGTGCCGAACGGCGCCACCTCGATCCGCCGTGCGTCGAACGTCCGGGTGTCGACGACGTGCACGGAGAACGCGTCGTGGTCGACCGTGTAGGCCTCGCGCCCGTCGGCGGAGACGAGCACGTCGAACGGGCGCAGGCCGACGGGCGTGCTCGCGACGACGCGGCGGGAGGCGACGTCGATCGTCTCGAGCGTCGACGAGCCGCCGCGGTTCACCGCGACGTAGACGCGGCGTCCGTCGGGGGAGACGGCGATGCCGGTCCCGCCGAGCCGGTACTCGCCGTACGAGACGTGCGCGGGCGTGTCGCGGTACGGCACGCGCGCGACGCGCCTGCGTGCGTCGAGGTCGACGACCGCGACGCCGCGGGCGGTCGCGACGTACGCGCGCCGGGTGCCGGGATGGACGGCGACCCCCCACGGTGCCTCGCCGACCTCGATGCGGCCCACGACCGCGCTGCCGTCCCGGTCGGCCGGGTCGACGATCACGAGGCTGTCGGACCCGGCCTGCGTCGCGAGGAGGTAGCGGGCAGGGACCGGGGTGGAGGGAGACGGCGGGGACGCGCTCCCCGGGCTCGAGGGCGCCGCGGGGGCGGCGGACGTCCCGCTCGCGCCCGTGCCCGACGTCGGGGCGCCGTCCGCGCCGCCCGGAGCACAGGCTCCGAGGGCGAGGATGAGCGAGACGATCGTCGGGAGGAGAGCTCGGCGCATCTCAAAACGGTATACCATTTCCACGACGCGGGACCATCGGTCCCCGAGAGGCAGGACGCATGGACCTTCTCGGCAGCCGCCCGAGCCCGTTCGAGCCCGAGCCCCAGCGCGTCGCGCGCGTGCTCCGGGACCAGATCGTCGTGGGCGAGCGCGCACCCGGCAGCCGGCTCGTCGAGCGGGACCTCGCCGACGAGCTCGGCGTGAGCCGGGTGCCGGTCCGCGAGGCGCTGCGCCTCCTGGTGGCCGAGGGGCTCGTCACGCCCCGCCCGCGCACGTGGGCGGTCGTGCGCACCTTCACGGACGACGACGTCGACGACCTGCTCGACGTCCGCGCCGCCCTGGAGGGTCTCGCCGCCCGCCGCGCCGCCGAGCACCGGGACCCCGCACGCCTCCAGGCGCTCGACGACGCGCTCGCCGCCGAGGACGACGCCGCCGACCGGGGCGACGCGGCGGCCGCCCGCCGGGCCGCGGCCGACTTCCACGAGGCCCTCCTCGCGGCCGCGGGCAACACGGTGCTCGACGAGATGACGGCCGTGACCGCGAGCCGCGCCCGCTGGCTGCTCGGCCAGCACGAGGATCTCGCACAGATGGCCGGCGAGCACCGCCTCCTCCTCGACGCGATCCGCGCCGGCGACGTCGAGGGCGCCGCCCGGACCGTCGCCGCGCACCTGCGGACCTCGCGGTCGGCCGTCGCGTCGCTCCGCCAGGCCGGCGACACGCCCGCCTGAGGGGCCGATATCCTGGCGCCGTGACCTTCCCTGCCCCCGGCACCTCGCCGATCCGTGTCCGCTTCGCGCCTTCCCCGACGGGCATGTTCCACGTCGGCTCCGCTCGCTCGACCCTCTTCAACTGGGCGGTGGCCAAGCAGTCCGGCGGCATCTTCGTGCTGCGCGTCGAGGACACCGACGCCGCCCGGAACCGGCCCGAGTGGACCGACGGCATCCTCAGCGCCATGGCCGCGCTCGGCGTGCACGAGGGCGACCCGACGTTCGAGGGCCCGTACTTCCAGTCGGCGAACCGCGGCCTGCACGAGGAGGCGGCGGCCCGGCTGTTCGCCGCCGGGCGCGCCTACTACTGCGACTGCACGCGCGACGACGTCGTCGCGCGCACGGGCTCGCAGCACGCCGGCTACGACGGGTTCTGCCGCGACCGCGGGCTCGCGTACGAGCCGGGCCGCGCCCTGCGCTTCCGCACGCCCGACGAGGGGGAGACGACCGTCGTCGACGTCATCCGGGGCAACCCCACGTTCCCGAACGCGGCGATCGAGGACTTCGTGGTCGCGCGCGGCGACGGGTCGCCCGTGTTCCTGCTCGCCAACGTCGTCGACGACATGGACGAGCGCATCACGCACGTCATCCGGGGCGAGGAGCACCTGCCGAACACCCCCAAGCAGCAGCTCCTGTGGGAGGCGCTCGGCGCCGAGCCGCCCGTGTGGGCGCACCTGCCCGTCCTCGTGAACGAGAAGCGCCAGAAGCTGTCGAAGCGGCGCGACAAGGTCGCGCTCGAGGACTTCTTCGCCGAGGGCATCCTGCCGTCCGCGATGGTCAACTACCTCATGCTGCTCGGCTGGGCGCCGGGCAACGACGAGGAGATCCTGCCCTTCGACGAGCTGGTCACGCGGTTCCGGCTCGACGAGGTGAACTCGGCCCCGGCGTTCTTCGACATCAAGAAGCTCACGGCGTTCAACGGCGAGTACATCCGCGCGCTGCCGGTCGAGGAGTTCGCCGCGGCGTGCGCGCCGTGGCTGGTCGCCCCGGCCGCCCCGTGGGCGCCCGAGTCGTTCGACCAGGCCACGTTCGACGCCGTCGCGCCGCTCGCGCAGACGCGCGTCGCGCTGCTGTCGGAGATCACCAAGAACGTCGACTTCCTGTTCCTCGACGAGCCCGTCGACGACGAGGCGTCGTGGGCCAAGGCCATGAAGCCGCCGGCCGCGGAGCTGCTGGCGGAGGTCCGCGAGGCGTTCGCGACGCTCGAGCCGTGGGAGGCGGAGCCGCTCAAGGACACCGTCGAGCGCGTCGGCCTCGCGCACGAGCTCAAGCTCGGCAAGGCCCAGGCGCCCGTCCGCGTCGCCGTGACCGGGCGCACCATCGGGCTGCCGCTCTTCGAGTCGCTGGCCGTGCTCGGCCGCGAGCGCACGCTCGCCCGGGTCGACGCCGCGATCGCGCGCCTCGCCTCGACGCCGACGGCCTCGTGACGGCGGACCTGCCCGCCGGTCTCGAGGGCGTCCTCCTCGACGTCGACGACACGCTCGTCGACACGCGGGGCGCGTTCGCCGCGTCGGTCGAGGCCGTCTGGCGCACGTACCTCCCGCACGTGCCCGCCGAGCGACTGCCCGAGATGGTCGCGCTCTGGCGGGGCGACCCCCACGGCTACTACCGCGCGTACACGCGCGGCGAGCTCGCGTTCGACGAGCAGCGCCGGCTGCGGGCCGACGAGCTGCACCGCACGTTCGGCGGGCCGCCCGTGGACGAGGCCTCCTACCCGGCGTGGCTCGAGGTGTTCTGGGGCACGTTCGAGCGGTCCTGGTGCGCCCACGACGACGCGCGCGCGACGGTCGACGCGCTCCGCGCGGCCGGGCTCCGGGTCGGTGCCGTGACGAACGCGGCGCGTGCCCTCCAGGACCGCAAGCTCGCGGCGAGCGGCCTCGCGGACGTGCCCGTGCTCGTCACCGTCGAGAACTTCGGCGTGGGCAAGCCGGACCCGCGCGTCTTCCAGGAGGGGGCGCGGCTGCTCGGCACCGACTCGGCCCGCACGGTCTACGTGGGCGACGAGCTCGACGTCGACGCCATCGGCGCCGTCCGGGCCGGGCTCGCGGGCGTGTGGCTCGACCGCCCCGGCACCCGGCGCGGCGAGGGCCATCTCGAGGACCCGGCGGCCGCCGAGGAGGCAGGCGTCGTCGTCGTGCCCTCGCTCACGCGGCTCGCCGAGGACGTGCTTCAGGCGGCGGTGCGCTGACCCTGCGCGACCGCGACGAGACGGCGCGCCCCGGCCGACAGGCTCGCGCCGTCCTTCCAGACGGCGCGCAGGGGCCGGACGAGGTCGAGGTCCGGGACGGGGAGCGCGACGAGCGCGCCGCGCGCCAGGTCGTCCTCGACGGCCAGCCGTGACAGGACGGCGACCGCTCCCGCGTGCAGGACGGCCGTGCGCACGGCCTGCGTGCTGCCCAGCTGCGTGAGGTGGGCGGGGAGCGTCTGCCGGACCCGACCGAGGGCGCGCTCGAGCCCGGCTCGCGTGCCCGAGCCCTCCTCGCGGACCACGAGGCCGCCCCGCAGGAGCTCGTCGAACCCGAGCGCCCGCCGCCTCGCCCACGCGTGGTCCGGCGCGACGACGGCCACGAGCTCGTCCTCGGCGACGAGCGTCGAGCGCAGACCGCGCACGAGGTCGGGCGACTCGACGAACCCGAGCGTGACGTCGTCGTCGAGCACCCGGCGCGCCACCTCGGCGGAGTTGCACACCACGAGCTCGACGTCGGGCGCCGCGCCCTCGCGCGGGCCGCGAGGCTCGCGCGCGAGGGTCGCGAGCCAGCGCGGCGCGAGGTACTCGGCGATGGTGAGGCTCGCCGCCACCCGCACGCGGGTGCCGGGGACCTCGCGGAGCGCCGCGAGCGTGGAGCCGAACGTCGCGTAGGCGTCGAGCACTCCCCGGGCGCACTCTGCGGCGACGCGACCCGCGTCGGTCAGCCGGGTCCCGCGCGGCGTCCGGACGAGCAGCTCGAGCCCGAGGCTCCGCTCCAGCCGGCGCAGCGCGGCGGACGCCGACGGCTGCGCGACGCCCAGCGCCCGCGCCGCGGCCGAGATCGAGCCGTGCGAGTCGGCGGCGACGAGCAGCTCGAGCGACGAGGGAGCAGGCAGATCGGTCATAGCCCGATGCTATGACCCGGGCGCCAGGTGCGGGGTTCCGGCGACGGGTGCCGCCCCGGACCGTAGAGCCATGACCGGCCCGACCGCCCCCGCCCCCCTGAACGCCCCGCCTGCCGCCGCCGCGCCCGCGCCGGCCCTGTCGTCCTCCGGCGCGGGCGCCCGAGGCGACCGGTGGCCGGGGCTGGCCGCGTGCGCGGCCGCGGCCGCGCTCACGATCGGCGCGCACGCCCTGGTCCCCGTGCTGTCGGTGCCGGTGCTCGCGCTGGCACTCGGGATCGGCGTGAGCGTGGCGCTGCGGACCCGTCCCGCGGGCGTCGGCGTCCTCAGCCGGACCCAGGGTGGCGGCACGTGGGCCGCCAAGCACGGCCTGCGGACGGGCGTCGTGCTGCTCGGCCTCCAGCTCTCGCTGCCGCAGGTCCTCGCGCTCGGCTGGAGAGGCCTCACCGTCGTCGCCGTGACCGTCGCCGCGACCCTCGGCGGGACGGTCCTGCTCGGCCGTGCGCTCCGGCTCCCGCGCGCGACGAGCCTCCTCGTCGGTACGGGCTTCGCGATCTGCGGCGCGGCGGCCGTCAGCGCCATGAAGGGCGCCGTCGACCCCGACGAGCAGCACGACGACGACGCCGCCGCGGCCCTCGCGCTCGTGACGATCTTCGGCTCGCTCGCGATCGTGGTCCTGCCCTGGCTGGTCGGCGTCCTCGGGCTGGGCGACCACGAGGCCGGGCTCTGGATCGGGGCGAGCGTCCAGGAGGTCGCGCAGGTCGTGGCCGCCGCCGGCGCCGTGTCGCCGGCGGCGCTCGCGGTCGCGACGGTGACCAAGCTAGCGCGCGTCGTGCTCCTCGCGCCGCTCGTCGCGTGCGTCGGCGTCGCGGCGACCCGGTCGCGCCGGCGCGCCGTCGCGGCCACCGGCAGGACGGGCACGGCCGCGACCGGCCGGCGGGCCGCGCCCGTGCCCCTGTTCGTCGTCGGCTTCCTCGCGGCCGTGGTGCTCCGCTCGCTGGGCGTCGTGCCGGACGGCGTGGTGCGCCTGGCGACCGAGGCGTCGAACGTCCTGTTCGCCGGGGCGCTCTTCGCGATGGGCCTCGCGGTGGACGTCCGCGAGCTCGTGCGCACTGGCGGTCGCGTCGTGGCGCTGGGGGCGGCGAGCGCCGCGGTCGCGACGGCGGTCGGGCTGGGTGCGGCGCTGCTGCTCGGCTGAGCGGCGGCGGGTCACCGCCGACGGCGAGCGCGGGATCGCTGTCCGGGGGGGCGGTCGGCGTGGGCGAGGATCGCGTGGCGCGCGGTCAGGAGCCTCGTCCCCGCGCCGAGGCTTAGCGCGCGCAGCCCGGGGCGCTCCGTGGTGACGCCGTCGAGCAGCCGCACGACGGCGGCGACGGGCCAGCGGGGGATTCACGGCCCGCGTGCCGTGCCGGGCGGGCGCGGGCGTTTTGGCGCTGCCCCTCGCGTCCGGTAGTGTTCTCGGTCGGTAGGAGTCCTCCGGACGGCCTCTCGGAGAGAGGTGTCAGCCGGGGATGATTACCCCCATGGGGTATGGTGTAATTGGCAGCACGAGTGATTCTGGTTCACTTAGTCTAGGTTCGAGTCCTGGTACCCCAGCGGAGCACCCTCCGCTTCCGGTGGTCATGACCACGGGAAACATGCGGTAGAGTTCTCAACCGGCAGGTGAACGCGAAGCGCTCATCGGTCACAGGCCCCCATCGTCTAGCGGCCTAGGACGTCGCCCTCTCACGGCGGTAACACGGGTTCAAATCCCGTTGGGGGTACAAGCGAGGCCCGGTCATCCGACAAGGATGACCGGGCCTCTTCTGTTGTCCAGGGTCGCTCGCGTGTGTCGTCCCGGGGTCGCCCGCGTGCGGCCCGCGGTCGGGCCGCAGCGGCCCCGCCGCGGGCGGCGCGTGTCGAACGCCCCAGAATCTGCCCGGATGGGTAAACTGCCGCACGCGTCCCCACCTGTCCGACACCCCGTCCGACGCGCTGGACCCCGAGGAGCTGCGATGCCCGGCAAGGCGAAGACGGTCCTGATCTGGTTCGTCGTGGCGTTCCTGGTCTACGCGATCGTCAAGAGCCCCGACAAGGCCGCCGACGTCATCAAGGGAATCGGTGACGTGATCGTCCAGGCGTTCGAGGGGATCGGCAACTTCTTCTCGGCGCTCGTCGGGAAGTGACCCGGGGCGTGGTCGCGTGAGCACGGACGACGGCGCGGATCGTCACCACGACCCCCGGGCCGCGGCGGTGCTCCGGCAGATCGTCCTGCCTGCGGAGCGCGTCGTCGTCGCGAGCCACCGCCACTGGGCGTCGGTCGCGGAGCCGATCGCCACCGCCGTGGCGGGCCTCGTCGTGGCGGCGCTGCTCGTCGCGGTCGTCGAGCACGCGTTCCAGGTCGACGCGGGGCTGCTCTGGTGGCTCGCCCTCATCCCCATCGGTCGCGCGCTCTACCGCATCTTCGAGTGGCGTCTCGAGTGGTTCGTCGCGACGGACAAGCGCCTGCTGCTGACGTCGGGGTTCATCTCGCGCAAGGTGGCGATGCTGCCGCTCGGCAAGGTGACGGACATGAGCTACACCCGCAGCCCGACGGGGCGTCTGCTCGGGTACGGCCGGTTCGTGCTCGAGTCCGCGGGGCAGGACCAGGCGATGCGCCGGATCGACTGGGTGGCGCACCCCGACGCCACCTACCGCAGCATCTGCGACACGCTGTTCGGCGGGGACGTCCCCGTGCCCGGCGTGTCGTCACGCGCCCGCGCAGGCTCGTCGCGGGCCGCCGCCCCGCCCGCGCGGGTCGCCCGACCGCCGGCACCCCCGGCGCCCGTCGACGCGGGCTTCTCGTCCGCGCCCACCGGGGAGCTGCCCGCGGTCCCGCCGCCACCGCCGCCGTCGTTCGCCCCCACGGGTTCGGCCGGCTCCCGTGCGCTCCCGACGGCGCCGCCCACGACGCCGGCGCCCGTGCCGCCCGCCCCCGCACTGACGGGCGACACGGTCACGCCTACGACCGGTGCGTCGTCGGGGGGCGCAGCCGCGCCTCGGCGTGCGCCGGGGGTGCCGCTCGAGCCCGCGTCGTGGCCGGCGTCGGAGAGCATGCCGGCCGGGATGCTGCCGCCGAACCTGCCCCGGCGGGGCAGGCTCGGCGACAGGCTCACTCGCCGGCGCGGGCGAGGACCTCGGTGAGGCGGTTGGCCGCGGCCGCGACGGCCGGAGCGTGCAGGCGCCCGGGCTGACGCGAGAGTCGCTCGACCGGGCCGGAGATCGACACCGCGGCGACGACGCGCCCCGCCTGGTTCCGGACGGGCGCGGAGACGGACGCGACGCCGAGCTCGCGCTCGCCGACCGACTGCGCCCAGCCGCGCCGCCGCACCCCCGACAGGATCGTGGCGGTGAACTTGGCGTCCCGCAGCCCGCGGTGGAGCCGGTCCGGCTCCTCCCAGGCCAGCAGGATCTGTGCCGCGGACCCGGCGCCCATGGTCAGCGTCGCGCCGACGGGGATCGAGTCGCGCAGGCCGACGGGCCGCTCGGCGGTCGCGACGCAGATGCGCAGGTCGCCCTGGCGCCGGTAGAGCTGGGCGCTCTCGCCGGTGTGGTCCCGCAGCGCGGTGAGCACGGGGTTGGCCGCGGCGAGCAGCCTGTCCTCGCCGGCGGCGGTCGCGAGCTCGTTGAGCCTCGGGCCGAGCACGAACCGCCCCTGCATGTCGCGTGACACGAAGCGCAGGTTCTCGAGCGCGACCGCGAGCCGATGGGCCGTGGGTCGGGCCAGGCCCGTCGAGACCACGAGCTGGGCCAACGTCGCAGGTCCGGCCTCGAGCGCGCTCAGGACGGACGCGGCCTTGTCGAGCACGCCGACTCCGCTAGTATTGTCCATAGGCCGAATACTGGCGTCTCAGCCGCTGAGATGCAAATGCGCCAGATTCCGCCGCGTAGTATCGCCGCGCCGTCGACGGATTCGTCCCGGGCGGCGGAGCGCACCCGAAGGAACGAGAGGACATCCCCATGGCCGGCACGCTGGCAGAGAAGGTCTGGCAGGCGCACCTGGTGCGCCGTGGCACCGACGGGTCGCCGGACCTCCTCTACATCGACCTCCACCTCGTGCACGAGGTGACGAGCCCCCAGGCCTTCGAGGGCCTCCGGCTCGCCGGTCGCCCCGTGCGCCGCCCGGACCTCACGCTCGCGACCGAGGACCACAACACCCCGACGCTCGACATCGACCTGCCGATCGCGGACGAGACCAGCCGCAAGCAGATCGACACCCTGCGGGCCAACGCCGCGGAGTTCGGCGTCCGGATCCACTCGCTCGGCGACGCCGACCAGGGCATCGTCCACCAGGTCGGCCCGCAGCTCGGCCTCACGCAGCCCGGCCTGACCGTCGTCTGCGGCGACTCCCACACGTCGACCCACGGCGCGTTCGGCGCGCTCGCGTTCGGGATCGGCACGTCCGAGGTCGAGCACGTGCTCGCGACCCAGACGCTGCCGCTCGCCCCGTTCAAGACCATGGCGATCACGGTCGACGGCGAGCTGCCGCCCGGGACGACGAGCAAGGACATCATCCTCGCGATCATCGCGAAGATCGGCACCGGCGGCGGGCAGGGCTACGTGCTCGAGTACCGCGGCGAGGCCATCCGGAAGCTCTCGATGGAAGCCCGGATGACGATCTGCAACATGTCGATCGAGGCCGGTGCCCGCGCGGGCATGATCGCGCCCGACGAGACGACGTTCGAGTACCTCAAGGGCCGTCCGCACGCGCCCGAGGGCGAGGACTGGGACGCCGCGGTCGAGTACTGGCGCACGCTGCGCTCCGACGACGACGCCGAGTTCGACGCCGAGGTGGTCCTCGAGGCCGCCGACCTCGAGCCGTTCGTCACGTGGGGCACCAACCCGGGCCAGGGCCTGCCGCTGTCGGCCAACGTCCCCGTGCCGTCCGAGATCGCCGACGCGAACGAGCGCGTCGCGGCCGAGCGCGCGCTGGAGTACATGGGCCTCGAGCCGGGCGTCCCGCTGCGTGACGTCAAGGTCGACACCGTCTTCATCGGGTCGTGCACCAACGGCCGCATCGAGGACCTGCGGTCCGTCGCCAAGGTGCTCAAGGGCCGCGAGAAGGCGCAGGACGTCCGCGTGCTCGTGGTCCCGGCGTCGGCGCGCGTGCGTCTGCAGGCCGAGGCCGAGGGGCTCGACGCGATCTTCAAGGACTTCGGTGCGGAGTGGCGCAACGCCGGCTGCTCGATGTGCCTCGGCATGAACCCCGACCAGCTCGCCCCGGGGGAGCGGTCGGCGTCCACGTCGAACCGCAACTTCGAGGGCCGCCAGGGCAAGGGCGGGCGCACGCACCTCGTCTCGCCGCTCGTCGCCGCCGCCACCGCGATCCGCGGCACGCTGTCCTCGCTCGCCGACCTCGACCTGCCGGCCGACGTCGACCTGACGACGTTCGACGGGTCGCCGCTCGACGGCGTCGGCGCGCCCGGGTTCGACGGCGACGCGCCCGCCGTCGTGGACCTGGGTCTGCCCGTCCTGTCCGCCGGCCCGCAGGCCTGACCCCGCTTCCCGGAAGGAAGAGACCCATGGAGAAGTTCACCGTCCACACGGGCGTCGGGGTTCCGCTGCGCCGCAGCAACGTCGACACCGACCAGATCATCCCCGCCGTCTACCTCAAGCGCATCACGCGCACGGGGTTCGAGGACGCGCTGTTCTCGGCCTGGCGGAACGACCCGTCGTTCGTGCTCAACCAGGACGCCTACCGGGCGGGCTCCGTCCTCGTGGCGGGCCCGGACTTCGGCACCGGCTCGTCCCGCGAGCACGCCGTCTGGGCGCTCAAGGACTACGGGTTCCGCGTCGTCCTCGCGTCCCGCTTCGCGGACATCTTCCGCGGCAACTCGGGCAAGCAGGGCCTCGTCGCCGGCGTCGTCGCGCAGGAGGACATCGAGCTCCTCTGGAAGATCCTCGAGACCAAGCCCGGCACGGAGGTGACCGTCGACCTCGTCGAGCGCACGGTGCACGCGGACGACATCACGGTGCCGTTCCACGTGGACGACTACACGCGCTGGCGCCTGCTCGAGGGCCTCGACGACATCGGCCTCACGCTGCAGCACGAGGACGAGATCTCGGCCTTCGAGGCGACGCGCGCCTCGTGGCGTCCGCGGACCCTGCCCGCGAAGCACCTGCCGACGGTCGAGATCGAGGCGGCACGCCCCGCGGTCTGACCACCGCCCCGGCTCACAGGGCCGTCCGCGCACGTCTCACGTGCCGGGCGGCCCTTGCCGTACCCGCTCGAGGAGCGCCTCGGGCGTGACCGTCTTCGGGTCCCACCGGGACTCGACCCACCAGGTGGCCCCGGCGGCCTCGAGCGCGGCGAGGCGGTCGCGCGCGCCCGCGGGGTCGTCGTCGGGCAGGATGCCCTGCAGGACGACGTCGAAGGGCGCGTCGGCGGGTCGCTCGATCCCCAGCTCGGCCCGTCGGGCGGCGAGCCACCCCACGAGGCCGGCGACGTCGTCGGGCGTGATGTCGTCGAAGGCGCGCTCGCCGCGCAGCTGCACGACGATCCCGTCGGCTCGCAGCGCCCGGTCCAGCGAGCGGACCGGCGGCCGAGCGGCGTCCCACACCCCGACGGGCCAGACGGGCACGCGGTGGCCGGTCCCCGGACGCGCGACCGGGCGGGGGACGAACTGCATCTCGCCCGTGCGGGTGTGCGTGCCGGTGAACGAGAACGGCTCGCCCGTCCAGGCCCGGTCGAGGAACGCCAGGGCGTCGTCGAGGAGCTCCGCGCGCTCACGGAGGCCGGTGAGCTGCCCCGGGACGGCGCTGAAGCCCGCGTCGTCGAGGACGCCCACGCCGACCGGGAGGACGAGGCGGCCACCCGAGAGCCGGTCCACGGTCACCGCCGGGCTGACCAGCTCCCAGGGGCGGCGCCGGGGGGCCGCGAAGACCATGGCGCCGAGCGTGATCCTCGAGGTCCGGACCGCGGCCGCGGCCAGCACCGACCACGGGTCGACCATCTCCTGCGACCCGATGCTCAGGCCGTCCCACGTGAAGGCGCCGTCCCACCCGTGGCGTTCTGCCTCGACCGCGAGGTCGACCGACTGCTCCGCCGTCGTGGTGCTCGCCACGATCCCGATC
>Ga0182749_1001450_pt1 | contig 18740 bp, 18 predicted proteins | sample eDN3rd37CKraftMG_FD_128875 | JGI IMG/M metagenome (GOLD analysis project Ga0182749, IMG submission 128875) | Enriched Miracle-Growth compost microbial communities from Emeryville, California, USA - eDNA 3rd pass 37_C Kraft MG (version 2) (version 2) ...
CCGCACCGCGGTCGGCAAGCGCAACGGATCCCTGGCCGGCGTCCACCCCGTCGACCTCGGTGCCGCCGGCTGGCGCGGCCTGTTCGACCGCAACGATGTCGATCCCGCCGCCGTAGACGACGTCATCGCCGGCTGCCTCGACACCATCGGGCCGCAGGCCGGCAACATCGGCAGGCTGTCCTGGCTGGCCGCCGGGTTCCCCGAAGAGGTTCCCGGTGTCACCGTCGACCGCCAGTGCGGCTCCAGTCAGCAGGCGATTTCCTTTGGCGCCCAGGCGATCATGGCCGGCACCGCCGACCTCATCGTCGCCGGCGGCATGCAGAACATGAGTATGATCCCGATCTCGTCGGCGATGACCGTCGCCGAGCAGTTCGGCTTCACCTCGCCCACCAACGAGTCCAAGGCGTGGCTGGCGCGTTACGGCGACCAGGAGATCTCGCAGTTCCGCGGCGCGGAGATGATCGCCGACAAGTGGAACATCTCCCGCGAGGAGATGGAGGAGTTCTCGCTGGCCAGCCATGAGCGGGCCAAGGAGGCGATCCGCTCCGGCTACTTCGAGAACGAGATCATCCCGATCGAGACCGACAACGGCACCTTCGTCGTCGACGAGGGCCCGCGCGAGACCTCGCTGGAGAAGATGGCCGCGCTGCAGCCGCTGCGTGAGGGCGGCAAGCTGACCGCCGCGATGGCCAGCCAGATCTCCGACGGCGCCAGCGCCGTGCTGCTCGCCTCGGAGAAGGCGGTCAAGGAGCACGGCCTCAAGCCGCGCGCCCGCATCCACCACATCAGCGCCCGCGGCGCCGACCCGGTGTTCATGCTGACCGGCCCGATCCCGGCGACCGAGTACGCGCTGAAGAAGACCGGCCTGTCGATCGACGACATCGACACCGTGGAGATCAACGAGGCCTTCGCGCCCGTCGTGCTCGCCTGGCTGAAGGAGACCGGCGCCGACCCGGCCAAGGTCAACCCCAACGGCGGCGCGATCGCGCTCGGCCATCCGCTCGGCGCCACCGGGGCCAAGCTGTTCGCCACCATGCTCAACACCCTGGAGCGCACCGGCGGCCGCTACGGCCTGCAGACGATGTGTGAGGGCGGCGGCACCGCCAACGTCACCATCATCGAGCGCCTCTGACAGTGGCGGACCCGACGCCGGTGCGGCCGGCGGCCACCGCGGTACTGGCCCGCGACGGCCGCGCCGGCTTGGAGGTGCTGCTGCTCAAACGGGCGGGCACGATGTCGTTCGGCGCGGACGCCTGGGTGTTCCCGGGCGGCCGTGTCGACGACGCCGACGCCGGTGCCGACGATCTGTTCAGCATCGAGGCCGCCCGCCGCGCCGCGGTCCGCGAGACCGAGGAGGAGGCCGGCATCGCCGTCGACGGCGCCGCACTGCGCGTGCTGTCGCGGTGGGTGCCGGGACCCGAAGCGCCGAAACGGTTTCTGACGTGGCTGTTGTTCGGCCGCGCCGAGACCGACGACGTGCGGGTCGACGGATCCGAGATCGTCGACCACCGCTGGATGGCTCCGGCGGATGCGCTCGAGGAGCACGGGCAGCAGCGGATGGGTCTGCTGCCGCCGACCTGGCTCACGCTGCACCAGTTGTCGCGGCACGGATCGGTCGACGAGGCCAACGCGGCGATCGACGCGGTCGAACCGGAGTTCTACGAAAGCCATTTCGTGATGACCGAGACCCATCCGGTGATCCTCTGGCACGGCGATGCCGGCTATGAGACGCGCGACGCCGACGCGCCCGGCCCGCGGCACCGGCTGCACATGGTGAAGGGCCCCTGGCGCTACGAGCGCAGCGGCTGATCAGTTCCTGCCGTGCTGCAGGAACTTGAATCCCTTGTGGTGGTGGGCTTCCAGCGCCCAGATCAGGGCGATCACCGGTAGCGGCGCCAGCGCGACCAGCCAGGTGGCGCCGCTGGGCACCGCCTCGGCGATGGCCTGTGCGCGCGGTATCCCGTTGACCACGGCGGGCAGCCACTCCTCGAGCAGGATCACCAGCAGCCGTGACGCCTGAAACGGGCCGACCGTCGTCGCGATCACCCAGGCGCCCAGCGTGATCACCAGCGACCACGGCCACCCCAGCAGCAGCGAATGCTTGTTGATGATCTCGGCCGTACACCGGATCGCCTCGCTGAGATAGGCAAAGGCCAAGCCCGCCAACAGAACTCCGGCCTGGGCCGCGAACAGGTCGTCGAGCACCGAGTGGGCCTGGTCGTGGTCGGGCCGCTTCGGCAGGCCGATCGCCACCGCGATCAGACCGGCCGACAGCGCCAGGGTGGTCAGCAGCGCGGTGGTGTTGGTGATCCGCTCGAACGACCGCACCACCGTGCCGATCACCGTCCGCGACGCCCGCGCCGCCGGAGCCCGGTAGAACACCACCAGCACCAGGCCCGACACCAGCGCGCAGATCAGCCAAGTCACGACGGTGCCGCACACCCCGGTCAGCGCCAGCGACGCCAGCAGCGGCACCAGCACCTCGTCGCTCTGCACACTGCCGCGGACCACCATCAGCGGCACCGCGCCGAACGCGATGATCGCCGACAACCGCAGCAGCAGGGGGAACGTGAACCGGGTCAGATCGGCCGGGTTGAGGTCGATCTCGCCCCGGCGGACGGCGTCGACCTCGGCGTGCAGCACCGACCGCGCCCGCGTCAGCCAGCGCACCTGGACAGGTTAACCGTCAGGAGTGGTCGTGGATGAGCACGCCCCGGATGTTGCGCCCGGCAAGCATGTCGTCGTAGCCCTGGTTGATGTCGTTGAGCTTGTACTCGGCCGTGACGGTCTCGTCGAGCAGCAGCTTGCCGTCGCGGTAGAGGTTGAGCAGTCGCGGGATGTCGGCGCGCGGGTTGGCCTCGCCGTAGAGGCTGCCCAGCAGCCGCTTCTGGAACAGCGTCATCATGCACATCGACAGGTTGGCGGTGACGTCGGCCATCGAGGCGATCGCGGTCATCACCACCGCACCGCCCTTGCGCACGATGTTGAGCGCCTCGTCGATGTGGCGGCCCTCCAGGACACCCATGGTCAGCAGCGCGGAATCGGCCATCACGCCGCGGGTCAGCTCCATGACCAGCGCCGAGGCCTCCTCCATCGAGGTGGCGAAGTGGGTGGCGCCGAAGCTGAATGCCTTGTCCCGCTTGGCTTCCACGGGTTCGACGACGACGATGTGCTCCGCGCCGGCCAACCGTGCGCCCTGCACGGCGCCACTGCCGATGCCGCCGAAACCGATGACCACCACGGTGTCGCCGGGCTTGACGTCGGCGGTGTTGACCGCCGACCCCCAGCCGGTCATCACGCCGCAGCCCAGCAGGCAGGCCCGTTCCAGCGGCAGGTCGTCGTCGATCTTGACGACCGACGCCTCGGCCAGCGTGCCGTACTGCGAGAAGCTGCCGACGCCGGAGAGGATGCCGACCTCCTTGCCCTTGACCTTGCGCCGGTAGGTGCCGTCGGCCTGCAGGCCGGTGAGGATGAGCGCACCGAGGTCGCACAGGTTCTGGTGGCCGCTGGCACACCACCGGCACCGGCCGCACGCCGGCAGGAACGATGTCACGACGTGGTCACCGGCCTTGAGGTCGCGCACGCCGGGTCCGACCTCGACGACGACGCCTGCGCCCTCGTGGCCGCCGATGATCGGCAGCGGCACACCGGCGAAGTCACCGGTGACGACGTGGTGGTCCGAATGGCACAGCCCACTGGCCTGGAACTCGATGAGCACCTCGCCCTCTTTCGGGCCGTCGAGGTCGATCTCCTCGATGCTCCACGGTTGGTTGAGTTCCCACAGAACGGCGGCGTTCGTCTTCATGGCCGCGAGTGTAGGAAACCGGTCGCCGGAATATCGGTGAATCGACTACTGGGCCAGAGCCAGACCGCCGAGTGCGACGATCCAGCTGGCGAAGCTGCCCACCAGGAAGTACTCGGTGATCTCGTCGATGCCGATTTGCCCGTTCTCCCGGGCCTTCTGGGCGTTGATCTCGGGAAACCGGATGATGCTCTTGGCGGCCAGCACGGCGCCGGCGGCCGCCAGTTGTCCGGCCAGGCCGAGGCCCAGCACCAGCACCCGCTCCATCGGCCCGAGCAGGCGGCCACCTTTGAGTCTGTCCGAGGGCTGGGGCTCCCCAACGGGTTTGACCGCGCCGACGGAGGCGAGAACCAAACGGACCAACTGGTTTCCGGTGACCAGCTGCATCAGCGTGACACCGACGATCATCAGCAGCCGGTCGCCGCTGACGTCGATGCCGGTCCATCCCGGCCAGCGCGCCACCAGGCCGCCGACGTCGGATCCGCACCCCGACAACAAGATCAGTGACGCCATGCCGGCGCCGAACACCAGCAGCGGTGCCACCTCGCCGCGGCCGGTGCGCTCCGAGCGCGCGCTGAGCAGCACCCAGCCCACACCGGCCGCCGCCGCGATGAGCAGCAGCGCGATATCGCCGACGTGCCACAGCGCGGCCAGCGCCGCGCACCCCACGACGACGACGGGCGCCAGCACCGCCGACAGCCACAGCCGGTCGGTGACCCGGCGCACGATGTCGGCGACACCGATCGCGATCAGCATCACCGCCAGCGCGCTCACGGCACGTCCCGCAGCGCCTGGGATGCGGCGACGATCAGGTCCAGGCCGTCGCGACCGGCACGCTGGGACACCGCGGAGGCGCTTATGCCCTCGGCCGCGGCGATCTGCTTCTTCGGTGTGCCCGCCAACAGTCCCTTCACAATCCGCATCGATCGGTCATCGAGCGATCCAAGCAGATGGTCCCGACACATCAGGGCGGCGTTGAGCGCGTCGGCGTCGCGCCGGGACTCGTCGTCGGTGCGGAACGCGGTGCGCACCAGCGCGAACCCGGGTTGGCGCTGCGCGTCCGCGGTCCACTCGATCGCCGCCCGGGCCGACCACCATCCCGGACCGTCCTGGATGCCGGCCTCGGGGTCGAGCACGGTCACCTCGCCCCAGCCGATGCCGAACCGCACGTCGACCTCGGGGGCGACCGCCAACCGGATGCGCAGGGCGGCGTCGATCGCCGCGCCGACGGTCGGGTAGCTGCCCTGGAACTCGTCGCCCACGGTGAAGGCGGGCGGGTCGACCGCGCCGGCGGCGACGGCGCCGAGCGCCTGGTTGAGCGCGCGGTGCACGGCGGCGCGATCGGCCACCCGGCGGGAGCCGACGACGTCGCCGATCAGCGTGGCGACCACCTGTGATGAAGCTGCACGCTTCACCGAAGACATGTGAAGATTATAGCTTCACTATGCCTGAGTTAAGCAATAAGCTTTACTGAATGTAGGCGCTGGCGGCGCGCAGGTGCTCGACCGCGTCGGCGACGATCCGCTCGATCAGTTCCTGGCACGACGGCAGGTCGTCGACGATGCCCGCGACCTGGCCCGAGGCCAGCACACCCGCGTCGGTATTGCCCTCGACCAGCCCGGCCTTGAGCAGCATCGGGGTGTTGGCCGCCATGATCACCTGCGACCAGGTCAGCTCCTTGCCGTGCCGCATCGCCAGGCCGTCGCGGATCATCGACCGCCACGTCATCCCGGACATCCTCTTGAACTTCTGGGCGTTGCGGACCGCCGCGGTGAACCCGCGTACCCGCGAGCCGCTCTCCAGCTTCTCGACCAGCCCGGTGCGCAGCACCCGGTGCGGCATCCCGTCGACGCGGGTCGAGACCACGGTGCCGTCCAGGCCCGCCTCGAGGTACCGCTGCTTGACCGCGTCGGGCACCGTCGAGTCCGACGTCAGCAGGAAGCGGGTGCCCATCGCGACACCGGCCGCGCCGTAGGACAGCGCCGCGGCCAGCCCGCGGCCGTCGAAGAAGCCGCCCGCCGCGATCACCGGCATCCCGGTGTCGGCCACGGCGTCGAGCACCGACGGCAGCAGCAGGGTGGTGGCGACCGGGCCGGTGTGACCACCGCCCTCGCCGCCCTGCACGATCACCGCGTCGGCGCCCCAGGCGGCCACCTTCTTGGCGTGCTTGGCCAGGCCGACCGACGGGATCACCACCACGCCGGCCTCCTTGAGCCGGGCGATCAGCTCGGGCTTGGGGGCCAGCGCGAACGACGCCACCTTCACGCCCTCGCGGATCAGCAGCTCGATGCGTTCAGCGGCGTCGCCGGCGTCGGCGCGGATGTTGATGCCGAACGGCTTGTCGGTGGCGGCCTTGACCTTCTTGACCGCCGTGGCCAGCTCGTCGAGCGTCATCGTCGCCGACGCCAGGATGCCCAGGCCGCCGGCGTTGGACGTCGCCGATACCAGCCGCGCACCGGCCACCCAGCCCATGCCGGTCTGCACCACCGGGTGCTCGATACCGACCAGCTCGGTCAGCGGGGTCTTCAGCGCGCCCATCGTTAGACCTTGACTTCCTTGTCGCGCAACGCCTTCGGGTCGATGACCTCGCGCAACAGCCGCTGCTCCTCCTCCGAGGGCAGCCGGGTGGTCCCGGCCTGCTCGAGGCCGTGCACCTCGAACGAGGTGTTCTCGGCGACCTGGTCCGGCTCCACCCCCGGGTGCAGCGACACCGCGCGCATCTGATGGTCGGGGCCGTTGAAGTCGAACACCCCGAGGTTGGTCACCACCCGGTACACGTCGACGAAGCGGTAGGCCGGGTTGTCGGGATCGACCTTGTCCCAGCCGATTCCGGAGACGATGTCGACGGACTCGGTGAACACCCGCGTGGAGTGGTTGCCCACCCAGTAGCTGGTGCGGTGGTTGATGGTGTTACCAGGGGCGCCGCGGACGCCGAACATCTGGCGGGTCGGGTGCTGGTGCGGACCGAACGCCGACAGGTTCTGGTTGCCGTAGCGGTCGATCTGGTTGGCGCCCATCACCACATGGCGACGGCCCCACGCCAGCGTCTCGAAGACGCGGCCGAACGGCATCCAGCCCTCGATCGCCGCGGGGGCGCCGATGGCCGGGGTGTCGGCGATCAGTCGGGCCTCGCCGTCGGTCAGCAGGATGTCCGGGGAGAACGTCAGCCGGGCCAACCGGGCGCCGATCTGCACGATCGTCGTCATCGGGCTGACCATGATCTCGCCGGCGTCGCGGAACAGTTCGGCGCACGCGACGGCGCACACCTCGGCACGGGTCACCGACATCACTGCGCCCCTTCCTCTGCAAATTTCCGCACGGCCGCTTGGTAGTCCGCCTCGCTGCCGGACAGGTACGTCTTGACGAACTCCGCCCAGGCCGCCTCGTCCTTGGCCGCCTCGGCGTAGTGACGCTGGAACTTCTCGTCGCGCCGGTAGTCCGGTTCGGCGGTGGTGAAGTGGGCACCGTTGGGCGCCTCCACGACCGCGTCGACCATCATCCGGTTGACCAGAAGAGCCTGCGGCGGAACCGATTTCACCAGCTCCTCGGTGGACACCACCTTCTCCACCGACAGCAGCCGCTTCTCGGCCGCCATCAGGTACAGGTCGTCGAAGTACGGGTCGATGCCGGTGTAGGCCGCATTGCCCTGGGCGTCACCGAGGTTCAGGTGCACCAGCGCGACGTCGAGGTTCAGCGCGGGCATCGCGATGAGCTCTTCGTAGCGGTCACTGCTGGGGTAGGGCGACTTCACGGTCTTGAGCTCGTCACCCCAGAACTTGAGCACGTCGCTGCCCAGGCCGGCGCGGATCGGCAGGAACGGTAGACGCTGGGCGGCGGCCTGCAGACCGCAGCGCAGCATGCCCTCGTCCATCTCGCGCGCCTCGATCGCGCCCGAGGTGCGCGCCTTGGCGAACCACGGGTCGTAGAACGGCGGCGAGTCCAGCGACACGAAGCCGTAGTAGACGCGCTTGACCTTGCCCGCCGAGCACAGCAGGCCCAGGTCCGGGCCGCCGTAGGTGACGACGGTCAGGTCGGTCACGTCGGTGCGCAGCAGCGCGCGGATGAACGCCATCGGCTTGCGCCGTGAGCCCCATCCGCCGATGCCGATGGTCATGCCACTTCGGATCGAGGCCACCGCCTCGTCCAAAGTTGTTCTCTTGTCCGTCACTTCGATCCCTTGTTGGTTCCGGCGAAGGCGTCGCGGTGTTCGTCGGCGACACCGGCGAGGTTGAGTTCGAACGTGAAGCCCTGCTCCATGCGGTAGCTCGAGTTGACGCGCTGCACGTCGATGAAGTTCAGCGCCTCCTTGGCGGCCCGGATCACCCGGGTGTCCTTGTTGGCGATGTCACGGGCCACCCGCAGCGCGGCCTCGTCGAGCTGCTCGCGCGGCACCACCTCGTGCACCGAGCCGAACTGGTGCAGGGTGGCGGCGTCGACGGTGGCCGCGGTGTAGAACAGCCGGCGCATCATGTGCTGCGGCACCAGCCGCGACAGGTGGGTGGCGGCGCCGAGTGCACCGCGCTCCACCTCGGGCAGACCGAATTTCGCGTCGTCGGAGGCCACGATCACGTCGGCGTTGCCGACCAGGCCGATCCCGCCGCCGACGCAGAACCCGTTCACCGCGGCGACGACGGGCACCGCGCACTCGTAGACCGCGCGGAACGCCTCGTAGCAGCCGCGGTTGGCGTCGATGAGCGCGGTGAAGCCCTCGGTGTTCTGCATCTCCTTGATGTCGACACCGGCGTTGAAGCCGCGGCCCTCGGCCCGAAGGATCACCACGTGGGTGTCCTGGTCACGGCCGGCGGCGGTGATCGCGTCGGCGAGTTCGAACCAGCCCTTCGACGGGATCGCGTTGACGGGCGGGTAGTTCACGGTCACCGAGACGATGTGCGGTTCGGTGACTGCAGAGGTGATGGTCATGGCACTTCCTGGAGGGGCAGTAGGAAAGCAAGCACTTGCTTGGTACGCTAGCACAGTGACCGACACCGAAGGCATAAACCTCGGACTCAAGGACCGGGTGGTCCTGGTGACCGGCGGGGTGCGTGGCGTCGGCGCGGGCATCAGCGCGGTGTTCGCCGACCAGGGCGCCACCGTTGTGACCTGCGCCCGCCGTCCCGTCGAGGGCCTGCCGTACGAGTTCCACTCCTGCGATGTGCGCGACGACGACGCGGTGGCCGCCATGATCGAGGCCATCGTCGCCAAGCACGGCCGGCTCGACGTCGTGGTGAACAACGCGGGCGGCTCGCCGTACGTGCGCGCCGACGAGGCGTCGGCGAAGTTCAGCCGCAAGATCATCGAGCTCAATCTGCTTGGGCCGCTGTCGGTGTCGACGCACGCCAACGCGGTGATGCAGCACCAGCAGCGAGGCGGCTCGATCATCAACATCGCCAGCGTGAGCGGCCGTCGCCCGACGCCGGGCACCGCACCCTACGGTGCGGCCAAGGCCGGGGTGGAGAGCCTGACGTCGACGCTGGCCGTCGAGTGGGCGCCGAAGGTGCGGGTGAACTCGGTGGTGGTCGGCATGGTCGAGACCGAGCAGGCCGACCTGTTCTACGGCGACGCCGAGTCGATCGCCGCCATCTGCGAGAACGTGCCGTTGGGGCGGCTGGCCAAACCGGACGACGTCGGCTGGGCCGCCGCGTTCCTGGCCTCGGACGCCGCCGCCTACATCAGCGGGGCCTCGCTCGAGGTGCACGGCGGCGGAGAGCCGCCGCACTACCTGTCCACCACCAAAGCCGACATCAAACGTTAGAGGAGACAACGGATATGGGACTGCTCGACGGCCGTGTGGTCATCGTGACGGGCGCGGGGAACGGCATCGGCCGGGCGCACGCGCTGGCATTCGCCGCTGAGGGCGCGCGCGTCGTGGTCAACGACATCGGCGTCGGGTTGGACGGGTCGCCCGCCAGCGGTGGCAGTGCCGCGCAGGCCGTCGTCGACGAGATCAAGGCCGCCGGCGGCGAGGCGATCGCCAACGGCTCCAACGTCGCCGACTGGAAGCAGGCCGAGGAGCTGATCCAGTCCGCCGTGGACACCTTCGGTGGACTCGACGTGCTGGTGAACAACGCCGGCATCGTGCGTGACCGGATGTTCGCCAACACCAGCGAAGAGGAGTTCGACGCCGTCATCGCCGTGCACCTCAAGGGGCACTTCGCCACGATGAAGCACGCCGCCTCGTACTGGCGCGCGCAGTCCAAGGCCGGCAACACCGTCGACGCCCGCATCATCAACACCAGCTCCGGCGCTGGCCTGCAGGGCAGTGTCGGGCAGGCCAACTACTCCGCGGCCAAGGCGGGTATCGCGGCGCTGACCCTGGTCGGTGCCGCCGAGATGGGCCGCTACGGGGTGACCGTCAACGCGATCGCGCCGTCGGCGCGGACCCGGATGACCGAGAACGTGTTCGCCGAGATGATGGCCACCCAGGACAAGGAGTTCGACTCCATGGCGCCGGAGAACATCTCGCCGCTGGTGGTGTGGCTGGGCAGTGCCGAGTCCCGCGACGTGACCGGCCGGGTGTTCGAGGTCGAGGGCGGCATCATCCGGGTGGCTGAGGGCTGGAACCGCGGCGCCGAGATCGACAAGGGCGCGCGCTGGGATCCGGCCGAACTCGGCCCGGTGGTCAGCGATCTGCTGCAGAAGTCGCGGCAGCCGCTGCCGGTGTTCGGGGCCTGATCGCTACCTGCGGCACGCGCTGAGGTAGGTCTCACCTGCCTGTTCGGCGGCCTGTTCGGGGTTGAGCCAGCCGACGTCCTGGAAGTAGTAGGTGTCGTCGGGGTGATCCGGTGAGCCCGCGATCACCTCGGCGAGGTTGACGCGGGTGTCGCGGTGGTATCCGGGTCGCGCTATGAACAGCCGAACCGATTCCATGGTGCGCCAGTCGAATCCATCGGGGAGCGGCTTGTCGATCGCCATCCCCGGGGGTGCTTCGCCGAGGGTGAGATGGTCGAAGTCGACGGGTTCGGCACCGTGGGGGATGCTCACGGCGAACTCGACGTCCCTGCGCGTGGGATCCGGAGGTCGGAAGAACACGGAGACACCGTTGGTCTCGTCACACGGGGTTCCGGTCCGGATCCGCAGGGTCCCGTCGGTCACCCGCGCCCCGAAGGTCTCCGGCAGTTCGGGTTCGTCGGCGGGATCCTTGGTGCAGATCGTGAGCATCGACGTGCCGTTCTCTGCGGCGACCTGCTCGGGGTTGAGCCACCCGATGTCCTGGAAGTAGTAGGTGTCCTCGGGATGGTCGGCCGACCCGGAGATGACCTCGGCCAACTCAGCGGGCGTGCCGCCCGGGGCGTCGGTCGGCTCTACCGTCAACATCACGTTTTTTGCTGTGCGCCAATCGAAATCATCAGCGAGCGGTTCTTTGACGGTCAGCCCACCGGGGTAGGGGCCGTCCAGCGTGAGGTACTCGACCTCGGTGGCCCGGCCGGGCGGGGCGACCAGCTGCAGCCTGCCTCCCGGGCCGGGCGAGAAGCGAACTACCACCCAGTCGACGCGTTGACATGGCGTTCCGGTCCAGAAGCGGAGCTGACCGTCGGTCACCCGCACACCGAAGCCGACGGGAAGCGACGGCGGATCGGGGACAGGAGCACTCGGGACTGGGAGACAGCCCGCGACGGCGAGTATCGCGACGGCTATAAGGGAAATTCGGCGGATCACTCGTAACCTCCGTCCGACAGGCCGGCTTCCTTTTCCAACGGGTGGTCGGTGAAGATCTCGACGAGCTTGCCGGTGAGGTAGGCGTCGATGAAGCCGAGATAGCCGAGGCGCTGCCACTGTCGAGAGTGGATCTCCTCGTGATGCAGGATGCGGTCGAGGTCCAGCCGGTTGTTGCCCGGTCGGCCTTCACCGCTTTCGGTCGGGTAGTACATCACGCCGTCGCCGATCATGTCGCGAAGCGTCTGAGCGGGGTCGCTGGGGTCGTCGATGTTGACCATGAAGATGTCGCCCCAGGTGGTGCCGCCGCCCTGACTGAACAGATCCTGGTATTCGTTGCCGCCCAACCCCATCAGCATGCCGTTCGGGGTGGTCACCAACCGTCCGCCGTTGCCGTGTACGAAGCCGACATCGCGGTTGTAGCTCCACGAGTTGGCGCTCTGACGCTCGATGATGCGGCCGACCTCGTCGGCGGAGTACGGAGGCGTGTCAGGGAATTCCCTACCCGGTGTTTCGTCGTAGTCGGTGCCGCAGTTGAGGATGTAGGTCATCAGCGCGGCCTTGCGGGCATCGTCGGCGCTGATATCCGTGGGCATCAGGAAGAACGACTTACCGTCGCGATCGGTGATCTTCTCCATCCCCTCCAGCACCTTGAAACTCTCAGGGGTGATGTTGTGGCGGCGGGCGATCTCGACCAGTGTCTCCGGCGGAACTCCCTGGCGTTCCGCGTTTTCCAGCCACTCGGCGTAGTACCCGCTGGGCTTCTCGTCCAGCAGGCCGGCGTCGCGTAACGCCCTCTCGTACTCGTTGTCCGGTTCCCTGCCGTCCTTGTCCCCGCCCCCGGCGAACTGCAGGTAGCCTTCCCGGCCGAACTTCTGCTCGCCGAGCATCCGGTACTCGTCACCCAGCCCGGCGATCCGCGCCCCGATCGCGTTCAGTTCGCCGTTGGAGGTCCGGACGACCTCGACCACCTCGCCGATGGCCTTCTGCACGATCGGCAGCAACATCCGCTCACCGGCCGCGCTCTGCGGGACGGCGGCCGCCGCGGCGCGCACCCACTGCCGGATCGCGTCGAGCCGTTCCCGGCCCGCGGCGACCACCGCCGCCGACCGGTCGATCTGCGCGCTGAGCCGCTGATCCAGGTCGGCGAGCCCGCCGAACACGCTGCGGTGTTCGGCCGCCGCGGCACCGTACGCCGACGACGCCGGCCCCGTCCAGCGGCTGTCCGGCATCGCCGACCCGAGGCTGTCCTGCATCCTGCGCAGTGCCGCGCTGCCGTCGTACCGGGAACCCGGCTGCGGCGCGCCCTGCCCGAAGGTGCCGCGCGCGTTCGACCAGGTCGACTCGAACGCCGCCAACACGATCATGGTTCGATCCTCCCACCGTCAGCGGGGGTCGACCTGCGCCAATTTCCGGCTATGCGGCGGCCGGCTCCGAGGCGCCGGCATCGTCGTCCCCGGCATCGTCGTCGCTGTCCTCGGGCCCGGGCTCGGGCTGTGCGGCCGGTTCGGCCTCCTCCTCGGTGGCCTGCTTTTCGGCAAGCGCGTCGTCGCCCTTGACCGGTTCGGTGACCTTGTCGCCCGGTACCACCTTGTTGCCGTCGCTCAGATCCGTTGCACCGTTGCGCTTCTTGTCCTTCGGCGACTCCAGCGGATCCGCATCGCCGTCGTTCTCGGAGTCGGCGCCGTCAGTGACGGTGTCGGTGCCGGTGCCGGTGCCGGTGACCGCCGCGACGCGGTGCACGTTCGCGACCTGGAAATCGTCCTCGAGGTCCTTCTCGAGGTCGTTGTCCACCTTCGGGGCCGGGCGGAACTCGTCGACGATGTCGCGCACCGTGTCCGGCACGAACCGCACCACCGCCGACACCACGTCGACGACGCCGTCGCGCACGGCCTGCGCCAGCGCAGCGACGTCACCGGAGGCGAACGCGCGGCCGATGTTGTACAGCGCGGTCTGCGGTGCCACCACCAGATCCCGCACGTTGACGAACAACTTGACCGGCAGTGACGGGTTCGGCGACACCGGCCGGCCCGCCCAGCTCACCAACGTCCAACCCTCATCGGGACTGCCCTCGATCACCACCTGCTCGGTGTTGTCGAGCTGATGGCTGAGCATCAACCCGAAGTCCGGGTTGTCGACGTTCATCATCACCCAGAACATGATCGTGGCGCCGTGCGAGAACACCACCGCGTTCTCGTCGCCGTTGTCGGCGATGTGCCGCAGCGCGCCGTCGACCCTGGCGTCGAACGAGTTTCCGTCCTCGCCGCCGATGACGGGCAGGAAGCGGGCGCCCAGCATCCACGTGATCGGCGCCAGCGCGTATCCGATCCGCCCGAGGCCCTCGTCCTCGGAGGAGCCCTCGAAGATGCCCGCCGAGATCTCCCGCAGACCCGGCAGCGTCTCGTAGGCCGGATTGCCCAGCAGATCCAGCGTCGGCTGCGCGGTGAGCAGGGTGCGCTGCATCGACGACACGTAGAAGCCGTCGAAGCCCGCGGCGGCCAGTTCCGCGGCGATCGTCTCGGCCTGCTGCTGTCCGAGCGGGCTCAACTCGGGGCCAGGCACTTTCGTGTCGATGACACCGGCCGCGTTGGCCGCCGACTCGGCGTGCCGCACGAAGGTCACCCGCATCGCCCACGCCGGGATCGCGGTGGCCAGCACCAGCAGCACCGCCGACAGCGCGGCGATCAGAACCCTGCGAACGTGACGTGTGTGGCTGTCGTGCATCACCAACTCCGTTTCTGCCCTGCGCGTGTCGTCACGGTACGACGAGGCGCCCGCGATGGGGGCGAAAACGGCACCGATGAGGCCGATGGCCCTATCCTCAGCCCGTGCCCTCTGAGAAGCGAATCACCGACGCCGACCGCATCGCCGCGGCGGACGCCTACATCGATGCCCTGGCCAGCCACCGCGCCGACGACGTCCCGTTCGCACCGGACTGTGTGCGCATCGAACAGGGCATCAAGACCGGCTTCTCCGGCGATCACCTGCGCCGCAGCCTCAACCGTGGACCGCAGTACCGCGTCATCACCGCGACCACCGACCGGCAGTACACCGTCGACGGCGACCACGTGCACGCGACGTTCACCGTCGTCACCAAGGCCAGAATCGCCGGGCGCCGCGTCGTCGCCCCGGTGCGCGAGACGTTCCTGATTCCGGCCTCCGACGGGCTGATTCACCACATCCGCGCCCGGTTCAGCCCCACCCTGCGCCGGGACTGAACGCAGAAGTGCCCCCGATCCGCGGGACCGGGGGCACTTCGTCAGGAGTGTTCGGACGCTAGATCCGTTCGATGATCGTGCCGGTGGACAGCGCGCCGCCTGCGCACATCGTGATCAGCGCGGTGCTCTTGTCGGTGCGCTCCAACTCGTGCAGCGCGGTGGTGATCAGCCGCGCGCCGGTGCTGCCGACCGGATGGCCGAGCGCGATCGCGCCGCCGTTGACGTTGACCCGGTCCATGTCCGGCTCGTGCACCCGGGCCCACGACAGCACGACCGAGGCGAACGCCTCGTTGATCTCGACGATGTCGATGTCGCCCATCTTCATGCCGGCCTTCTGCAGCACCCGCTCGGTGGACTGCACCGGACCGTCGAGGTGGTAGTAGGGCTCGGCGCCGACGTTGGCCTGCGCCACGATCCGGGCGCGCGGTTTCAGACCCAGGGCCTTGGCCTTGTCCTCGTCCATCCACAGCACCGCGGCGGCGCCGTCGGAGATCTGCGACGCGGTGCCCGCGGTGTGGATGCCGCCCTCGATCACCGGCTTGAGCGCGGCCAGCCCCTCCAGCGTGGTCTCGCGCAGGCCCTGGTCGCGGCTGACCATGTGACGCTCGGCCGTCGGCTGCTTCTGTTCGTCGAGCACCGGCGCCTCGATCGGGCTGATCTCCCGGTCGAAGCGGCCCTCGGCCCACGCCCGCTGCGCCTTCAGTTGCGACTGCAGACCGAACTGGTCGATCTCCTCGCGGGTGATGCCGCGCCGCTTGGCGATCCGCTCGGCGGCCTCGAACTGGTTGGGCATGTCGATGTCCCAGGACGCGGCGCGGATCTTGGAGCGGTCCGGGCCGGCGTTCTCGCCCAGGCCGACGCGGCTCATCGCCTCGATGCCGCAGGCGATGCCCACGTCGATCGCGCCGGTCGCGATCAGCCCGGCGATCAGATGGTTGGCCTGCTGGGCGCTGCCGCACTGGCAGTCGATGGTGGTGGCGCCGACGTGGTCGGGCAGTCCGGCGGTCAGCCAGGCGACGCGGCTGATGTTGTTGGACTGCTCGCCGTACTGCGTGACGCAGCCGCCGATGACCTGCTCGACCTCATTGGGGTCGATGCCCGCCTTCTCGACCAGAGCCTTCTGCACCGCGCCCAGCAACTCGGTCGCGTGCAGGCCGGACAGCCAGCCGTTGCGCTTACCGATGGGACTGCGAGTGGCTTCAACGATGACAGGGTTACCCATTCCGTCAGGCTAGAACACGTTTCATTACCCTGACAAGCGAGGATGGCGACCTGCCTTTTATCTGCGCAGAAGGCATGTTTTACTGGCACTAGAACACGTTGCAATAAGGAGCGCACGGATGCCTTGTCCCAACCTGCCCAAGGGCTTCGACCCTCTCGATGCGGATCTCAATCTGAAGGGTCTGCCAGTCGCAGAACTCGCCGAGTTGCGCAAGTCCGAGCCGATTCACTGGGTTGACGTGCCGGGCGGGACCGGCGGGTTCGGCGACAAAGGCTACTGGATCGTCACCAAGCACAAGGACGTCAAAGAGGTGTCGCGGCGCAGCGACGTCTTCGGCAGCTCGCCCGACGGCGCCATCCCGGTGTGGCCGCAGAGCATGACGCGCGATGCCATCGATCTGCAGCGCAACGTGCTGCTGAACATGGACGCCCCGCAGCACACCCGGCTGCGCAAGATCATCTCCCGCGGCTTCACCCCGCGCGCCATCGGTCGGCTCGAGGACGAGCTGGCGGCCCGCGCGCAGAAGATCGCCGAGACCGCGGCCGCGCAGGAGACCGGCGACTTCGTCGAGCAGGTGGCCTGCGAGCTGCCGCTGCAGGCCATCGCCGAGCTGCTCGGTGTCCCGCAGGACGACCGCGACAAGCTGTTCCGCTGGTCCAACGAGATGACCGCCGGTGAGGACCCGGAGTACGCCGACATCGACCCGGCCATGTCGTCGGTCGAGCTGATCCAGTACGCGATGAAGATGGCCGAGGAGCGGGCCAAGAACCCGACCGAGGACATCGTCACCAAGCTGATCGAGGCCGACATCGACGGCGAGAAGCTGTCCGACGACGAGTTCGGCTTCTTCGTGGTCATGCTCGCGGTGGCCGGCAACGAGACCACCCGCAACTCCACCACGCACGGCATGATCGCGTTCGCGGAGAACCCCGACCAGTGGGAGCTGTTCAAGCGGGAGCGCCCGGAGACCGCGGTCGACGAGATCGTCCGCTGGGCCACCCCGGTGTCCGCCTTCCAGCGCACCGCGCTCGAGGACACCGAGCTGAGCGGGGTGAAGATCAAGAAGGGCGAGCGCGTCGTGATGAGCTACCGCTCGGCCAACTTCGACGAAGAGGTCTTCGAGGACCCCTACAAGTTCAACATCCTGCGCGACCCGAACCCGCACGTCGGCTTCGGCGGCACCGGGGCGCACTACTGCATCGGCGCCAACCTCGCCAAGCTGACCCTCAAGCTGATCTTCAACGCGATCGCCGACCACATGCCCGATCTGAAGCCGATCGGCGAACCCGAGCGTCTGAAGTCCGGCTGGCTCAACGGCATCAAGCACTGGCAGGTGGATTACACCGGCAAGTGCCCGGTGGCGCACTGAGCCGGTAAGCGGTCGGAACAGACGGATCGAGGAGGATTCGGGTGGACTTCAGTCCAGACGAGGGGCAGCAGGCTGTCGCCGATGTGGTGAACTCGGTGCTCGGACGCGAGAACAGCTGGGACGCCCTGGTTTCCGGTGGTGTGACCGCGCTGGCGGTGCCGGAACGGCTCGGCGGTGACGGCGTCGGGTTGCGGGAGATCGCGACGGCGCTCACCGAGATCGGCAGGCACGGGACGGTCAGCCCGGCGCTGGCCACCCTCGGGCTCGGGTTGCTGCCCCTGCTGGACCTGGCCTCCGAGGAGCAGCAGGACCGCTACCTGGCCGGCGTGCCGAAGGGTGCGGTGCTGACCGGTGCCCTCAACGAGCCCGGCGCACCGCTGCCGGACCGGCCGGCGACCACGTTCGCCGACGGCAAGCTGTCCGGCACCAAGGTCGCCGTTCCCTATGCGGGACAGGCGGATTGGCTGGTCGTCACCGCTGACAACGCGGTGGTCGTGGTCTCGCCGAAGGCCGACGGGGTGACGCTGGTCCAGACGCCGACGGCCAACCACGGCGACGAGTACACGGTGACGTTCACCGACGTCGCGGTCGACGGGGTCCTCGACGGGGCGAGCGCGCGGCGGGTGAACCAGCTGGCGCTGGCCGCCATCGGCGCGTTCGCGGCCGGCCTGGTGGCCGGTGCACTGCGGCTGACCGCCGACTACGTCGCCACCCGCGAGCAGTTCGGCAAGCCGCTGTCGACGTTCCAGACGGTGGCCGCGCAGCTGTCCGAGGTCTACATCGCCTCGAGCACACTGACTCTGGTGTCCAACTCGGTCACCTACCTGCTGTCGGAGGGCCGCGACGCCGACACCGACCTCGACATCCTCGGCTACTGGCTGGCGTCGCAGGCGCCGCCGGTGATGCAGCTCTGCCACCACATGCACGGCGGCATGGGTATGGACATCACCTACCCGATGGATCGCTACTACTCCTCTGTCAAGGATCTCGCGCGCCTGGTGGGCGGGAAGTCGCACCGGCTCGACCTGGTGGGCGCAGCGCTGGAAAGCGAGGCGAGGTAGGAATGTTCATCGAACTCACGCCTGAGCAGAAGAAGCTGCAGGCCGAACTGCGGGAGTACTTCTCGAACCTCATCTCGCCCGAAGAGCGCGAGGAGATGGAGAAGGACCGGCACGGCAAGGCCTATCGCGCGGTCATCAAGCGGATGGGCTCCGACGGCAAGCTCGGCGTCGGCTGGCCCAAGGAGTACGGCGGCCTGGGCTACGGTCCGCTCGAGCAGTCGATCTTCGTCAACGAGGCGCAGCGCGCCGACGTGCCGCTGCCCGCGGTGACGCTGCAGACCGTCGGCCCGACCCTGCAGCAGTACGGCACCGAGGAGCAGAAGAAGAAGTTCCTGCCCGCGATCCTGTCCGGTGACGTGCACTTCGCGATCGGCTACACCGAGCCGGAGGCCGGCACCGACCTGGCGTCGCTGCG
>Ga0182749_1001451_pt1 | contig 18705 bp, 12 predicted proteins | sample eDN3rd37CKraftMG_FD_128875 | JGI IMG/M metagenome (GOLD analysis project Ga0182749, IMG submission 128875) | Enriched Miracle-Growth compost microbial communities from Emeryville, California, USA - eDNA 3rd pass 37_C Kraft MG (version 2) (version 2) ...
GCCCAGATGGACGAGGTGACGCAGCAGAACTCGGCGCTGGTCGAGGAGAACGCCGCCACCGCCAAGACGCTGGAGGCTCAGTCCGCCGCCATGAACGAGCGCATGGGCTTCTTCCGGCTCGACGCCGGCGAGCCCGCGGCCGTGGTCACGCCGCTGCCGACGCGCCCCGCGGCGCCCGTTGCGGCCGCGCCGGCGGCGAGAGCCGGCCGCCGCGGCGGCATTGTCGGCCGCATGCAGACGGCGCTCGCCACCGCGCTCAAGAAGGACCCGGAGTGGGACGAGTTCTAAGCCGGCCTCGTTTTGCAGCTTGTAGGATGGGTTGAGCGTAGCGAAACCCATCGCTGAATGCCGGCCGCGCGCCGTGATGGGTCCCGCTACGTTCGATCCATCCCGCGGATGATCGTTGCTATGTCAGGTCGCTCCAGCCCGGGTCGGGCCTGAACCGCTCGCCGTATTGCGCGGCGAGCCGCTCCAGCGTGGCCTTCACGTCGGCGAGGCCGCGCTGGCGCGCGTAGTGCATGGGCCCGCCGCGGAACGGCGCGAAGCCGGTGGCGAAGATCATGCTGGCGTCGATGACCTCCTCGTCCGCCACGATCTTCTCGCGCAGGCAGGCGACGCAGACGTCGACCATGGGCAGCACGAGCCGGTCCTGCGCGTCCGGCGCGGGGGCGGGCGCGTCCGCGGCCTTCACCGCGCGGCCGTCCTTCCAGTCGTAGAGGCCCTTGCCGGTCTTGCGGCCGAGCTCGCCTTTCGCGACCTTGTCCCTGAGCCACTGCGGCGCGTCGGGCATGGGCCGCGGAAGCTGCGCGCGCAGCACCTCGGCGACGTGCAGGCAGATGTCGAGGCCGACCTGGTCGGCGAGCTCGATCGGCCCCATGGGCATGCCGAAGTCCTCGGCCGCCCGGTCGATGGTCTCCTTCTTCACGCCCTGGTCGAGCATCAGCAGCGCTTCCATCAGGTAGGGCATCAGCGCGCGGTTGACGAGGAAGCCCGGCTCGCTCTTCACCGGCGCGGGCAGCCGGTCGATGGTGCCGAGGAAGGCGTTGGAGGCGGCGACCACCTCCGGCGCGGTCCGGTCGTGGCTGACGATCTCGACGAGCTGCAGCCGCGACACCGGGTTGAAGAAATGCAGGCCGAGGAACCGCTCCGGCCGCTGCAGGCCCTCGCGCAACTGCTCGAGCGGGATGCTCGACGTGTTGGTGGCGAGGATGGCGTCGGGCTTCATCGCCGCCTCGGCCGCGGCATAGACCTTCTTCTTGAGATCGAGGATTTCCGGCACCGCCTCGATGACGAGGTCGGCGCTGCGCACGCCCTCGCCCTTGAGGTCCGGCGTCAGGCGGTCGAGCGCGTCGCGCACCTCGGCGCTCTTCTGCGAGACTTTCTTGAACAAATCCGCCGCGCGCTTCACGGCGCCGCCGAGCGGCTCCGGCTTCATGTCGGCGAGCGTGACGTGGAGGCCCTTCCACGCGCACCACGCCGCGATGTCGCCGCCCATGGCGCCGGCGCCGATGACGTGCACGCGGCTGCCGGTCCAGCGGCGGCCGGCGAAGGACTTCAGCTTCTCGCGCAGGAAGAACACGCGCACGAGGTTCTGCGCCGTCGGCGTCGTCACCATGCGGCCGAACGATTCGATCTCGGCCCTCTGCATGGCGCCAGCATTGCCGCCGTGCTTCTCCCACAGCTCGATCAGCGCGTAGGGCGCGGGGTAATGCGCCGGCGGCGCCTTCTTCGCGGCCTCCTTGCGCATGCGCCCGGCGAGGAAGCCGCGCGCGAGCCCGCTGTTGAACAGCGACACGGTGAGCCCGGCGCGGTTGGTCCTGAGCTGCTTCTCGATCGCGGCGCATGCGGCGTTGCGCACGTGCCGCTCCGGGATCGTCGCATCGACGAGGCCGAGCGACTTCGCCCGCCGCGCGTGCAGCGTGCGGCCGGTGAGCATCGCGGTCATGGCCTCGACCGGGTTGATGAGCCGCGTCAGCCGCACCGTGCCGCCCAGCCCGGGATGCAGGCCGAGCGTCACCTCGGGGAAGCCGAGCCGCGCGTCGTCCACGGCGATGCGGTAGTCGCAGGCGAGCGCCAGCTCCAGCCCGCCGCCGAGGCAATAGCCGTGGATGACGGCGACGGTCGGCACGGGCAGGCGGTCGAGCCGGTCGAGGATGGCGTGGCCCTGCGTCAATATCTCGGAGAGCCGCGCCGCGCCTTCGCCGACGAACATGTTGATGTCGGCGCCGGCGACGAAGCCGCTGCGCTTGGCCGAGCGCAGCACCAGCCCCTTGGGCGGCTCGCGCTCCAGCACGTCGAGCACGCCGGCAAGCTCGGCGAACACCTCGTCCGACAGCGTGTTGGCGCTCTTGCCCTCGCGGTCGATGACGAGCCAGGCGATGCCGTCGGCGTCGCGCGCCATGCGCCAGTGCTTCCACGGGCCGGCGGTGGTGACGCCGGCGAGCGGCCCGAGCTCGATGTTGCGCGGCGCCAGGACGGCGAGTGTTGGCTTGTTCATGACATCGCCTCGATCAACATGGCGCCGCCCTGGCCGCCGCCGATACATTCCGTCGCGATGCCGCGCTTCAAGCCGAGCCGCTTCATCGCGTTGACGAGATGCAGCACGATGCGGTTGCCGCTGGCGCCGACCGGGTGGCCGAGGCCGATGGCGCCGCCGTCGACGTTGAGCCTGTTGCGGTCGATCACGCCCATGGCGCCGGGAAGCCCGAGCGCCTCGCGGCAGAACGTGTCGTCGTTCCAGGCGGCGAGGCAGCCGAGCACCTGCGCGGCGAAGGCTTCGTTCAGTTCCCACAGGTCGATGTCGCTGAGGCCGAGGTTGTGTGCGCGGAGAAGCGGCGTCGAGCACATCACCGGGCCGAGCCCCATGATCGACGGGTCGAGCGCCGCCCAGTGGCTGTCCACGATCACCGCCCTGGGCTTGAGGCCGTATTTGGTCACGGCGTCCTCGGAGGCGAGGATCACCCACGACGCGCCGTCGGTGATCTGCGAGGAGTTGCCCGGCGTCACCTTGCCCCACGGCCGCTCGAACGCCGGCCGCAGCTTGGCCAGCGCCTCCACCGTGCTGTCGGGCCGCACGCCGTCGTCGAAGTCGTAGATTGTTCCGTCGCGGGCGAAGGCCGGCTCGAGCTCGCCGTCGAACCATTTCTCCTTCTGCGCGCGGGCGAGCCGCTGGTGGCTCTCGACCGCGTATTCGTCGGCCTCGCGCCGCGTGATGCCGAACAGGTGCGAGACGAGTTCCGCGGTCTGCCCCATGTTCAGCTCGACGATCGGGTCGGTGAGGCCGCGTTCGAGCCCGATCACCGGGCTGAAGAACGACGGCCGCAGCCCGGCGAACACCTTGAGCCGCGCGCCGAGCGTGCGCGCCTGCGCGAGCCTGCCGAACCACTCCACCGCGCTCCTGCGATAGACGAGCGGCGAGTGGCTGAGCGCGTCGGTGCCGCCGGCGAGGATCAGGTCGGCGGTGCCGCGCTGGATGTAGCGGTAGGCGGTGTCGATCGACTGCATGCCGGAGCCGCAGTTGATCTGCACGGTGAAGGCCACCATGGCCTCGCCCATGCCGAGCCGCAGCGCGGCGATGCGCGCCGGGTTCATCTCGTCGGCGATGACGCTGACGCAGCCGAGGATCACCTGGTCGAAGGCGTCCGGCGCGAACGGCTGGCGCAACAGCAGCGGCCGGCCGCACTGGACCGCGAGATCGACGGGCGTGAACGGCCCGATGCCGCGGGCCTTGAGGAAAGGCGTGCGGCTGCCGTCGATGATGTAGACCGGCCGGCCTACTCCGCCGCGTGGTTCACTGGCGATGGGACGTCTCCCCCGGTTCTGGCGTGGTCAATGCGGGCGTGGCCCGTGAGTTCCTCCGGCGAGAAGTCATCGACGTTGATGACGTCCAGCACGGCCTTGTTCATCTCCTCGAGCTGCGCCGCCTCGGCCTCGGTGATGGTGCCCTGGGCGCGCGCCTTGGCGACGTCGAACACCCGCGCCGCGCGCATGCGGTCGCGGATCGGCTGCGCGGCCACGACCAGCGCGAAGGCGCGGTTGAGCCGCGCGATGCCGCCGTCGTCGGCGGGCCGGTAGAGCCCGGCGGTGACGCGGTCGCGGGTCATGGACGGCTCAGTGAGGATGTCGGCGCAGGCGCGGGTGAGGCCGTCGGCCGGGCCGCGGTGGCGCGGGCCGAGCGGCATCACCAGGAAGCGCAGCAGCCACGCCATCGGCCGGTTCGGCAGGTTGGCGAGGATCTCGTCGAACCGCGCGGCGAGCGTGGCGAAGCCCGTCTGCATGCACCAGGCGACCAGCGGCAGGTCGGCGTCCTGCCGGCCCTCGTCGTGCCAGCGCTTGAGCACGGCGGAGAGCAGGTAGAGCTCGGAGAGGATGTCGCCGAATCGCGCCGAGATCATTTCCTTGCGCTTGAGCGCGCCGCCCATGGTGAGCAGCGCCGCGTCGACGCACAGCGCGAAGGCCGCGGAATAGCGGCTGAGCTGACGGAAATAGGGCGTGGCGCGTCCGGCGTCCGCCGCGCGCGCGAACAGGCCGCCGGTCCAGGCATGGAGCCACGCGCGGCCGGCGTTGGCGAGGCTGTGGCCGACGTGGGCCCAGAACGCCTGGTCGAAGGCGTCGAGCCCGCGCTCGGCGTCGCGGTCCTCCAGCGCCAGCATCTCCTTGAGCACGTAGGGATGGCTGCGGATCGAGCCCTGGCCGAACTGGATCAGCGCGCGGGTGACGATGTTCGCGCCCTCGACGGTGATGCCGACCGGCACCGCGCGATAGAGCGCGCCGAGATAGTTCTGCGGGCCCTCGATCACCGCCTTGCCGCCGTGGATGTCCATGGCGTCGTTGACGGACACGCGCAGCCGCTCGGTGGCCTGGCCCTTCATGATCGCGGTGACCACGGCCGGGTGGTGGCCGGCGTCGATCGACGCGGTGGTCATGCGCCGCGCGGCGTCGAGCAGGTAGGCGGTCCCGGCCATGCGGCCGAGCCGTTCCTGGATCGCCTCGAACCGGCCGATGGGGACGTGGAATTGCTCGCGGATGCGCGCGTAGGCGCCGCTGACGTGCGCGGCGTAGGCCGCGCCGGCGGCGGAGAGCGAGGGCAGCGAGATGCCGCGGCCGGCGGCGAGCGCGGTCATCAGCATCTTCCAACCTTTGCCGGCCTGGGCCACGCCGCCGATGATGTGATCGACCGGGATGAACACGTCGCGGCCCCAGTTCGGGCCGTTCTGGAACACGTGCAGCGCCGGGAGATGGCGGCGGCCGATGTCGATGCCAGGCAGGTTCGTCGGCACCAGCGCGACCGTGATGCCGATGTTCTCCTGCGCGCCGATCAGGTGGTCCGGGTCGCGCAGCTTGAAGGCGAGGCCGAGCACGGTCGCGATCGGGCCAAGCGTGATGTAGCGCTTGTGCCAGTTGAGGCGGATGCCGGTGACCTCCTGGCCCTGCCAGGTGCCCTTGCACACCACGCCCGAGTCGATCATCGAGGCGGCGTCGGAGCCGGCCTCGGGGCTCGTCAGCCCGAAGCAGGGGATCTCGCGTCCGTCCGCGAGCCGCGGCAGCCAGGTGTTGCGCTGCTCTTCGGTGCCGAACAGCATGAGCAGTTCGCCGGGGCCGAGCGAGTTCGGCACCATGGCGGTGACCGCCGCGGTGATCGAGCGCGTCGAGAGCTTGCGGATCACCTCCGAATGCGCGGTCGCGGAGAAGCCGAGCCCGCCGTACTGCTTCGGGATGATCATGGCGAAGAACTTGTTCGCCACCAGGAAGTCCCACGCCTGCTGCGGCAGGTCGTGCAGCGTCCAGCCGATCTCCCATTCGTTGGACATGGCGCAGAGCTCTTCGACCGGGCCGTCGAGGAACGCCTGCTCCTCCGCGGTGAGCTTCGCCGGCGGGAACGCCAGCAGCTTGGCCCAGTCGGGGTTGCCGGTGAACAGGTCCGCGTCCCACCACGTGTCGCCGGCCTCGATGGCCTCGCGCTCGGTGGCGGACAGGCTCGGCAGCACCCGCCGCGCCCAGCGGAAGATCGGACGGGAGAGATACTCTCTGCGGAACGATGAGGCCATGGCGCACCCGGGATCGCGTCGGACCGTCCAACTACCCGATTAAGGTCGTGCCGGTCTTGCGGAGTGTCAACCGACTCGGTCCGGGCGGGGAGGAGATTTGCATGGATTTGATCGGAAAAGGTCAAACGTTTCGCAGTCCGCGACTCCTTATCGTCACTTGCCGCGCGGTTCCTTCTCCGCGGCGGGTTCCGGCGGCTCGGCGTCGGGACTGCCCTCGGTGGAAACGAACAGCAGCGACTGGGGAGCCTTGGCCAGGACGGTCGCGGCGGTGGTCCCGAAATAGAGCGTCTTGCCCGGCCGCCGGCCGACGCCCATCACGATGAGGTCGTGCCCGCGCTTGGCGGCTTCCTCCAGGATCATGTCCTCCGGCGCGGCGCCGGCCCTGATCGCCTGGTCGAGCGCGACGCCGTAGCGCGCCGCCACGCGGGCGGCGTCCTCCAGCACGGCGGTCTCCTCGCGGCTCGCGCGCTTCGCCTTCGAGCGGCCGCGCGGCGGGGCCGCGACGAACAGCGCGGTGAGGGGCGCCTGCGCGACGCGCGCCAGCACGCAGGCGATCTCCAGCGCGCGCCGCGACACCTCGGTGCCGGTGACGGGCACCAGGATGCTGAGCGCGCTGACGTGCGGATGCGAGCGGTGCTCGCCCTGCGCCACCACCACCGCGAGCGCGCCGTTGACCCGCGCCGCGATGCGCGAGACCGGCGCGCCGAAGCGGCGCTCGGCGTCGAGCGGCCGGTCGAGCCCGATCCACAGCAGGTCGTAGCCCTTCACGGCCTCGTGGGCGACCTCCAGCTCCTCCTCGGCGCGCACCACCACGTCGACCGGCGCGGGCGCCTGGTCCTCGCTCTGGCTCGCCATCGACGCGGCGGCGTCGGCCGCGGCCGAGCGGATCGCGACCTCGAAGCCCTGCGACTTGCGCTTCTCCTCCGGCGCGCGCGCGGCGGAGCTCGCCGCGGGCTGCGGGCGGCCGATGCGCAGCGCCGTCACCGGCAGGCCGCGCACGCCCGCGACGAGCCCGGCGAGCCGCGAGGCGAAATGGCCGTTGTCGCTGTCGTCCACCGCGACCAGCAGCCGCTCGAGACGGCTGACGTAGCCCTTGCGGTCCAGCTCCTCGCGCTCCAGCCGCCGCCGCTCCGCCGGGTCCATGGGCAGCCGCCGCAGCGCCCAGCGCAGCATCGGCGGCATGGCCATGGTGGTGAGGACGGCCATGGCGACGATCATCGTGAACAGGTCCCGGCTCAGCACGCCCATGGACAGGCCGATGGTGGCGACGATCACCTCGGTCGAGCCGCGCGCGTTCATGGCGCAGCCGAGCGCCAGCGCCTCGGCCGTGGTGAGGCCGCCGGCCCGCGCGCCGGCGAAGGCGCCGCCGAACTTGCCGAGGCTCGCGATGGCGACGAGACCGGCGGCGAGCGCGAGCAGGTGAGGGTCCTTGAGGATGGTGAGGTCGGTGCTCAGCCCGGCGAGGCCGAAGAACACCGGCATGAACAGCCCGGTGACGATGCCCCGGATCTGCTCGTCGATGCGGTCCTTGAGGATCGGCGACTCGCCGACCAGCACGCCGGCGACGAACGCGCCGAGCACGGAGTGCACGCCGATCGCCGTCGTGATCAGCGCCATGACGCCCATGATGACGATGACCGTGCTGACGACGGCGAACTCGCTCGCCAGCACGTCGTTGGCGAAGCGGATCGCGCGATACACCAGCCGCCGTCCTAGCGTCAGGCTCAGCCCGAGGAAGGCGAGGGTGCCGACCACGCTCTGCGCCAGGCCGGCGACGCTGAGCCCGCCCTGCGTGGCGATGCCGAGGATCACGGCGATGACGATCCAGCCGATGGTGTCCTCGATGATCGCCGAGGCCACGATGATCTGGCCGATGTTGCGCCGCATGAAGTTCATGTCGCGCACCACCATGGCGACGATCTTCACCGACGAGATGGCGAGCGCGGTGCCGAGGAACAGCGCGCCGACGAAGCGCTTGCCGGGGTCGGGCAGCAGCGAGCCGGGCAGCACCATGCCCGCCGCGATGCCGCAGGCGAGCGGCAGCGCCACCCCGGCGAGCGACACGGCGATGGCGGCGCGCCCGACCCGCCGCGCCAGCTTCAGGTCGGTCTCCATCCCCGTCAGCAGCAGCAGCATGAGCACGCCGAACTGGCCGATGGCGTCGGTCATGGCCTTCTGCGTCCCGGCGTCGGGGAACACCGCGGCGTGCCCCGCCGGCCATAGCGCGCCGAACACGCTGGAGCCGAGCAGGATGCCGGCGAGGAGCTGGCCGACGACCGGCGGCTGCCCGATCCGCACCATCGCCTCGCCCAGCCCCCGGCCGAGCGCGATCAGCAGCACGATCTGCACGATGAACACGGTCTCGCTGCCGCCGCCGCCCCCCTCGGCCGCCCGCGCGGCGGCCGGCAGCAGGAGCAGCGCGCAGAGAAAGACCAGTCGCCCCATGAAATGGTCGCCCCGATGCGGCCCTCCGCGGCCGCCACGCTCAACGCGCAGGGTGCGGCGAATGTTCACCGGAGATTCAACCCATGCCTGCGCCGCCCGGCATTGTGGGCGGCGAGCGCGCCATGCTAGATGCCGCCCACTCAAGTTGCCGTAATCAAGGACGTTACGATGCTCAGTCCCGACAAGGTGCCGGCCCGCGCGGGCGGCAAGCTCCGGCTGGCGGCCGACATCGGCGGCACCTTCACCGACATCGCCGTGCTCGACGACAAGTCCGGCCGGCTGAGCTTCGGCAAGGTGCTGACCACGCCCGACCGCCTGGTCGAGGCGATCACCGCCGGCGCGCAGCGCGCCGGCGCGCCCTATGCCGACGTCGGGCTGTTCCTGCACGGCTCGACGGTCGCCATCAACACCATCCTGGAGCGCACCGGCGCGCGCACCGCCCTCGTCATCACCGAGGGCTTCCGCGATATCTACGAGATCGGCCGCATCAACCGGCCCGACGCCTACAACCTCTATTTCAAGAAGCACACGCCGCTGGTCGAGCGCGCGCTGCGCTTCGAGGCCAGGGAACGCATTCTCGCCGACGGCGAGGTCGATACGCCGCTCGACGAGGCCGCCGTGGCGGAGCTGGCGGAGCGGCTCGGCGCGCTCGGCATCGAGGCCGCGGCCGTGCTGTTCCTCAACTGCTACCGCAACCCGGACCACGAGCAGCGCGCCAAGGCGATCATTGAGGCGAAGAACCCCGGCATGTTCGTCTCCGCCTCGCACGAGCTGTCGCAGGAATACCGCGAATTCGAGCGCTGCTCGACCGTGGTCGCCAACGCCTACGTCGGCCCGCGCGTGCGGCAATACATCGGCGAGATCGAGGACCACGCCAAGGCGGCCGGCTTCTCCGGCTCGCTGATGATCGTGCAATCGACCGGCGGGCTCTACGAGGCGACGCAGGCCAAGTCCCAGTGCATCCGCATGCTGGAGTCCGGCCCGGCGGCCGGCGTCATCGGCACCCAGGCGCTGTGCCACGCGCTCGGGCTCGACAAGGCCATCGCCTTCGACATGGGCGGCACCACGGCCAAGGCCGGCGTCATCGACGACGGCGAGGCCCTGACCACCGGCCACGCGCAGATCGGCCCCTACGGCCAGGCGCTGCCGATCCAGGTGGCGATGATGGACATTTTCGAGGTCGGCACCGGCGGCGGCTCCATCGCCCGCGTCGAGGACGGCGCGCTGCGCGTCGGCCCGCGCAGCGCCGGCGCCATGCCGGGCCCGGCCTGCTACGGCCGCGGCGGCGCCGAGCCGACCGTGACCGACGCCAACCTGGTGCTCGGCCGGCTCGGCGCCGACCGCTTCCTCGGCGGCGAGATGACGCTCGACGTCGGGGCCGCCGAAAAGGCGCTGCACGAGAGGATCGCCAAGCCGCTCGGCCTCTCCGTCACCGAGGCCGCCGACGGCATCCTGCGCATCGCCGCCACCGCCATGTCCTACGCGGTGAAGGGCGTCACCACGGAGCGCGGCCTCGACGCCGGCGACTTCACCCTCGTCGCCTACGGCGGGGCGGGGCCGCTGCACGCCCTGCAGATCGCCCGCGAGATCGGCATCCGCAAGGTCATCATTCCGTTCGCGCCGGGCGTGTTCTCGGCCTTCGGCATGCTGTTCGCCGACCTGCGCTACGACTACGTGCGCACCGCGCCGTCGCGGCTGGCCGACGCCTCGTTCGAGGCGCTGGAGACGATATACCGGGAGCTGGAGGAGGACGGCCGCAACGCCATCGCGGCGGCGGGCGTGACGCCGCGCCGCGTCGTCATCAAGCGCGCCGCCGACATGCGCTACGTCGGCCAGGAGCACCCGGTGACGGTCGACCTGCCGCTGCGCGTGTTCGAAAGAGAGGACCGCGACGCCATCAAGAAGCACTTCGACGACATGCACATGACCCGCTACGGCACCTCGGCGCCGCAGGAGCCGGCCGAGATCGTCAGCGTGCGCACCACGGTGAGCGGCATCATGCGCAAGCCGCCGCAGGAGACGATCAGGCGCGGCACGGCGAAGCCGCCGGCAGCCGCCGATACCGGCAAGCGCAAGGTGTTCTTCGGCACGCGCTTCGTGGCGACGCCGACGTTCCGCCGCGCCGCGCTGCTCGCCGGCAACAGGATCGAGGGGCCGGCGCTGATCGAGGAGCACGCCTCGACCACGGTGCTGATGCCGGGCGACCGGCTCGTCGTCGACGCCTACGGCAATCTCGTCATTACGGTGGGGACGCGCTGATGGCCAGGGCGACGAAAAAGATCGGGAAGAAGACGATGGCGAGGAAGGCGGCGCGCAAGATCGATCCGGTGCTCACCGAGATCGTGCGCAACGGCGTCATCGCGGTGACGGAAGAGATGAAGACCAATCTCATGCGCACCGCCTACAACATGATCATCTACGAGGCGCTGGACTTCACCACCGGCCTGTTCACCGCCGACGGCGACACCGTGTCCATCGGCATCGGCCTGCCGAGCTTCATCCGCGGCATGTCGAACACGGTGAAGGCCAAGATCGCGCATTTCGGGCGCGAGAACATGAAGCCGGGCGACATCTACGTCACCAACGACGCCTACACGACCGGCAGCCACCTCAACCACTTCACCTTCACGCTGCCGGTGTTCCACGACAGGAGGCTCGCCGGCTTCGCCTGCTGCATGGCGCATTGGATCGACGTCGGCGGCCAGCTCGGCGGCATGACCACGGACATCTTCTCCGAGGGCCTGCAGATCCCGATCACCAAGTATCAGGACGCCGGCGTGGTGAACCAGACGCTGGTCGACATCATCCGCATGAACGTGCGGCTGCCGTCGCGCGCCATGGGCGACCTGCGCGCCCAGGTGACGGCGGTGAAGACCGGCGAGCGGCGCTTCCTGCAGCTGCTCGACCGCTACGGCCACCAGCCCGTGCTCGACTCGATCAAGGCGATCATGGACCACGCCGAGGTGCAGGCGCGCGCCCGCACCCGCACCATCCCGGACGGCGTCTACGAGGCGGAGTCGTTCATGGACGACGACGGCCTCGACGTCGGCAAGCCGGTGCCGATCCGCGTCAAGGTCGTGGTCAAGGGCGACGAGATGACCATCGACCTCACGCACATCGCGCGGCAGGTGAGGGGCTTCTTCAACTCCGGGCCCTCGACCTCCATCGGCCTCGCCCAGATGGCCTACAAGTGCATCACCTCGCCGACCGACTACCCGATCAACGACGGCTCGTTCCGCAGCCTCAAGGTGATCGCGCCGCAGGGCACGGTGGTCTCGGCGGTGCGCCCCGCGCCGATGCGCTGGTGGATGACCTACCCGATGACGGTGGTCGATACGATCTACAAGGCGCTGCAGCCGGCGGTGCCGGAGCGGGTCGCGGCCGGCCACCACGCCGACCTCGTCACCACGCAGATCCACGGCATCAACCCGCGCACCAACGAGTTCTTCATCGGCGGCCTCGGCCCGCTCGGCGGCGGCTGGGGCGCCAAGCTGACGGAGGACGGCGTCTCGGCCACGGTCTGCGCCAACGACGGCGACACCCACAACTCGCCGAGCGAGCAGGTCGAGGCCAAGATGCCGGTGGTGGTCGAGCGCGTGGCGCTGATCCAGGACTCCGGCGGCGCCGGCAAGTACCGCGGCGGGCTCGGCATCGAGAGCGTGGTGCGCGCGCGCAGCAACTTCGTGCTCAACTCGCAGACCGAGCGCTCGCACTGCCGGCCGTGGGGCCTCGCCGGCGGCCTGGAGGCCACCGGCAACAGCGTCACCGTGCGCCGCGACGGCGTGTGGAAGGAGGGCGGGCCCAACGCCAAGGTGCTGGTGGCCCCGCTCAAGCCCGGCGACGCCTTCCGGCTGCGCTCGGGCGGCGGCGGCGGCTACGGCTCGCCGCTGGAAAGGAGCCTGGAGGCGGTGCGCAACGACGTCCGCCAGGGCTACGTCTCGGCCAAGGCCGCGCGCGAGCTCTACGGCGTCGTCATCGACGCGCAGACGTTCGCGATCGACGAGGCCGCGACCGAGGCGCTGCGCGCCTCGATGCGCGAGGGCGGCGCGGCGCAGGCGAAGTCGGCGTAGCGTTCGATGATGTAGTCCGCACGGAGCGAAGCGGAATGCGGGGCGGCGCCGATCCCGGATTCGCCACGCTCCATCCGGGCTACGGTGCCGCAAATGGCGCTGTCTTCGACGGAGCCAAAGGGAGGAACCATGGGACGCCGACTGCGGATCGTGATCGTCGGCGCCGGCATCGGGGGGCTGACGGCGGCGCGCGCCTTGCGGCTGCGCGGCCACGAGGTCGCGCTGTTCGAGCGCGCCGCGACCCTGGGCGAGGTCGGCGCCGGGTTGCAGGTCGGGCCAAGCGCCGTGAAAGTCCTCTACGCGCTCGGGCTCGGCGACAGGCTCAACCGCATCGCCTGCGCTCCCGAGAGCTTTTCGACGTTCAACTGGTCGGACGGCGCGCTCGTTCACCGCGAGCCGTTCCAGGACACGTTCAAGCGTTATGGTGCGCCCTACCTGACGGCCCACCGCGCCGACCTTCACCAGTTGCTGGCTGAAGGCGCGAGCGGCGCGGCCATCCACGTCGGCAGGCCCTGCGTCTCCGTCGCTTCCACGGAAAAGGGGGCCGTGGCGAGTTTTGCCGACGGGTCATCGGTCGAATGCGACGCGCTGATCGGCGCCGACGGCATCCGCTCGGTGGTGCGCGAGACGCTGTGGGGGAAGGAAACTCCGCGATACACCCATTACATGGGCTGGCGCGGCGTGGTGCCGATGGAGCAGGCGCTCGCCGCCATCGGAGAGGCGTCCGCCGAGATTCACCGCAGGGACATCACGCTGTGGCGCAGCCCGACCGGCGTCATGCTGTTCTATCCGCTGCGCGCCGGCGCGCTCCTCAACGTGTTCGGCGGACGATACACCGACGAATGGGCGGAGGAATCGTGGACGCTGCCGAGCAGCCGCGCGGAACTGCTGTCCGCGTTCGAGGGCTGGCCGCGCGAGCGCCTCGCCGTGTTCGACCTGCTGCCCGAGGTGTTCAAGTGGGGGATTTTCGACCGCGATCCGCTGCCCCGGTGGTCCAAGGGCAACGTCAGCCTGCTGGGCGATGCCGCCCATCCCATGATGCCGACGCTGGCCCAGGGCGCGGCCATCGCCATCGAGGACGCCTTCGTGCTCGCGCGGCACCTGGACAACGCCGCGTCCGGCGTGGCGGCGGCGCTCACATCTTATCAGGATGAGCGCATCGCCCGCGCGAGCCGCGTCCAGATTCTCGCGCGCGACCAGTTCGAGGACAACCGCAGGAATCCGCCGCCGGCCCCGCGCGACCGCACCTGGATTTTCGAGCACGATGTGACGCGGGCGCGCGCCGCTTAGAGCATGGTCCCGAAAAGTTGCAGACTTTTCGGACAAGACCATGCTCAAAAACGACGAGAAAAGACGCCCGGGCGATTCAATCCGAACGAACCCGACTCTAGCCGACGGACTCTACCGCTTCCCCGGCAGCTTGTAGGTCAGCGTGCCGGGGCCCGCGCCGCAGCATGGGCACGCCATCGCCACCAGGATCTGCTGCTTCTCGTCCTCGCTGAGCCCGCTCTCGTCGAGCACGGTGCGCACCTGCCGGCTGAACAGGTCGTGGAGCGACGCGGCCTCGGCCGCCGTCTCCGCGACCGCCGCGTCGATCTCGGCGTCGGTGACGGCGCGCAGCGTCTTGCCGGTCCGGGTCCTGGGCATGGCCGTTACATAGAGCAGGACCGGGCGCGATTAAAGGGCGGGCTACCGCGTCCTGTCCCGGACGGTTATTGTTCGCGGCGGGGGCGGCGATGCGCCGCAAAGGAAACGCAACCGGGACACACCATGGGCGACCTCCGCGTGGGCTTCATCGGCATCGGCAACATGGGCTGGCCGATGGCGAAGAACATCCTCAAGGCCGGCGGCAACATCCTGCCGCCCGACCACAGGATGCACATCTTCGACACCGACCGGAAGAAGATGGCGGCCTTCGTGGCCGAGGAGCCCGGCGCGCTCGCCACGGCGGAGGCCGCGGCGGTGGCGAAGGCGTCCAACATCGTCATCACCATGCTGCCGACCGGCCCCATCGTGCGCGCGGTGGTGCTCGACATGCTGGCGAGCGGCGCGCTCGCCAAAGGCACGATCGTCGTCGACATGAGCTCGTCGGAGCCGACCGGCACCCGCGAGCTCGCCGCGACGCTCGCCGAGCACGGCGTGACGCTGATCGACGCGCCGGTCTCCGGCGGCATCCAGGGCGCGCGGGCCGGCACGCTGACGCTGATGATCGGCGGTGACGACGAGGCCGCCATCGAGCGCGTGACGCCGGTGCTCAAGACCATGGGCCAGCGGCTGTTCCGCACCGGCGGCGCGGGCTCCGGCGACGTGGTCAAGGCGCTCAACAACTTCCTCGCCGCCGCCAATTTCCGCGCCCTGTCCGAGGCCATGGCGGTGGGCACCGCGTTCGGGCTCGCCCCCGCGCTCGTGCTCGACATCGTCAACGCCTCGACCGGCCGCAGCGCGGCCTCCGAGGGCGCGTTCAAGACCCAGGTGCTCACCGGCACGTTCGCCGCCGGCTTCACGGTCGGCCTCCTGGCCAAGGACGTGAAGATCGCCAGCGACCTCGCCGGCGAGCTCGGCGTCATGGCGCCGGTCTGCGCCGTGACCTTCAACGCCTTCGCCAACGCCCGCGAGGCTCTGGGCTACGGCGCGGACTTCACCGCCGCATACAAACACTGGACGAAAGATTAGGGAGGCCCCCATGCTGAAAATCCGCCACATCGCGCTCGCCAGCGACCATCCCGGCAAGGCCGCGGAGTTCTACAAGTCCGCGTTCGGCTTCCGCGAGCTGCGCCGCTTCGGCCTCGACCCGGACAAGCCCGACGAGGCGCCGCGGCCCTCGGGCGTGTTCCTCACCGACGGCGTCATCAACATCGCGATCCTCAAGTTCGCCAACGACCAGCTCGGCAAGGGTCTCGACTTCACCGGCATCCATCACTTCGGCGTGGTGGTGGACGACGTGGAGGAATGGACCAGGAAGCTCGAAGCCATGGGCGCGCCGTGCCTGTACGAGGCGATGCCCAAGGGCGCGCACGCCGAATACAAGTTCCGCGGGCCGGACGGCGTGGTCTTCGACATCACGCGCGACGAGTGGGAAGGCAGCCTGCCGGTCCCGGCCGAGGACCGCGTGGTCGCGGCCAGGGAAGCGGCGGAATAATTTACCGCCGCCTCGACAGTTCCCGACAATTTCGAATCGGCTCGATTCCGCGGCGGAATCGGTTTCGAGCGCCGCCGCGAGACCGGAATCTCCGGACTCTACGCCGCCGCCTTCCTGCGGTTCGCCGCCAGCCGCTCGTCCACCAGCGCGACCTGGGCGTCGATCGCCGGCAGGCTCATGCCCTTCTGCCGGGCGATGAGCTGGACCAGCTTGTCGGCGCGCTCGATGTTGGGCGCGCCGTTCTGCAGCGCCCGGGCGGCCGAGGCCGGCCGCGTCAGGCTCTGCGCCGCCGCGGCGTATTTCTCGAACGGCACCAGGTCGTTACGGTCGGCGCCGAGCTTGACGCAGAGGTCGACCACGAAGTTGTAGACCGCGCGCGACTCGTCGAGATTCGCATGCACGGCCTCCTGCGCGGTGCGGATTCCGTCGCGGGTGATGCAGCGGTAGTTGCCGGCGAGCAGCATCGCCCACTTGGCGAGCGGCACGAAGATCGAGTCGTGCACTTTCAGCTTCACCGGCAGCTCGATCCTGCCGTTCGGCGTCTCGTAACGCACCGACTCGATGTCGTTCTGAAGATTCCGCAGGATTTGCGTGCGTTTCTCGTCGTCGAAACGCGCGACCTTGAAGTTGGTCGGCAGCGTCACCTGCAGCACGTTGACCTTCTCCTCCGGCGGCCGGATCGCCTGCGGGTCCGGGCTGCACAGCGTCAGCGTTGCGGGATCGAAGCTGTCCCACACGCTCGCGTCGGTGTAGGCGGGCTTGAGCGCCTCGTAGTCGAGGCCGGGGATGCGCTTCACGTAGGGCAGCGGCGGCATGTTCATGATCGACATGCACGGAACCCGCGAACGTCCGACGGAATCGAGCAATTCCCGCACGCCCGGCGAGCGATACTGCGGCTCCTGCATGGCGAGGCCGACGAGGTCGTAGGCCGCGGGATCGACGCCGGTCGCGGGGCCGGCGGTGACCTTGCCGGGCAGCTTGCGGGAGTCGAGCTCGACCTCGCCGCCGCCCTTGACCGGCAGCCGGACGCGGAAGCCCTCGGCGTTGATGAGGTCGGCCTCGGCGGGCAGGCAGACCAGGTGGATCGTGTGGCCCCCGAACAGAAGCTTCGACGCGAGCAGGGAACCGTAGGACGCGCCCATCATCAGGATTTTGTATGCCGGCATGGCCGTTTCTCTCCATCTTGCGGGCGGCAGAGTGTCGATGATCGGACTCTTCGCCGTCTCGTTGTGCAGAAGGATGCTATTTTGTCGGCAACCGGCACGCAATTGGGCAGCCGGGCAGCGCGCCCATCCCAGCGCATGATACCGCCGCGTGCCGTCGGCGGGGCCGTCGCGGGGACCGAAATACGGGGAATCACAACGTCTTGTTCGCTCCCGTAAGCCGCCGCGCTTGCCTCATGGTAAATTTTCGTTAACTATGGGTGCGCGGTAACCGGTGCGTCAGAGGCGTTCGTGAGTTCTGTCGTCTCCCTTCTCCCGCGTCGCAGGCTTTTGTCCGGCGCGGCGATCATGGCCGCAATCCTCGGACTGGGCTTTTCGGCTGCGGGCGCGCGCGACGACGGCGATGGAACCTATCGCTCCGCGCAACTGCAATGGCTGTTCGGTCCCTCGAACGCGGCGCAGCCCGCGACGAGCGCGCCGGCGGCGGGCGACACCGAGCGCCGCACGCGCCGCGCCAGGCCGGGCGCACGCTATTATTACGTCCAGTCGCGCGACATTTTCGGCAATCCGGGCCCGGTCTATCGCGTCTATGCGGTCGAGAAACAGAAGCGCAGGCGTGTCGCCCGCGAGCGCGACGACACTTACGACCGCACCAGGGCGCGCGCCGCCGAGCAGCTGCGCAAGGCCGCCGCGCCGCCGCCGACCAAGGGTCCGCTGCTGCTCGCCATCTCGCTGAATAAGCAGCACCTCACGCTGTACGACCAGGGCGTCGCCGTGGCCGACAGCCGCATCTCGTCCGGCCGGCCCGGCCACGAGACGCCGACCGGCCTGTTCAGCGTCATCCAGAAGCAGTGGTGGCACCGCTCCAACCTCTACAGCGACGCGCCGATGCCGTTCATGCAGCGGCTGACGTGGTCGGGCATCGCGCTCCACGCGGGCTACGTGCCGAACTATCCCGCCTCGCACGGCTGCGTGCGGGTTCCCGACGAGTTCGCCATCCGGCTGTGGAACACCACCGACGTCGGCGTGCGCGTCGTCATCACCAACGGCGAGGTGGCGCCGGTCGAGATTTCCAATCCGCACCTGTTCGTGCCCAAGCCCAGGACCAAGCCGGAGACGCCCGGCGCGCCGCCCATGGTCATGCGCGCGCCCGCGACGGATGCCCACGCGGATGTGCTCGACGGCACGCCCGCGCCGCTGGCGCGGCAGGGCCAGTTCTCGCTGAGGGTTCCGGTGACGGCGGAGGCGCTCGACCGCGCGGCGTCCGAGCAGGGGCTCGATTTCCTGGCGCGCGTGAGCGAGGAAAAGTCCGATTCCGCCCCGGCCGCGGAGTCGCCGGCTGACGACAGTCCGGCGCCCGCAGCCGTCGACGAGTCCGCGAACGGCCGCTCCCGGTATCAGGTTGGCGAGGGCGTGGCGGCGGCCCCGCCCGCCGCCGCTAATGACGATGACGACGACACCGGAACCGTGTCGATCGTTCGTCCCGGCAGGCCGGTCGAGATCGTCAACGTCGGTCCGCGCCGCCGCAGGCCGTCCGACACGATCCAGAAGCTCAACGAGATCGACAGACCCGACAGGACGACCGCAGCGGCCGCGGCCGAGCCCCCGTCGCGGCCGTTCGACGTGGTCGCGCCGCCCGACGTGGACGAAAACGGCGTGGCCGGGCTGTCGATCGTGCGCGGCGACGAGGTCGCGGACCTGGAAATCCTCTCCGTCGAGAAGGTGTCTCCGGGAGAGACGGCGCTGGCGCAGCGCGCGCCGCAGGAGTCGCCCGTGCTCCTGGCCAGCGTCAACGCCTTCGCCGCGGTCTCGCCGCGGCGGACCGGCCAGGCGGAGCCGCC
>Ga0182749_1001452_pt1 | contig 18695 bp, 21 predicted proteins | sample eDN3rd37CKraftMG_FD_128875 | JGI IMG/M metagenome (GOLD analysis project Ga0182749, IMG submission 128875) | Enriched Miracle-Growth compost microbial communities from Emeryville, California, USA - eDNA 3rd pass 37_C Kraft MG (version 2) (version 2) ...
AGCCTCCGAGAGAGCGGCGAGCCACGTCCGCAACGTTGCGGCGTCGGGTGCGACGACCTGCACGCGCACCGCGTCGGGGAGCTGGAGACTGTGGCTCGGCGTATCCGGGCCGACCACGATCTGAGCCGTCGCGCCCGACGGCAGTCCCGCCAGCGCGCGGTACAGCCGCCGGCTCACTTCGCCGAACGCGAAGCGCTCACCGTCGAGCGGCCTCGAAACGTCAACGCGCACGCATCCGAACACGTCGACCGGCCGGAACGCTACAATGGACGTAGTAGATCGCCGACCAGCAATCTTGGAAACCGTCCCGCCGCGCGTGGGGCGGTTTTCGGCGCTCAAGCGGCATCACCACCCGCGAGCGTGGCAGCGGGACGCGAATACCGAGCCGGCTCAGCGGCACCGTCATCGAAGAGCGCAGCAAGGCGCGAACGCTGCGCAGCGCTGAGGGGCGGTGCCTCGTTGACGACCGATGCGATGTGTTCCGCGAGACGCTCAGCCTTGAGATTGCGGCGCGCCTCAACCAGATCGGGGTCGTCGGGGGTGCGAGAACGGGTGAGAGAAGCGACACGGGCGCGTTCAGCAGTCCATGACATAGGAAAGCCTTCCAAGCAGGGTGATGAACCCTTCTGCTCGGAAGGCTGATGGACCGCGGCATTCGCCCGGCGCGGCACGGGATATGAGTTGTGCTATCAGGATATAGCATCTACGCGGGTTTAGGGGATGAACTCGCGAAGATTTTCCAAAGTGGTCCGCGATTGCCCGCGTGCCTCGAGCGTGGCGAGCGCGACATCCAACTTTGTCGCGATAACCACGACTGGCTGCGAATCACGATTGTGCTCGCACGTGAGGCAGTAGAAAAACCACCGGTCGCGTGCGGGGCGCTTAGTCGTTGCTCGGTACTTCCGCCCGGTCTCGGGATCGACTCCTGCATTTTCGCTGAGTACATCGGTGCCGCGCTCTTCGACGGTCCATGACCCGCCGCGCTGCGCTTCCCACTGGCCATCGCTGTTGCGCGTGAACCGCGCGATATCCCGGTTGTGTCCGGGTTTGCCGCACGTCAATACAATCTTCATTTCAATTCTCATTCGCGCATTGGAGGGGTGGCATTTTCATGTCAGCGGGGCACCTTGCTGCCTATCGCGGTATGCCTTCTGTCTGCAGGCGGATGAGCAGAACCGGGCATCAGCACGACCCGTGAAACTGGTCCCGCAAGCGTCACACGTTACGGGTCTTGGCACAGGTTTCTTGGACTTGTAGAACTTCGATCGGCACGCATCTGAACACACATCGACCGTTCGGCGCGGATCATCCTCAACCTCGACCGGGAGCGCGCAGACTATGCACTCGATCTCGACAGGGGGGAAGTACTTCATAGGCGAGAGCAGCCGGGCGAGACCGTCGGGCGACTCGGGGGACCTGTGCGCCTTCCTGTAACACTCCTGGCAGACGGGCACGCGACGAAAGGTCGCCCCGCCCCATCCGCGGCGATCCGCCCTGAAGGCCACGACAGCGCGCACCATCAAGTCGACGTGGTGAGGCGCGATCTCGCAGACCGGGCACACCGGGTTAGGAACTGTGCTCATATTCGTAACGTTACATGTAGAGGGTACAGGTCTTCCGTTCGACACGCCGGGGGTGCCGAGCCGGACCCGACACCCCCACGCGCCTTATCGATGTTGGATCTCGTAGTCGAGCAGCAGATGTGACAGTGGCCGGTCGACGAGCGATGCCACCGCCAGAAGCTCATCGAGCTTCCACGGGGTGTGACCGTTCCAACGGGTGCGGGCGGTCGCCACGCTCACGCCGAGGACGATCGCGACATCTTCAACAGCGATGCGTTCCTGCTTGAGCAGGTCCCGCACCGACTGGGCAAACTCCACCCAGCCGGCACGGGACACGTTGCTCTGTGGCAGCAGCACAGGGTGCGATCTCATGTCACCGGGCCTCGTCGGCGAAGATCTTCGCGAAGTCGCCGTTGAACGCCATGTCTACGAGAGCGATTGTCGGCGCAACATGCCATCCGCGCGGGGTCGCCCGCATCCACGGTACGGCCTCGATCGGAACGTGGAGGCGCACTGCGACATCAGCGTCAGACCAGTCCCGTATAGCGTCACGGCAGTTCTCGAACCACTTCCCAGGCTCCGTGTCAGCGGCTTCGACGATCGCCAGAACGACCCGTCGCTCATCGTCATTCAGTGAGATGAGTGGCCGCGGAGCCTGACCCTCGAACTGCACCTGGTCGCGCAGGACGTCGACCCAAGGGGCCTCCACGGCGAAGCCATCGTCACCGTCGAAGAACCGAACAGTTCCCACTTCTGGGATAATTGCGTTGGACATTTTTCCTCCAAGGTTGGTGTCCTCGCCCTCGTCGCTCTAGTCCAGCGCCGGGGGCATCCTCATGACGGCGGGTGCCGCCAAGTCTCTAGCCGTCGTCCGACAGCCAAGTGATCGTGACAGTCTCCGGCCTGAACGTCCGAGTACCCCTACCAACAGGGTGAAGGGTCACATCGGCCAGCGTCCGCAACACTTCACGTCGACGCTCCAGCGGCAACCCATCCCACGCCGCCGCAGCATCACCCGTGCCGATAAGTTCGCCTAGCACATCGACGCGGCCAGCATCAGCAAGCTTCGCCTCAATCTCTGTCAAACGATCCCGCATCCGCGTCGTCGCCGTCCTCAACTGAGAGGCCGTCAGGGAGCCATCAGCGAAGTCAACCGCGAGCGCATCCATCCGGGCACGCAGGCCAGCGGCCTCCAGTGACAGCGCTCCAGTGTCAACCGTTCGCGGCTTCTCCAACAGGTTGTGCGCGTCCGGGCGGCTCAGGCGTGCGACGATCACCTGAGATACGTAATCATCGACCGGTGCCGCCATGCGTGCGAAGTGTCCCAACGAACCGGAACACCGATACCCCGGTACCCCCCGGCGAGCGTTCCCACCCGCGTGGACGTGCGCACCACACACCCCACATCGGGCGATCCCGGTCAGCAGGTAGGTCGGCGCACGGCCCGGCGTCGTCCGCATCGGATTCGTCAGGATCGCGTTGACCGCCTCCCACGTCGACGGTTCCACGATCGCCGGCCAGTCAGCCGGGTTGGCTTGCACCACCCCTTTGTATCGGACGCGACCGACGTAGCGCGGATTCAGAAGCATCCTGCGAACAGTCGACCCGCGCCACGGGGACGGCTCCCCAGCGTGCCCTGAGCGAGCTTGACGAGTCTGCCCCGTGGTGAACCCCGCCGCATTCAGATTCCGGGCCACAGCGCCCAACGAGAGGCCGGTGACAACATCGCGGTAAGCGCGACGGATCGCGTCGGCCTCGTCCTCCCTGACGGTGACTCCGTCCGGCTCGAACCCGAACGGCCGACGCCCACCCACCCACTTGCCTTCACTTGCACGTTTCGCGTTAGCGTCACGTTGCCGCTCCGACTTTCGGCGAACCTCGAACCGCGCCAACCCGGCCGCGAGCGTCGCCTGAAACTCGCCAAAGGCGGACGTCAGATCGATATCCCCGTCGACAGTGACAACCTTCGCGTCTAGGTCGATCAGCACCCCAAGGTCCTGCACACGCCGCAGAATCCGATCCAGCCGGGTCGCGACGATCACGTCGAACTCGCCGGCGGCGACACCGTCAAGCATCTTGGCCCAAGCGGTCGACTGCCCACGGGTTTGCGACGCAGACACGTCGTTATCGACGAACTCCCGCGCGACCGACCATTCGCGTGCCTCGGCAAGCTTCGTGCACCGAGCCCGCTGACGGTCAATCCCCTCGTCATCGCCCTTGGATTGGCGAAGGTAGATTGCCGCTTTCATGACTCCCACCGCTTTGCCTTCAGCCCTCGGGTGTCCGTAACGTACTCGTCCTCCCCCCGGTCGGTGATGTGCGCCAGCAGACGACCCGGTTCCACGGTTATGTAGTAGATGAATCGCGGCGTGTCACCGTAGCGCGCAGCGTTGATCTCTATGAACCGTCGTGCCACATCGATAGATGCCGACCAAGCCAGCCGATGCACGTACCTAGGTTCGGCGGCACGGTACAGCGTCAGTGGCTCAATTGGCCGCTCTGCTGGCACTCCGTCCTCGGTGTAACCGGCGATCTGAAACAGGTCGATCCAGCCCTGCGCGCCCAGAGACCTGAATGGAAGGTGAGCACCTGACCACACTGCCGGCACTGTTGCTGCGACCTCGACGGGGTCCGTCAGTCGACGTCCGTAGATCCAATCAAACAAGAGTGCAGGGCGATCGTGCGAGCCCAGGAACTTCGCGTGCTGCCAGAACTCTGACCCGTCGATGGTCTGGTTTGCTTGCTTGGTCATCATACGACTAACGCTATAACACAGTCCTCCGGCTCGCATGGACGATCGCCGACCTCTGCGGCCACGCCGTCCCGACCGTGCACGACGTCGGGCGTGCCCTGTTCCTGAAGCGGGGGATCGGCGCGTGACCGCGCAGCCCGGACTGTTCTCCACCCGTATCCTCGCCCTGACCGCGCAGGCGGTCGGGCGCGAGGTCGACGATGACGAGCTGGACGAGCTCGCGGCTGTCGCCACATGGAGCTGCCTCGTCGAGCCCGGCGACGGCGTCGCGGGCCGCGCGGTGCAGGCGCTCGGGGCAGCCGCCGCGCTCCGGATGGTCATCGGACCGAAGGCCGATCCGGGCGCGCTGCACGCAGCCGACATCGCCCCGGCGCAGTGGCGCGCAGCGCTCGCACGGTGGCGCCCGCGTCTGGACCGGTCCACCGTCGAGCACGCGCTCGACGCGGCGCAGCGGATGCGCATCCGGCTCCTCGCGCCGCAGGACGAGCGGTGGCCGCACGCGATCGACGACCTGGGCGAGTTCGCGCCGCTGTGCCTGTGGGTGCGCGGCGAGGCACGCGCCCTGGGTCGCGCACGACCGGCCGTCGCGATCGTCGGAGCGCGCGCCGCGACCGGCTACGGGGAGCACGTCGCGGCGGAGATCTCCGCCGAGCTCGCGGCGAGCGGGGTCGCGGTCGTCTCCGGCGCGGCGTACGGCATCGACGGCGCCGCCCACCGCGCCGCGCTCTCCGCGGGCGGGGTCACCGTCGCCCTCCTCGCCGGCGGCGCGGACCGCTCGTACCCCGCCGGACACAGCGACCTCCTCAGCCGCATCGCCGAGACGGGTGCGGTCGCCAGCGAGGTCCCGTGCGGCGGCGCACCCACGCGCTGGCGGTTCCTGCAGCGCAACCGGACGATCGCGGCGCTGTCCGATGCCACCGTCGTGGTGGAGGCGGGATGGCGCAGCGGCTCGCTCAACACGGCCCACCACGCCCTTGCTCTGGGCCGTCCGCTCGGCGCGGTCCCCGGCCCGGTCACCAGCGCCGCGTCGGCCGGATGCCACCGGCTCCTGCGCGAGGAGGATGCGCGCTGCATCACCGGGCCGGACGACGTCCGCGAGCTCCTCGGGCTGGGCGGAGCATCGGCCGGGGGCAGGTCACGGGAGGCGGTGGACGGCGGTCCCCGCACCGACGAGCGCACGCGTGTGCGGGACGCGCTGAGCCGTCGGGTGCGGCGCACCGCCGACGAGGTGGCCCGTCGCAGCGGGATGTCGCGCGCCGACGTGGAGGCGCAGCTGGGCCTGCTGGCGCTCGACGGCGAGGCGGATCAGGGCGCGGACGGATGGCGGCTCCTCAGCGCAGGGGAGGAGGGTGTGCGGCGTGCCCCGTGAGACGGGGCCGCGGGACGCGGCATCCTGAAGGCATGGAGATGCATTCCGCCCGCGAGGCCTATGCGACGCACCTCGCGCGCGTGCGGCGCCTCTCGCCCGCGACGGTGCGCGCGTACGCCTCCGACCTCCGCGATCTCGCCGGGACCCTCCCGGAGGGCACGACCCTCGAAGACGTCGACCTCGAGCATCTGCGCGAATGGCTGTGGCGCGCGACCCAGCGCGGCGACGCCCGCTCGACGCTCGCCCGCCGCACCGCCTCGGCGCGCGGGTTCTTCGCGTGGGCGCACGAGGAGGGGCTCATCCCCGCCGATCCCAGCCTGCGGCTCGTCGCGCCCAAGCGCGGCCGCACGCTGCCGAAGGTCGCGACGGCCGACTCCGTGAACGACGTCCTGTCCGGTCTGGCCGCCCACGCGGCATCCGGGGATCCGATCGCGCTGCGCGACCACGCGCTTCTCGAGCTGCTCTACGCCGCGGGCATCCGCGTGTCCGAGCTGTGCGGCCTCGACGTCGACGACGTCGACCGGTCTCGCCGCACGGTGCGCGTGCTCGGCAAGGGCTCGAAGGAGCGCGTGGTGCCGTTCGGCCTGCCCGCCGAGCGCGCCCTCGACGCCTACCTCGTCCGCGCCCGCCCGGCTCTCTCTGCGCGCGCGGACACGCGCCCGGACGACGCTGCGCGGGCGCTGTTCCTCGGCGCACGGGGCGGGCGCCTGACGCCCCGCGCGGTGTACGGCGTCGTGTCCCGCACCCTCGGCCCCGCGCTCGGATCCGCGACGGTCGGACCGCACACGCTGCGCCACTCCGCCGCGACCCATCTGCTCGACGGCGGGGCCGACCTGCGCACCGTGCAGGAGCTCCTCGGCCACGCGAGCCTCGGCACCACGCAGATCTACACGCACGTGTCCGCCGAGCGCCTCGCCGCCACCTACCGGCTCGCGCACCCCCGCGCCTGAGCGCCTGCACGGCACGCTCAGCAGCACGGCAGCAGGACCGCGCGCGGCACCCCGCCCAGCAGCAGGAGCGGATTGACGTACTCCCCGTGCAGGCGCACGCCGAAGTGCAGTGCGCCCGGCGCGGCATGGCCGCCCCGCGCCACGTCACCGACATGGTCTCCCCGGGCGACGGCCGCACCCGGCTCGAGCTCCGAGACGACCGGCTCGAGCGTCGTGACGAGACCGTCGCCGTGGTCGATCGTGACGACCCCGCGCCCCGCGACCTGACCCGAGAACGCGATGACGCCTCCCGCGGGTGCGCGGGCCGTCGCCGCGCCGAGCGGATCGACGTCGATGCCGCGGTGCCCCGGCCCGTACGCGTGCGGGGGAGCGACGAACGCGCGTGCGAGCCGGAACGGCGCGGCGACGGGCCACTCCCAGGGCTCCCGCGTCACGATGACCGCGACGTCCGGTGGCGCGGGATCCGCCGCCGTCGCCGCGTCCCGAGCAGCCGGCGCCGCACCCGCGCCGCCGGCCGGTCCGACGAGCGCGGCGACGAGCGCAGCCACCGCGGCGACGCGGCGCAGGGACCTTCGCGACAGGGCCATCGCCCCACTGTGCAGAGCCTGCGCGCTCCGGCCCCGCACCGGCATCCGATCCGTGGAGCGTGCGTGCTCGCCGGCCACCTGGGGAGGGGCCGCCGACTGGTACACTGGTGGGGCATCCCGTTCGCGGGATGACTACGCGTGCCCAGAGCCCGTTCGACGGAAACCGAGAACAGGCGGCATCACTCCCCACGGTCTCTCCCGGAAACGGGCGAGTGGGATGTGTGTCGGGCACCAGGCTCGCCGGTCGGACGACACGGCGGAAGAAACCGCAACCAGGCGCGCACGCGCCGAGAAAAGGAGAACGGCCATGGCCGTCGTCACCATTCGCCAGCTGCTCGACAGCGGCGTCCACTTCGGACACCAGACCCGCCGGTGGAACCCGAAGGTCAAGCGCTTCATCCTCACGGAGCGCAGCGGCATCCACATCATCGACCTGCAGCAGTCGCTGGCCTACATCGACCGCGCCTACGAGTTCGTCAAGGAGACGGTCGCCCACGGCGGCACCATCCTCTTCGTCGGCACCAAGAAGCAGGCGCAGGAGGTCCTCGCGGAGCAGGCCACGCGCGTCGGCCAGCCCTACGTCAACCAGCGCTGGCTCGGCGGTCTGCTCACCAACTTCGCGACGGTCTCCAAGCGCCTCGCGCGCATGAAGGAGCTCGAGGAGCTCGACTACGAGGACCCGGCCGCGAGCGGTCTCACCAAGAAGGAGCTCCTCCTCAAGAAGCGTGAGCTCGACAAGCTGCACAAGTCGCTCGGTGGCATCCGCAACCTCACCAAGACGCCGTCGGCCCTGTGGGTCGTCGACGCCAAGCGCGAGCACCTCGCCATCGACGAGGCGAAGAAGCTCGGCATCCCCGTGATCGGCATCCTCGACACGAACGCCGACCCGGACGACTTCCAGTACCCGATCCCCGGCAACGACGACGCGATCCGCTCCGTCGCCCTCCTGACCCGCATCATCGCGGACGCCGCCGCGGACGGTCTCATCCAGCGTCACCAGCCCGCAGGCGAGGCCGCCGAGGCCGCCGAGCCGCTCGCCGAGTGGGAGCGCGAGCTCCTCGAGCAGGCCGCCCCCGCGCAGTCGTCGGCCGAGACCGAGAAGGTCGCGGACGTCGCGCTGGCCGAGTCCGAGGCGTCTGAGCTCGTCGCCGACGAGCAGGTCGTCGAGGGCGAGGCCGCCACGGAGTCGGCCGCCGACGAGGCGGGTGCCGAGGCGCACGACGAGGCGATCGCCGCCGCCGCGGGCGAGACGGCCGAAGAGGTCGCCGCCGCCGAGGCCGCCGACAACAAGTAAGTCACGCTCTTCCCGCCCGGCGAGGTCACCCACAGGGCGACCTCGCCGTGGCATCCATCCACTCGGATCCACTCACACACGAACCCCCATAAGGGCAAGGAGCCGCCAGACATGGCAAACTTCACCATCGCCGACATCAAGGCGCTGCGCGAGCAGCTCGGCACGGGCCTCGTCGACACCAAGAAGGCCCTCGAGGAGGCCGACGGCGACCTCGAGAAGGCCGTCGAGATCCTCCGCCTCGCCGGCGCCAAGGGCAACGCCAAGCGTGCCGACCGTTCCACCAGTGAGGGCCTGGTCGTCGCGCGTGAGCGCGAGGGCGCCGTGACCCTCATCGAGCTCAACACCGAGACCGACTTCGTCGCCAAGAACGAGCGCTTCATCGCCCTCGCCGACAAGGTCGCCGACGCCGCGGCCGCCGCGGGCGCCGACTCGGCCGAGGCGGCCCTCGCCGCCGACGCCGGCGGTCAGACCGTCGAGCAGCTCATCTCGGACGAGGCTGCGATCCTCGGCGAGAAGGTCGTGCTGCGCCGCGTGCGCACGCTGACCGGCGAGCACTTCGAGATCTACCTGCACAAGACGAGCAAGGACCTCCCGCCGCAGATCGGCGTCGTCGTCGCCTACACGGGTGACGACGCGGAGACCGCCCGCTCGATCGCGCAGCACATCTCCTTCGCGAACCCGACCTACCTGTCGCGCGACGACGTGCCGGCCGAGGAGGTCGAGAAGGAGCGTCAAATCGTGACCGAGATCTCGCGCAACGAGGGCAAGCCCGAGGCCGCCCTGCCGAAGATCGTCGAGGGTCGCGTCAACGCGTTCTTCAAGCAGGTCGCGCTCCTGGACCAGGACTACGCCAAGGACAACAAGCTGTCCGTCGGCCACGTCGCCAAGAACGCCGGGATCACCATCACCGACTTCGCCCGCTTCAAGGTCGGCGCGTAAGTCGTTCGGGAAGGCCCGCATCGGAAGACGGTGCGGGCCTTTCCCATGCCCGTTCGGTAAGTTGTGACCTGCGACGAGAGGACCATTGTGATCGATGAAGCGACCGGACGCCGCCGCGTCCTCCTGAAGCTCTCCGGAGAGGCGTTCGGCGGCGGCCAGCTCGGGGTCAATCCCGACGTCGTGAGCCAGATCGCCCGCGAGATCGCCGCGGCGGTCGACCAGGTGGAGATCGCCGTCGTCGTCGGCGGCGGCAACTTCTTCCGCGGCGCCGAGCTCAGCCAGCGCGGTATGGACCGCGGCCGTGCCGACTACATGGGCATGCTCGGCACCGTCATGAACGCCCTCGCCCTGCAGGACTTCCTCGAGCAGGCCGGTGCCGCCACGCGCGTGCAGTCGGCCATCTCGATGATGCAGGTCGCCGAGCCCTACATCCCGCGTCGCGCGGAGCGGCACATGGAGAAGGGCCGGGTCGTCATCTTCGGCGCCGGCGCCGGGCTGCCCTACTTCTCCACCGACACGGTCGCCGCGCAGCGCGCGCTCGAGATCGGCGCGCAGGAGGTCCTCGTCGCCAAGAACGGCGTCGACGGCGTCTACACGGCCGACCCGAAGAAGGATGCCTCGGCGACGCGCATCGACCGCATCACCTACTACGACGCCCTCCAGCGGGGCCTCAAGGTCGTCGACTCGACCGCGTTCAGCCTGTGCATGGACAACAGCATGGACATGCGCGTGTTCGGCATGGAGCCCGCGGGCAACGTCACCCGGGCGCTGCTGGGGGAGTCGATCGGCACTCTCGTCACGGCCTGAGGCCGGATGCCGCGGCGTTCCCGCCGCGGCTGATCACGGGGCGAGGGTCCGCCCCGATAGAATCGACCCTTGACCCCAACGAATGGAGTGACTGTGATCGCCGACGTCCTGGCGGATGCCACCTCTCGCATGGATCGCGCCGTCGAGGCAGCGAAGGACGACTTCGCGACCGTGCGCACCGGCCGCGCGAACCCGCAGCTGTTCCAGAAGATCCTGGTCGACTACTACGGCTCTCCGACGCCGCTCGCGCAGCTGGCCTCGCTCAACAACACGGAGGCGCGCACGCTCGTCGTCACCCCCTACGACAAGTCGGCGCTCAAAGCCATCGAGCAGGCCATCCGCGACACGCCGAACCTCGGCGCGAACCCGACCAACGACGGCAACATCGTGCGCGTCACGATGCCCGAGCTGACCGAGGAGCGCCGCAAGGAGTACGTCAAGCTCGTGCGCACGAAGGCGGAGGACGCGCGCGTGCACGTGCGCGGCATCCGCCGCAAGGCCAAGGACGACCTCGACGCCCTCAAGAACGAGGTGGGCGAGGACGAGCTGGGCCGTGCCGAGAAGGAGCTGGACACCCTCACGCGCACGCACGTCGACCTCATCGACGACGCGCTCAAGCGCAAAGAGGCCGAGCTCCTCGAGGTCTGAGGCGCAGGACCTGGAATGTCCGATCCCCGCGAGGAGGCGTCACCGGCTGATCGGCCGATGACGCGGCGCGAGGCCGCCAGGGCCCGGCGCCGGGAGGCTGCGGTGAGCACGCCGCCGCCCGTGCCGCCGATGCCCGACGTGATCCCGCCCAAGCCGCCGCTGCCCGCCGATCCCGGCCTCCACCTCCAGGATCCGGTGCGCGCCGCGCGCGCGGCCCGTGCGGAGTTCGAGCACCAGGTCGCGCACGCGCGCGAGCAGTTCGAAGAGGCCAACGAGCGCATCAAGCAGCGCACCGGCCGCGACCTCATCCTCGCGATCCTCATCGGGCTCACCCTCGGCGCCGTCCTCGTGTCGACGCTCGTCTTCCTCAAGTGGGTGTTCGTCGTGTTCGCGCTGGCGGCGAGCATCTTCGGGACGGTCGAGCTCGCCCGCGCCTTCCAGGCCAACGGACGCCGCGTGGATCTCGTCCCGCAGCTCGTCGTGGGCTCCGCCGTCGTGGCCTCGGGGGCGGTCCTGGGCTACGCCCTGCACTGGGTGATGCTGTTCACCGCCGTCGTCATCGTCGTCATCTGGCGCCTCATCGCCCAGATGGTCGCGAAGGACGGCCGCATGTACGGGGACGTGCTGCGGGATGTCGCGACGGGCGTCTTCCTGCAGATCTACGTGCCGTTCCTCGCGAGCCTGTGCCTCGTGCTGCTGCGTCAGGAGCAGGGCGAGTGGTGGGTGCTCGCGTTCATCATCGTCGCCGTCGCGAGCGACACGGGCGCCTACGCCGCGGGCATCTCGTTCGGCAAGCACCCGATGGCGCCGCGCATCAGCCCCAAGAAGACGTGGGAGGGCTTCGGCGGGGCGGTGCTCGCGGCTGTCGCCGCCGGGGTCCTGCTCGCCCTGTTCATGCTCCACATCCCGTGGTGGTGCGGCATCGTGTTCGGCGTGCTCATCCTCCTCTCGGCGACGATCGGCGATCTCGGCGAGTCGATGCTCAAGCGCGATCTCGGCATCAAGGACATGAGCTCGTGGCTTCCGGGCCACGGGGGAGTCCTCGACCGCCTCGACTCGATCCTCCTGTCCACCGTCCCGGCGCTCGCGCTGTACTACTTCTTCTCACCCCTGGTGGTCTCATGACATCCGAATCCGATCCGGTCGCCGCACTCCGCGAGGACGCCCCCGGCGAGCCGACGCCGCCCCCGGCGCCCTTCCCCGAGGCTCCCCGCGGCGAGAAGGGCTACGAGAAGCGCGCCGTGGACGTCTTCCTCGCGCGTGCCCGCGCCGCCTTCGAGGCCCCGGGCATCGACGACGGCATCTCCAGCGCGACGGTGCGCGACGCGTCGTTCCCGCTCGTCAAGCACGGCTACGCGATCGCCGCGGTGGATGCCGCGCTCGGCCGCATCGAGGACGCGTTCGCCGCGCGCGAGCGCGAGCAGGGCATCGCCCGCGAAGGCGTCGAGGGCTGGGTCGGCCAGGCGCGCGCGACGGCGCAGGAGATCCTCGACCGTCTCTCGCGTCCCGACGGACACCGGTTCGCCCGCGCGCGGGGCATGGCCTACGGCTACCGCATCGACGAGGTGGACCTGGTCGCGCGCAAGCTCATCGGCTACTTCGAGCGGGGCGAGCCCGTGACGGTGGAGCAGGTCCGACAGACGGCGTTCCGCATGCAGCGCCGCGGCTACCGCGAGGCGCAGGTCGACGCGCTGCTCGACGCCGTCGTGGAGGTCATGCTCGCGGTCGGCTGACGCCGATGAGACGCTTCTCACCGTGCCGCGCATGACACGTCCAGGCGACGGCCGGTAGACTCGCGGCATTGTGACTCCGGGCAAAGAGATCAACCCCGCCTCCTCCCGGCGGATGGCGCGCGCCTCCGCACCCACGGAAGTGGACGTCCGGATGCCGGCGTCGGCGACCTCATCCCGGCCCCGCACGCAGGCGCGCTGGTCGCGTCGTCGCGGTGTCGTCGGCGCGTTCGCCGCCTTCGCCGCGGTCGGCTTCGTCGCCGCCTACGTCGGGCCGATGGGGGCGGCGTTCGCGGACGTCGACGCCGAGACGGTGGCCTCCGCCTCGCTGTACGCGACGGCCGTGGAAGGCGCCCAGACCCTCACCGCCGAGATCGAGACGACGACGATCACGCTCAACCGCGACAGCTACTCGGTCTACGTCAAGCCCAAGCCGAAGCCTCCCGTCGAGGGCGAGGCGACCGGCTCGTCGGGCGGCAGCGGCTGGAAGCCGCCGTTCGTCGCACCGAACCCCGGCAGCGCGAAGGCGATCGCCTACGACATGGTCAAGGCGCGCGGCTGGGACGACGGCGAGTATGCGTGCCTCGTGGCCCTGTGGAAGAAGGAGTCCGGCTGGCGCGTCAACGCCTACAACAAGTCCAGCGGCGCGTACGGCATCCCGCAGGCGCTCCCGGGCAAGAAGATGGCGACAGCCGGCGCCGACTGGCAGACCAACCCGGCCACCCAGATCAAGTGGGGCCTGAAGTACATCAAGGGCCGCTACGGCACGCCCTGCAAGGCCTGGGGCCACTCGCAGCGCGTCGGCTGGTACTGACCCATGCCGCGGTCCCACCGTCGTCGCCGGATCGAGCAGGGCGGCGACGACTCCTTCGAGCGGCTCCTGGCCGGGTTCAAGCGCACCGAGATGAAGCGCGGCGCCGAGTGGACGGTCCAGCCCGTCTCGGCGACGCAGGCGCAGAAGACCTACACGTGCCCCGGCTGCGGGCGCCGCATCGACCCGGGCGTCGCCCACGTCGTCGTGTGGCGCGCAGACGGGGTCCTGGGGGATGCCGCGGCCCTCGCCGATCGGCGTCATTGGCACACCGGATGCTGGAGGATCGCGTAGTCATGGAGATCCGCGGACCCGTCGAGCTGCCCGCTCGCCGCGAGGACATCGAGCTGGAGACGCTCGACGGGCTGACGCTCGTCGGCGAGCTGGCGCTGCCCGAGGACCGGGAGCCGGTGGCGACGCTCGTGACGCTGCATCCGCTGCCGACCGCGGGCGGCTTCATGGACTCGCACATCCTGCGCAAGGCGGCCGCGCGTCTGCCCGCTCTGGCCGACCTCGCGGTGCTGCGCTTCAACACCCGGGGCACGACGTCGCCGCGCGGCACGAGCGACGGCGCGTTCGACGGTGGGCGCGCGGAGGCGTTCGACGTGGCCGCCGCGATGGACTTCGTCGCCGAGCGCCGGCTGCCGCACCCGTGGCTCGTGGGGTGGTCGTTCGGCACCGAGCTCGCACTCAAGTACGGCCGCGACCATGCCGTCGACGGCGTCATCCTCCTCTCACCGCCACTTCACCGGGCCACGGACGAGGAGGTCGCCGCGTGGGCGGGCGATCCGCGACAGGTGGTCGTGCTCGTTCCCGAGTTCGACGACTACCTGCGCCCCGCCGAGGCGGAGCAGCGCTTCGCGGCGATTCCGCACGCGACGCTCATCCCGGTCGAGGGCGGCAAGCACCTGTGGGTGGGGGAGTCGCAGACGCGCCGCGTCCTCACCGAGATCGTCGCCGCGGTCAACCCCGACGCGCTCCCGCTGCCCGTCGAATGGGACCGCTGAGGCCGGTCAGCGCTCGTTCTGCCGCGGGATGAGCACCTGGCGGTAGATGATCAGGATGCTCGCCGCGACGGGGATCGCGATGAGCGCGCCCAGGAGCCCGAGCAGCGAACCGCCCGCCAGGGCCGCGATCACGACGACAGCGCCCGGCACCGAGACGGCGCGGTTCATGATGCGCGGTGAGATCACGTACGCCTCGACCTGCATGTAGATGAGGTAGTAGATCGCCGCGATGAGCGCCGTCGTGGGGGAGCCCAGCCCGGGGATGAGACACGTCAGCACGATGAGCGTCGAGCCGGTCAGCGTCCCGACGAGCGGGATGAGGGAGAAGAAGAACGCGACGACGGCGAGCACAGCGGGGAAGGGCGCCCCGATGATCGAGAGGAAGATCGCACTGAGGATGCCGTTGATGACACCCAGGGTGACCTGACCGATCACGTAGTAGCCGACCGAGTCCGTGACCTGCTCGGACAGGTCGATGAAGCGGTCGCGCTTGGACGCGGGCACCAGCTGGTACACGGCCTTCTTGAGGCTCGGCGTCGACGCGGTGAAGTAGATCGTGAGGATGAGGACGATGAACGCACCTGTGAACCCCGCGATGAGCGCGCCGCCCAGTGCGATGATGCTGCCGCCGATCGTCTCGCTCAGCGCGCCCGGGTCGAGCGACGCGTACCACTCCTCGATGTAGGTGAACACCGCGTCGACGTCGAGCGCCGGGAAGGTGCCGTGCAGCCAGTCCTTGATCGTGCTGACCGGGTCGTCCCACTCGCCGCTCTCCACGATGCGCTGGATGGTGGTGACCAGCTGCGAGATCTGCCCGGCGATGATCGGCACGACCATGAGGATGATGCCCGCGAACACGCTGAGAAGCGCGAGGATCGTGATGAGCACGGCCGCCCAGCGGGGCAGGCGACGGCGCTCGAGCCACGCCACGATCGGGTCGAGGCCGAGCGACAGGAACAGCGCGGTCCCCACGTAGAGGAGGATCGTCGACAGTGTCTGGATGCTGTTGAGCAGCAGGATGCCGAGGCCGACGCCGAGGGTCGCGACCAGCGCGGTGCGGAAGGGGTTGCTGAACTTCATGCTGCTCCGTTCGCCGCCTCCGCGGCATCCTCATGTCCCGCCAGGGTAGCCATCACATCACGTCTGTTCCCCTCCATGGTGTCTCTCAGGTGCGTTTCGCTAGGCTGGAACGTCGAGTGTGCAGACCCGAGCACCATCCGCCGGGTCGTGGATGGAGACTTCGCGTGCGTTTTGTCTGGGCTGTGGTGGCGTTCTTCCTCGCCGCCGTGTGCATCGGCGCGGGAATCGCGCAGCGCACGGTGTTCCTGGGACCGAAGACACAGCAGGCGGAGATCGCCGTGTCGAGCGACCTCGCCTACACGCTGATCGACGGTGCCGTGCTCTCGAAGAACCCGGGCGCGCAGACGCTCATGGTCCGCGGTGACGGCGAGGTGTTCGCCGCCTACGGCCGCACCTCGGACATGACCGCGTGGCTCTCGGACACCGAGTACAACCACGTCACCCTCAAGAAGGGCAAGGTCGTCACCGACGAGGTCGCCCCGACCGTCGCGCCTCCTGCGGACGGGACCGCCGCCGACGGCTCCGCCGACACGGCGCCCTCGACGGAGGCGGGGACCGACGCGACGGCCGCCGCGCCCGGGCGCGACCCGGCAGGCTCCGACCTGTGGCTCGACCAGTTCGAGGAGACCGGCGCCCTCATCGCCCCGCTCAAGCTCCCCGACACCATGAGCGTGCTCATCGCGTCGGACGGCACCGCGCCCGCGCCCGCCGACATCACGGTCTCGTGGCCCATCGACAACTCGACGCCGTGGGCCGGGCCGCTGCTCGTGCTGGGCGGTCTCCTGCTCGCCGCGGGCGTCGCCCTGTGGCTGCTCGGCATCCGCCACGTCCGTCGCTCGCGCGGCCCCCGCCGCAAGGGCCTCCCGCAGCTGCCCACCGAGCCCATCGACCTCGCCGTCGAGGAGGCCGACAAGGGCGTCATCTCGGCCGCGCCCGCCCGCCGCGCCGTCGGCACGGCACGCCGCGGATTCATCGTCGTGCCCGCCGTCGCCGTCTCGGCGCTCCTGTTCGCCGGCTGCTCGTCGGACGCGTGGCCGCAGTTCGGCGGAGCCGCATCGCCGACGCCGAGCCCCTCCGAGACGGTCATCGTGCCCGAGGGCCAGCAGGCGCCCGCGGTCACCGAGACCCAGGCCGAGCGGATCATCGCCGAGATCGCCGACACGGTCGCAGAGGCAGACGAGGCGAAGGACGCGACGCTGGCCGCCACACGTCTGGAGGGCACCGTCCTCGCCGAGCGCCAGACGAACTACAAGCTCCAGGCCGCCGTCAAGGATCAGAAGCCGCTGGCCCCGATCCCGGGCAAGCCGATCGCGTACCTCCTGCCGCAGCAGAACGACGGGTGGCCGCGCACCGTCATGTCGATCGTCTACGACGACGATGACGAGACCGTCGCGCCGACGATCATGTACATGACGCAGCAGGATCCGTGGTCGGAGTACAAGCTGACCTACGTCGCGCACCTCGAGGCGTCCGCGGAGCTTCCCGGCGTCGCCCCCGCCGAGATCGGCGCGATCCAGGTGCAGCCGGACTCTCCGTTCCTCATCCTCGAGCCGGGCCTGCTCGCGGCGGCGTACGCGGACATCCTCGACAAGGGCGACAAGAGCCAGTACGCCGGCCTGTTCGACCTCGAGAGCGACAGCTTCCACGCGACGGTCGCGAAGAACCGCCAGGACCGCCTCGCGGACTTCAACAAGACCGGCAAGAAGACCGGAAGCCTCACGTTCACCTCGACACCCGGTCCGCAGCCTCCGCTCGCCCTCGCGACGCTCGAGAGCGGCGCGATCGTCGCCGTCAATCTGTACGAGACTGACACTGTGAAGCCGACCAACAAGGATGCCGTCATCCGGCTCCCCGCCAACCCGACCGTGAAGGCGCTCTCCGGCGCCTCGCAGTCGGCGACGGGGTTCACGACGACATTCAGCGACCAGCTGTTCTTCTACGTGCCCGGTCAGGGCTCGAACGAGAAGATCCGGCTGCTCGGATACGGCTCGAACGTCCTCTCCTCGAAGGTGATCAAGAAGTGAGCCAGCCCAACCCGGGCGCCGTCCTGCGCGGCGCCGTCGATCTGTCCGCCCTCCGCAACAAGCCCGCTGCGGGCGCTCCCGGCGCGCCGGGAGATGCGCCGGCTCCCGGCCAGTCCGCCGCGACCGTGCCGTCACTCGTCATGGACGTCACGGATGCGTCGTTCGGCCAGGTGCTCGAGCTGTCGCGCACGGTGCCGGTCGTCGTCGACCTGTGGGCCGAGTGGTGCGGTCCGTGCAAGCAGCTGAGCCCCGTCATCGAGAAGGTCGTGCGCGAGCTCGCCGGCCGCGTCGTCCTGGCCAAGGTCGATGTCGACGCCAACCCGCAGCTCGCCCAGGCGTTCCGCGCACAGTCGATCCCGCTCGTGGTGGCGCTCGTGGGCGGACAGCCGGTGCCGCTGTTCACCGGCGCCGTGCCCGAGCAGCAGGTGCGCGAGGTCTTCGCGCAGCTGCTGCAGGTCGCCGCGCAGAACGGCGTGACCGGCACGGTCGCCGTCGACGGCGCCCCCGAGTCGGAGCAGGGCGCCGAGGCCGCCGAGCCGGCGCTCCCGCCCCTGCACGCCGAGGCGTTCGAGGCGATCGAAGCGGGCGACTACGCACGTGCCATCGCCGCGTACGAGAAGGCCCTCGCGGAGAACCCCCGCGACGAGGATGCCCGCGCCGGGCTCGGGCAGGTGCGCCTGCTCGACCGCGTGCAGGGCGTGGACCTGCAGGCGGCGCGCGACGCCGCCGCCGCGAACCCGCAGGACGTCGACGCGCAGCTCGCCGTCGCCGACCTCGACATCGCCGGGGGGCACGTCGACGACGCGTTCGACCGCCTGCTCGACCTGTTCGCGGCGCTGCCGGGCGACGAGCGGGCGCCGGTGCGCGAGCGCCTCCTGGAGCTGTTCGGCCTCGTCGGCGACGCGGACCCCCGCGTCATCCGTGCCCGCGGCCGCCTCTCCTCGCTCCTCTTCTAACCCGTGCGGGGCGCGGCGGTCCCGTCGGTGCCCGCCTCGCGTGACATGAGCTGCGGCATCCGCTCAGGCGTTCCCGCAGTTCGTGGCACTCGAGCCCCGCGACATCCCTTTCAGGTGTCACATCCTGCGGCACAGCGTCCGGATATCCACCACGCGTGACACCTGAGCGGGGATGACCC
>Ga0182749_1001455_pt1 | contig 18666 bp, 17 predicted proteins | sample eDN3rd37CKraftMG_FD_128875 | JGI IMG/M metagenome (GOLD analysis project Ga0182749, IMG submission 128875) | Enriched Miracle-Growth compost microbial communities from Emeryville, California, USA - eDNA 3rd pass 37_C Kraft MG (version 2) (version 2) ...
CTCATTCAAGGCTAGCTTGGCTAAAAAAACCCCTCAACATTAATGTATTTTGACGGTTAATTTGATTTGGTTCCATCGCACTCGGCGGATTGCGGTATCGTAAGTCGCCGCGCGTATGCTAGCCGCGCCTCACGGGCCTGACGCCCGGCATCTCCATCAAGGTCGGTGCCTTTGGCCATGAATGCCGGGTTCAATCAAATCGTCATTTCTCACCGAAACGACGCCGTTCGAACTCATCCAAAATAATTCGCGAATAATTTCGGAGCGTCACAAGCGCCGGCTGAGCAGGCTTTCCTAATTCAACGCGAGTTTCTTGCGCAGGTCGTCGGTGACGGCGAGATCGGCCGCAGTCTTGCCGGTCTTATCGTGAACCGCTCGATCTGCCCCGTGAGCAAGCAGGGCATCGACGGCGCTCACATGCCCAAGAGACGCCCCGATCATCAGAGCCGTGCGCCCGCGATTATCCTGATCGTTGAGACGCGCGCCGCGAGCAATAAGCAGATCGATAACGTCGGACACGTTGCTCGAACCTGCGCCGTCTTGGTGCCCGGCAGCCCACATGAGCGCGGTTAAATCATTGCCGTAGTGCTTATTGACGTCGAGCGAATGATCGAGAAGTACACGCACGACATTGGCATAGCCACGCCCTGCGGCATAACAAATCGGCGTCTTACCCGTCGCGTCGGATTTTTCTGCATCGGCGCCCTTCTCCAAGAGCAAGCGCACGACGGATTCGTTACCCATGTAGGACGCCGCTTCGATTGGCGTCAAACCGCTTCGGCCTGGTAAGTTCACATCGGAGCCGTGAGCAATGAGCAATTGCACGATCGGCGCGCTGTCTTGTTCTGCTGCTGTGAAGAGTGCCGTCGACCCGTCAAGGTCTCGCGCATCTACAGATGCGCCACGTGCAAGAAATAACGCCACAATATCGGCGTGACGAGATCGCGCCGCATGGGTCAACGGCGTGGCACCTTGGCGATCGCGGGATGCGAGCGACGCGCCGTCGTCAAGCAAACGGCGAGCAAGATCTACGCACCCTTTATCCGCGGTAGCGGCGAGAGCTGCATTGATCTCAAGCGTATCCGCGGATGACTTTATCTGTTCGTACCGCTGCTCCTGTTCCTGGCAGACGCGTGCCCTAGCCAATGCGGTCCCCGAGGATGACAGAAGGCCGCAAAAAATCCCGCAAAAGGCCGCTATCGCACCGAAAAGAAAACGAGTCACGGGACGGGCTCCTGCAATGTTGAATTCCTAATCAAGCACCATCTGGCCTTACGGCTCTTGATCCGCAATCTGACGCAATGCCTGCTCGAAAGCCGCCGGTGGCTGCCCACCTGAAATGAGATAGCGATCATCGATGATCACCGTCGGTACAGATTGGATGCCGCGAGACAGCCAAAGCTCCTCGGCGCTTCGAACGTCTTCCGAATAGCGGTCTGAAGCAAGAATCTGATTGGCAGTTTTGCCATCAAGCCCGGCTTGTTCGGCGGCATCGACCAAAACATCATGGCTCGAGATGTCCCGTCCGTCTTTGAAATGGGCATCAAAAAGTGCGTGCTTCAATGCGAGCTGCCGGCCCTCTAGTTGGGCCCAGTGAAGAAGGCGGTGTGCGTCGAAGGTATTATAAAGCCGCCGTGTGTCCAAAGCCGCCATGTCGAGACCAACAGCATCAGCGCGAGAACGAATGGTTTTGCGGTTAGACGCGGCCTGCTCGGCGGTCAAGCCATATTTCCTGGCAACGTACTCGACATTGTCTTCGCCACCACGCGGCATTTCAGGATTGAGTTCGAAAGGTTGCAAGACGATCTTTGCGTCCAATAAACCGCTCGTGCGTGACAGCGCCTCCTCCAATCCTTTGAGCCCGATGGCGCACCACGGACAAGACACATCCGAAATAAAATCAATTTTTATCGATCGGGGCATGACATGTCCTGTCCTTGACTGCGCTTGTCAGCTCCGATGCTAAAGCCTGCCCATCGGCCTGCACGATCGCTGGAATTACCGAACGGCCCCCTCCGGCCATCGCCAATTCACCGAACCGCTCGATGCATTGATGACGTTTCCGTCAATCTCCACGTCGTACTGCGGACCGACGAAAATCGACGAACTGCCTAGCCGAAGCCGTTCCTAGTTTCGCACATCGAGCTTTACCGCGGAAGACGATGCGTCCAAGAGCATCGCACGTTGGCCCGGCTCACATACGCCGCCGGGACTTTACGATTCCGCTTGGGCTGCGGCCGGTGATCTGGCGGAAAGTACGCCCCATCCGGTTCGCATCTGGAAACCCCGCAGGCAGAGCAATTTCCGAAAGCGGGAGATCACTGTCCTGGATCAGCTTTTCTGCCAATGCAACGCGTTCACGGAGAACGTACCTATAGGGCGTTTCCCCGAAACTCCCTTTAAAGGCTCGAACGAAATAGCTCTCGCTCAGATCGACGGCACCTGCCATTTCACGCAGGGTGAGCGAGCCGGTCAGGTTGGCTGCGATGAGTTCTCGGACAATGCCGATCTGCCTCGCGGAAAGCGTCGGAGATTTCCGGATCTTTTCCGATTGCGTAATCCCCGATGCCCAGAGGATCGCTAACGCGACGCTCTCGACAAACAAGGGATCCACTGGGCGTTTACCGGAATGCTCATCTGCTAAAGACGCAAGCAGATAAAGAACATGCGTCCGCTCGCGAAGATCGCAGAACGAAGGTTTGATGTGAATTTGAGACAACGGCTTCCGATATATTCTCTCGAGCACATGCGGCGCGATCGAAAGGAGCCGTCCGCGATGATCGCCGGTCCATGATCCTGTCGCATCATGCCCTGGCCCTCGCAGAACAAACGTATCGCGAAACCTCTCCGCATTTGCAAAGCTAAATGAAAAAGTACAATCGGTTCCGCACTCGCACGCACAGATCAAAATACCGGCGACGCTTTGCATCGCTGTGCCCGGTTTGTTGTATCGATATTCGATAAAGCCGATACCGCGAAGATATGCTGCTTCCGATAGGCCGATAAACCGGTTGGGGAGTGAACTGACTTGCCCCCGAAAACCGCAGCTTGCGAATGGTATCGGCATTGTCCCCGCAAGTTTTTGCCGGTCGCGATGGTCGCCGAAATGTATCTGCGAATGCCGGGACGGCGCCAAGATATCTGACGTCGTCCCGGTAAATTGGCCTATTAGCCGGTCACACCGCCGACTACGCCGCCGACCAGACCGCCGACAGCCCCGAGCACCGTATCGAGCACGCCGGAAACGGCGCCAAGTTCGCTGCTGAGGTCGAGGTTCACACCGATACCTAGAGAAAGTCCACCGCCGACCTGATCGAGTTCAGAAACGTCGAGCTCACGGACTGTTTCGCTGTTACGCAGCATAAATGCTCCTTTCTTGCTCAGTGATGGGCGCCAATTTCTGGCGTCCCCGGGGGGAGGATGTACTGCGCACAACGCTCCGTTCAACCACCAAAACTTTGCGAAAATTGCGAGCATAATTCATCGGCCGGACGGTTAGACACATATTGCTTTTCTTCATTGTTGAGCCGACGTCGATGCTGGGTCCGAGGTTCAAGGCGATCGCGCGTGACGCGCGAAGATCGTAGCGCACACTAAACAAATACTGACGTGGGCTTTGCACGTTGCATGATTAAATTTGCGGCGAAACGACACGCTGTCGAGCAACCTCCTGCCAATCTCTTTTGTTGTTATGTTTGCATCGCATTCGCGACGATAGAAAAAGAGTTTTGATTGTGTTGAGCCCGCGCAGCAACGAACACCCGCGCATATGAGTTCTCCGCTTTTTCGTGGTCAGGTTACAGCGGCTCGGCGGAACGCTTGGCTTGGTGATGCACAGATCGTGCAGCCGCTTCCTCTGCGCATCGTAGCGTCCGTTTGTCTTGCATTGATGTTATCGACAGTGGCTTATGCGGTGATCGGTACTTATACTCGACGTGTTCATGCCCTCGGAATTCTCACGCCCGACATCGGTCTCATTACGATTGCGAGTCCGGTCGCCGGTCGCGTCAGCAGTTCCGGCGTAAAGGAAGGCGATCACGTCGCTAAGGGACAGTTGCTTTACACGATTGACCTCGACGCCGTTTCGGCGAACGGCCCCACGCAAAAGCGCGTCATCGAAGAATTGGGCCGACAGAAAGACAGCATCGTCAAACAGCGAACGCTTCGAGCTTCGACGGCAAAAAGCGAGAAAGACGCTTTAAAAGAGCAGTTAAAAAATCTGAAAGCGCAATCCGTACAGCTGGACGAACAGATAAAACTTCAAGGTGAACTCGTCCCACCGCTGAAGAAACGCGTGGAGACGCTGGCGAAGGCTCTTGCCGACGGGCTTGCTCGATCGGCCGATCTGCAAACCCAGAACTACCTATATATGCAGGCCACGGCCCAGCTCGCTCAGTTCAATCAGGCGAGCCTTCAGATCAAAGCCAAAATCGATGATGTCAACGCCAAGCTCACGACGTTCGATTCGAAACTGGCGCAAGACCTGGCCGAAATGGATCGCTCGTCCGCGCAGCTCGAAGAGCAGATTGCAGAAAGCGAAGCGAAGCAAGGAATAGAAATTCGCGCTCCTGAAAACGGGGCGCTGACCTCGATCCGCGTGCAGGCCGGTCAAAGCGTAGCTCCTGGCGCCATCCTTCTGACGTTGCTTCCTCGCAAAGGACGTCTGCAAGCAAACCTCTTCGTCGATTCTTCCGCGATCGGCTTTGTCGAAAAGGGGGCCGTCGTCATGTTGCGATACGCGGCTTTCCCGTTTCAGCGGTTCGGTCTCTATCGCGGCGTCGTGACAGAGATCACGCGTGCGCCCGTCGAATCCGGCGATGCACTCGATGCGTCCGGATTAAAGGACACCGACAAAGCCCGCGGCGGTGTCTATCGCATCGTGGTGCGTCCTGACCAAAAGACCGTCAACGCGTACGGCGAGGAACGGCAGCTCGAAGCGGGAATGCGAGTGGAAGCAGACATCGCTCTCGAAAAACGGCCGCTTTATCGCTGGTTGTTCGACCCATTGTACCACGCCAAACGAAGCTTTGACCTCGTAACGGGAGGAACGTGAGTATGCTTCTCGGCGAAGCGCTCAAATTTGGATTCGGCCGGCGGATACCAGTTGTTCTTCAGGCGGAGGCTGCGGAGTGCGGCATGGCCTGTTTGGCCATGGTGCTCGGGCATTATGGACGTCACGTCGATCTTGGTGCGCTGCGCCGGCGTTACGCATTGTCCCTGAAGGGCATGACGCTCCGCAATCTTGTCGATTTGGCTGGTGCCATGGGTTTGGCGACGCGCGCGCTCCGCATCGAAATGCAGGATCTGGCGCGCCTGAAGCGGCCTTGTATTCTCCACTGGGGGCTCAATCATTTCGTCGTGCTAACAAAAGTTCGTTCAAACAGCATTGTCGTCCATGATCCGGCTCGCGGCCGCCGCAACGTCAGCCTCGCCGAAGCTTCCCGCGAATTTACCGGCGTCGTTCTCGAGGCCACTCCGACGACGAACTTCGTCCGCGAACGGCCAACCGTGACGTTTCGCCTGAGAGATCTGTTCCGTGACATCTCGGGGCTTCGCTCGGCATTAGCCCAAGTCCTGATCTTATCATTCGGCATAGAATTCATTGCTATTCTGCTGCCGATTGCGTCGCAAATTGTCATCGACGAAGTTATCGTGAATGCAGATCGCGATCTATTGCTTGTGGTGGCGATCGGACTTGTTTTGCTTCTCGTACTTCAACTCGTTCTCGCCGTCGCGCGCACGTGGACGACGATGCTGACGAGCACGAACGTCAATTATCTCTGTTCGGCCCGCATGTTCGATCACCTCTCCCGGCTGCCGCTCGATTATTTCGAGAAGCGTCACGTCGGCGACGTCATCTCACGCTTTGGCTCGCTCAATACCATCCAAAAAGCGCTTACCAACGAGATGGTGCAAGCGGTCCTCGACGGAATCATGTCCGTCAGCATGGCGGCGATGCTTTTTGTCTACGGCGGTTGGCTCGCCATGGTCGTTGCAGCATCGACGGCCCTAACGACCGCACTGCGCATCTTTGCCTATAAGGCCTATCGCGAAGCCAGCGAAGAAGCCATCGTCGCCGAAGCGCGGCAGCAAACGCACTTCATCGAGACCGTGCGCGGCATGGCGAGCGTCAAGCTCTTGGGTCTTCGCGAGCGGCGGCGAAGCACGTGGACGAACCAGCTTGTTGCGGCTCTGAACGCACGCCTCCGCATGCAGCGACTCGACCTCGTTTTCGGACGCGCCAATGAGTTCCTGTTCGGAGCAGACAGGCTGATCCTGCTCGTGCTCGGCGCTCGCGCGGTTATCGATCAGTCGATGACGCTCGGCATGCTCGTCGCGTTTCTGGCATATCGCGATCAATTCTCGACGCGCATCGGCAATCTCATAAATTCAGGCTTTCAGCTTCGAATGCTCAATGTGCAAACCGATCGTTTGTCGGACATCGTGTCGTGCGAGCCGGAAGAACGGCAGGATACCGCTCCGGCCACGGCGATCAGTCCCGCTATCAGGACGCCTGCAGCCACCGCAATTTCGGTGCAAAATCTCGGATTACGCTATGGCGATGATGAGCCTTGGATATTTCATGACCTTTCCTTTGATATCGCCGCGGGCACGAGCTTAGCCATCGTAGGCCCGTCCGGATGCGGAAAGACGACACTGTTGAAAATCATGATGGGACTCCTTCCGGCAAGCGAAGGCATCATCATGGCCGACGGACGTGACATTCGCGCAGCCGACGGCCCCGCGGCCTATCGGCGCCGGATTGCGGGCGTCATGCAAAATGATGGACTCTTTGCGGGATCGATCGCCGAGAATATTTCATCGTTCGATGAACAAATGGATTTTTCCTGGATTGAGGAATGCGCAGCGCGTGCCGCAATTCTCGACGACATTCGCAAGACTCCCATGGGTTTCGAAACGCTTGTCGGCGATATGGGTTCGACGCTTTCGGGCGGACAGAAACAGCGGGTGATACTTGCCCGCGCGCTCTACCGCAGGCCCTCCATTTTATTCCTCGACGAAGCGACGAGCCATCTCGATGAGCCGACCGAAGCTGCGATCGCCCAGGCTCTGCGCTCCCTCCAGATGACTCGCGTTATTGTCGCGCATCGGCCGGCGACGATCGCCCATGCGGACGTGATCCTAGACATGGTTCCCGGATTTCACCGGCGAGAACGGGTCACAACCAGCTGAGAACCGCATAGGACAATTCTTTGCGCGCAACGAAATCTTGTCTTCGCCCGACGCAAGCAACGTCGCGAACGATCTCGGTGCGCGCAGATTCCATTACCCGGTTTTCTTCAGTCCGAGTTTCCAATTAGGCCGGACAAAATGGCAGGTATAGCCATTCGGGTACTTCTCTAAATAGTCCTGATGTTCCGGCTCCGCCTCCCAGAACTCGCCGGCGGCAGCAACTTGCGTGACGACCTTTCCCGGCCAGAAGCCGGATGCGTTCACCTCGGCGATCGTTTCCTCCGCGATGCGCTTTTGATCGGGGGTGGTGTAGAAAATTGCAGACCGGTAGCTGAGCCCGACATCGTTGCCCTGTCGGTTCAATGTCGTTGGGTCGTGGATCTGGAAGAAGAACTCAAGGAGCTGACGATAGCTTAACTTCGTCGGATCGAAAATGATCTCGATGGCTTCGGCGTGAGTCCCATGATTGCGATACGTCGCATTCGGCACGTCTCCACCGGTATAGCCAACGCGCGTCGAGATTATGCCCTCATACCGGCGAATGAGATCCTGCATTCCCCAGAAGCAGCCGCCCGCAAGAATTGCGCGTTCCTCAGTCATCCGATGTCCTCCACCTGGCTTAAGTACGCCCCATAGCCCTCCGCTTCCATGTTGTCGCGGTGAATGAAGCGCAACGATGCCGAGTTTATGCAATAACGCAGCCCGCCTCGATCTCTCGGTCCATCTGGAAATACGTGGCCGAGGTGACTATTGCCACCGCGCGATCGAACTTCTGTCCGAGTCATTCCATGCGACGAATCATGCAGCTCTTTCACATTGGCGGGCTCGATGGGCTTCGTGAAACTGGGCCAGCCGCAGCCCGATTCAAACTTGTCGGATGAAGCAAACAAGGGCTCTCCCGAAACGATGTCCACGTAGATACCCGGCTCTTTGTTGTCGAGATACTTGCCGGTTCCGGGACGTTCCGTGCCGTTTTCCTGAGTTACGCGATACTGCTCGGGCGTGAGCTTGGCGATAACCTCAGGATCTCTTTTATAGCGCTCCATTTTTCCACCTTTCAGCGATGGGCCTTTACATCCGTCTAATACGACGAATCCAGCCTCTTTGTTACGTGAACCCGACCATTCCCGACGTGTTAAGCACGGACTTCGCTCGGGCACGATACACGGGGCATCGACGGCTCACGACCGGTCATGATCACGCGAAATCAACTACTGGGGCAGGTACCGCGTTCAAGCGCTGCGTGTAGAATTCACCCACGCTTCGATTGCCGATACCGTCGCAGGGAGGACCGTTGCGCCGGGTGCGAAGGCTTCCCATGCGTCCTTGTGCTTGTCTGAAACCGTCGTTAGCAGGCATTTGCCCATGGACTTTGCAGCCTCAAAAACGGCGATAAGCCCAGCACCTCCGGCTTCAAGCTTCCCGAACTTGCTCACGAGGACGACGTCACTTGCCTTGACTTGTTCGATGAGCCAACGAGACGCAAGTTCGGCTCCCTGCGCGTCGATGTGACAGCTCGTGCCAACCGGAAGCGTTTCGAGGAAGATCGGGAAAGACTTGCCACTGACGACATCGCGGAGCACGCCTGCATTGCAGACACGCCCAGGTAAACCGTGGGTTTCTTCAATCATACCGACGACGTCCAGTCCGGATGCACGCCAATGCGCCGCCGCTTCCCGAAACAGCGATTGAACAGTTGCGCTGTCGGCACCTCCGACAATGGCAATGTGAGAACCTTGCGCGTCCATGGGCGGTTTTCCTGATCATCACCATTTGACTTTACGATTTTAGGACGCATTCCGGCATCGTCAACTTGCGGATATCGCATTATATCAAGTTCTGAAAAGTAGAACGATTTACCGAGGCGCTTCGAAGTACGCTAGGTTACAGCGTGGAGCATGGCTTGTATGCCGTGAGCCTGTTTGTAGTTGGCAGGCGGCATGTGGCTCGTGGGTGATATCTATTCAGGCGGGGAGCGCCTTAAATGTCGCTGGATCGCATGCTGCGCGAAGTCCGTGCTTGTCGGATCTGCGAAGCGCAATTGCCGTTCGGCCCACGCCCTGTCGTGCAACTCGCGAGCAGCGCGCGGCTTTTAATCGTTGGCCAAGCGCCGGGGAGCAAAGTTCATCAAACCGGCGTCCCCTGGAACGACGCAAGCGGCGATCGTCTGCGCGATTGGATGGCACTGGATCGCGCGGAATTTTACGATGCCGCCAAGGTCGCGATCCTTCCAATAGGATTTTGCTATCCCGGCGCCGGAAAAAAGGGCGGCGATAACCCGCCGCGTCCCGAGTGCGCCCCGCATTGGCACGGCCGCCTGCTTAAGCATCTACCTGACCTTGAACTCACAATCCTGGTCGGCCAATACGCGCATCGGCATTATCTAAATGGGGAAAGAAAGCCCTCCCTGACCGAGACGGTCAGGGCATTCTCAGAATACAGTTCCGAGTTCTTCCCGCTGCCGCATCCCAGCTGGCGCAGCACAATTTGGATGCGGAAAAATCCTTGGTTTGAAGAGACTGTCGTTCCCGAACTGCGAAAGGTCGTGCGAAAGATCCTGCTGTCGTCCTAGGCGATGAAGCCTTCAAGTCTCAGCAATCCGCATACATCCATAGCATCGCCGCCGCGACCCGATCCATGCGCCACACGAAATCGAGCAGTTCGCCTTATGCGCGACTGAAAAAGGAGAGAGGCAACGTGATGCTGCCCCCCTCCTGCGGTGCGAGAGAGTCTGCTGTCGGCGCAACAGTCCCTCCCTACCGGTTCCGTTATGAGTGAAGCCTCCGCGCGAATGAAACCGCGTAGACAGCTGCCCTGTCGGCAATCATCGGGTCTGCGGGCTCTATGCCATCCGGCACCGAGTCCGGCATGAAGACGAGCTCTCGGTTGGCGGCGTCGTCGCCTGCATACCGAGAAAGCGAGATCGTTCCGAGTTCCACAGTCTTTCTGTCCGAAGGCCATGCAATCGACGGATCTTCAACTTTGTCTTCGGGATCGGCGATCTGCGCGACCAACCGAAATGCTACCCGCCCATTGGCAACACGCTTTTTGATCTCGTCCGAAAGGTAAGATTGAGAGGCCGACTTCGTCTCGGCGTCATCAAGATAGTGTTCGCCAGCGACTGGCAGAATTTGATATCGCCCGAACGCCGTTTTTCCGTCCTTACTCGTAAATTTGAAGCTGTTTACCGCAAAATACGGAAGCGTTGCGTAGCTTACGGGATTGGGCTTGCGCGCCGTCAGAAATGTCTTGGCGATCGGATGACCTGCCAGGAATTTATCGAGCGGCGTCGGCTTCGCCGTATCGGCCTTACTCGTACCGAGCGCGACAATAAGGTCCCGGAATTCAGCAGTTGTCGCCGCCGGAAACCCGTTGAAGGAATGCGCGACAATGTCGGTCTCGGACCCGTTAGCCAACTTGAACTTGATCGCCATTCCTCGCGGACTGGCCAGGCCATCATTATCGGCGATCGTCGGAATGCCCGAAAAATTCGAAAATCGGACGATAACTGGAACTGTTCCCCCGGCTTGAAAATGCGGCGCGACCGATAGCGATCCCGCCGAAGGAGACGCGACAAAGGTCCCGGCCAAAACTCTTCCTTTGGCATGGACGGGCCGCGCCCCCTTATGGATCCCGAACACGCCATTGAGCGCGTCGACCGCTACCCCTGCTCCGTCCACGTCCGCTTTTGCAGCAGGCCCGGTGGAGACATTCGCACCAGCCCCTCTGCCTCCAGGCTTTTTCATAGCTATTCTCCTGTTCGAACACCGGATCCATGCCGGACGAACACCACCCCCGGTCGCGCCTCCCCAAAAGCGTTCGCGTTCACGTAGATGTGCGTTTGGATCAGAGATTAGTCGGGCGAGAACGGCTCAGCGTTACGCCAGTCAATGAAAATTAAGCAACATGGATGCCCGCCTTCTAAAATCCATCGCCGAAGAGGCCGCCGAATACCGTCCGATGCTCTATCGGATGGCATTAATTCAGCTGAAGAACGCCGACGCCGCCGAGGACGCTACGCAGGAAACGCTGCTCGCCGCCGTTGAAAAGGCGGCGACGTTCGAAGCCCGATCAAGCCTCCGTACGTGGCTCTTCGCGATCCTGCGGTTTAAAATTCTCGACATCATGCGCGATCAATCAAAGGCCAGAAAATTCAGCTCCCCTCTTCCTATCGACGATCAAGGTGTCGATGACTACGAAGCTGGCGCCTTCGATGTGCTTTTCGACACCAATGGCCGCTGGCTGAATGCGAAAGATCCCTGGACAAACCCGCAAACGGTCGCGGAGCAAGAAGCCTTCTTCAAAGTATTGGAAGCCTGCATGACGCGTCTGCCCGCGCGAACGTCACGCGCTTTTCTGATGCGCGAATGGCTTGAAATGGAGCCGCCTGAGATCTGCGCGAAACTTGGAATTTCACAAGGGAACCTGCGAATCCTTCTTTATCGGGCACGAATGCAATTGCGGCTTTGCCTTGATCTGAACTGGGAGAGGACCTGAGCATGGCCGACCGACTTAGCTGCAAGGAGACCACTTGGCTCGTCAGCGAAGCTCGTGAGCGAGCCCTTTCCTCCGACGAACGCCAGAGCCTGATGCAGCACATCGCAACGTGCTCCTTCTGCAAGGGCGCCAGCCGTCAATTCGAAGTGCTATTCAAAGAGATTGATAATTATCTCGGAAATAGTAGATCGGAAAAAGCCGCCCAGAAGTAGCCACCCGGTAAATGGCCTCGGAAGCCCGGCATCCATAGCCGCGCGTTTAACTGCGAAGGAACAACCTGTAAGCGTCGTTGGCAGTCTCGTCTTCGAACGGATAGCCAAGCGACGCGAGGCGATCAAAGAAACGGCTTCGATCAGCTTCAGGCACTTGCATTCCAACAAGCACACGGCCGTAGTCGGCGCCGTGGTTGCGATAGTGAAATAGGGTGATGTTCCAATCGGCGCCAACGCCGTCGAGGAACTCGAGCAACGCACCCCGCCGTTCGGGAAATTCGCAACGCAGGACTAGCTCATTACTGAGGCCTTGAGCTCTCCCGCCGACCATATAGCGGATGTGCAGCCCCGCAGTTTCGTCCAGGCTGATGTCGACCACTTCGTAGCCGAGTTTTTCCAGTTGGCCGACAATCTTCGTTTTTTCGCGTTTTGCATCGGCTAATTTGAGGCCGACAAAAACGTGGGCGCGGCTGCCGCCAGCATAACGATAATTGAACTCGGTAACGACGTGGTTTCCCAAAACCTGCACGAAGCGCCGGTAACTGCCCGCCTGTTCCGGGATCGTGACGGCGAGCAATATCTCGCGTTGTTCACCGACCTCGGCCCGCTCAGCAACATGACGGAGGCGGTCGAAATTCAAATTCGCGCCGCTGTTGATGGCGATGAGCGCGCCCGACCGCCGCGGATTGGCAAGAGCGTATGCCTTCAACCCAGCGAGCGACAGCGCTCCGGCGGGCTCCGATAGAACACGCACGTCCTCAAAAATGTCCTTGATGGCGGCGCACGTCGCATCCGTGTCTACAACCAGAATATCGTCGAGCAATTGCCGGCAAAGGCGGAACGTCTCGGCTCCGGCCTGACGCACTGCGACGCCATCGGCAAAGAGGCCAACACGATCGAGAACGACTCGCTTGCCGGCCGAGAGCGCCGCCTTCATCGAGGCAGCATCCGCAGGCTCCACGCCGATCAGCTTCGTAACTGGTCGCAAGAATTTCACGTAGGCCGCAATGCCTGCCGCAAGGCCGCCGCCTCCGATCGGCACGAAAATGGCTTCGATCGGGTCGGGATGCTGGTGCAGAATCTCGACCCCGATCGTCCCTTGGCCCGCAATGACATCGCTGTCATCGTAAGGATGTACGAACGTCATGCCTTGTTCGCGGGCCAATAAGAGCGCCTGCTCATAAGCATCATCGAACGTATCCCCGTGCAGCACGACCTTGCCACCCCAGTAACGCACGGCCTCGATCTTGATCTGAGGCGTCGTAACCGGCATGACGATCGTCGCCGCGATACCGAGCTTGTTTGCCGAGAGCGCCACGCCTTGAGCGTGATTGCCGGCCGACGCGCAGATGATGCCCGCCGCCTTCGCCTCGTCTGAAAGATGGACGATACGGTTGTAGGCGCCGCGGATCTTGAATGAAAAGATCGGCTGGAGATCTTCGCGCTTCAGAAAGATTGGAGAGCCAAGACGCTTTCCAAGGCGCACCATCGGATCGAGCGGCGTCCGCACCGCGACATCGTAGACGCGAGCGTCGAGTATCCTACGAACATAATCGATCACGTTGCACCTGGCTGCTACCGCAAACAGTCTCGGCTTGTAGTCCAAATGATCTGAATTGGCACCCCAATGGCCCGGGGTATCCCTGTTTCATCGGCCGCCGTAATGCCATACCTGACGGGTGTCGCCAGTTCTGTCCAACTTCGAGGCTGTCAAAAATTGATGCGCGAGCATTCCAAAGGCATCGAAATGGCGCGAGGTACGCTCAACAGACGCATTTTCGTGCCCCAAGATAAGGTACGAGTAAGCCAGACCGGTAAGCAATGGGAATGCCTGTCGCATAGCCTCCATCTTGCCCAGACTCGTACCGTATGAATAGCGAATGGAACGCCCGGATCATTTTGTTATGACGAACATATCCTGCCGGACGCGGAGACGTACGGCGGCCACAATTGCCCGCATGGACACGCCGAGCACATTGCTTGCGTCGGTGCTGGGCCTGCTGTTGCTTGCCGCTGTCCCGGCGCATTCCCAGCAATCGCCAACACTTGATACGGATCCAGCCGCCGCAGCAGGCCAAATCGCCGACTTTTTCAGCAAGGTTGGTGATGAAATCTATGAGGACTGCATATTCGAGCTTTCGCCCGAACAGATCGAGGTGCAGCAGGCTCTCATTCGCGCTTATATCGCAAAGGGCGCAAGCAGCATCGTCGCTCGACGGCTTGCCGTGCAGCAAATCCATCCGCCCAAACTTTCCGACAGATGCGAGCAGATTCGCCGTCTTCCGAAGACCATCCCTCCGGATGCTCTTTCGCCGGCGCCAAGCACGAAGAAACCGCAGATTGCGGCGATACCCAGAATCCCCGTTCCGAAATCCAGCCCCCACGTCAATCTTGCAAGCAAGAAAGTTTTACCACAGTGGGACTGCGCACCGGGCGTCGACTACGTAACCATCCAGCACAAAGGCTTCCCGAGAAAGCTGACCGGTGGCGAAATCTGCAATCCCTTCGAGGACGTCGTGCATGAGATCCCGCCAAGCTCGCAGACATTCCGCCTCGGTTACACGATCAGCACCGGCCGTCTCTTCATCGTTTCGGATAACCCACAACTTCACGGCAAGACGGTTGCCTGGGCGATCTCGGGGAGAGAAGTCTGCAGAAACAATCCTGATCCAGACTGCCTGGCAGCGCGAGCCGTCGGCCCATTGCCACCGGGAGAATACGCTTTTTCGGGCGACAAAGCTCACCGGATTACCTGGGGGCCGACGATCAAACGCAACGTTGTAGGCGTCTATTTGAAGAAGCTGTGGGATAGGGACCGGTTCAGCCCGCAACAAACCGCCGCCATTTTGGCACGCGGAAACATTGCCATTCACGAGCGCCTGAAGGGCGAAATGTCCGAGGCCTGCCTTGGCCTGGAACCGAAGGGGTGGGCCTATGTCGCGTCCTTGATAAAGGATGGACGAGCCACCGGCCTCGACGTCTACATCGACGAGCCCTATCCGCAGGTCGCCGAAAATCCGCCGATCGTGGTGGCCTCGTCATTCTCTCTGACGTCGTTATTCAAATAGACGCCGCCTCGAACGGCGCGCACCTGCGGCTACGCCCCTCACATCCGGACGCGCTTCTTTTCGGGATCGTAGAACGGGAACGGCACAGTCGTCGCCGCAAGACGCTTTTGCATCCCGTCGAGACGTCCGATTTCCAAGGCGCCGCCGATGGCGGAATGGGTGACATCGACGCGCGCCAACGCCAGCGTCTTCTTCAATAACGGCGAGCGCATCGCACTTGTAACCGTGCCGACCTGGGCCCGCCCGACGAACACCGGATCTCCATGCGACGGCTTTTCGTTGCCCGCCACCTCGAGCCCAATAAGCTTCCGCAACGGATTGGCACGGCGTTTCTCGAGCGCAGCCTTGCCGATGTAGTCCTCTTCCTTCTTTTGCGGGACCGTAAAGCTGATGCCGGCTTCGAAAGGATCGGTCGTGGAATCGAAGTCGTGCCCGCCAAAGACCAGGCCAGCTTCGATTCTGACCATGTCGAGAGCATCAAAGCCGAATGGCTTGAGCCCGATTGGGGCTCCCGCGGCCATGATCGCATCCCAGACGGCCGGAGCATTGCTGGGATGGCAGAAAACCTCGAAGCCAAGCTCGCCGGTATAACCCGTACGCGATACCAGCACCGGAATGCCCGATACGCCGCCGATACGTCCGATCGTGAATCTGAATAGGCCCAGCTCCTGTATAGTCGGTCGGCCCGGAGGCGTTTCAATCACGCTGGAGAGAATTTCACGCGACAACGGCCCCTGTACGGCGACGTTGTGAATCTCCGGCGTCGCCGTCTTCAGGTTGACGTTGTAGTTCGACTTCGCCGCCTGCTCTTTCAGCCAAATCAGACTGGCATCGTCGCCGCCAATCCAACGGAAATTATTTTCCGCCAGGCGGAACAGCGTACCGTCATCAACCATGCCGCCGTGCTCGTAGCACATAGCCGTATAGAAAATTTGCCCGACGGACAGCTTGCGCACATCGCGGGTCACGATGCCTTGCAGAAACTGCTCGGAGTCGGGACCCACGACTTCCAGTTTGCGAAGCGGCGACAGATCCATGATGACCGCACGCTCGCGGCACGCCCAGTACTCATCGATGGCGCCGCCGTTTGCGAAGCAATGAGGAACCCAGAAGCCGCGATAGTCACCGAAGTTGCGAGTGAGCTGCGACGTACGGGGATGGAATCCCGATTCTCGGGTCAATTGCAGCGGAGCGTCAGGTTGCATCCGATATCCTATCGAGCGTTTGAACATGGTGTCGGCGGAGTAGACCCGCACTTGAATTTCCGTGAGATGCCATCCATTCGATGCATCTATGTCGGATGGGCACGAGGAGGCCGCGCATACAAGATCAGTGAGAGCGCGCATGACGACGTAATCGCCAGGACGTGACCACGGCTCGTCGGACCATATGTTGTTGTGACAGTCGACGTTCGTATTGTAGAAGAAATTGATCGCTGGCCATCCGGTGTGGCTCGGAATCGGATACTCCCGCAGCACGTTGTTGAAGTTTTCCGTGCAGTTGGGATGACCGAAATAGCCCATATCTTCGTAGTAGCGGCTGGTGCACGCCAGATTGAATGTGTCGTGGCGGCCGACGGTATCTTGCACGATCTCGACAAGCGGATTGCGATCCGCATCGAAGAATTTCGAATAAATGCCAGGACGCGGATACGCTGATCCGTTCAACGTCCGCGTGGTTGTCGCGTCGAGGCCCGAACCCACTCCGTTATCGAGCGCCTTGCGGCTGAAGGCTAAAAAATCGGAGCACTGCCGGCCTTGCACGTCAATGATCTGGATGTATTCGCCTGCGCGAACTTCAAAACTTTCCGCGCTTGCGACGTTCACGCGAATATCCAGACGCGGCTCAGCGAGTGGCTCGGGCAACGGAGCCTTCCCCTTGAAGCGAGGATTGGCCCGAGTAATGAAAATCAGCGTATCTGTCGCTGGATTCTGATCCCAGACAACCATCGGCTCAGCTGGCGCGCCGAACACAACAAACACTGGCTTTTCCGCGTTCAGGACCACGATATCTCCCGCCACGGAATCCGCCGTAAAGACTGTCGATGCCTTGGCACGTCCCAAATCAAAGCCGCGCCGGAACAATCCGAAGCGGACGCGAGATGCATCCTCGCTATCGGAATTCAAAATCTTTTGTATTCCGGACACACTGCCCTGAGCCTTCAGGCCTAGAGCAGCCAAATCGTTGCGCCCGTCGGGCGCAAAAACAACAGCGTCCACGGATTGGCCGCCTTCCAGTGGACTGAGTTCGAGGCGGTCTCCCGCCTCCAATTCGAACGCCGCTGTGCCGCCGCCCTTCAGCACGTAACGCTCGACGCCTGAATCCAGTGCCGGTCGTTCCGGCACAAAGAACTTCGGTCGAAAAGGTGACGTCAAGGTTATATCGTTCATGATCGCCCAATCGTGCGAGAAGGAATTCGCTGACTGCAAATGATGCAGTCAGCGTTCGATGCGTTTCGCTTGTTCGGTTTACTCAGCAGCCGCTTGCGTTTGCGGCTGATTGAGGAACGTCTCCAACGAGTCATCAAGCGCCTGGAGCCAAGGCGTGTGATGGATCGGCGCTTGGGTGCCGGTCAAAATGGACCGGTAAGACCGATCGCGATATGTCAGGATATTCTCAGCCTTGTGGTGCTCCCACTCCTTGAACGTCGCCGCGACCTTGTCGACGTCCAGCCGTGGATAGTCCGTCGGCGCCAAGAGGTCCCTGACGTACTCCGTCTGAAAATCGATTGCTTCGAATGCATCCTGGACGGCTTCTTCGTTCGCAATCCACTTCGCGATGTCTTCAGCCATCTCACCTCGCGACGGCAGCTTTATGCGCCCGAGAATGACGTCGCGCGCATACCAAGCCTGCGCATCGAACATGTTGAAGGTGTAATATTGATCCTGCATGCCGATGTAGACAACCTTGGGATTGTTCAACCAGAACATGCCCTTGTAGATGTTCGGCGGATAGAGCCGATTGCGCGACTTGAGGCGCAGCGAGTCTTCCATGAATGGGAAGTGATTAGCATATCCCGTACAAAGAACGATCGCATCGAAGTCCTTCTTATAGCCGTTCTTGAAGAAGCACGTCTTGCCTTCGACACGTTCCAACAGCGGAACCTCTTCAAGCGTTTCCGGCCATTTGAATCCCATCGGTTTCGTGCGCCAGGAGAACGTCACTGATTTGGCGCCGTATTTGTAGCACTGAATGCCGATGTCTTCCGACGAATAGCTCGACCCAATGCAGAGAACGTCCTTCCCCGCGAACTCATCCGCCGACCGGAAGTCATGCGAATGAAGTGTGCGGCCGAGGAATTTCGAGAGGCCGGGAAACTCGGGCGTGATCGGGGTCGAATAGTGCCCACAAGCAACGAAAACGTAGTCGAATTCCGATGTCGTCACTTCGTCCGTAGGGAGATCTTTTACGGCAACCGTAAACTTACCCGTATTATCGTCGTAGGTGACCCACCTCACTGCCGAGTTGAGCTTGATGTAATCGGTGACACCGCTCTTCTCAATTCGCCCTTTGATGTAATCATGAAGGACGGCGCGCGGCGGATAGGACGGAATCGGCCGTCCAAAATGCTCTTCGAAGGAGTAGTCGGCGAACTCCAGGCATTCCTTCGGGCCATTCGACCAAAGGTACCGGTACATGCTGCCGTGGACAGGCTCGCCATACTGGTCGATGCCGGTCCTCCAGGTATAATTCCA
>Ga0182749_1001456_pt1 | contig 18647 bp, 21 predicted proteins | sample eDN3rd37CKraftMG_FD_128875 | JGI IMG/M metagenome (GOLD analysis project Ga0182749, IMG submission 128875) | Enriched Miracle-Growth compost microbial communities from Emeryville, California, USA - eDNA 3rd pass 37_C Kraft MG (version 2) (version 2) ...
GCAGCCGCGCGATGGCGGTGGCGAGGATGCGGCGATGGTCGAAGCGCATGCTCTCGCCGAGCACCGGCAGTGCCTTGCGAGCGCGGGCGGCCTCACGGCCGTCGCGCAGCGCCTCCTCGACCAGCCCGGCCTCGTAGAGAAGCTCGTAGCGGTCGAGCGCCTTCTCCTCGTCCCAGCGCGCGCCGCCGAAGCACAGCTGCAGCCGCTCGCGGCGGCTCACCGCGCGCGGGGAGTCCTGGCGCTCCTCGCGCGCCGCCCATTCGGCGAGCGGCGGCAGGATGTCATTGTCGACGATCGCGGGCCGCCCGCCGCGCCAGTCCTCCCACGGGAAGAAGCGGTACCACGGCTCGAAGCCGGCGCCGGCCGCCTTGAGGGCCGCGGGATTGTCGGGCGCGCGGGTGAGCGCGAGGTAGCCGATCGAGACCACGTGCGGGCCCCTGTCGCCGACCTGGCGGGCGCGGCCGCGGTCGCCGAAGGTGTAGAGCTGCTCCACGTAGCCGACGGACAGCGCGGTCTGCGCCTTCACCCAGGCGCGCAGGCCGATCTCGAAGGTGTGATGCTCCACGGGATCGAACGGGCCCGAGGGCAGGCCGGCGGGCGGCTCCTTGCTCGCCGAGCGCGCGACCAGGATTTGCGGGTCGTCGCCGTCGATGGCGACGATGGCGGCGGTGAGGCCGATCTCGATGCCGGTGCGGACGGGCGCGGCGCTCATTCGAGGTCGAGGCGGAACGGCACCGCCTCGAGCGCCGGCAGCGAGGGCCCGATGGCGGCCACGGCCTCGATCATGCGGCCGCCGCGGCCGAGCAGCCGGTCCGCGAGGCGCACGATCCGCGCGTTGGGCTGGGCGGTCGGCGAGGCCAGGCGCAAGGTGCGCGCGATGTCGGCCTCCCTGCGGTGCGGGCTGAGCGCGCAGACCGCGGTGAAGGCCGCCGCGGTCGAGCGGCTGATGCCGGCGTAGCAGTGGATCACCATGGGCGCGGCGCGGTCCCACGAGCGCACGAAGCCGATCAGGCGCTCGACGTGCTCCGCGTCGGGAGCGATCTGGCCGTCCAGGGGCTCGACGATGTCGTGGACGTGGAGCCGCAGGTAGGCGTCGCGCGCGATCTGCGAGGGCAGCGGCACGTGGTCCTCCATGCCGAGCAGGGTGACGACGCGCCGCGCGCCGGTGGCGGCGATGGTCTCGTTGAGGCGGGCGAGGGAGCAGACGTGAATCATGGCGGGAGGTTATAGAACGATCCGTGGCGGATGCACGACGCTTCACCCGTCGATGACGGCTTTGAAACGGGCCAGATACCGCCGCTCGGCCACAGTCGCCGACCACGGCGACAGGACATCCCGCTCGACGTCCGCCGGCAGGGCGGGACGCGGGCCGAAGAAGCCCAGCGCTTCCCCGGTGGTGAAGCCGGCGAGCAGCGTCGCCTCCAGGAAGGCCGCGCCGGCGTCGGCGGCCTTGACAACGCGGCGCACGTCCGCCGGCAGCTCCGGCGGCAGGCCGAAGCGCAGGTGGATGGCGGTGAGCAGCCGCTTCTCCACCGCCTTGTAGGCGTCGCCGAGCACCGCCTTGAACGGCGTGATCATGTCGCCGATGACGTATTCCGGCGCGTCGTGGAGCAGGATCGCCAGCGCGAGCCGGCGGTCGAGATGGCCGCACTGGCGCTGCGCGACGGCCTCGACCAGCAGCGTGTGCTGCGCCACGGAGAAGATATTGGGGCCGGCGGTCTGGCCGTTCCAGCGCGCCACGCGGGCGAGGCCGTGGGCGATGTCCTCGATCTCGACGTCGAGCGGCGAGGGGTCGAGCAGGTCGAGCCGCCGGCCCGACAGCATGCGCTGCCAGGCGCGGGGGGCATCCGGCTTTTTTGCCGCGCGCCTCGCCACTACCGCTTCTTCTTCAGCGCCGGCGGGTGCAGCGCCGTGCAATCGGCGTGGCGGAAGCAGGTGACGAGGTGGTCGTTGACCATGCCGACCGCCTGCATGAAGGCATAGACGATGGTCGGGCCGACGAACTTGAAGCCGCGGCCGGCGAGCTCCTTGGAGATGGCGCGCGACAGCGGCGTCTCCGCCGGCACCTGCGCGATGCTGCGGAACTTGTTGACCTGGGGACGGCCGTCCGTGAAATCCCACAGCAGCCTGGAGAAGCCCGGCCCCTTCTCCATGATGTCGAGATAGCCGCGCGCCGAGGCGATCGCGCCCTCGATCTTGGCGCGGTTGCGCACGATGCCGGCGTCGTTCATCAGCGTCTCGATCTTGCGCTTGTCGTAACGCGCGATCTTGTCCGGCTCGAAGCCGTCGAAGGCGCGGCGGAAGTTCTCTCGTTTGCGCAGGATGGTGATCCACGACAGCCCGGCCTGGAAACCGTCGAGGATCAGCTTCTCGTAGAGCGCGCGGTCGTCGAACTCGGGCACGCCCCATTCGATGTCGTGATAGGCGAGATAGAGCGCGTCGTCTTTGGGCCACGGGCAGCGCTTGCGGGTCTCGCCGGCGGTCGTCATTCGGCAGCCTTCGCGGCGGGAGGAAAGGGAAAGCGCGCCCACTGCGGCTTCTCGATCCGAAGCGGCTCGCCGCCGGCGGCGACGGACGCGCCGGAGGCGAGCGCGTCGGCGAGCCGGTCGAGCCGGAGGAGCGCGATGCCACGGCCCCGCGCCGCCGAGCCGAAGGTGCCGAGCGTCCTGTCGCCGGCGACCACCGGCGCGCCGTTCTCCGGCGCGGCGCCGTCGTAGGCCGCGGCCATGATGCGGGTGCGGGCGGTGCCGCGGTGCTCCATGCGCGAGACGACCTCCTGACCGACGTAGCAGCCCTTGTCGAAATCGACGCCGCCGAGCTGGTCCATGGCGGCCTCGTGGGGGAAGGCGTCGCCGTAGGCGAAGTCGAGGCCGCCGCGCGGCACGCCGAGCGCGATGCGGTGGGCCTCGTAGCCGGCGGCATCGACCAGCGCCGCGCCGAGCTCCTGCGCCGCGCTCGCGGCGAGGTGCGGCGGCAGCATCACGCGCAGGCCGAGGCCGGGAAGGCGCGGGTCGGCGTAGGCGAGGCCCTGCGCGGTCCGCCCGTCGCCGTCCCAGGCGGCGAGCACGCCGAGCGTCTCCGACAGGTCCTCGACCATCACCGGGGCGCGCAGCTTGTAGAAGTTGAGCTTTGCCGCCAGCGCGCCGGCGAGCGCCTTCGGGCAGTCCAGGAACAGCGTGCCGTCGTCCGCCGCGGCGACGATGCAGTCGGCCACGATCTTGCCCTGCGGGGTGAGCAGCGCGGCGAAGCGCGCGCGGCCCGGCGCGACCGCGCCGACGTCGGCGGTGAGGAGCCCGTTGAGGAAGGCGCGCGCGGTCTCTCCCGCCACCTTGACCACGCCGCGATCGGGCAGCAATGCAGCTTTCATGCTCGGCCTTATTGTGCTTGAGGGCGAAGGTAATGCCCTCTAGACCTTGTCACAAGATCGCGAGACAGCCGGACGGGCCATGGCCACATTCGACCTGATTCTGAAGAACGGCACCGTCGTCAACCACGACGGCGAGGGCGTGCGCGACATCGGCGTCAGCGGCGGCCGGATCGCGGCGATCGGCTCTCTCGGCCGCCATGCCTCGGCCGGCGAGGTGATCGACTGCACCGGCCTGCACGTCCTGCCCGGCGTGATCGACACCCAGGTGCATTTCCGCGAGCCCGGCGCGACCCACAAGGAGGACCTGGAGACCGGCTCGCGCGCCGCGGTCATGGGCGGCGTCACGGCGGTGTTCGAGATGCCGAACACCAACCCGCTGACCACGAGCGCGGCGGCGCTGGAGGATAAGCTCGCGCGCGGCCGCCACCGCATGCACTGCGACTTCGCGTTCTTCATGGGCGGCACGCGGGAGAACGCGAAGGACCTGCCCGAGCTGGAGCTTCTGCCGGGCTGCGCCGGGGTGAAGGTGTTCATGGGCTCGTCCACCGGCTTGCTGCTGGTGGAGGACGACGGCGGCGTGCGCGACATCCTCAGGGTCATCCGGCGCCGCGCCTCGTTCCACGCCGAGGACGAGTACCGGCTGCGCGAGCGCAAGGACCGGCAGGTCGCGGGCGACCCGCGCTCGCACCCGGTATGGCGCGACGAGATCGCGGCCTTCACCTGCACCCAGCGCCTCGTCGCCCTGGCGCGCGAGACCGGCAAGCGGGTGCACGTCCTGCACATCACCACCAAGCAGGAGATGGCGCTCCTCGAGCACCATAAGGACGTGGCCTCGGTCGAGGTGACGCCGCAGCACCTCACGCTGGAGGCGCCGGACGCCTACGAGCGGCTCGGGACCTATGCGCAGCAGAACCCGCCGGTGCGCGGCGGCACGCACCGCGAGGCGCTGTGGCGCGCGCTGGCGCAGGGCGTGGTGGACGTGATCGGCTCCGACCACGCGCCGCACACCCGCGAGGAGAAGGACAGGGGCTATCCGAACACGCCGTCGGGCATGCCGGGCGTGCAGACGCTGGTGCCGATCATGCTCGACCACGTCAACGCCGGCCGGCTCACCCTGGCGCGCTTCGTCGACCTGACCAGCGCCGGCCCGCAGCGCCTGTTCGGCATCGCGTGCAAGGGCCGCATCGCGGCCGGCTACGACGCCGACTTCACCGTGGTCGATCTCAAGCGCCGCGAGACCATCACCGACCGATGGATCGCCTCGCGGGCGGGCTGGACGCCGTTCAACGGCACGACCGTCACCGGCTGGCCGGTCGGCACCATCCTGCGCGGGCGCAAGGCGATGTGGGAGGGCGAGCTGGTGACCCCGGCCCAGGGCGAGCCGGTGCGATTCCTGGAGGCGCTGCCGAGAGGGTAGAGGTAACGTAATCCCGAAACGGCACAGCCGGGGAGGCGTGCCGCTGCTCCGTCACTGTCGGGAGGTCGGGACCGAGAACTCGCCCCTGCGGATGCGGGCGGCGAGGCCGTCCGCGAACCGGGCGGCGGCATCCTCGCCGTAGGTGGCGACGAACTCGCTCAGGGCGGAGAACAGGCACGCCTGCGCGATGCAGTCGGGGTCGATGCCGTCGTGCAGCGCCTCGGCCCAGGCTTCGTGCACGTAGCTCAGCGCGGCCATCTTTTGTTCCTGATCCGTGAGCGGGTCGCGGACGGACAGCGAATTCTCGAGCATATTGTCCCAATCTTGCGCTGCGGCGCTGAGCCCGGCGCCGTGTTGTTCGATTACGGGGCACGCTATCACGGAGGATCGGGCCGCCTAGGCCGGAGTTTTAGGAAAGGTTAATTCCCACAGGCATTTTGCGGGGAAATGGGCAGGTGCGCCTCCGTCGGCCTCTTGAAAATATATACACATTGATACACATAGAGCATGGGCCGGCGCGACCATTCGAACAAGACCCGTGACCTCATTGCGCGCCTGACCACGGACGGCTGGGTCGAGGCGCGCAAAGGGCCCGGCGACCACGTCCAATACAGGCACCCGGACAAGCCCGGCCGCGTCACCATCGATCGCGGGGCGCGGGAGCAGACCACCGGCACGCTGCGGTCGATCTACCGCCAAGCCGGCTGGGACTGGTGAGCGCGAGGAGCACGACGATGCAGCAGCAAGTGGTGGCACTCATCGACGAGGAGGATGGGCGCTTCGGCGTGGCATTCCCTGATTTTCCAGGCTGCACCACCGTTGCCGACTCGCTCGACAAGGCGGTGGCCAAGGCGGCGGAGGTGCTGGCGTTCCATGTCGAGGGCTTGGCCGAGGACGGCCCGCTGCCGGTGCCGCGCACGCTGGACCAGCTTCGTCAGGATCCGGCGTTCCGGGCCGAAGCCAAGAACGCGATGGCGGTTCTCGTTCCCTACGCGCCGCCGGCGCGGGCCATGCGCGTCAACATCACGATCGACGAATCCCTGCTGGCGCGCATCGATCGCGCGGCGGACGCCATGGGCGAGAGCCGTTCCGGCTTCCTCGCCGCCGCCGCGCGCCGACGGCTGGCGGACATGGTCTGACGAGCCGGCTGCGTCAGTTGCTGTACCGCGCGGTGACCTCGCGCGAGAGCTTCGCGCCCTCGTCGAGGTAGCGGCGCACGGCGAGGTCCGCCGCCGGCGTGCAGGTGCGGTAGGTCTGCTGGAAGCCCTTGTAGCCGTGGTTGAAGCTCGCGACCATGCGCGCCTTGCGGCCCGGGTTGGTTCCTTCGGCGTCGATCAGGGCCTGCATCTCCGTGCGCCAGCGGTTGCCGTCGCTGGCCTTGCAGATGCCGCGCAGGTAATGCAGCGCCCCGAGGATTTCCGACAGCCGGGCCAGGCTGTCGTCGAGCGCCGAGTTGGTGGTCTGGGCGCGCGGCGGCGCGGCCGTCGCGGCGACGAGGGCAAGGACGAGGGCGAGGCGCAGGAGCATCGGAGGGCCCGGTTTCCCGATGTATGCGCCGGCCGCGGCCTTGTCCGCAACCTCGGACGGCAATGCGGTTAACCGAGCTTCGCCAGGGCCTCGGCCGCGATTTCCGCAAGGCCCTCGGTGGTATCGAGACCGGCAAGCTCCGCAGGCGCGACCCAGCGGGCGTCGTCGAGCTCCTCGTTGAGCCGCGGCTCGCCGGAAAGCCAGCGCGCCGCGAAGCACAGGATCACGAAATGGCGCCGGGGCCGTCCGTCCGCATCGCGCTGGATGGCCTCGCGGTAGCCGGCGAGCGCCACCGGCGCGATGGCGAGCGCGGTCTCCTCGGCGACCTCGCGGACAACGGCCTCCGCCAGCGTCTCGCCGGCCTCGACCACGCCGCCGGGAAAGGTGTGCAGGCCCTGGGCCGGGCGGCGGGCGCGGCGCACCACCAGGAGGCGGCCGTCGCGCACGATGGCGGCGCTGACCGCCAGGAACGGCCGGTCGGGATAGGTTCTGTCCATCACGAGGAACTGCCGGTGCATGATCCCGAAAAGTTGCAGACTTTTCGGACAAGATCATGCACCAGATTCTAACAATGTGCGGCCGTTATATCATTACCAGCCCGCCGGAGGCGCTGCGGCAACTGCTCGAATACCTGGAGCAGCCGAACTTTCCGCCGCGCCACAACGTGGCGCCGACCCAGCCGGTGCCGGTCGTGCGGCTGTGGGAGGGGCGGCGGCAGTTCGCGCTGGTGCGCTGGGGCTTCATCCCGGCCTGGGTGAAGGACCCGCGCGCATTCTCGCTCGTCATCAACGCGCGCAGCGACACGGTGCTGGAGAAGCCGGCGTTCCGCAACGCGATCCGGCGGCGGCGCTGCCTTGTTCCCGCCGACGGCTTCTACGAGTGGAAGGTCGAGGGCGGCCGCCGGCAGCCCTACGCGGTGCTGCCGCGCCGCCGCGGCCCCATCGCCTTCGCCGGCATCTGGGAGGCCTGGATGGGGCCGAACGGCGAGGAGATCGAGAGCGCGGCCATCGTCACCACCGAGGCCAGCGCCGCGCTGCGGCCGCTGCACGCGCGCATGCCGGTGGTGGTGCCGCCGCAATCCTTCGCAACGTGGCTCGACTGCCTCAATGTCGATGCGGCGGAGGCCGCGCGGCTGATGGTCCCGGCGCCCGACGATTTCTTCGAGGCCTATCCGGTCTCGGACGCCGTCAACCGCGTCGCCAACGACACGCCGGACCTGCTGACGCCGCTGGCCGGCCTGCCGCCCGCGGAGCCCGCGCCGCCGCCTGCGTCGCGCGCCAGGGCCAAGCTCGACGACGGCGCGCAGGGCTCGCTGTTTTAGAGTTAGGCTTATCCCCTCACGTCCCAATGGCAGATGCTGCCGGGATGGGGGTGCTGGCGCAGGTCGAGATGGATGTGGTCGTCGTGCTGCGGCACGCCGGGGCCGAGCACGGTCTTGAACCGCTTGCAGGCGGCCACCCGCAGCCGGGCGCGGAACGCCTTCTGGGCATGGCGGTCGGTCAGTTCGATGTTCTCGCCGTTGGCGAGGATGAACGAATGCACGTCGAGCGCGTTGGCCTTGCCGTGCTCGCTGAGCACATAGGCCGAGCTGCTCATGTGGCGGCAGTTGTAGGAATCGTATTCGCGGATGCCGGCGATGGGCGACTTGAACACCTGCGCGGCCGATTCCACGTCGCCGCGCACCCAGTTGATGATCGACAGCGCCATGCGGCAGCGCATGATGGCCGGCGGCAGCAGCTCGACCTTGCGGCGGTCGGGCATCACGATGGCGCTGATGCGCACCGCGTCCGGGACGCGGCATGCGCCGTGGCCGAGGGCCGGCAGGCGCTCGGCGATCACCACGCCGGACTCGAGCAGCGTGGAGCAGTCGGTCTCGTGCGGCTGCACCGTGAGCTCGCGGAACACGGAATCGAACAGGCGCGGCATCGCCGCGCGCGGGCGCCGCTTCGGCGTCGGGATTTTCAGCATCATCGGCATCGGCAGCGCCGCCGACGCGGCCGGCGGAGCGGGCGAGGCCGGCGGCAGCGGATGGGCCGGGATCATCAGCGCGAGGTCTTCGCCGCGCCGCTCGATCTCGACCGGCGCGGCCGGCGCGGTGTCGGCGGGCGGCATCGCGGCGACGGGCGGTCCGGCGGACGCCGGCGGCTCGGGAACCGAGACGACCGCCTCGGGCGCCGGTTCGGGCGATGGCAAGGGTTGTTCCGCGGGCTGATCGGCCGGCGGCGACGCAACCTCGGATTCCGCGTGTTCGGGGATTGATGCGACGATGTCCGGCACCGCCGCTTCGGGCGGCGGTGGAGGTGAAGCAGCCGGCGCGCTCGCGACCCGGCCGGCCTTGTCGCCCCACAGGTAGTTTCGCAGCCGGGCGAGCGAGAAGCGTCCCGGTTCCTGCGGGGCGGGAGCGGCGGCTTCGTGCGGGGGCTCCGGTGCGGATGGCGGAGCCGGTTGTTCCGCCGGCAGCGGGTCGGCGTCGCGGGTTGCGACCGGCGCGGAGGGCTCGGGCGTTGGCGCCGACGCACGCCGGGGCTCCGGCGGCTTCGGCTGGAGCGTCTCAGCCTTGGCTGGAGCTGGAGCCGGGCGCAGAGCGGCGAGGTGCGGGTGGAGCCGCAGCGGGTTGGCGCGCGGCAGCGGCGCGGTCAGGCCGGCGAAGCGCGGAAGGGGGCGCGGTTGCGGCAGCGGCGTCGTCGCCGACGCGCAGGTCGCGGCAAGGCAAAGGATGAGAACGCTGGCGCTGGAACGCATGGACCGAACCCCGCCGCGATCCTAGCCTTGGGGCCTCGTTAACGGGGCGATAACCTTGCTCCAGAGTTAACGCGGCGGCGCCGGTTTTAACGGAATCTCATGACCGACTATGACGCGGTGGTCGTCGGGCTCGGCGCGACCGGCGGCGCGGCGCTTCACCGTCTCGCCTTGCGCGGCCGCCGCGTTGCCGGCATCGAGCAGTTCGCGGTCGGCCACGACCGCGGCTCGTCGCACGGCGAGACCCGGATCTTCCGCCTCGGCTATTTCGAGCATCCGTCCTACGTGCCGCTGCTGCGCGAGGCGCTGGCGCTGTGGCGCGACCTCGAGCGCGCGTCGGGCCGCGCGCTGCTGACGGCGACCGGCATCGCGGAGATCGGCGCGCCGGACGGCGCGCTGGTCGCCGGCACGCTGGCGTCGGCGCGGCTCCACGGCCTGCCGCACGACGTGCTCGATGCGGACGCCGCGATGAAACGCTATCCGGCGTTCCGCCTGCCGCAGGGTTTCGTCGCCGTGGTGCAGCCGGACGCCGGGTTCCTCGCGGCCGAGGCGGCGGTGGCGGCGCAGGTCGCGCTCGCCCGCGCCGCCGGGGCCGAGGTCCATGAGAACGAGCGCGTGCTGGCGCTCGAGCCCGACGGCGACGGCGTGCGCGTCGTGACGGGGCAGGGCGCCTATGCGGCGCGCACCGCCGTCGTCGCCGCCGGGCCGTGGCTCGGGCGGCTGCTGCCGCAGGTCGCGGCGCCGGTGCGGGCGACGCGGCAGGTGGCGGGCTGGTTCGCGCCGCGCGATCCCGCGCCCTTCGCGGTTGGCGCATTCCCCGTGTTCCTCGCCGAGACGCGCCACGGCGTCCACTACGGCTTCCCGGTCCACGGCCCGTCCGGGCTCAAGATCGCCAAGCATCATCACGACGACGAGGCCGTCGATCCCGATACGTACAGCCGCGCCGTCACGCCGCGCGACGAGCGGCTGATCCGCGATTTCGTCGCCGACCTGCTGCCGGCGGCGGACGGGCCGCCAACGCGGGCCGAGACCTGCCTCTACACCATGGCGCCCGACGGCGATTTCATCATCGACCGGCTGCCGGGCTGGCCCGCCGTCATCGTCGCCTCGCCGTGCTCCGGCCACGGCTTCAAGTTCGCGCCGGTGGTGGGCGACATCCTCGCCGAGCTCGCGACCGACGGCGGGACGCGCCGCGACATATCGCGCTTCCGCCTCGCCCGGTTCGGCTGAGCCGCTTGCCGCCCCGCGCCCGAGGCTCTATCGGTCTGGGCTTCGTTTTCCGGGACGCCCATGGTCCGCCGCCGCATCTCCCCGCAGCCGCCGTCGCGCCTGGCGATCTGGGCCCGGCGGCTCGCCATCTTCGCGCTGCCGGTCGCGCTGCTCGCCGTCATCTTCGAGCGCACCGGCATGTTCGAGATCTGGCCGGTGATGGCGACCTTCGGCGCTGCGCTCGCGCTCGCCGCGCTCGCCATCCTGCTCGCCCTCGCGGCTCTGGTGTCGATCTGGTTTTCCGGCGCGAGCGGCGGCGCGCAGGCGCTGCTCGCCATCGTGCTCGCCGTCGCGCTGCTCGGCTATCCGGGCTATCTCGCCGTCAAGGCGTCGCGGCTGCCGTGGATCCACGACATCACCACCGATCCCTACGATCCGCCGCGGTTCGAGGTGGTGGCGCGGGCGCGCGGCCGCGACGCCAACTCGGTGGTCTATGGCGGGCTCGCCGTCTATCAGCAGCAGCGCGCCGCGTATCCCGACGTGGAGCCGCTGGAAACCAACGCCACGCCGCAGCAGGCCTACGACGCGGCGCTCGCCGTCGTCACCCGGCGCAAGTGGCGCATCGTCGACGAGCGGCCGCCGATCCCCGGCCGCCGCGACGGCCGCATCGAGGCCATCGCCTTCAGCCCGATCATGGGCTTCCGCGACGACGTGGTGATCCGCGTGCGCGCCTCTGGCGGCGGCGCGCGGGTCGACGCGCGCTCCGCCTCGCGCTACGGCGAGCACGATTTCGGCGACAACGCCGCGCGGGTCCAGGCGCTGCTCGACGACATCGACGCGGCGTCGTCGCCCGAGCAGATCGAGCGCGCGGCAAGGCGCACGTCGCGGCCGCCGGCGGCGAACGGTCAGCCGGCGAGGCGGTAGGTGCCGGCGATCGACGGCGCGCCGTCGGTCGCGACCACGCCGCGCGCCACCAGGTCTTCGAGATGGGCGAGGGTGGAGAGCCCGGCTGCGCCGACGAGGCGCGGATCGAGCCCGATGTAGATCGCGCGCACCAGCGACGGGATGTCGGCCTCGCCCTTGGCGAGGCGGTGCAGGATCGAGGCTTCGCGGCCCTGGCGGTGGCGGATGTAGCTCTGCACGAAGGCCGGCGCGTTGCGGATCAGGTTGCCGTGGCCGGGCAGGTAGACCGTCTCGCCGCGGCGGGCGAGCTTGTCGAGCGAGGCCATGTAGTCGCTCATGGCGCCGTCTGGCGGCGCCACGATGGTGGTCGACCAGCCCATCACATGGTCGCCGGAGAACAGGACGTCGGTGCCCTGGAGCGCATAGGCCATGTGGTTGGCGGTGTGGCCCGGCGTGGCGACCGCCTCGATGCGCCAGCCGTCGCCTTCGACCACGTCGCCGTCGGCCAGCCGCAGGTCGGGGTCGAAGGCCGTGTCGCCGCCGGCATCGAGCCGCGGCGCCTCGCCGACGTGCAGCGGCCGCGCGGCGCGGTGCGGACCCTCGGCCAGCACCAGCGCCCCGGTCGCGGCCTTGAGCGCCGCCGCGCCGGGCGAATGGTCGCGATGGGTGTGGGTGACGAAAATGTGGGTGACGGTCTCGCCGCGCAGCGCGTCGAGCAGCGCCGCGCGATGGGCGGCATCGTCGGGGCCGGGGTCGATGACCGCGACCCTGCCGCGCCCGACGATGTAGCTCATCGTGCCCTTGAAGGTGAACGGGCTCGGATTGTTCACCAGCATGCGGCGCACGCCGGGGGCGATCTCCTCGGCGTGTCCGGGCGCGAGATCGAGGGTTTTATCGAACGGGATGTCGTCGGCCATGGACGCCACGTAGTCCGTCGGGCCGGCGAATGCAAATCAGTCCCGGTAGAATCCCTTGCGGTTGGTCTTGATGCGGTAGAGTCCCCACGGGTCGCCGCCGGCGAGATAGAGCGTGCCGGAATCCTCGCCGCGGCCGAAGCCGAGCTGGACCGTGAGGCTCTCGGGCACCGGCAGGTTCTGGATGATCTTGCCGCTCGGGTCGATGACGACGATCTGCCGGTTGTGGGTCGGCTTGTCGTGTGACGCGACGTAGAGGTTGCCGTCGGTGTCCATGGTCATGCCGTCGGGCAGCGCGACCTCGGCGGCATAGAACGCGCGGCCGTTGGAGATGCTGCCGTCGGCGGCGAGATCGTAGACGATGACGCCGCCGTACTTGAAGCCGAAGCGGTCCTTGGGCGGATTGTGCGGGTTCGGCTGCAGCCGGTCGGCGACGGTGTCGGCCACGTAGAGGTGCTTGCCGTCCGGCGAGATCTCGATGCCGTTCGGACGGTTGATCTCCGTGGTGAGCTGGGTGAGCTTGCCGTCCGGGTCGAGGCGATAGACCGCGTTGGGCAGCTCCGGCTCTTCCTTCTGGTTGAAGCGCGCGTCGGTGAAATAGATGCGGCCCTGGGCGTCCTCGGTGATGTCGTTGGGCCCGATCAGCCTCTTGCCCTGGTAGCGGTCGACGAGCGTCGTCACCTCGCCGGTCTTGAGGTTGCGCCTGGCGAGCGCGGGCGGCGTGCCGAGCCCCATGATGAGGTCGCCGCTCTTGACGTCCACGTAGAGGCCGTTGGCGAGCCCGTCGGGCGCGGCGACGGTCGTGGTCTCTTTGGTCCTGGGATCGTAGCGGAACAGCGTGCCGGGCGGCAGCAGGTCGACGAGATAGATCGAGCCGTCCCTGGCCGCGACCACGCCCTCTGCGAACGCCTTGCCGGCGGTCGATACTTTCTCCCACTGGGCCTCGTCGGGCACCACGGCGCCGGCATGGGCCGCGCCGGCGCAGGCGACGCCCGCCAGCGCCAGGACCATGCTTTTCGCGAAACGATTCATCGGTTCCTCCCCGTTGTGTCACCTCATTTTGACGACGAGGCTATTGTATCGCGGCGGTTTCGTCCATGCGCCCGCGCCGCTTTCGCTCTACATTGGCCGGCGCGGCACTCACGAGGAGAAAGAGCCATGAAGACCTTCGGATCGGCTGTCTGGCAGGGCGGCATCAAGGACGGCAAGGGCGCGATCTCGACCAAGAGCGGCGCGCTGAAGGATTATCCCTATGGCTTTTCCAGCCGCTTCGAGGGCAAGCCCGGCAGCAGCCCGGAGGAGCTGATCGGCGCGGCGCACGCGGCCTGCTTCACCATGGCGCTGTCGCTGATCCTCGGCGAGGCCAAGCTCACCGCGGAGCGCATGGAGACCACCGCCGAGGTGACGCTGGACAAGGTCGCCGACGGCTTCGCCATCACCACCGTCCACTTGAGCCTCAGGGGCAAGGTGCCCGGCGCGACCAAGGCCCAGTTCGAGGAGCTGGCCAACAAGGCCAAGGCCGGCTGCCCGGTTTCCAAGGTGCTCAAGGCCGACATCTCGCTCGACGTGACGCTCGAAAGCTAGAATCAGACGCATCCGAAATGGCGGATGCCGCGCAGCGCTGCATTTTCGTCATGGTGGCGCGCGGGACTTGATGGCATGATGGTAGCGGAACGCTGCGGCCGGGCGGCGCCCGGCCCTCCGTTCATCATCACGGAGGCCGTCATGACTCAATCCACATCCGGCGCGGACTCGGACTTCTCCTCGGCGCTGAAGCAGTTCTCGACCATGTTCATGGTCGAGGGCGTCATCCTCGTCATCCTCGGCGTGCTCGCCATCGCGGTGCCGGTCATCGCCACCGTGGCGGTGACGATCTTCCTCGGCTGGCTGTTCCTTATCAGCGGCGTCGTCGGCCTCGTCACCAGCTTCTGGGCGCGGCAGGCGCCGGGCTTCTGGTGGTCGCTGCTGTCGGCCGTGCTGGCGCTCGTCGTCGGCGGCATGCTGGTGGCGCGGCCGGTCGTCGGCGCGGTGTCGCTGACCTTCGTGCTGATCGCCTTCTTCATCGTCGAGGGGGTGCTGTCGATCCTCTACGCCATCGAGCACCGCAGGGAACTGAGCGGGCGCTGGGGCTTCATGCTGGCGAGCGGCATCGTCACGCTGATCCTCGCCGCCATCATCATCATGGGCCTGCCGGAAACCGCGGCCTGGGCGCTCGGCCTGCTCGTCGGCATCGACATGGTGTTCGGCGGCGCGGCGCTGATCTCGATGGCCGTCGCCGCACGCGGCGCCGCCTGAAGCTCAGTGGATGTGCATGCCGCCGTTCACGTCGAGCGTCGCGCCGGTCACGTAGGAGGCGAGGTCCGAGGCGAGGAACAGGAACACCTGCGCCACCTCCTCGGGCATGCCGACCCGCCCCATGGGGATGCGGTCGCCGAGCTGGGCGTTCATCTCGGCAAGCGAGCGCTTGCTGGTGTAGATCGCGCCGGGGCACACCGCGTTGACGCGGATGTTCTCCGGCGCGAGTTCGCGCGCCATGGCCCGGGCGAGGCCGAGGATCGCGGCCTTCGCCGCGGCGTAGTGCACGCCGCCGCGCAGGCCGCCGCCGCGCTCGGCGGCGATCGACGACATGCACACGATCGCGCCCGAGCCGTTGCGGCGGAAATGCGGGATCGCGGCGCGGCACATGTTGAAGGTGCCGTCGGCGTGGGAGCGCATGGTGCGCTCGTATTCCTCGTGGGCGACGTCGGTGATGCCGCCGGGGTTCACCACGCCGGCCATGGTGACGAGGATGTCCAGCCGGCCGAACGCCGCCGCCACGTGGTCGGCCGCCCCGATGCAGGCCGCCTCGTCGCCCACGTCCACGGTCACGCCGATGTGCCCGCCGCCGAGCTCCGCGGCGAACGCGGCTGTCTGGGGCGCGGTGTCGAGCACCGCGACGCGCGCGCCGTTCTCCGCGAATACCCTGGCCGTGACGCGGCCGATGCCGCCTGCGCCGCCGGTGATGATCGCGGTCTTGCCGGTGAGGAGGTTTGTCATGGGGGACCGAAGGGAAGGGCCACGGGCCCGCGAGGAGGCGGATGGTCGGAGCGGCAGGATTTGAACCTGCGACCCCCTCGTCCCGAACGAGGTGCTCTACCAGGCTGAGCCACGCTCCGACTGTCCCGGTGGGGCGGTTATATATCTGCGGCTCTCCCCCGCCGCAAGCGAAGATCGGTCCGCCGAAAGCCGGCCCGGAGACCGCGTCCCGGCATGGCCGGTCCCCCGACGGCGCGATTGACACTCCTGCGCCGTCCTTGGCAGATGGCCTGCAACCATTGCAGGAACCGCGCCCGTGAAAGTCTTCGTTTTCGATCTTCTGCCGTACGACGCCCATTTCGACCGCTACAAGGCCGAGCGCCATCTGCCTTACCCGCTGCCCGGCGACCATTTCGACCCGGAGGTCGCGGCGCGCAGCTACGAGCAGCACCTCGCGATCTGGAAGGAGCTCGACGCGCTCGGCTTCGACGGCGTCGGCCTCAACGAGCACCACACCACGCCGCACGGCTTGATGAACTCGCCCAACATGATGGCGGCGGTCGGCGCGCAGCACACCAAAAACCTCAAGTTCCTGCTGCTCGGCAACCTCCTGCCGCTGCACAACCCGGTGCGCATCGCCGAGGAGCTGGCGATGGCGGACTGCATGTCCCGCGGCCGCGTGCTCTCCGGCTTCGCCCGCGGCGTGCCGCGCGAATACAAGGTCTACGACGTGCCGATGGCGGAATCGCGCGCGCGGTTCGACGAGGCCCTGGAGATCATCCTCAAGGCGTGGACCGAGGACGTCTTCAGCTACGAGGGCAAGTTCTGGAAGTTCAAGGACATCTCGATCTGGCCGCGGCCCTACCAGCAGCCGCATCCGCCGATCTACATTCCCTTCACCGGCAGCCGCGAAACCATCGAGCTTGCGGCGAGGCACAATTTCAGCGCCGTGGTGACGCACCTGAAGCCCGGCGTGATGGAGGACGTGACCGGTTATTTCGGCCAGCAGCTCGCCCGCTTCGGCCACAAGATCACGCCGGAGCACCTGGTGCTGTTCACCGACATCTATGTCGCCGGCAGCAAGGCCCAGGCGCTGAAGGAATATAGTTCCTACTATCTCTATTTCGTGCAGACGCTGTGGCACCACGGCAGCCGGGCGCCGGCCGGCGCGCGGCAGAACACCGGCTACGTGGCCTCGACGTCCTACGACTATGTGCGGCCGGAGAACCGCGGCGACATCGAGATGGACCGCGAGAAGATCCGCAACACCACCATGGCCGACGTGGAGCGCCGCGTCGCCAACGACGATCTGATCTGGGGCAATCCCAAGGATGTCGCGGAGAAGCTGATCGAGGATGCCGAGCACGCCGGCGCCAACTCGCTGCTGCTCAACCTCAACCTCGGCGCCTTGCCGAACGAGATGTTCCTGGAGCAGGTGCGCCGCATAGGCCGCGATGTGCTGCCGCGGCTCAAGGCGCACCAGGTGAAGAACGCGCGGACGGCCATTCCGGCGTAAAGGTCGGGACGGATCGGCCATAGCGAGACCTGCCAGGGGGAGCCGGTGCCGGCGATGGGTTTCGCTGCGCGCAATCCATCCCACGTAAATTTGTTTTCGGCGATGCTCCCTTGCCCCGGTGCCGTAACTTTTCGCGGCTGAACTCGTTGGACGGTTGATCCAGCCCAGGAGCCGATCATGACGAGGATGCGGTTTTTCACCATCGCGGCGGCGCTCGCCGCCGGCCTGCCGCTGCACGCGTTCGCGCAGACCAGGGAGCTCACCGGCGCCGCCGCCTACGGCGACTGGCGCGGCGACGCGCCGGGCGTGCGCCGGCTGGTGCGGCCGGGCGACCTGCCGAAGCCCATGGCCACACCCTCGGCGCGCAACAGCGTGCTCATCGCCAAGCCGCCGCCGGGCGCGGCGCTCAAGACCCTGCCCGGCTTCACGGTGAAGCTGTTCGCCTCCGGGCTCGCGAAGCCGCGGCTGATGCGGGTCGCGCCGAACGGCGACATCTTCGTCTCCGAAGGCGCGGCGGGACAGATCCGCGTGCTGCGCCCGAGCGCCGACGGCAGCAGGGCCGAGCGCAACGAGGTGTTCGCCTCCGGCCTGCGCCAGCCGTTCGGCATCGCGTTCTATCCGGCGAACGATCCGCAATGGGTCTACGTGGCCAACACGGATTCCGTGGTGCGGTTTCCGTATCGAGCCGGCGACCTGAAGGCGCGCGGCCCGGCGGAGACCGTCGTCACAGGCATTCCGGTCGGCCACCACTGGACGCGCGACGTGGCGTTCTCCAACGACGGCAGGACCATGTACGTGTCCGTCGGCTCGGGCTCGAACGTCGCCGAGGATATGGAGAAGCTCTCGGGCGATGCCCTGCGCAAGGCCACCGCCGGCAAGCCGCTGGGCGCGACCTGGGGCTCCGAGAGCGAGCGCGCCGACGTGCTGGCGTTCGATCCCGACGGCAAGAACCGCCGCATCTACGCCACCGGCATCCGCAACTGCGTCGGCATGGCGGTCGACGCCGGCGACACGCTGTGGTGCTCGACCAACGAGCGCGACCTGCTGGGCGACGATCTCGTGCCCGACTACATCACCCGCGTGAAGGAGGGCGCGTTCTACGGCTGGCCGTGGTACTACATCGGCGCCAACGAGGACCCGCGCCACGCCGGCGAGCGGCCCGATCTCAGGGACAAGATCACCGTGCCCGACATCCTGCTCCAGCCGCACTCGGCGTCATTGCAGATGATGGTCTACACCGGCGACCAGTTCCCCGCCGAATACAAGGGCAGCATCTTCGCCGCCGAGCACGGCTCGTGGAACCGCGCCAAGCGCACCGGCTACAAGATCATCCGCGCCATCGTGAAGGACGGCGTGCCGACCGGCGAGTACGAGGACTTCGTGACCGGCTTCGTCATCGACGACCGGACCGCGTGGGGCCGGCCGGTGGGCGTGGCGCAGGACAAGACCGGCGCGCTGCTGTTCTCGGAGGACGGCAACGGCACCGTCTGGCGCGTGACCTACGGCGACCGGCGCTCCTCGGCGGAATGACGGCGGGGCCCGCCACCGGCATCCTCCCCGCCGACGCCGAGGCTATTGCCGCGGCGGCGGACGTTCTCGCCGGCGGCGGGCTCGTGGCGTTCCCGACCGAGACCGTCTACGGGCTGGGCGCCGACGCCACCAATGGCGAGGCGGTGGCCCGGCTCTACGCCGCCAAGGGCCGGCCGGCGTTCAACCCGCTGATCGCCCATGTGCCGGACCTCGCCGCGGCGCGCGCGCTGGCGCGGTTCGACGCGGCGGCCGGGACGTTGGCGCAGGCGTTCTGGCCGGGGCCGCTGACGCTGGTCCTGCCGAAGGCCAAGGGATGCGCCGTGGCGGACCTCGCCACCGCCGGGCTCGACACCGTGGCGATCCGCGTGCCCGACCATCCCGTCGCGCAGGCGCTGCTGAGAGCCTTCGGCAGGCCCGTGGCCGCGCCCTCGGCCAACCGCTCCGGCCACGTCTCGCCGACCACGGCGCAGCACGTCCACGACGATCTCGCCGGCCGCATCGACCTGATCC
>Ga0182749_1001457_pt1 | contig 18635 bp, 13 predicted proteins | sample eDN3rd37CKraftMG_FD_128875 | JGI IMG/M metagenome (GOLD analysis project Ga0182749, IMG submission 128875) | Enriched Miracle-Growth compost microbial communities from Emeryville, California, USA - eDNA 3rd pass 37_C Kraft MG (version 2) (version 2) ...
AGGCCGTGCTGTGCTGGGCGAAGTGCGTGGAGACCGTCCCGTCGTCCTTCATATGGTCGGCGAAGGCACCCTTCGCCGGGTCGTAGAGCTTCGCGATCAGGTTCTGCTTGATCGCGCCCGCCCGGTCGCGCCACAGCGCCTCGTCCTCGGTGTTGCCCACGACGCCGGCGATGTCGGCCATCGCCTGAGCGGCCCCTGCGTAGACGGCGTTGTACGGGGCGCTGTAGCCCGGGTCGGGGAACACATAGCCGTCCTGCTCGCCTGTCGGCCAGTCGACCAGGACGCGGTTGCCCGACGTCGTGGTGCCGAGCGTGCGCACGAGGCCCACCTCCGGCACGAAGGTGCCGGAGGCCGAGGTGTCGGTCGAGGGATCCAGCTTGGCCTTGATCTTCGAGTAGTACGTGGTCAGCGTGTCGGCGTCCCCGGTGTGCAGGTAGTCCGTCCACGCTGCTTCCACGGAGAAGAGCTTGTACTCGGCCGGCCAGGTCGGGTTGTCGATCAGGTACTCCGCCGAGTGCCTCCCGAGGGCGTAGTCGGCGCTCACGGCGTCCGAGGCGTCGAGGTTCACGAGCAGGTCGCCCTCGTAGGGGAGGCGCTCGCGGGCCTGCGAGTCGACCCAGACGTCCTGGTTCGTGGCCTGGACCGAGTACTTGGTGTACTCGTACAGGCGCTCGAGCAGCGGGTCGGAAGAGCTGAAGGACGACGCGTCCTCGTCGAAGGCCGTCCGGATCGCCCAGCCACGCACCATGTCGGTGGTGATCGGCACGGGGGAGTTCTCGATCTGGATGTACCGGAAGTTCTTCATCAGATAGGTCCGCAGGGTCTGCTCGCCCTCCTTGAGCGTCCAGGTCTCCTGGTACTTCGGGTAGGAGCCGGAGCCCACGCCGCCCAGCCGGACGGTGCCGTCGCCGTTCAGGGTCTCGGCGTACTTCACCGTGATCGCCTGGGACGCGGGGGAGTCGATGGTCAGCTCCAGGGAACCGACGATCTCCTTGTCGAGGGCGACCACGTAGGTGCCGTCGCCGCGGTCGGTCACCGAGGCGGCGGGCATCCAGTAGCGCCCGGTGCTCTCCGCGTCGGAGGGCGTCAGGACGCGGGACCCGTTGACGGCGCCGGCGACCCGCACCGGGTGCCAGGAGGCGTCCTCGGCGTAACCGGTCCGGTCGAAGCCGAAGGGGTACTGCGAGGCGACCAGGTTCTCGGCGTGCTGGTCGTAGACGGCACCGTTCCTGCTCTGCAGGACGTCCCCGAACACCGAGGTGCCGTCGTAGGCGTGCCACTGCGCGGCGTCCCTCGCGGAGTTCGTCAGCACCTGCCTCGTCCCGTCGGCCCGCCAGACCGTCAGCTGCAGGAGCACGCCGCGCGCGGCGTCCCGGTTGTAGGCGAGCGAGGCGATCACGTTCTCGCCGTCGTGCAGCAGGTCCGTGACGTCGTAGGAGCTGTAGTACTGCAGGGAGCCGTTCGGTGCTCCGGCGTGGTTGCGGGCCGGGTACGTGCCGAGCGCCTGGCCGTCCACGAAGAGGTCTGCCACCGAGGAGAGGGTCGCCTCGGTGTTGGCACCGGTCGCCGTCACGACCGCGCGGTCGATCGTGCTCGCGTCCGCCAGGTCGAAGGTGTGCCGCAGGAACATGAAGCTCGGGAAGACCATCGAGGTCGTCTGCTCCGTCGTGACGGACACGCCCGGGAAGTCGGCCGACTGCCCGAGCGGGAGCGCCTGCGCGTCCTCCGCGTAGAGGTACCTGCCGGTGGTGAGGCTCTGGACCACGAGGTTGTCGACCGCGGCGCTCTCCGTGCCCCCGGTGCGCAGGCCGATCGTGCCCGCCGTGGCGTTGCTGTCGGTCACGGTGCCCACCAGTGCGCCGTCGATGAAGGTGCGGATGGTGCTGCCCTGCGCCTCGATGCGCAGGTGGAACCAGCTGTTCGGCGTCAGCGTGCCGGCGGGGAGGGCCGGAGAGACGGGGTTCGGGGGCGTGTCCGCCGCGTACTCGCGCCCGGCGTGGTAGTTGAGCGTGTTGTTGGACGGCTTGAGCTGCCACATGAAGTTGTTGGTGCCGTCGTCGCGGAACACGATGCCGAGCGCGGATGCCGTGGACACGTCGGCGTCGATCGCGTAGTCCGTCCACTCGCTCGCCCCGGCCGGCGCCACCTGCGCCGGGTGCGCCGCGAAGCCCGGACCCGCGTCGTCGGGGATCGTGAGGACCGCTCCGCCGCTCTGGCCGCGGGGCACGTCGAGGTAGCCGTTGCTGACGCTGACGCCGCCGGTGTAGCCGGCGCTGCCGGTCGCAGTCTCGAAGTCCTCGGCGTACAGCGTCCTGCCGGTGCTGATGCTGCGGACCACGACGTCGTCGACGCGGGCGCTCTCGGAGCTCCCGGTGCGGAACCCGATCGTCCCGGCGGACGAGTGCGTCACTCGGCGAGTGTCGACCAGCGTGCCGTTCACGTACGTGGTGACGACGTCGTTGACCGCGGTGATCCTGATCGGCACCCAGGTGCCGCTCGGGATCGTGGCCGGGGAGCAGCCCAGCTCGACGTAGGTGGTCCCGGTGTGGGCGCACACCTGGTCGGGCTTCGTGCCGATGCCCGACGAGCGGAACTGCCACATGTAGTCCTCGGCGCCCGAGCGGCGGAAGACCACGCCGATCGCGCTCGTCGTGTAGATGCGGGCATCGACCGAGTAGCTCGTCCACTCGCTCGAGGACGCGGGTGCGAGCTCGCTGGGAGCTGTGGTCGGCTCGACGCCGGTGCCGGATGCCGTGGCGAGGTCCAGGAGCGAGCCTGGGGCGCTCTGGCCCCTCGGTACGGAGAAGTAGCGGTTCGCGTCCGCAGGCACGTCCTCCTTCGGGTACTCGAGCCACGTGCCGCGGGTGTCCGCCCAGGTGACGGGGGTGTTGAAGGGCTCGGGTGCCGAGAGCGGGCTCTCGGCACCTGCACGGTCCTTGGTCTGGACCTGCCAGTAGTACAGCGAGTCGCCCTGGAGTGCGCCCGCGATCCCCGGGACCTCGACCGAGCTCGACCGTGCCGAGTCCTGCCATCCGGTGTCGAGGACGTAGTGCTCCGAGGCCACGTCCGCCTTGGTCGACGCGATCACGACGCGGTAGGCGGTCTGCACCTCGTCGGGATCCTCGTCGTTGACGACCCAGGAGAGGGAGGGCTCGGTCGTGTCGACGACCACGGCGTCGCTCAGCAGCTCGGTGCGCAGCCCCGTGGGCGCCGTCGGTGCATGGTTGCTCGCGGCCGCCGTCGTTGCTGCGGCCGTGGTCGCCACGGCTGCGGGCGGCGCGACGAGCGCCACCGAGCCCGAGAGCAGCAGCGAAGCGCTCACGAGCAGCGGTGCGAGTCGTCGGGGAGCCCTGCGGTGAGCTGTGCTCCGAGTGCGGGCACGAGCGACCTGAACCGTCATCCCTGATCTCCTTTGATCAGAAGTCGTCATTGACCTCTCACGCGGCTGTGGCGTATTTAAACGTTTCAAATCCGCGCGACGAGCCCAATATACGTCGTCCCTGCGTGGGGCTGTCAACAGCCGGGGTCGCGCGACTAGGCGATCAGCTCGGAGAGCTCCAGCCAGCGTCCCTCGAGCTCCGCTGTCTCGTCCTCGACGGAGCGGAGCCTGTCGGTGAGCGTCTGCAAGCCTTCGTAGTCGCCCTGGTCGTGGTCGGCCATCTGCTGGTGCAGGGCCTTCACCTCGGTCTGGAGCTTGTCGAGGCGCCGTTCGATCGAGGCGACCTCCTTCTGCGCGGCGCGGCGCTCGGAGCCGGAGAGGGCGGTGGCGTCGGCATGCGGGGCCGCGTCCGGGGCCAGGGCCGCGGCCGTGCCGGCGTCGGCGCCCTCTGGCGCCCTCTCGCTGCGCGCGGGCGGTGCCGCCTGGCCGCTGCTGCGCAGGCGCAGGTACTCGTCCACCCCGCCCGGCAGGTGCCGCAGGCGTCCGTCCAGGATCGCGTACTGGTGGTCGGTGATCCGCTCCACCAGGTAGCGGTCGTGGCTCACCACGATCAGCGTGCCGGGCCAGGAGTCGAACAGGTCCTCCATCGCGGCGAGCATGTCGGTGTCGACGTCGTTCGACGGCTCGTCGAGCACGATGGGGTTGGGCTCGGCGAGCAGCACGAGCAGCAGCTGCAGGCGGCGCTTCTGCCCGCCGGACAGCTCCCCGACGCGGGCCGAGAGGTGCTCGCGGGCGAAACCGAGCCGCTCGAGCAGCTGGGCCGGGGTGAGCTCCTTGCCGTCGATCACGTAGCTCGTCCGGGTACGGGCGAGCACGTCGCGCACCCGCTCGCCGGCGATGTCCTCCAGCTCGCGGAACTGCTGGTCGAGCACGCCGAGCTTGACGGTCTTGCCGCGCTTGACCCGGCCCGACGTCGGCTGGACGGTCCCGGCGACGAGGCCGAGCAGCGTCGACTTTCCGGCGCCGTTCGCTCCGAGGATCGCCGTGCGCTCGCCCGGGGCGATGCGCCACTCGACGTCGCGCAGCACCTCGCGCACCTCGCCCGAGCCGGTGGGGAAGGACACGGAGGCGCCGAGCAGGTCGACGACGTCCTTGCCGAGGCGCGCGACTGCGAGGCGGGACAGCTCGAGGCGGTCGCGGGGCGGTGGCACGTCCTCGATGAGCTGGTTGGCGGCGTCCATGCGGAACTTCGGCTTGGACGTGCGGGCGGGGGCGCCGCGCCGCAGCCAGGCCAGCTCCTTGCGCATGAGGTTCTGCCGCTTGGCCTCCACGGCCGCGGCCTGACGGTCGCGCTCCACGCGCTGCAGCACGTACGCGGCGTACCCGCCCTCGAAGGGCTCCACGATGCGGTCGTGCACCTCCCAGGTCGTGGTGGCGACCTCGTCGAGGAACCAGCGGTCGTGCGTGACGAGCAGCAGGCCGCCCGCGTTGCGCGGCCAGCGGGTCCTGAGGTGCCGGGCGAGCCAGGTGATCCCCTCGACGTCGAGGTGGTTGGTCGGCTCGTCGAGCGCGACGACGTCCCACTCGCCGACCAGCAGCGCGGCCAGCGCGACCCGGCGGCGCTGGCCGCCCGAGAGAGTGCCGATGCGGGCGTCCCAGGGCAGGTCGGGCACGAGCCCCGCGATCACGTCGCGCACCTTCGTGTCGCCCGCCCACTCGTGCTCGGGCGTGTCTCCCACGACCGCCTGACCGACGGTCACGTCGTCGTCCAGGGTGTCCGACTGGTCGAGCACGCCCATCCGCACCCCTCCGCGGCGGGTGACCCGGCCGCCGTCGGGCTCCAGGCGCCCGGACAGCATGCCCAGCAGCGAGGACTTGCCGTCGCCGTTGCGGCCGACGATGCCGATGCGGTCGCCCTCGTTCACGCCGAGGGTCACGGAGTCGAAGACGACCTTCGTCGGGAACTCGAGATGGAGGGCTTCGGCCCCGAGGAGATGTGCCATGGCCCTGCGATCCTACCGAGGCGGAGCCCGCGCCGTCCGCCGGGCCTCAGGCGCCCTCGTCCGTCCCGATGAGGTCCGTGTCGCGGTCGGGCAGCTCGTCCTGGTTCATGTCCCTGTCCCGCGCCTTGCGGGCGTCCCACCGCAGCATCAGCGCCGCGCCGACCGCGGCGACCAGGGTGGCGAGCAGGATCGCGATCTTCGCGCCGTCGGTGTGCTCGCTGTCGGGGAAGGACAGCTCGGCGATCAGCAGCGACACCGTGAACCCGATGCCCGTCAGGAGGCCCACGGGCAGCAGGTCGCGCAGACCGATCGCGTCGGGCAGCCGCAGCGGGGTGAACCGCGTGACCATCGCGGTGGTGCCCAGCACGCCCACGAGCTTGCCCACCACGAGACCGATCACGATCGCCGTGACCACGGGCTGCGTCAGGACGGCGGCGGGGCCGTCCCCGTCGAGCAGCGACACGCCGGCGGAGAAGAAGGCGAAGACGGGCAGCGCCACCCCGGAGGAGAACGGGCGCACGGCGTCGTCGAGGCGGTGGGTGCGCGGCTGCCGTTCCCCGTGCACCCCCCGGGCGGGGACGGTGAAGCCGAGCAGGACGCCCGCGATCGTCGCGTGCACCCCCGAGGCGTGCATGAACCCCCAGGCGCCCAGCGCGAGCGGCGCCAAGAGCCACCAGCGCAGCCGTCGCGCTCTGACCAGCACGCCGAACACCACGACGAGGGCGAGCGCGCAGGCGAGCACGAGCAGGTTGATCCCGGAGGTGTAGAACACCGCGATGACCACGATCGCGAGGAGGTCGTCGACCACGGCGAGGGTGAGCAGGAACGTGCGCAGGGCCCGGGGGAGCCCGCGCCCGAAGATGGCGAGCACCGCCAGGGCGAAGGCGATGTCGGTCGCGGTCGGGATGGCCCAGCCGTGCAGGGCCTCGCGGTCCCCGAGCAGCAGGACCGTCGCGGTGAAGAGCACGGCGGGCAGCGTCATCCCGCCGACGGCCGCCAGCACGGGGACCGCGGCCTCGCGCGGCCGGCGCAGGCTCCCGGCGACCAGCTCGTGCTTGAGCTCGACGCCCACCACGAAGAAGAACACCGCCAGCAGGCCGTCGGCCGCCCAGGCGGACAGCGGGAGGTGCAGGTGCAGAGCCGTGGGGCCGAGAGCGAGCTCTGACAGGGCGGAGTAGCCGTGGCGCCACGGCGAGCTGGCCCACGCCAGGGCCAGGACCGCAGCGACCAGCAGCAGCGCTCCGCTGGTGGTCTCCATCGTCACCCACCGGCGGGCTCGGCGGCGGGCCTGACGGACGTGGGCGATGCGGTTCATGGGTCTCCTCTGGCCGTGCCGCCGACCGGAGCGCCGGCGGCGATGTCGACCAGACTTCCCGACGCGCCGCGACCATCGTACGTCGGGCGGCGGCCCCGGGCGTTCCGGACCGCGCCGTCAGCCCTCCAGGTCCTCCGCTGCGTCGAGGAGCAGGCCGAGCGCGGTCGCACGGCTGATCGCCTCGTCCCGGGAGCCGACGCCCAGCTTGCGGTACAGGGAGCGCAGCTGCGACTTCACCGTGTTGCGCGAGACGTAGAGCCGCTCGGCGACCTCGTCGACCGATCCGGCCTCGGTCAGCGTGCGGAGCACCTCGAGCTCGCGGGCGGTCAGCGCCTCCGGGGCACGCTGGGGCACGACGGCGACGCGGTCCTCCCGCAGCAGAGCGGCCTGCGCGACTCGTCCCGTCTGCTCGAGCCGGTCCGCCATCGCGCGGCGGTCGGCCACGCTGACGAGCGCGAGTGGCGAGCGCATCCCGGTCTCGCCCAGCAGCCCGCCGACGCGGGCGAGGGCCGCGTCGGCGTCCGCGGTGCGGCCGGCCCGCAGGGCGATCGCCGCGGCGAGCAGCTCCGCCTCGAGTCGCAGCCGCGGGGCCAGGTCCTCGCGGACCAGCACCCTGCCCACCCGCGCCAGCGCCTCGGAGTCGCGGCCGAGCGCCAGCTCGACGCGGGCGAGGACCAGGCGGCCGGCGTCCGACCTCTTCGCGGCGCGCGTGGCGAGACGACGGGCGTGGGTCATCTCGCCCAGGGTCATGCGAAGGTCTGCCTCGGCGATGTCGAGGAGGCTCCGAGCGAGGCTCGTCGTCGGGGCACGTCCCCGTCGGGCTTGCAGGTCCTGCAGGCGCATGAGGCCGACGACAGCCTGGTCCGCCACCAGGTCCCGCCGTGCGGCCACGTAGCCGAAGAACGGCCAGTGCTCGACCAGGTCGGCGATCGGCCCGGCCGCGTCGAGGTGCTTCTGGGCGGCCTCCATGTCGCCGTCCTCGACCGCGACCACCGCCAGGCCGAGGTTGAGGAAGTCGGCGGGGCTCGAGGTGCGCCACCCGGGGGGCCACTCGGCTCGGTCCGCCTCGGCGAGCAGCCGGCGGGCCACCGGCAGCTCGCCGCGCAGCGCGGCCAGCCCCGCGCGCATCGACAGCGGGTCGACGGCGTCCGCCCGCCCGGCCTCCTGGTGCTTGGCGTAGGCCATCTGGAAGCACCAGTCCGCCGACTGCTCGTCGCCCAGGTACAGGGAGCTGATCCCGAGGTGGACGTACAGCATGGGGCCCGTGCGGCCGAGCGAGTCGATGTCCCCGGAGTCCAGCGCCGAGTAGTCGTCGATGGCGCGGCGCACGAGGGACTGCGCCCGATCGGCGAGCGGTGTGAGGCGGAGGGCGGAGGCCTCGGCGACGCGGTAGACGACGCGGTCGCGGTGCGACCCTCGCTGGGGCTGCAGACGCTGGAACAACGACTCCGAGGCGAAGAGCTGCAACGCACGGGCCCGCGTGCTGGGCTCCATGTTCGACAGCAGCGTGAGCAGCAGCACGAGCACGGGGTAGCCCCGCAACCTCGAGGCGGAGACGTCGTCGAACACCGCGTACGTGGCGTCGCGCTGCTCGAGCAGCTCGACCCAGTTCGGCAGCGTGACGCTGGTCGCCAGCTCCGGGTCGTCGAGCGCGAACGCCACTCGCAACGCGCCGACGGGATCGGTGCGGATCAGGGAGGCGTGCACGGCGGCGGCGAGGAGCCGCCGGCGCTCGGCCTCGGGCAGCTCTGCCTGCGCCTGGGACGAGAGGAGAACCCGCACCAGCGGTGTGAGGCCGATCATGGTCCCGTCGCAGGTGGCCAGCCCCGCGTCCTCGACCTCCGTCGCGACCTGCGCGGGAAACCCCCATGCCTCGAGGACCTTGGCGTCGAGCCTCTCCACGAGCGTCATCGCCAGCACCGCGGCCCGGAGGCCGGGCCGCGGTGCGAGGTCGTCGAGCAGGCGACGCCGCAGCCGTTCCCGGACCAGCTCGCCGCCGGACTCGAGCGCCGCGCGGACGGCGGTCACCGACCCGGCCGACGCGGTCAGCAGAGCGGTCTGCTCGGTCTCCGTCATGCCGGGAGCGGCGAGCGCGAGCTCCTCGGGGGTGACCTCCAGGTCCTCGGGACCGACGAGCACGACGGGAGCGTCGCACGACCGGGCCACGTCGTGCGCCACGCGCGCGCTGCGGCTGGCCACCGCGACGCGCACCCGGTGGTGCGTGTCCACCAGTCGGCCGAGTCCCTCGACGGCGCTCGCGGAGAGCAGCTCGGCCCGGTCGACGACGATCACGCTTCCGGCGGCGTGCCTCTCCAGCTTCTCGTGGGGGAGTGCGCCATCCGCACCGGGTTCCACCCATGCGACCGGTTCGGCAAGGCCTTGTGCCCACTGCACCAGGAGGGTGGTCTTGCCGGAGCCGGCTGGCCCGTGCAGGACGGTCAGGGCCTCGGTGGCGGCGAGCCGCTCGAGCAGCAGGCGGCGTCCCAGCAGAGGCCGGGGCACGCGAGGGACGTTCTCGTGCATCGCGCCGTCCTCCACCTCGCAAGAGACCCAACGGGCACCACCGTACCGGCCCCGGGGCACTTTCGAGACCTTGCGTCCGTGAGCCGGCCGCCGCCGCTGCCGCCGGCTCAGCGGCGGCGGAGCACCACCACGCTGTCGTCCAGCGTGGCCGCGGTGCCGTCGGGCGCGGTCGCGCGCCGCGCCACCACCCGTGCGGTCTCGACCTGCCACCGGGAGGGCGCGAGGCCGAGCGCCTCGACCTCCTGCTCCGGGGCGAGGAACAGGTGACCGTTGTGCGCGACGGGTTCCGACCAGGGCGGCGGGGCGGCGTGGGAGACGACGACGAGGCGTCCGCCGGGGGCGAGGCGCGCGGCGGCACGGCGGAGCACCGCGGTGCGGTCGAGGGTCACGGGCGACTGCAGGAAGCACGCCGAGACGAGGTCGTAGGTCGCGTCGTCCCGCCAGGTCGCCAGGTCCGCCACGACCCATCGCAGCCGCTCGGACGGCACTCCCGCACGGGCAGCAGCCTCGGTGGCGCGCTCGACGGCGGTCGGGGAGAGGTCGACGGCGGTCACGTCCCAGCCGCGCGAGGCGAGCCGGATCGCGTCCCCGCCCTCGCCGCAGCCCCGGTCCAGGGCGCGACCCGGGGACAGCTCCTCGACCGCGGTCACGAGCGAGGCGTTGGGGCGTCCCGACCAGATCGGTGCGCTGCCGGCGTAGCGCTGCTCCCAGAAGGCCACGGGGTCGGCGCCGGCGCGGCCGTCGGAGCCGTGCTCGTGCGCCGTCGCGGCCTCGGCCTGGTCGAAGTCCTCCGTCACCAGCGCCATGTTGAGCGCGGCGCCGGCCATCGCCCCCGCACTCGCGGCCATCGGCACGTTCGCCATCGGGGCCGAGACGTTGCCGACCGCCCAGACACGCTCGTCGCTCGTGCGGCCGGAGGCGTCGACCGCGAGCACGCTGCCGAACGGCGTCTCGTCGCGCTCGAGGTGCAGCGGTGCGAGCAGCTCCTCGTGAGGGTGGGGCGCGCTCGCGACGAAGATCGCGTCGAGCGGCACGACGGTCCCGCCCTCGGTGCGCACGCCCGTGACCGTGCCGTCGTCGCCGAGGACCTCGACGGGACGGTCGGTCACGATCTCGATGCCGCGGGACCGTAACCGGTCCCGGGTCGCGTCGTCGAGCGGTCCCAGCCCGGCGTCGAGCAGCGTGACCTGGTCGCTCCACTGACGCACCAGCTGGACCTGGTGCAGCGCGAGCGCAGAGGTCGCGAGCACGCCGAGCCGCCGGCCCCGCACCTCCCACCCGTGGCAGTACGGGCAGTGCAGCACGCCCGACCCCCAGCGCTCGGCGAGGCCGGGCAGGTCGGGGAGGCCGTCACGCATGCCCGTCGCGACGACGATCGCGCGGGCGACGATCTCGACGTCGTCCGCCGTGGTGAGCCGTACCTCGTCCGCCTGGCGCTCGACACGCGAGACCGAGCCGCGCACGACCCGCACGCCGTACCGCGCGACCTCGCCGCGGCCGGCCACGAGCAGGTCGAGGGGGTTCGTCCCGTCGTGGCCGAGCACGCCGTGCATGTGGGCGGCGAACCGGTTGCGCGGCAGGCCCTCGTCGATCACGAGGACCCGGCGCCGGGCCCGGCCGAGCATGAGCGCGGCGCTCAGCCCGGCCGTCCCGCCACCGACCACGACGGCGTCCCAGCGGCGGACGGCGTCGTGCGGGGCGAGGGCCGGCAGGTCTTCGGGCGGGGCGGAGGGGGCGGGCCGGGAGGCGTGGTTCTTCGACATTCCTCCAGGCTGGGGGTAGCATCCCGAAGTAGCAATGTTGTTTGCGGAAACAGCAAGTGGCCGCACGGGAGCGGGAGGCGGAGCGGTGGACGACGAGCTGTCCCAGGTGGGCCCGCGGTTGCGTGCCGCGCGGGCAGCCCGCGGCTGGACCCTGGACGAGCTCGCGCGGCGGGCGGGCATGTCGGCGAGCACGCTGTCGCGGCTGGAGAGCGGCAAGCGGCAGGCGAGCCTCGAGCTGCTGCTCCCGCTCACCCGGCAGCTCGGGGTACGGATCGACGACCTGCTGACGCCCGCGGTCCCCGATCCTCGGGTGCGTCGGCCCGCCGTGCGGCGCGAAGGGCTGCTCTACGTGCCGCTCGCCCCGGAGAGCTCGCCGATCAGCACCTACCGAATCACGTTCGAGCCGCAGGCCGAGCCGCCCGAGCTGAAGGTCCACGACGGGTTCGAGTGGCTGTACGTGCTCTCGGGGCGGCTGCGCCTGCGGCTCGGCGACCATGACCTGACGCTCGGGCGGGGTGAGGCCGCGGAGTTCGACACGCGCACGCCGCACAGCCTCTCCGCCGCAGGATCACGCCCCGCCCGGGTCATCAGCATCTTCAACGAGGCCGGGGAGCGCATCCACACGCACGCGCCGGAGCTGTAGCGGACTGCGCCCCTGCGTCAGGACAACCGGCCGACGTGCGCGAGCGCCTGCCGCAGCAGCACGTCCTGCCCGCCGCGCATCTCCGCGAGCACGGCCGGGTCCAGGACCTCCTCGGGCGTGAGCCAGGCGAGGTCGAGGGCGTCGTGCTGCGGTGCGCAGTCGCCGCGCACCGGCACCACGTAGGCGAGCGAGACGGCGTGCTGGCGCGGGTCCACGTAGGGCGTCACGCCCGGCGTCGGGAAGTACTCGGCGACCGTGAAGGGCTGGGGCGACGGTGGCACCTGGGGGAGGGCCACCGGGCCCAGGTCCTTCTCGATGTGCCGCAGCAGCGCGTCGCGGATGCGCTCGTGGAACAGCACCCGGCCCGAGATCAGCGCCCGGGTCATCATGCCCGTGCGGGTGACCCGCAGCAGCAGCCCGACGGCGACGACGTCGCCCGACTCGTCGACCCGTACCGGCACCGCGTCGACGTAGACGATCGGCAGGTGGGCGCGGACCGCGGCGATCTCCTCCTCGCTGAGCCACCCGCTCGACGGCTGCGCGGACCCCGGGCCCAGGTCCCCGCGGTCGATCCGATCGGGATCGAAGTCCGGGAAGTCAGCGGTGTCGGTCACGGTGCAGTTCTATCGCGGTGCCGCGCGCCACGGGCAGAGGCGCGCCGCGGCCGGGCGGCCTCGGGGCCTCTGCCACGGGGGTCGCGGCCTCAGTCGCGCTGCCGGGGCACCCGGGTGACCGCGAAGTCCGTCGTCGGGCGGCCCTCCTCGCGGGCCTTGCGTGCGAAGCGCGTCTCGGGGCGCTCCGCGAACCGCTCGACGAGGCCGCCCGCAAGGTCCTGGGCGCCGTCCAGCACCTGGGCGATCTGCTCGGCGTAGTCGGCCCAGTCGGTCGCGATGCGCCACACGCCGCCGTCGCGCAGCACGCGCGAGACCAGGCGCGCGAAGGACGGAGAGACGAGCCGTCGCTTGTGGTGCCGAGACTTGTGCGAGGGGTCGGGGTAGAAGACCCACAGCTCGTCGACGCTCGCCTCCGGCAGGGCATGGCCCAGCAGCTGCACGGCGTCGGCCTGGACGATGCGCACGTGCTCGGCGTCCTCGTGCGCGAGCCGAGCCACCGTGCGCGCCACGCCCGGCACGTACACCTCGCAGGCCAGGTGGTTGCGCTCGGGGTGCGCGACGGCGGCCGCGGCGATCGTCTCCCCACGGCCGGAGCCGATCTCCACGATGAGCGGCGCCTCGCGCCCGAACGCCTGCGCCGGGTCGAGGCGGTAGTCGCCCGCGAGCGAGGTGCGCGGGGCGTCGCGGGGGACGTCGATCACGTAGCGGGAGGCGTGCTGGTCCCAGATCCGTTGCAGCCGCGGGTCCAGGCGCCCGCTGCGCTGCACGAAGGAGACGACGCGGGCGTCGTGGGGCTGGTCGGGGCGTGGGGGCACGAGGTGGATCATACCGACGACCGTGCTCGCGGAGCCGGGCTGCGGACGCGCGCACCGGCGACTGCGCTCTCGGCGCAACCGCGGGCCGCGCGCAGGTCTGACGACTATCGTGTGAGGACCGTCACGTCATCGACAAGGAGACCCCCTGTGGCCAACGAGAACGCCCCCGAGAACGTCGAGTTCAACATCGAGCTGCCCGACGAGCTCGAGGCAGGTGTGCCCGCGGAGTTCGCCTCGCTGTGGCACACGCCGACGTCGTTCGTGATCGACTTCGTCGTGACCAAGAACCCGCCGTCGGTCAAGGAGCGGCCGAACGGTGAGCGCGTGCAGCAGGTCAGCGCCAAGGTCGTCTCGCGCATCCGGATCCCCCCGGAGCAGGTCTTCGAGCTGGCCAAGGCTCTCACCCAGCAGCTGTCCGCCTGGGAGTCCGAGAACGGCAAGCAGAGCCAGGAGTGAGGCGCCAGCCGGGTTCGTGACCTGGAGGTACGAGACCGCCCCGCAACCCTGCCGAGGGGTTGCGGGGCGTTCTGTCGTCCTGGTGGTGCGCGAGGCGGGACTCGAACCCGCACGTCCGAGGACACCAGGACCTAAACCTGGCGCGGCTGCCAGTTACGCCACTCGCGCGTGACCACCGAGTCTAGTGGATTCGCGCGGCATGACGGGCAGACGGCGGCTCAGGCGTCGATGCCGAGCTCGCGCCGCAGGCGCGCGACGTGGCCCGTGGCCTTGACGTTGTAGAGCGCGCGCTCGACGACGCCGTCGGCGTCGATGACGAAGGTGGAGCGGATGACGCCCTGCACCACGCGGCCGTAGTTCTTCTTCTCGCCGAAGGTCCCGTACGCGTCGAGCGCGACGTGCTCCTCGTCGGAGAGCAGCGGGAAGGTGAGGTGCTCGTCGTCGGCGAACCTCTTGACCTTGGCCACCGGGTCGGGCGAGATGCCCACGACCTGGTAGCCGTGGCCCTGCAGCGAGGCCAGGGAGTCGCGGAAGTCGCACGCCTCGGTGGTGCAGCCCGGCGTGGACGCGGCCGGGTAGAAGTACAGGACGACGCGCGACCCGCGCAGCTCGCTCAGCGTGAGGGGCTTGCCCTCGGCGTCGGGAAGGGTGAAGTCGGGGGCGGTGTCGCCGGGTGCGAGACGCACGGTCATGCGGGGGCTCCGATCGGGTCGGTGGCTGACGCCGGGACTGAGGACTGACGTCCAGGACGGCGCGAAAGCCCCGCGCGGGCGGACCGGCGAGGCTTCGTGAGGTGCCACCAGGCTACCTCGGTGCCTACGCTCGAACTCGGGAGGCACGGGCCGGCGTGGGGGTCTACTGGCGGGCGAGGTCGCGGCGGCGGAACCCGGCGAACCCGAGGACGAGGAACCCGAGGGTGAACAGGGTGATCCAGGCGAGCCCGGTGTAGTCGGGGCTCGTGGCCTGGGTGCGGGGCAGGTGCCAGAACGGGCTGATCCCGAGCACCCAGTCGTCGAGCCCGAAGGTCGGTCCGAGGAGCGTGAGGGCGAAGGAGGCGAGCACGCCGAGCCAGGCCGCCAGGCTGAGCGCCGGCCGGGCGCCGACGACGGCGACGGAGACCGCGATGACGGTCCACACCGCGGGAACGGTCGCTGCCGCCTGCCAGAAGGCGTCGTCGAAGGTGACGCCGAGGCCGGAGCCGGACGCCAGCCAACCGACCACGGCGCCTGCGACCAGGACGTACAGGGTCGGGCCACCGACCGCGACGAGGACGTTCGCACTCAGGTAGCGGGACCGAGCGACCGAGGTGGCGATCAGTGGTTCGACGCGGTCCTCCGTCTCTTCGCCACGGACCTTGAGCATGGTCTGGACGCCGGGGACCGCCGCGATGATCCCGACCAACGACAAGATGGTCACCAGGAACGCCGAGACGAGGGCCTTGCTGGTCGTGCCGTCGGCCCCGAGGAACGTCTGGAGCCCGGAGTCGTTCTTCGCCAGGTCGGGCAGCGAGGTGGCGAAGTATCCGAAGACGACGCCGAGACCCGCGAACGCGATGATCCAGGTGATGATCGGCCCGCGGTTGAGGCGCAGGGCGAGACGCAACGGGCTGCGCACGGTGCCGCGGTCTGGGCCCGCCTTGGGCGAGATGGCGCCTTGGCCGAAGTCACGCCTCGCCTGGAGCGCGAAGCCGACGGCGAGGAGCAGCAGGGTCAGCGCGACGGTCGGCAGGATCGGCCACCAGCGGTCGCCGGCCGCAGGGCGGGTCTCCATCGTCCAGCCGAGGGGGTTGGCCCAGATCGTCCAGGACGGCGCTTCGACGGAATAGGCGAAGCCCCGCAGCACGAACAGGACGCCCAGCGTGCCGACAGCGATCGAGCTGGCCGTGCGCGCGTCGGAACCGAGCTGCGCGGTGACGGCAGCGACGCCGGTGAACATCCACCCGGTGGCGGTGAACGTCGCGCACAGCAGGACGCTCGGCCCCCAAGCCCCGCCGCACAGCACGGTCACGAGCGCGGCGACCAGCCCCAGCAAGAACGACCCGATCAGGCCCATGCCGACTGCGGTGAGCAGACGGCTCCCGCGCCCGAGCACCCCGGAAGCGAGGAGCTCGGCCTGCCCGGAGTCCTCCTGGCCGCGGGTCGCGCGGGTGACGGCGAAGATCGCCCCGAGCGCGGCGAGGAAGCCGCCCAGGGCGAGCGCACGCCACGCGTTGAACCCGTCGGCCGTGGACAGGTCGTGGGCCGGTCCGAAGATCAGGCCGAGCGCCGGGTTGCCGCCGATGGCGCCTGCGAGGGCCTCGCGGTCCTGCTGGGTGGGGAAGACCCAGGGGTAGACCAGGACCGAGGAGCCGGAGAGCGCGGCCGCGATCACGACCCACGGGGCGAGGAGGCGTCCGTCGTGCTTGAGGGTGGTGCGCAGCAGTGACGCCGCACCCGTCAGCGTTCCGCTGCGGCTCGCTGCCGCCGCCCGATCGGCCGCCGTCGCTGCGCTCATCGGGCGGACCCGCCGGTCAGGGTGCCCTCGTCCTCGTACAGGCGCAGGAACAGCGACTCGAGCGACGGCGGCTCGACGGTCAGCGCGGTGATGCCCCAGCCGGTGAGCTCCTCCATCGCGTCTCCGACGTGGTCGGACGCGACGCTCGCCGTCAGGTGGTGGCCGTCGAGGTGCACGTCGCGCAGGACGGTCAGGCGCGCGGGGTCGGGGACCTGCGCCAGGCTTGCACGGATGGTGGTGCTGGTGTTGCCACGCAGGTCCTCGAGCGTGCCCGTCCGCACGATGACGCCGTCGCGGATGATGCTGAGCCGGTCGGCGAGGGACTCGGCCTCCGCGAGGATGTGGCTCGACAGCAGGACGCTCGCGCCCCGCTCCTTCGCCTCCCCGACGACCTCCTGGAAGACGTTCTCCATCAGCGGGTCGAGACCCGAGGTGGGCTCGTCGAGGATCAGCAGCTCCACGTCGGAGGCGAGCGCTGCGACGAGGGCGACCTTCTGCCGGTTGCCCTTGGAGTACTGGCGCCCCCGCTTGGTGGGATCCAGCTCGAACCGCTCGACGAGCTCGGCACGGCGCCTCTCGTCGAGACCCCCACGCAGCGCGCCCAGGAGGTCGATGGCTTCGCCACCGGTCATGCCGGGCCACAGGGAGACGTCGCCGGGGACGTACGCGAGCCGGCGGTGCAGCGGGACGACGTCGCGCCACGGGTCGCGCCCGAGCACGCGGAGATCACCGCCGTCGGCCCGCAGCAGGCCGAGCAGGACGCGGATGGTGGTCGACTTCCCAGCGCCGTTGGGTCCGAGGAACCCGTGCACCTGCCCCCGTTCGACGGTGAGGTCCAGCCCCTTGAGAGCCTGGAAGCTGCCGTAGGACTTGGTCAGCCCCCGGACGTCGATCACTGCGTCGGACGCACTCATGCGCGGATCCCCTCGTGGGCGGGTCGCCGTTGTGGCTGGACCCAGCAAACTCTACAGCCGGGGAACTCCGCAAGCGGAGAGATAGGGTGGCTGCTATGGCCAGGCAGACGGTGAGGCGCCCGCGCACCCGGCCCTCCGGTCGGCGGCCCGGCGACAGCGGGACCAGGGACGCCATCCTCGACGCCGCCCTCGCCCTGTTCGCGGAACGCGGCTACGACGGTGCGTCGGTGCGGGCGATCGCCGCGGACGCCGGCGTCGACCCTGCGCTCATCCGCCACTTCTTCGGTGACAAGGAGACCCTGTTCACCACCGTCGTCGCCGACCGCACCACGATCCCGGACCGGATAGCAGGATCGCTCGCCGGAGACCCCGCGTCCGTCGGGCGACGGGTCACCGACGCCTACCTGCGGGTGTGGGAAGCAGCCGAGACCCGGCCCATCCTGCTGGCGCTGGTGCGCTCGGCGACCACGTCGTCGAGAGCCTCGGAGCTGCTCCAGGAGCTGTTGGGCGCACGCCTCCAGGCGTACGACGAAGCGCCGCAGGACAGCGATCGCGCCAGGGCCCTCGCGCTCGTCGCCGCTCATCTCTTCGGCGTGGTGGTGGCTCGCCACGTCGTCGGTCTTGCTGCGCTGGTCCGGATCGGGCACGACGAGCTCGTCGAGCTGGTGGCTCCGACGATCCAGCGATACCTGTCACAGGTCTGAGCAGGGGGTCCCCGGCCGCGGACGGGCACCATCAGGAAGTGAAGAGACCCGGAACCGTTGCGGTCCCGGGTCTCTGTCTGGTGCGCCATCAGGGACTCGAACCCCGAACCCGCTGATTAAGAGTCAGCTGCTCTGCCAATTGAGCTAATGGCGCGCGATCAGAAACTATACCGGGGGGAAGCGATGTGTGCCAATCGTTGGAATCCCAGCGTTTCCTGACTTACGGCGCTGCTCAAGCCCTCCCGAGCACGTCGAGCACCCAGGCGTCCTCGAAGGCGATCTCGTGCCATCGTGCGTACCGCCCGGAGACACCCCCGTGCCCGGCCTCCATCTCGATCTTGAGCAGCGCCGGCGCACCGGCCTCGCGCAGCCGCGCCACCCATTTGGCGGGCTCGACGTAGAGCACGCGGGTGTCGTTGAGGCTCGTGGTCGCCAGGATCGGTGGGTAGTCGATTCCCTCGCGCACGTTCTCGTACGGCGAGTAGCTGCGCATGTACTCGTACACCTCGGGGTCGTGCAGCGGGTCGCCCCACTCGTCCCACTCCACGACGGTCAGCGGCAGCGAGGGGTCGAGGATCGAGGTCAGCGCGTCGACGAACGGCACGCCCGCGAGCACGCCGGCGAACAGCTCGGGCGCCAGGTTCGCGACCGCGCCGACCAGCAGCCCGCCGGCGCTCGCTCCCTCGGCGACCAGCCGGTCGGGGGCGGTCCACCCGGTGTCGACGAGGTGGCGTGCGCACGCGACGAAGTCGGTGAACGTCGTCCGCTTGGACGTCAGCCGGCCGGCCTCGTACCAGCCGCGCCCGAGCTCGCCGCCACCACGCACGTGCGCGACGGCGAAGACGACCCCGCGGTCGAGGAGCGAGAGCCGGGGCACGCTGAAGGACGGGTCGATGCTCGTCTCGTACGAGCCGTAGCCGTACAGGACCATGGGGGCGGGGGTCTCGATACGCTCGCTGGCGCTCGCTGCTCGACCGGCGGTGGGGTCGCTGGCGCTCGCTGCTCGACCGGCG
>Ga0182749_1001459_pt1 | contig 18627 bp, 18 predicted proteins | sample eDN3rd37CKraftMG_FD_128875 | JGI IMG/M metagenome (GOLD analysis project Ga0182749, IMG submission 128875) | Enriched Miracle-Growth compost microbial communities from Emeryville, California, USA - eDNA 3rd pass 37_C Kraft MG (version 2) (version 2) ...
AAGCCACCGGTGATCTTTTCCTCTATGTCGCAACCCGTGCCGCAGAGAATCGCCTTGGCCGCATCTCCGGCTACGGCGTGTTTAATGGACGGATCGCCTATACGTTCGAGACGCCGGGCATCGCCCTGGCCCTTTATGGCCGCAACATCTTCAACAACAAATATCTCGTCCGGCGCTTTCCCGACCTCTGCCGGACGCCGGGAATTGCCGCGCTTGTGTCGGCGAACCCTGGACCTATGGCGTGGAAGCGATCTTCCGCTTCTGATTCTCGCATTTTCGCCAAAGGGGAGACGGGTCGCTCCGTCTCCCTTTCCGTTTTCGGAACGCGTCGTTTCCGCGCGCCCACCGGCCAATGGACAGGCTCTGGGCGAAGCCTTTCAGGGCAGGGAAAGACGAGTGACTCAAGGAGGCAATGATGGGAAGGCTTGAAGGCAAGGTTGCAATCGTCACCGGCGGCGGGGGCGGCATCGGATCGGCGGTGGTCCGCCGCCTTGCATCGGAAGGCGCGAAGGTTGCGGTTGCGGACCTGTTTCTTGAAGCCGCCGAGCAAACGGCTGCACCGCTCGGCGAAAATGCTCTCGCCGTGCAGTTCGACGCGGCTAGCGCGGATTCGGTGAAGGCGATGGTCGAGGCGACGGTCGAGCGTTTCGGCCGCCTCGATATCCTCCACAACAATGCGGCGATGACCGATCCGGCCAAACATCCACAAGATCGAACCGCGGTCGATACACCGATCGAGATCTGGCGCGAGATATTGGACGTCAACCTCACCGGCTATATGCTGGGCTGCAAATACGCCATTCCCCACATGATCGCTGGCGGTGGCGGGTCAATCGTCAACACTGCATCCAATTCTGGTACGGCGGGCGATCTTGCGCGGATCGCTTATGGATCGTCCAAGGGCGCGATCATCACGCTCACCCGCTATGTCGCTACCCAACATGGCAGGCAGAATATCCGCTGCAACAGCGTCGCGCCCGGCGTGGTGCTGACGGAGGCACTGGAGAAGACGGTGCCGGGCCTCAAGGAAATCATCCAACGGCATATCCTGACACCGGAATTCGGCACACCCGACGACATTGCCGCGCTGGTGGCGTTCCTTGCATCGGACGAATCCCGCTACATCACGGGCGAGAATATATCGATTTCGGGCGGCGGCCTGATCCACCAGCCCCATTATGCCGATCTTGCCGCCTTCATGGAGAGCGCCGGCTGAGGAGGCCAAGCTAATCCTATGCCAAAGCCAGGGCGTTGAGACGCCGACGCATCGCGCCTTGGAAACACTCAGGCGCCGCCGTCATCCCGGTGAAGGCCGGGATGACGGCGCACGATCAGGTCGCCAAGCCGCGCGCGGCGATGTAGCCGAGCGTCATCGCAGGTCCGATATTGCACCCATGGGCCGGCGCGTTGCCGCGCCAGATCGAATTGGCGTCGAGACCGGCGGCATAAAGGCCGGGTATGACGCGGCCCTCGGCGGTCAGAACGCGCGCGCTGCCGTCGATCTTGAGGCCGACTGTTGTCGAGCCGTTGCCGGGGAAGATCTGGACCGAGTAGAAAGGGCCGGTCTCGACCGGCCCGAGACACGGGTTGGGCCCGTGGCGATAATCGCCGAGATCGCGGTCGAGGAAGCTCTCGCCCTTCTGGAAATCGGGATCCTTGCCGGCCTTGGCATATGCGTTCATCTTCGTGATGGTCGCGCCCAGTCCGGCCGCGTCGACGCCGATCTTGGCTGCCAGCTCGGCGATCGTCGGGGCCTCGACGAGGTAGCCGGCCTTGAGCAGCTTCTTCAGGCCCATGGCGCCGGGCAGGCAGAGGCCCAGCCCGTATTTCTTGATGAAACTGGCATCGGCCACCAGCCAGGCAGGGACCGCGCCGGCCTTGTGCATATATTCCACGAAGACGTTCGACGCCTCGTTGCCGAAACGCTCGCCCTTCTCGTTGACCGCTATGCAGCCGGGCTTCGCCATGTCGATCAGGTGGGCGTAGATGGCCGTCGAGCCATCCTCTTTCTTCATCGTCGAGACGACCGACCATACCCCGTTGGCGATATTCTCGCCATCGATCACGCCTCCCGCTTCGAGGCCCATATTCATGCCGTCGCCCGTGTTGCAGCCAGCCATGATGGATATGTGCTGGTCGGGGTAAGGGATATAGGCGCGGCGCAACTGTTCGTTGGCGGAGAAGCCGCCCGTGGCCAGCACGATTCCCTTCCGGGCGCCAAGCGCTTCGATTACGCCGTCCCGTTCCACACGGATGCCGGTGACGCCGTTCGGGCCGGTGATCAGGGCCTTGACCGGCGTGTTGCGCCAAAGGGTGACGCCCGCGTCCAGTGCCGAGCGCAGCAGCCGCGCCGCCAGTGCGTTACCCATCGTCATGCGCGAGCCACGGCGGCGGCCGAGCAGCTTGTCCACGCCATATTGGCCGATGATCCTGAGCATGTAGACCATTGACCTGGGGGAGGATTTCATCTGGTCGAGATGCGGCAGATCCGGCAGATCGACCATGAAGCCCATTGGGGCGTTGAATTCGGTACGCGGGCCGCGAAGCTGGTCGACATGGCGGTTGAGCTTCTGGGTGCGATATTCGAGCGGACGGAGCAGGCGGCCTTCCCTGCTGAAGCCCTCCACCTCCGGGTGCCAATCGGGCGAATGCTCGGCAAGGGCGAAGCGTACCTCGGTCTTGTCCTCCAGAAAGCGCACCATTTCCGGCCCGGCTTGCAGATAGGCATCGAGAACTTCGGTGCGCAGCTCTTCCCCGACCACGCCCTGGATATATTTGCGGGCGGCGCCTTCCGGCTCGGGGATTCCGGCCGCGCGCTGATGGTGATTGCCGGGAATCCAGATGCCGCCGCCCGAGATGGCCGTCGTGCCACCGAAGACATCCGTCTTCTCGACAACGAGTATTTTCAGCCCCTTGCGCGCGGCGGTGACGGCGGCGGTGAGCCCCGCCGCGCCCGATCCAACGACGATCGCGTCCCATTCCATGCCCGTCGTCCCCTCCACAAGATCTGCGGCGCGGTTCTCGCCGATACCGATGGCGCACGCTAGGCGTCGCCGGTCGTGGCTGACCTGCCTTTGGGCAGGAGGCTTTATAGGCCCGTCATGGCACTTGGGAATCCGGATAATGGCTCGGACATGAGGTGCTTGTGACAGCGATGATTGGTGTTGGTCGCCTCGATATCCTCGATCTCCTTGCCCGCTATTGCCACGCGGTGGATCATGACGACGCTGAGGGATGGGCTTCGCTCTTCACCCCGCAAGGTGTCTTCGAGGTCTCTGGCGTCATGCGGCTTGAAGGGCAGGATCAGCTTCGCGCCATGCCCGGAATCGTCAAGGAGCAGGGCGGTGGCAAATGGCGCCATCAGGTGACGAACGTCGTAATCGACGATGGCGCCGGGGCGGACGCTGCCTCGGTGCGCGCCTATGGGCTCGTCACCGACTGGCGGGAGGGCGGAAAGCCTGTCTCGTTCACCGATTATGAGATCAAGCTTTGCCGGCTCGAATGTGGCTGGCGTATCCAGACGCTGGTTGCGCATATGGTTTGATGGCGCTGGGCAAACAAAGGTGGCGCGCCATGCCGTACAACTCCCTTTGGTAGAGCGCGGGCTGCTTCCTTATCAAACACTCAGAGAGATCGGAGAGGTGCGATGGGCAACGGCCACGGCGTTTACGAGTGGGAGCAGCTGCTGGACGATCTTCGCCCGTTGGGCGAGCGGATGCGCCAGCGTTTGCCGGAAGGATTGCGCGATGATCCGCGCGTCCGGCAGGAGGCGGTACGGCTGCTGCTTGCGGGGCTGTTGCGGACGACCAATGACGCGATCGCGCACGATCGTGCCCACCCGATGTTCGTGCCCGAACTGAACCTCATCCAGAACATCTTCCAGCCCAATGCCGACACCATCTACAAGGCTGCGCTGATCGGCAAGGGCGGCACCTATCGCATGCGCGGCGAACGCGGTGACGTCCGCATGATGGTGATGGCCCAGCTCGGCCCCGACACGTTACGCACCGGCCAGCATCACCCCGCGCTCGACACCAATGATTTCAAGACGTTGCCGCTCGATGCGGAGGGCCGGTTCGACGTGATCATCTCGCCCGAGAAGCCAGCGGACTGGAAAGGGGCGTGGTGGCCGCTGCATCCGCAATGCGAGAAGTTCATGCTTCGCATCGTCGGCTGCAAATGGGGCGATGAACGCGAGCCGCGTTTCGGCATCGATCGGCTCGACACGCCCGCTGCCAAGGGCCGACCGAGCCTGGACGAGCTGGCCGCCCGCTTCCGTGAGATCCCCTTCACCACGCAGACCTGCGCTCTCGCTTTCCCCGACAAGGTCGGCAAGATGCGCGAGAGCGGGCTTGTCAACCAGCTCAACGTCGTCGATTTCGCGCAGATGAGCGGGCTGCAGCGTCAATCCTATTATGAAGGGGCCTACGAGCTTGACGATGATGAGGCGCTGATCACCGAGGTCGCGATCCCCGACGAGGTGGGATATTGGTCGCTGGTTCTCACCAATGAGCTTTATGAAACGACCGACTGGTACAACAACCAGTCGAGCCTCAATGACGAGCAGGCGGTGGTGGACGACGACAGGGTGTTTCGCGCGGTGATCTCCGCACGCGATCCGGGAGTGCACAACTGGCTCGATACGTCGGGCTATCCGCGGGGTGCGATCCAGGGGCGCTGGTTCGACACGGACCAGCGCCCCACGCCCACCGTGCGGAAAGTATCGATCCGCGACGTGCTCGATCATCTGCCCAGGGGCACGCGCCGCGTATCGCCCGAGGAACGGGAAGCGATGATCCGCGGGCGCCGCATCGACGCGCATATGCGCACCATCTGGTGAGAGGAATGACCATGGATATCCTCGCGAAGCTCGAAGCCCATGAAGCGATCCGTAACGTCAAGGCGCGCTATTGCCGCTATCTGGACAGCAAGGATTGGGAGGGGCTGGCGAGCATCTTTACCGAGGATATGGTGCTCGACGTGCAGGAGGACACGGGCAAGCCACCCTTCGAAGGGCGCGAAGCCGCGCTCGCGACGATCAAATGGTCGGTACAGGATGCGAAGACCGCGCACCAGATCCATGCCTCCGAGATCGAATTGAACGGCGACGAGGCGCATGTCGTGACGCCGATGCAGGACCGCGTCGTCTGGGCGCCGGGCAAATCGCCGGTGCCGGGGGTCGCCTCCATCACGGGCTACGGCCATTATCGGGAGCGATATGTGCATCAGGACGGCGCGTGGAAGATTGCGCATCTCACGCTGACGCGCCTCCATGTCGACATGTTTCCCGCGCCTGTCGCGGGGTAGGAGAAGTGTGCCTGCCGCTCTAGCATCGCGGATGGCGAGTGACTGGAGACATAATGCGATGACCACCTTCGACGAGCCGGGTGCCAAGGCCCTTTTCGACAGGTTCGGCACCTATATCCTGCCCGGCCGGGTCAACGATCCCCGTCGCGGGATTGATGAAGCGAAGGAGGCCGAGCGCATCGGGCTTGGATGCGTCTGGATCTCGGAGCGTTATGCGCTGAAGGAGCCTGCCGTGCTGGCGGGCGCCGTCAGCGAGGCGACATCGCGGATTCGCATCACCGGCACCTTCTACGCCACGATGCGCCACCCGCTCGTGACCGCCAGCATCGCCAACATGATGCAGGCGATGAGCGGCGACCGGTTTCGCGTGATGTTCGCGCGCGCCGTTCCGGCCTATATGAAGATGCTGGGCTCGCCGCCGGTGACGATGGATCGGCTTGGCGATGCCATCTCGATCATGCGCCGGCTCTGGGCGGGCGAGACCGTGAATTACGACGGCATCCTGGGCAATTATCCCGCGATCAAGCTTACCGACAAGCATGATGGGCCGAACCCGCCGATCATTTTCACCGCGATCGGCCCCAAGTCGCTCGCATTCGCGGGTACGCATTGCGATGGGGTACTGCTCCACCCGTTCGTTTCGCCCGATGGCGTGCGCAATAGCGCGAAGATCGTGCGCGACGCCGCGGAGAAAGCGGGCCGCGATCCCATGGCGGTGCGGATCTATCACAATATCATCGTCGCACCCGACCTGCCCAAGGACGAAGAGGAAGCCGTCGTCCGGGGGCGGGCCATCACCTATTTCGAGCTGCCGGGCTTTGGCGACCTTATCGTCGAGATCAACGGCTGGGACAAATCCGTGCTCGATCGGATCCGCGCTCATCCGCAGATCGCGGCGCTCAACGGCAAGCCCGCCGATCAGGCCTTCACCCGCCAGGAACTGGTCGAGGTCGGCCGCATCCTGCCGCAGAAGTGGATCGACGAGGGCGCGGCGGTGGGCACGGCTGCCCAGTGCGCCGACCAGCTCATGGCCTATCTGGATGCAGGCGCCGATGAAATCCTGCTCCACGGCTCGGCGCCCAGGGATATGGGCCCGCTGACCGACGAGCTGAAACGCGCCTTGGCGGCCAGGGGACTGTAACGCGGGGTTTCCGCTTGCTTGACAGGCGGGGACCGCCAATAAATATACGGTGTGGAAATAAGCCCGCATCCATGACGGGCAATGAGGAGAGGATACAGCAATGGCCGTTGCCGACACGCCGGAGCCGGTCGCGCCGCTGGATGTCGATGCGTTGATCGATGAGGCGAAGCGGCAGACCGGACTTGACGATTTCGGCTCGGATCTGAGCTTCATGACCGGTTATCGCAAGCTGGTGGAAGCGGTCGAGGCGATGAGCCCGCCGGCGCAGCTTCGCGCGACCGCGCGTCACAAGATTGTCGGCCTGCTTGCCACGCGCCTGCGCTATGCGGAGGATGACAAGCACCATCCCGAGATCGCGCGGCAGGATGTGGGCGCTCCGCTGATCGTCTGCGGCCTGCCGCGGACGGGTACGACCATCACTTATGATCTGCTCTGTCTCGACCCGGCAGCCCGCGCGCCGCGCGAGTGGGAATGGTATGTCCCCTGGCCGGCGCCGGAGATCGAGACCTTCGATACCGATCCGCGCATCGGGCAGGTCCAGGCGATCTACGAGAATTGGCTGAAGCACGCGCCGCAGCTTGCAGACATCCAGCGGATGGACTGCACCCAGCCCGGCGAATGCAATCACGGCATGATGCTGCACTTCGCCAGCACCAATTTCCCGGCGGAGCTGGGGGTGCCGGCCTTCTCCCGGTGGCTCATCGACACAGTGGCCGAGGGGCAGTATCGGACGCACAAGCGCATGTTGCAGCAGTTTCAATGGAAGGGCCCGAAGGGCCGCTGGACGCTGAAATCGCCGCAGCATCTGTTCGACCTGCCCGGGCTGGTGGAGACCTATCCCGGCGCGATGCTGGTCTGGACGCATCGCGATCCCGTCCTGACCTTCTCCTCGCTGGCGAGCATGATAGCGGGATTCCTCGCGGCCGTGGGGGCTGCCAACGATCTCAAGGCGATCGGTCGCGGCGTCTTCGAGACCTGGACGGCGGGGCTCAACCGCGCGACGAGGGCGCGGCTGGAGCGACCCGATATCGAGTGCCGCATCATCGATCTCGGGCATGGCGGCATCGTCGCCGATCCGATGGACGCGATCCGCCGTATCTACGATCGCTTCGGCTTGTCCTTCGGCGAGGAGCATCAGGCCCGCATCACCCGGTTCCTCAACGAAAACCCTGCCGCCACCCGTTTGGGCAAGCACAAGCACAGCCCCGAGACGTTCGGCATCGACAGGGACGAAGTGCAGGAGCGGCTTGCCGATTATTATGAGCGCTTCGGCCATCTGCTCGCGCCAGCCAGGAAGGATTGATCTCCATGAGCGTACTCGATCGTTTCCGCCTCGACGGCCGCACCGCGATCCTGACCGGTGTGGGACCGGGCGTGGGGGAGCATGTCGCCAAGGCCTATGCGGAGCTGGGGGCCAATGTCGTCATCTCCGCCCGCAGCGCGGACCGGCTCGATCGCATCGCGGGCGAGATCAATGCGAAGGAGGGCGGTCGCGCCATCGCCGTGACGGTCGATGCCGGCGAGAAGCAGGATCTTCGCAAGCTCGTCGATACGGCGCATGAGGCATTCGGGCCCGTCCACATCATCTTCAACAACGCGGCCGCGGGCGTCGTCTATGCCAGGGACGGCGGGCTCTGGGCGAATACCGACGATGTCTGGAAGACGGCGATGGACGTCAACGTCCTCGCCACCTGGCGGCTCGCCGAGATGACGACCGAGGAGATGCAGGCCCATGGCAAGGGCAGCATCATCTCCGTTCAGAGCTGCGGCGGGTTTACGCCGATCCCACCGGCCGTCGCTTATGGGGTCAGCAAGGCGGCGCTTGCTTTCCTCACGCGCTCGCTCGCCAAGGCGCTGGCGCCGCATACCCGTGTCAATGCGCTGTGCGTGGGATCGATGAGCCCCGACGGGCAGGAGGCGGACATCCACAAGGGCCTCGGCCTTGCCGAACGCAACGCGATCAAGCGTTTCGGTGCGGCGGACGAGGCAGTGGGCGCCGCGATCCTGCTCGCCGGCGAGGCATCGAGCTACACCACCGGCAGCACCGTGTTCGTCGAAGGCGGGCGCGTGGGGACGATCTCGTGAACGCGAATCCTCTCTGGACGGCCGATCAGGAGGCGGCCGAGAAGCTTGCCTTGCGCCTGATCGAGCGCGAGGATGTTCGTGCCGCGCGCGAAGCGGCCCGCAGGGTGATGCTGGCCGATCCGCTCGCGCAGACCGTGGACGGCCGCGCGGGCCTCGATCGGGCGCTCGATCAGTGGGTGCTGGGCCTGGCGATGCGCGAGGCAAATGGGGACACCGCCGATCCCAAGGTCGTCTGGAACATCAGCAACGCGCCGCGCGACTGGTTCGGCCATGTCTATCTTGGCGCGGCGGTTGCGATTGACAATCCGGACAATTTCAACCGCGAGATCCCGGTCGATGGCGACGGCAATTACGAGATCACCGTCCGCTTCTCGGACGATCCGCCGCAGTTCAGCATCGTCGCCGAAGTGGAACCCGAGCATCATGCCGGGCTCGGCCGCAATCTTGGCGCTTTCACGCTCCAGCAGCTCACCGAGCATAGCGGCCCCCGCGAGCCCGTGATCGTGACGGTCGGGCCGGGGGAGGGGGGGCGTTTCCACTTTCGCACGGAACCCGGCGCGCGGATGCAGGTCTATACGCGCGACAGTCAGCGCGACTGGCAACAGATGCCGGCGGAAGTGAAGGTCCGCCGTGTCGATGCGCCTGCCGGCCATCGGCCACGCAGCGAGGACGAGATCGCGGCTGCCGTGGTCGCTGACATGCCCGCGTGGGTGAAGTTCTGGAGCACGTTCAAGGACGATTTCCTCGGTTTTCCCGAACCGAACCGGCTCGTCGGCCCCAATGGCCGGGAAGGAGGGTGGGGCTATCTCGCTGGCGGGCGCTTTCGCATGGCCGAGGATGAGGCGTTGCTCGTCACCGTCGATCCGGCGGGGAGCTATTATACCGGTTTCCAGATTTCCGATCCCTGGACGATCTCGCCCGACCCGATGGTGCGGATGGTGAGCCTCAACAGCGCACAGGCGGCATCCAATCCGGATGGGACGTTAAGCTTCGTCGTATCGGCCGTCGATCCCGGCATCGCCAACTGGATCGATACCACGGGGCTTGTCGAGGGCTGGATGATGCTGCGCTGGCAGGGCGTGCCGACCGGCGCCGATCCGGCACGCTTCATCCACGAGACAAGGATCATGCGTCTCGACGCAATCGAGGCGGAGATTCCCCCCTTCGTGCCCCGTACAGATATCGTCGGCCGCCGCCGTCAGCTTGCCGCGCGTGCGCGAACACATGGCACGCGCACCCGCGCCGCCACCTGGAATGCAGGAGACTGAGATGCAGCCCAAGGGCACGATCCTCGAACTCTGCCAGGTCGTCCGCGATATCGATCGCGCGCTCGAACATTGGACGGGGACGATCGGCGCCGGCCCGTTTTTCGTCTTCGATGTCCCCGTGCTGCCGGGGCAGAAATATCGCGGCGCGCCGACCGAGGTGTCGATGCGCGTGGGCTTCGGTTTTTCCGGCGGATTGCTGATCGAGCTGCTCCAGCAGACGAACGACACGCCTTCGGTCTTCACCGAGATGCTGGAGGCGCGCGGTGACGGCTATCACCATATCATGCTGCGCCTGCCTTATGACGAGGGTGTCCAGACGCTGAGCGCGCGGGGCCACGAGATGGCGTTCAGCGGCCAGATGCCTTCGGGCGAGCGGTTCTGCCTGTTCGATACGCGCTCGGCCGACGGCAGCTATATCGAGCTGATGGAGATTTCTCCCGCCATGGAGGAGTCGCTCGCCCGTATGCAGCGGGCGCATCTTGAATGGGACGGCAAGACCGATCCGGTGCGCGGCATGGACGCACTGGCGGCCTACGCCTGAACGGCCGCCCGGATCGCCCGGATCAGCATGTCGGTGCTGCGCGTGAAGGCGGACTCGACCTTGCCGCGCGCCATGGCGAGATCCTGCTCCTGCCTGGGCAGGCTTTCCGCGACCACGACATTGCCGAGCACGACCACCGAGAAGAGGATGAGGAATTCCTCCTGCTGATCCTGATCGAGCCCCGCCTGGGCAAACGCATCGAAGATGGCCTGGCGGATGCGCAGCGCATTGGGCTGCTCGAGGCGGTTGGCGCTGCGCGAGAGGATGAAAGATGCCGAGCCGGGATAGTCGCGATAGGCGAGTTGCACCGCCTCGGCCACGTTGCGCAGCCGGCTTTCCCAGTCCACCGGGGAAAGATCGGGCATGCGGCCGCGCAGCATCTCGTCCGTCAGCAGGGCCAGCATCTCTTCCTTGCTGCTGACATGATGGTAGATCAGCCTGGGCGAGACGTTGAGCGCCTGCGCGACAGGACGGATGTTGAGCGCCTCGATGCCCGACCTGCGCGCCATATCGAGCAGCACCTGCACGAGGCGCGTGCGGTCCAGAGCCGGCCCCTCGGCCTGCGGGCGCCTGCCCCGGCGGGCGGGCGCGATCTTTTTGACGGACTTCATCGGGCGCAGTCTATAACCGGAACGGCGTTACTTGAGCGATACCGCTGTGGAAATAAGGCGAGGGAGGCTGGGCTTGATCGAACATAAGCGGTTTTCGGGACGCGATCGCTGGTTCCTCCTCGTCCTCGGCGTCATCTACATGTTCAATTTCGTCGATCGCACGATCATAGCGGTCGTGAGCGAAGCGATCCGCCGTGATCTGGCGCTGAGCGACCTGCAATTGGGCATGATGGGCGGGCTGGCCTTCTCGCTCTTTTATGCGGGCCTCGGCATCCCGCTTGCACGACTGGCCGAACGGCACAGCCGGATCGGGATCATCGCGGTGGTGACGGCATTATGGTCGCTGATGACGATGTTGTCGGGCGCGGCGGGGAGCTTCATCCAGTTGCTGCTGTGCCGGATCGGCGTCGGCATCGGCGAGGCGGGATTCACGCCGGCGCTCGTTTCGATGCTGTCCGATCGCTTCCATCCCTCGCGCCGCGGCGTGGCTTTCTCACTGGTGGCGCTCGGCGTGCCGATCGGCGGGGCCATCGCAGCGGTGCTTGGCGGGGCCGTGGCGCAATCGTTCGGTTGGCGGCTTGCCTTCGTGGCGGTGGGGGCGCCGGGGCTGCTGCTGGCGCTCCTGCTCGTCATGACCGTCCAGGAGCCGGCCCGGATCGACGCCGGGGAGAAGGGCGACACACCCTCGTTCGGTGCCGTGCTGCGACGGGTCGGCGGCTCGCCGGCCTTTCTCCACCTGACCTGCGGGAGCGGGTTGGTCGGGCTGGTCGGCTTCGGACTCAACCTGTTCCTGATTCCGCTGCTGGTCCGGGTGCATGGCCTCTCGTTGCCGCAGGCGGGCATGATATTCGCTTCGTCGTTCAGTCTCGCGACAATGATCGGCACCATCCTGGGCGGTTATGCGAATTCGATCCTGGCCTCGCGCGATGTGCGTTGGAACGGGTGGGCGCCCGCGCTGGCGATTTCGGCGGCGCTGCCACTCTACCTGGCCGCGATCTTCCAGTCCGATTGGCGGGTGCTGGTCGGTCTGCTCTTTTGCGCGACGGCGGCTCTTTACGCCTTTCTGCCGGCGATCATGACGGTGACCCAAAGCCTGGTCGAACCGAGGATGAGAGCTTCCGCGGCCGCGCTCCATTCCTTCGGGCAGACGGTGGCGGGGCTGGGGATCGGTTCGGTGCTGCTCGGCTATTTGAGCGATCGGCTGGCGGCCCAGGCATTTGCCGGTGACTACAGAGCGATATGCCTTTCGGTGGCGAGCGACCGGTCGCCCTCGTGCCTGGAGGCATCGGCGGTGGGGCTCCAGAGGGCCATGCTGCTCGCGGGGCTGGTGCTGCTGGTTTCGATCTACAATTATCTGAAAGCAGCGCAGGCTTTGCCCCGCGAGATATCGGTGGCGCGTTCGGCCGCCGAGACGCCCGCCTTGGGATAGGCGTCATTCTTTTCCGGTCGCCGATGGTGGTCTCAAGGCGTGATGCGTCAGTATCTCAGCGCTTTGACATTGGACGGAGAGGCACATGATCGAAGCCGTGCTGGTTGTGCTCAGCAAGCCGCTGCCGGGCCGCGATGACGATTTCAACGATTGGTACACCAACATCCATCTGCGGGACGCGCTGAGGTTCCGAGGATCGATCGCGGCGCAACGCTTTCGCCGCAGCACGCTCCAGAGCCATATGCTGCCCGGGAGCTTCGACTGGCAGTATCTAGCGCTTTACGACGTTTATGACGCGGCCCGCTTCAGCCGCGAACATTGGGACAATGCCAACACGCCGCGCATGATGATCACCGATGCATTCGACGACAGCGTGCTGGAGGATTATCATTATTATCCGCTTCTCTTCCGTGATCACGATCCGGGCAAACCGCACGACGGCGCGGTCATTCTCGAACGCATGAACGCCACCGGCGGGCAAGACGAGGCATTTGTCCGCTATTACGCCGATACCGTCTTTCCGGCCGCCATGGCGCGACCAGGCGTGCGTTCCGGCGCCTTGATGAGCTTTCGGCCCCAGGGGCAATTGATGCCGGGCGCGGCCAGCCACCGGCATGTCGCAATCTATCGTATCGATGGCGAGGAAGCGGTGAATGCATGGCGGGGCGTCAGCCCGGATTCCCATATTGTCGATTCCGCCACCCTGCTCATCAGCCATTGGGAGCCGATAACCGGCCGTATCACCGAGGACGATGTCATTCATACCAGCGCAGCCTCGTTGGCCGAGGAGGAGCGTGCCCGGAAAAATATGGGGGACCGCATCCATCGCGGCGGACAACAGAGGCTGGCGGCTCCGCAGAATTAGGCGAGCCATTTCCTACATTCTATAGAATCATTGACGCGCGGCGCGCGGCGCATCCATAAGGCGGCTCAAGGAGATTGCCGGTGGCGAATGCCCAGCCGACCATGAATGACCTGTCCTGCCCCATTGCCTCGCCTCCGACGCTCCGGCAGGCGGTGGCCGGGCGGTTGCGCGATGCGATCGTCGCGGGGGAGCTTGCGCCGGGCACGCTGCTGCGCGAGGTGGCGCTTGCAAAAAGCCTCGGCGTCAGCGCGACGCCGGTGCGCGAGGCGGTTGGTGAGCTTGCGTCGGAAGGCCTGGTGGAGATTCAGGCGCACAGGCTGAAACGCGTCACTCCGATCGATCTGAAATCGATGCACGAACTTTTCCAGGTGCAAACCGAGCTGTGGCGGCTCGGTTACATCTGGGGGATGCCAAGGATCGGGCAAGCCGAGCTTGCTGCGCTGGACCAGGCGGTCGCGCGCTACCGGGAAGCGCTGGAGGACGGGCGGCTGCTGGATGCCATCCGGGCCGGCCATGATTTCCACACGATCGTTATCACCGCCTCGGGCAATGGCGAGCTGTTGCGCTCGACCCTCGATCGCCGTTCGCTTATCGCGCGTTTCATCTTGCTGCACGGCCGCGCCACCTTGTCGCACAAGGGCCTGCGCAACCATGAAGGCATATTGCAATCCCTGAGGCGGGGACGGGAGGCCGATGTGCTCGCGCGTCTCGATGTGATGGCGGCGCGGCTGATCTCGCTGACCGCCGATCCCGCGCTGATTTAGGCAAGGCAATGCAAAATGGATTTTGAGCTTCCTGAAGAATATCGCGCCTTTCGCGACATGGTTCATCGCTGGGTGGCTAGTGAGATCCCAAAGGAATGGGCGCGCGCGTTAGAGAAAGATGAGCATCATTATCCCTTTGCGCTTTGGGACAAGTTCACCGAGGCCGGATTCCATGGTGTCGGCATCTCCGAGGAATATGGGGGGCAGGGCGGTGATGTTGTCACGCAGATGCTGCTCGCGCGCGAGCTTGCCCGTTCGCTTGGCGGGCTCGCCTGGATCTGGGGCATCACTTCGTTTGCCGGATCGAAATCGATCGGGCTCTATGGCTCTGATGAGCAGAAGAGGAAATTCCTGCCGCTGATCGCTGCGGGCCAGCTCAAGGCCGCGATTGCCTTCACGGAGCCCGCCGGGGGCACCGATCTGCTTGGTTCGATGGCCACAACCGCCGAGAAGGTGGACGGCGGCTGGGCAATTAACGGCGAGAAGATCTGGAGCTCGTCGGCACATGTGGCCGACTATATCCTGTGCATCGCGCGCAGTGACAAATCGGTGGAGAAGAAACATCAGGGCCTCACCCTCTTCTGGGTGCCGACCAGGACCGACGGCGTGAAGATCACGCCGCTCGCCAAGCTCGGCATGCGATCGATGGGGAGCTGCTCGATCCATTTCGACAATGCGTTCGTGCCGGACGAACTGGTGCTCGGCGAGCCGCACAAGGCCTGGTACATGCTGTTGCCGACGCTCAACAATGAGCGGATCATGGTGGGCGCCTTCTGTCTCGGCGTGATCGACGGCATTCTCGAGGATGCCGTCGACTATATGAAGCAGCGCAAGGCGTTCGGCGGGATCATCGGCCGTTTCCAGGCGCTTCAGCATTATGTCGCCGACATCGCGACGATGCAGAAGACAACCGAACTGATGCTTCACTTCTGCGCCGACAAGCAGAGCCGGGGTGAGAATGTCGGCGTCGAGGCGAACATGCTGAAGCTGATGGCGTCCGAAAACGCCAATGCGGCGGCGGATCTCGGTATCCAGATTCTCGGTGGCATGGGCTATTCGGCGGAGACCGACATGCAGCGTTACTGGCGCGACAGCCGCTTGTGGCGGATTGGGCCGATCACCAATGAGATGATCAGGAACGGCATAGCGGAAAGCCTGGGGCTGCCGCGCTCTTTCTGATCGCCGCGCGCCGGCGGCGCGAGCTTTCCTCGGATAGGTTTCGTGAAGTCTCGCAGCGCGCAACACTGGACAACAACAGATCGGCTGCCGCCCTCGCGTGCAGCCGGCAAGGACGAGGAGAGAGGCGATGGAGGCGAGTAGTTCGGCGTCTGCATTTCCGGAAATGCCGATACCAGCGCATGTTCCGCCCAATCTGGTACGGCGGGATTTTCCGTTCATATTCGGCATGATCACGGAGAAGAATCCGTTCAGCGAGCTTGCGGACGCGGTTCATGAAGGACCGGAGGTCTTCTATGCGCCTCATGCCTATCCGGGCGGGACGCCCGCCTGGATCTTTCGGCGAGCGGAGGATCTTCGCAAGATATACTATGATACAGAGAATTTCTCACCGCGTGATTTCTCGCCCTTTGCGAAATTGATCGGCGAGAGCTGGATCAACTCGCCGGTCGAACTCGATCCGCCGCATCACGGTGCCTTCCGGTCGATGGTCAACCCGATCTTCACGCCCAAGGCGATGGCGCTGCTCGAGGATCGGATACGGAGCTATGCGTGCGAATATATCGATCGCTTCGCGGCCAGAGGCGCCTGCGAGTTCATGGGAGACTTCGCCTTCGAATTTCCCATCCGCGTCTTCATGGAGCTGATGGGCCTGCCGCATGAGCGCACGGCCGAATTCCTCGATTGGGAGATGAATCTCCTCCACAATCATGATCTGTCCAAGATTGCGGCGGCGACCCGTAGCGTCGTGGATTATCTGCGCGAACAGATCGAGGACCGGAAGCGCAATCCCGGCACGGATCTGTTCAGCTATGCGGTACAGGCCAAGGTGGAGGGACGGCCGCTGACCGATGATGAGTTGGTCGGTTTCACCTTCAATCTCTTTATCGGCGGTCTCGATACGGTTTCGACAAATATGGGGCTGCATTTCTGGCATCTCGCCACGCATCCGGAGGATCAGGCAACGCTGCGCGCGCATCCCGACCAGATCCCCAACGCGATCGAGGAGCTGATGCGGGCCTATGGGGCGGTCACGACTTTTCGCACCTGCGTCAATGAGACCGTGATCCGGGGGGTGACGATCAAGCCGGGCGACAAGATCGCCATGTCGACCACGCTCGCGGGACGGGACGAAAGTGAATTTCCCGATCCCACCCGGATTCGATTCGATCGGCGGCCGCGCCATGTGGGCTTCGGCTATGGCCCGCATATCTGCGTGGGCATGCATCTGGCCCGCCGGGAAATGCGGATCGCGATGGAGGAATTCCTGTCGCGCGTCCCGGAGTTTCGATTGATGCCCGGACATGATGTGCGCTGCCATCTCGGTATGATTCAGCCGGTCGAGCTGCCGCTTGTCTGGGGCGCGGCACATTGAATCCGTGATTGGTGCAGGGGAGAGTGAGAATGAGTGTGTTTACGCATGTCGTCGTGGGGACCAACGATCTGGAGAAATCGCGCCGCTTTTTCGACAATTGCCTCGCGCCCCTGGGCCTGAAGCGTTTCTATGACGGCGATACAGCCTCGGCCTGGGGAAGGGATGCACCGGCGATCATGGTGACAAAGCCGAACAACGGCCAGGCCGCGACCTATGCCAATGGCGGTACGATCGGCTTCGCCGCCGCGAGCCGTGCGGCGGTGGATAATTTTCATGCGGAGGCGCTCGCCAATGGTGGAACCTGCGAAGGTCCTCCTGGCCTGCGCGAGTTCGCTCCCAACGCCTATGGAGCCTATGTCCGTGATCCGGAGGGCAATAAATTCTGCGCCTATTGCTACGCGCCCGAATAGATCGGCGACTGGAGCGCTGATCCGGCGAAGCGAAGCTGACTCACGGCAAATAAAATACCAAGCTCGATCCGGTTCAAGCCGAACCGGATCGAGCTTGGTAGCCGCTTATTGGCCGGATCGGTCATCGTTATCCGCGTCGTGCTACCGAGGCTTGCGGTCGAGGATCGGCTCCATCCTGGCAAGCGCGAGGTGGCCGGGTCCTGCGTCCGGGCCGGCGATGACGAGACAATGGCGGAGCGTGCGCCGGTGGAACAGCTTGGTGAGCGCCGCATCATGCTGCGGGCCGGCCTCGGCGATAAAACGGAGCAGGGCGGTTTCGGCGTCCGCGGGATTGGCGATGCGCAGGTCGATCAGTTCAGCCAAATCGGCAAGCTCCTCGCGCTCCATCCAGTTCCGGTAATGGCCGCGATTGCGCAGATAGGCCGGAATGGAGAGCATGATCCCACGCTGCCAGTCCTGCAGCGCCTCGGTCTCCTCCAGCCGGCTGATATCGGCGGCGAGCTTGTCGAGGGCCATGTCCTCGAACGGCGTCGGCTCGGGATCGGGCAATATGATATCGTCGAGCGGGACGTCCAATATCTCGGCGAGCGCCTCCATGCAGCGTCGGCCGATCATGGCAACCTGCACCGCGCTTTCTACCCAATCGCCGCCCCGTCCCGTTTCGCGCAGTCCGAACATGGGTCCGTAGATCGCCTCGGCGAGGAAGGATACGGTGTGATAGGCGATCACGTCATAGTCGAGCGGTGCGCCGACGGCTTGCTCATAGTGGAGGAAGAGCGCGGGAACATCGCCCATATTCTCGATCGGATGACGGCCGCGAAAGCAGGCCAGGTCGCGCATCGGATCGCCGAGATGGCCGATCTCGACATCCAGGATGCAGGTGACGTCCGGCCCCTCGGATAGAAACTGGCCGCAATCACCTGTCAGGAATGCCACCGAGGACCGCTCCAGCGGAACATTGCGGCGGAGCCAGCCCGCGCAGAATTCGACGATCGGATCGGTAATGCCGAGTTGGCCGGTCATCGCATGGAAGCGCTCATAATTACCGAGCGCCAATTCTGTAGCGTTACGCGGCATGGTTGCGCCGGCTGCAACGAATTTCGCGGGCGGGATGCGGTGCATGTCCGCCAATATTTCCATGTACCGAAGCGATGCCTTCCAACGATCCGGGCTCATCGTCGATCGATTCTCGATCGCCTCCTGGATCAGCCCGGGATCGCGTCCGCCGCGTGCCCATTCCATGACGATCGTGTTGGGTTCCGGGCACATGCCAAGGATGGCCGGAATGGGGATGCCGTTCTCGTGCAGCGTCCGCTGCATCCGCATTTCGTAGTCGAGCGGATAGGGGTGGGTCGGCCAGGTGCGATCACCCTTCAAGAGATATTCGACGAGCTTGCCATTCTGGATGGCCTGCGCGTGCCACACCGGCCGCCAGCGGCGCTGCTTGTGAAGCTCGATCTTCGTGCAGCCGAGATTTTCATCAAGCCAGCCGTTGAGAAGTGCCACATCCTTCTGATGGCTTTCTGCGTGGGTGGAAGTTGCCACGTCGTTCATGAGCATCCTCTTCGCCTGGTCTGTTTGCGGTAGCCTGCGAGGGAAGGGCAGGTGCGGCACCTTTACTCTGATAGGCGCGGGAATGGCGCTGCAGCGGTTAA
>Ga0182749_1001469_pt1 | contig 18527 bp, 22 predicted proteins | sample eDN3rd37CKraftMG_FD_128875 | JGI IMG/M metagenome (GOLD analysis project Ga0182749, IMG submission 128875) | Enriched Miracle-Growth compost microbial communities from Emeryville, California, USA - eDNA 3rd pass 37_C Kraft MG (version 2) (version 2) ...
ACAAGCATCCAAATAAAAAGCCTCCGATGAAACCGGAGGCTGTTGTAACCCCATCGCAGATGGGGGTCCCGTTTGGACGCCGATCACCCCATGTGCGGGGTCCTTATTCCATGCCGAAACACATCGAAGCGCTCCGGGTCGAATCGCATCCGCGGGGGAAATTGCCAAAGGATCGGGCCGAGTTTCTTGCCGAGCCGCAGAAGGCCGGAGGCGAGAAAATTCGCGAGCGGAGTCTCCACATCCTTCAGCCGCTTCATATGGGTGATATAGCGCGAACCCTTTATCGCGAAGACGAAATCGTCAGGCGTGTCCTCGCTCCACCGCGCGAAGCTCTCGGGGCGCTGCATGCTGTAGAACGTCCCGTTGATCTCAACCGATCGGAAGTGCTGCGCAGCATAGGCAAGCTCTTGCCTTTGCGGCAGCCCCTTGGGATAGAAGACACCGCGCCAGGGCCTGTACATCCAGCCGGAAATGCCGATGCGGATGGTTCCCCGCTTGTCCATGGGATCTCCTCGCGAACAGTCCACGAGGAACGGCGAGCGGGAGCGCATCGTTCCGCCGATGAGCCGTCACGCCGAAGAAACAGGCCAACAATGCGGAAGGGAAGAAGAGCTACGGCTCAGAAGACCTGGCGGAGAGGGGGGGATTCGAACCCCCGATACCCTTGCGAGTATGCCGCATTTCGAGTGCGGTGCATTCAACCACTCTGCCACCTCTCCGCGCGGACGCCAGCGCGTCCGAATGCAGCGGCGCTTAGATAGCGGCGTTGCGGCTGTGACACAAGGGCGGATCGGCGCATTTTTGCCGCTTCGCCTTGACGATTTTTCTCTCTTCCAGTATGGAGCCGCTACCTGCGGCGTGGAGGCAAGCTCTGCGCCGCTGTTTTCGTGGGGCGCAGGCCGCCTCCGATTTAAAAGACTGATAAAAAGACGGCAGGTCGCTCCCGGGCGCCCATGCCGGATGGACACCGAAAGGCAAGAAAGATGTTCGCAGTCATTAAAACCGGCGGCAAGCAATACCGCGTCGCCGCCAACGATACGCTCCAAATCGAGCGCGTCGCGGGTGAGATCGGCGAGATCGTCCAGATCGGCAATGTGCTTGCCGTTGGCGAGGGCGAAAATGTCACGATCGGCGTGCCCTTCGTCGAAGGCGCCAGTGTGGCAGCAGAAGTGATCGAGCAGGGCCGTGGCCCGAAGGTCATCGCCTTCAAGAAGCGCCGGCGGCAGAATTCGCGCCGTAAGCGCGGCCATCGCCAGCTTCTGACCACGGTTCGAATTGCCGAAATCCTGCTCGACGGGGCGAAGCCTTCGAAGAAGGCCGCTGTCAAGCCGGCCAAGAGCGAAGAGAAGGCGGCAGAGGAAAAGCCCGCTAAGGCCAAGAAGGAAGCGACCGAGAAGGCAGCTGCGCCGAAGGAAGCCAAGGCTGCGACTCTCTTCACCGCGCCCGAGGGCGAGCCCGATGATCTGACGGTCATCAAGGGCATCGGCCCGGTGGCCGCAGGCCAGCTCAAGGAGCAGGGGCTTACCACGTTCGCCCAGCTCGCGTCGCTCAGCGATGAGGATATCGCGCGCATTGACGAGGCCATGCCCTTCAGCACAGATCAGATCAAAGATTGGCGCGAGCAGGCCAAAGGGCTTGCGAAGTAAATCGGGGTTTTGACCCGAGGAAAACGGAATTGCATTTGGACGCGCGAGCGTTCATATAGGAGCAGAAGGCGTCCCTGGGACGCGAAGGAGTTTTAGTCATGGCACACAAGAAAGCTGGCGGTTCGTCGCGTAACGGTCGCGATTCTGAATCCAAGCGCCTTGGCGTGAAGAAGTTTGGCGGCGAGGCGGTGCTCGCCGGCAATATCATTGTTCGTCAGCGCGGTACGAAGTGGCACCCGGGCGCGAATGTCGGCATGGGCAAGGATCATACGCTCTTTGCACTTCAAGCCGGTGCCGTTTCCTTCGCCAAGAAAGCGAACGGACGAACCTACGTATCGGTGAACCCGATTATTCAAGTAGCGGAGTAGCCGGTTCCGCACCAAAGACACCGGCGACCCATCTGGGAGCCCGGTGTCCGGCAAAATCCGGAAAGGTTCAGGGGAGATGGGTCGCCATCTCCCCTAATTTTTTGTCCGGAGGAAAAGTAATGGTTGCCGAAACTGAAGAGGCAGAAGGTGAGAGTTTAAGAATCGAGTGTCCGGTTCTCGTGACCGAGCGGCTGGTCCTGCGCCCGCCACACGAGGACGACATTCCCGAGATGGCGGACCTTGCGAACAATCGTCGCGTTGCGGAGATGCTCTCGCGCATGCCGCACCCCTATTCCGAAGCGGATGCCGCAGCTTTCGTTCGCGGCAGCAGATCAAGGGATCGGTCCGGTTGCCATTACGCGGCCGCGCTCGCCGACAGTGGTGCGTTCATTGGCTGCGCCGGTCTCGATGTCCGTGAATATGGTCTGGAACTCGGCTACTGGATCGGTGAACCCTATTGGGGCCGCGGCTATGCCACCGAGGTCGCGCATGCGCTGGTCGATCTTGCCTTCAGGGCCACCGATATCGATAAGCTGAACGTGGCCTGCCGTGTGATCAACGAGGCCTCGCGCGGCGTGATCCACAAGTGCGGCTTCCAGTATGTCGGGCAGGGCATGATGGACTCGCTGGTGGCCGGCAAGGTGCCAATCGAACGCTACCAGCTTGACCGCAGGACCTGGATAAGCCTCAGAAGCTGGGGAGCAGGCAACTAGATGCGAACTCTTAGAAAGCGCGCGGGTTCTGTTCGAGGCCCGCGCGTTTTCGCAAGCACTCTCGCGCTCGGGCGCGCTATGCGCTAGATGAGGCTCGCAAAGAAAGAGCTGCAACAAGATGAAGTTTCTCGACCAGGCCAAGGTTTATGTCCGTTCCGGCGATGGCGGCGCGGGCGCGGTTTCATTCCGCCGCGAGAAATTCATCGAGTTCGGCGGGCCGGACGGCGGTGACGGCGGCCGCGGCGGCGATGTCTGGATCGAGGCTGTCGAGGGGCTCAACACGCTGATCGACTATCGTTATCAGCAGCATTTCAAGGCAAGGCCCGGCATGCATGGCATGGGCCGAAATCGCACTGGTGCCAAGGGCGAGGATGTGGTCCTAAAGGTGCCGGTGGGAACTCAGGTCTATGAAGAGGACAATGAGACGCTGATCTGCGACCTTACCGAGGTCGGCCAACGGTTCCTCCTTGCCAAAGGCGGAAATGGCGGGTTCGGGAACCAGCATTTCAAGAGTTCGACCAACCAGGCGCCGCGCCGAGCAAATCCCGGCCTTTCGGGCGAGGAGTTATGGATCTGGCTCAGGCTCAAGCTGATCGCTGATGCCGGGGTCGTAGGCCTTCCCAACGCGGGAAAGTCAACGTTCCTGGCGACCGTTACGGCGGCGAAACCAAAGATCGCCGATTACCCCTTTACGACGCTGCACCCCAATCTGGGCGTGGTGCGCGTCGATGCTCGTGAATTCGTGCTCGCGGATATTCCAGGCCTGATCGAGGGCGCGCACATGGGAGTGGGCATCGGAGACCGGTTCCTGGGACACGTGGAGCGCACCCGTGTGCTTTTGCACCTGGTCTCTGCACGCGAGGAAGATGTCGCGGCGACCTACAAGACAGTGCGCCGGGAACTCAAGGCCTATGGCCAAGGGCTTGCGGAAAAACCGGAGGTGGTTGCGCTGAGCCAGGCCGACCTGCTGGATGAGGACGAGCGCGCAGAAAAGCTCGCTACGCTCAAAAAGGCGGCGCGTCGCGCTCCGGTCCTTCTTTCCTCCGCCACCGGAGAAGGTGTCCAGGATGTGCTTCGGGCGCTGATGCGCGTGGTGGAAGAGGCCCGTGACGAGGAGCGCTCCGCCGAAACGGTCAACGAGCGCTGGCAGAAATAGGGCCGACTTCATGAACGGTATTTCGCTTTCCTCCTACCGCCGCGTGACCGTGAAGATCGGCTCTGCCCTGCTCGTCGACCGCGCGACAGGCTTGAAACGCGAATGGCTCGCCGCCCTGGTCGACGATATCGCAAGGCTTATGGCAGGCGGCACGGAAGTGCTGGTGGTTTCCTCCGGCGCCATTGCCCTGGGGCGTACGGTGCTCGGCCTTGGAAAGCGTGTATTGAGGCTGGAAGAAAGCCAGGCAGCCGCGGCCGTGGGCCAGATCGCGCTCGCCGGTGCGTGGGCGGGCGAACTTGGCCGCCATGGGCTTATTTCCGGCCAGGTGCTGGTTACCCTGGGCGATACGGAGGAGCGCCGGCGGTACCTCAATGCACGCGCGACGATCTCCACGCTTCTCAAGATGAAGGCCGTCCCTGTCATCAATGAAAACGACACGGTGGCGACGAGCGAAATCCGATACGGGGATAATGACCGGCTGGCCGCGCGTGTCGCCACCATGATGGGTGGCGATCTTCTCATTCTCCTGTCGGACGTGGACGGGCTCTACACGGCTCCTCCGGAGCGCGATCCAGCGGCGAGGTTCATCCCTGTCGTGGAGGCCATCACGCCGGAAATCATGGCGATGGGCGGCGATGCGGCCTCGGAACTGTCGCGCGGTGGCATGCGCACCAAGTTGGATGCGGGGCGGATCGCGACCGTAGCGGGCACGGCAATGATCATCGCCTCAGGCAAGGAGCACGGACCGCTTTCGGCCATCGAATGCGGAGCACGTGCCACGCTCTTTAAGCCCAGCCCCACGCCTGTGCGTGCCTACAAGACCTGGATCGCCGGGCAGCTCGAGCCCGCTGGCCGCATCGGGATCGATGATGGCGCGCTCCGGGCGCTGCTTCAGGGCAAAAGCCTGTTGCCGGCCGGCGTAAAGCGGGTTGAAGGGGTGTTCTCGCGTGGCGATACCGTGGCAATCGTCGATTCGGCGGGGCGCGAGGTTGGCCGGGGACTGGTTGCGTACGATGCCACCGATGCCATAAAGATTGCCGGGCTGAAAACGGCCGATATTGCTGAGACGCTCGGTTACGAAGCGCGTGCGGCCATGGTGCACCGGGACGATTTGGTGCTTTCCAGGCCCGCGGGGAAGCTGGAGGATCGTAGGGTGGAGGGAACCGATGTTGCGGGTGCGTGAGCGTGCTGGAAACGATGTCGCCGCGCTGATGGCGGAACTCGGCGCCCGCGCCCGCGCTGCGGCTCGGCCGCTCGCCGTGGCCAGCGCGGGACGGAAGAGCGCCGCCCTTCTTGCCATGGCTGAAGCGCTCGAAGCCAATAAGGGAAAGATTCTCGCGGCCAATGCGGTCGATATGGAGAAGGGAAAGGCTGCAGGCCTCTCGAACGCCCTTCTCGACCGGCTGAAGCTTGACGAGAAGCGGATCGCGGCCATGGCCGAGGGAATCCGCGCCATCGCCGCTCTAGAGGATCCTGTCGGCAAGGTGATTGCCGAATGGGATCGGCCCAACGGCCTTCATATCGAACGCGTGCGCACGCCTCTCGGCGTCATCGGCGTGATCTACGAGAGCCGGCCCAATGTGACGGCGGATGCCGGCGCGCTTTGCCTTAAAGCCGGCAATGCCGTGATTCTTCGCGGCGGCTCGGACTCGGCCAATTCGTCTGCGGCGATCCATGCCTGTCTTGTGGAGGGGTTGCGAAAGGCCGGCTTGCCGGAGGACGCGATCCAGCGTGTGCCGGTTACCGACCGCGAAGCTGTCGGCGAGATGCTAAAGGGCTTGGGCGGCAATCTCGACGTGATCGTGCCGCGCGGTGGGCGCAGCCTGGTGGAACGCGTCCAGAATGAAGCACGCGTGCCGGTCTTCGCGCATCTCGAAGGCATCTGCCATCTCTATATAGACAGGTCCGCCAGACTCGACATGGCGACGACGCTTGCCGTCAATGCCAAGATGCGGCGTACCGGAATTTGCGGCGCAGCCGAGACGCTGCTTGTGGACCGTGCGGTGGCCGAGTCACACCTCGTACCCATTTTGAAAGCATTGGCCGCGGCGGGCTGCGAAATCCGCGGCGACGAGGGTGTTCGTGAACGTTTCCCCTCCGCCATTCCCGCAAAGGATGAGGATTGGCGGACGGAATATCTCGATGCGATCATCTCGGTGAAGCTGGTGGACGGGATTTCCGAAGCAATCGACCACATCGAGACCCATTCCTCGCATCACACGGAAGCAATCGTGGCGGAAGATGCCGCGGCCGTGGAGCGTTTCTTTAACGAGATCGACTCGGCCATCCTTCTTCACAACGCCTCCACGCAGTTCGCGGACGGCGGCGAGTTCGGCATGGGCGCGGAGATCGGCATCGCAACGGGCAAGATGCATGCACGCGGACCCGTGGGCGTCGAGCAGCTCACTTCTTTCAAGTATCGCGTCCACGGCAGCGGCCAGACGAGGCCTTGAAATCGTGACCTTCGGGGAGGATGTGCCAAGGCGCTACTTGCGCATGCCGCAGGTAGAGAAGGGAATGGCCGTCGGGCTCTTCGGCGGCTCTTTCAACCCACCCCATCGAGGCCACGCGCTCGTGGCGGAGATTGCACTGCGCCGGCTGGAGCTCGACCAGCTCTGGTGGATGGTCTCCCCCGGCAACCCGCTGAAGGATCACAGCGGGCTTGCATCGCTTGCGAAACGGATCGCGCTCTCGGAAGCTTGCGTCACCGAGCCGCGAATCAAGGTGACCGCCTTCGAGGCGGGTCATCGTATCCGCTATACGGCCGATACGATCCGTCTGGTGCAAGAACGCAACAGAGGTGTCCATTTCGTCTGGATCATGGGGGCCGATAGCCTGCGCACATTCCACCGATGGGAGCGCTGGCGCGAGATAGTGCGCAGCGTGCCGATCGCTGTGATTGACCGGCCGGGTTCCACGCTTTTCTTTCTCTCCTCGACCATGGCCAAGACCTTCGACCATGCCCGTATCGACGAGGCGGATGCGCCGCTTCTCGCTCGAATTCGACCACCGGCATGGACGTTCATCCATGGTCCACGCTCATCGCTGTCTTCGACCGCGCTTCGTGCGGAAACGGAAAAAGAAGGCCGAATCAGCGGAGCGGATTAGTCCAAAAAAATGCCGGTAGGCGTAGCGATTACTCCTGGAGGAGGAGGGATCACCGCAGAGACAAGTAAGGAGAGCGGAGGAACGCCTTTTCTCCGTCGGAGTTTTGCTCATATGGCGGAGATCTTGTCTTGAAACTGACAAACTTGTCTGCCTATCTATAGGTTGTCGCGCAGCTTCTGCTGCGCGGTCTCGTTGTTCTTATTGGAAAGGAAAGACACTGAGAACAGCACTGCAGAAGAAGGCAGCAATAGTGCCTTCGCCGGCCGGGACACGCGAAGAGAGCTTGTCTCGCGCCTTAGAAACGACGCTTCAGAGTCTGGAAGACTCGAAAGCGGAAAACATCGTTCCCATTGACATTCAGGGCAAGTCTCCGCTGGCGGACTACATGATCGTAGCCTCCGGCCGCTCGCATCGTCACGTCGCGGCCGTATCGGAGCATCTCATCCGTGCCTTGAAGGATGCCGGATTCGGCAATGCACGAGTGGAGGGCCTGTCGGGCGCCGACTGGGTGTTGATCGACGCGGGCGACATCGTCGTTCACGTATTTCGCCCGGAGGTCCGGGAGTTCTACAACATCGAAAAGATGTGGCAGACTCCGGATCTGGAAGACGAGACGCTTCATTAGGCTCAGCAGCTTTTGCTGGGCCATGCCGGATGGTTCTCGACCTCCGGCGTGGTAGTAGGCTGCCGCCATAATCGCCTCCGGGTGAACAACAGTTTCGTCTTGCCCGTGGTCCCGATCCGTTCGGGACCGGTGTAAGTTGCAGCGGCTTTCAGCCCGCGCTGAGCCGCTGGCGAGTGAGGGTTCCATTCGTATCGTTGTCCATGCCGTCGGTCGCATGAAGGCCGGGCCGGAAAGAGAGTTGGCCGACCGTTATCTCGAACGGGCGGCCAAGGCCGGGCCCGCCATCGGTTTGGAATTGTCTGGCGTGAGCGAGACCCCGGAGAGCCGGGCCAAGTCTTCCGCTGAACGGAAGAGGGAGGAAGGCCGTAAGCTTCTCGACTCCGCCGGAAGTGGCGCGTTGATACTGCTCGATGAGCGCGGGAACAATCTATCCTCCCGGGAACTCGGCGAAAGGATCGCGGCGTTTCGGGATTCAGGCGTGCGGCAGCTCGTGATAGCCATTGGCGGGCCGGATGGACACGATGACGGCATCAGGGGAAAGGCAGATCTCACGATCGCCTTTGGAGCGCAGACCTGGCCGCACCAGTTGGTCCGTGTGATGTTGGCCGAACAGCTTTACCGTGTGGTAACCATTCTTTCCGGCCATCCGTATCACCGGGATTAGCCGCAGGTGTGGCATGGAAAGCATGCCGCCCACGGAATCCGGCCGGTGCGCAGGTTCACGATTGAACCACGGTGTAGGCCATGGTTGATGTTTCGTTAACGATCTATTTTTAGGCTGGTGCAGGAATTCTTGCGATGGAGAGGTAAAGTTGCCAGCGGTCGGCCTTCTTGGACGAACCCTTCTCCCGGCGGCTTTTGCGCTGGCTGGCTTTTTTTCGATGCCCTCTCTCGCACAAACGGTGGACAATCTCGAACTGAAGCAGAACGAGAGTGTGGAAGAATATCGCCGCCTTTCGGAGGAGATCGCACTTTCGGAAAAGCGGCAGGGGGAAATCGCCGAGGAAATAGCAGCGATCAAGGACGACAGCGCCGCGCTGACCGCTTCGCTCATCCAGGCGGTTAAGACCGAGCGAAAGCTGGGTGACGATATTGCTGAAATTCAAGGGCGGCTGCAGAACCTTGGGGTTCAGGAACGGGAAGTCAGGGTTTCGCTCACCAGCCGGAGGGGCACGCTGGCTGAGGTGCTGGGTGCGCTACAGCGGATGGGCCTGAACCCGCCACCGGCAATCCTGGTACGGCCTGAGGATGCGCTCGCCTCGATCCGCAGCGCCATTCTGCTTGGAGCGGTGGTGCCGGAGCTGCGGTCGGAAACCGAACTGCTGATATCCGATCTGGATGCTCTTACCCGCGTCAAGACGTCGATCAGGACGGAAGAGGAGCATCTCCAGGCGAAACGGACGGAGCAGGCTGAGGAAAAGGAGCGGCTAAAGCTTCTCCTTGAGGAAAAGCGCCGCGTCCAGGCTGAGGCCGAGATGCGAATGGAGGCCGAGCGCGAGCAGGCGGCCGAACTGGCACAACGCGCCACGAGCCTTCAGGAATTGATCAGCTCGCTCGAGAAAGAGATTGAATCGCTGCGGAAGGTGCTCGAAGCCCGTGAACAGGCGAACGAGGGGGACCTGCTGTCCGAGGCGCTGCCGTTCGCAAAGCGTGCCGGGCTTGTCGCCCTGCCGGTGTCGGGCCAGTTCGCGAAGCGCTTTGGCGAAGACGACGGAACAGGCAGCACCCTCAAGGGTGACATCCTAAGAACACAATCGGGCGCAATCGTCACCGCTCCAGTGGATGGGACGGTACTCTATGCGGGGCCTTTCCGATCGTACGGTCAGCTATTGATACTGAACCCCGGCGATGGTTATCATATCGTGCTGGCAGGAATGGACCGGCTCAACGTTTCGCTTGGACAATCTGTCCTGGCTGGAGAGCCGGTAGGTATGATGGGCGAGGCGCGCCTGGCGAGTATTGCGGCTTCAACTTTGGATGGTGCCGTGCCGGAACTATATGTAGAATTCAGGAAAGACGGGAAACCGATCGACCCGAAGCTCTGGTGGGCTCGGGAACTCTCTGGAAGGACGGGAAATGATTCGTAAATTGTCGCTCTTGTTGGCCGGTGCGCTGATGGGCGCATCTGCCATGAGCCTCGTCTACGGGACGAACGGCACGGCAGCGATCGCAGCGGGCACCGACACCTATCGGCAGCTCGCGATCTTCGGCGACATCTTCGAGCGCGTGCGCGCGCAGTACGTGACGCCGCCGGATGACAAAAAATTGATCGAGAATGCCATCAACGGCATGCTCACCTCGCTCGATCCGCATTCATCCTATCTCAATGCGGACGCGGCGCAGGATATGCGCGTGCAGACCAAGGGCGAATTCGGCGGCCTTGGCATCGAGGTCACGATGGAGAACGAGCTGGTCAAAGTCGTGGCGCCGATCGACGACACGCCTGCTTCGCGCGCCGGAATCCTTTCGGGCGATCTCATCGAGAAGATCGATGGCGAGGAAGTGCGGGGCATGACGCTCAACGATGCGGTCGACAAGATGCGCGGTCTCGTCAACACGCCCATCGAGCTTACCATCCTGCGCGAGGGTCAAACCAAGCCTCTGACCTTCAAGGTCATCCGCGACACCATCAAGGTGAAGGCGGTCAAAGCGCGGGTGGAAGGCGACGATGTCGGTTATCTCAAGGTCACATCCTTCACCGAGAAGACCACGGACGACCTGCGCCAGGGGATCGAGGACATTCGCAAGAAGGTGCCCGACGACAAGCTGAAGGGCTATGTGCTCGATCTCAGGCTAAATCCGGGCGGTCTCCTCGACCAGGCGGTGAATGTTTCCGACGCATTCCTGGAGCGTGGCGAGGTTGTCTCTACCCGCGGCCGTGAGCCAGGCGATATCGCGCGGTTCAGCGCCCAGGCGGGTGATCTCACCGGCGGCAAGCCGCTGATCGTGCTGATCAACGGCGGCTCTGCCAGCGCCTCGGAAATCGTGGCTGGCGCGCTCAAGGATCATCGCCGCGCGACGCTGGTTGGTACGCGGTCCTTCGGCAAGGGCTCCGTGCAGACGATCATCCCGCTTGGCGAGAACGGAGCCTTGAGGCTGACGACCGCCCTCTACTACACGCCGTCCGGCGAGTCGATCCAGGGCAAGGGCATCACGCCGGATATCAAGGTCGAGCAGCCACTGCCAGAAGATCTGCAGGATGTCGATCTTTCCCGCGGTGAGTCGGATCTTCGCGGTCATATCCGCGGCGCGGAAGAGGATGATGAGGGCTCCGGCTCGATCGCCTACGTTCCGCAGGATCCCAAGGAGGATGTGCAGCTTTCTTACGCGCTGGATCTCATCCATGGCGTGAAGAAGGATCCCTCATATCCTGCCAGCCCCGATAAAGCGGTCATGAATCAGCAGCAATAAAAAGACATGCGGCGCATCCTGAAAAGGGTGCGCCGCATCGCTTATCAGGGGCTATGTGGGGCGATCGCGGGAATGCATGGAATCTGCTCGCAATGAACTCGACGAGCCGCTCGGTCGGGACGAACAGCCGCCCCAGCCAAAACGAAGGTTGCTCGCGAGCGCTGTTTTCCTCCTCTTTTGCGCCGCGGCGGCCATAGGCGTCTTCGGAACGATCGCGCTTAAAGAGGGAACTGCACCTCAATCACCATCCACGGTGCAGGCAGAACCCAAGGCTGAGCATCAGATCGCGGCCGGAGAGGAAGCTTCCGAGCCCGAGACGTCGAAGGTCGAGAGCGCGCTACCCGAGCAGCCCCCCTCCATTACCCAGGTAGGGCTTGTTATTCGCGATCCAGCCGAGAGCGCCAAGAACCTTCGTGTGGCGCATCTGCCGGATCGTGCACTGATAGAGCAATCGGAGCTCGGCCCATTGCCGGTACGGGCAGCCGATGGGCGGCGGCCCTTCGATGTGTATGCGCGCCCCTGGTCGGGTGCGCGTGGCGCGCGGATCGCCATCGTGATCGGTGGGCTTGGCATTTCCCAAACCGGCACACAGGACGCAATCAAGAAACTCCCGCCGGAAATCACGCTCGCCTTCGCGCCACTGGGCAACAGCCTCATGCGCTGGATGCAAGAAGCGCGACGCGATGGCCATGAGGTCATCATGCAGGTTCCATTGGAACCCATCGGCTACCCCTCCACCAACCCCGGACGATACACGCTGCTGACAGGCGCGGGAGCTGACAAGAACCTCGAGAATCTTCGGTGGGTGCTCTCGCGCATCACCAATTACACCGGCGTCATGAACTATATGGGCGCGCGCTTCACCGCGGATCGCAAGGCCATGGATCTGCTCTTCAATGAGCTCGGCCAACGCGGGCTTCTCTATTTTGACGATGGAATGTCGGCGCGGAGCCTCGCTGAAGAAGTCGCGCTGGCCAAAGGTGTACCCTTCGTGGCCGGTGATGATGTCATCGACCAGGACCGGGAGCGCGGCGCCATCCTCGGGAAGCTGGACGAACTGGAACGTACGGCGCGTGCAAAGGGCTTCGCAGTGGGGAGCGGCATCGCTTTGAACACCACCATAGATGCGGTTTCCTCCTGGGCAGGCGAGGCCCGCAAGCGGGGCGTCGAGCTCGTTCCGATTTCCGCGGTGGCAGTTGATCCAGAAAAAGGCGAGGGCGGGTGATGATGAAGGGCAGGGCGGACGAGCTGCCCTACAGACCATGCGTCGGCGTTATGGTGCTGAATCGCGCCGGCCAGGTTTGGGCCGGTCGGCGCATCCGTGAAACGGCCTCCGAGACGGAAGGCGCCACCATGCTGTGGCAGATGCCGCAGGGCGGCATCGACAAGGATGAGGAGCCGCTCGCTGCAGCCCGCCGTGAGCTTTACGAGGAAACCGGAATACGCAGCGTGTCCCTTCTTGCCGAAGCGCCCAACTGGATCACCTACGACCTTCCGGAGCATTTGCTCGGCAGGGCGCTCAAAGGACGCTACCGCGGCCAAAAGCAAAAATGGTTCGCCTTTCGCTTCGAGGGTGAGGAAAGCGAAATCGCGATCAACCCGCCGCCGGGCGGGCATGAGCCTGAGTTCGATGCCTGGGCATGGAAGACAATGGAGGAACTGCCCAAGCTGATCGTGCCGTTCAAGCGGCAAGTCTATGAGCAGGTGGTAACGACCTTCCGGCACCTGGCGCCCTGAGCGCGATGCGTTCCGATGGAATCGGAACGCGCGCTCTAGCGGTTTGATTTAGCCGCATGATCTTCCAAGAAAGAAGCCCCACCTTCGCCTGGACCGGCAGGGAATCAGAGAAGTGGGCGATTTCCCCGTTTCTATAAACGATAACTCAACGTGGCAGGCTCCTGCTGGAGGCTGCCACGCAGACCTGCGAAACGACGAAACGTCAGAGCGGCACACAGCTGAAGGAGGGCCTTTTACAAACCCTCACCCACAGAGGAGCTAGCTCCTACCTCCATTCCCGAATGTCGACGAAGTGACCGGCAATAGCCGCGGCGGCCGCCATGGCCGGCGAGACGAGATGCGTGCGGCCCTTGAAGCCCTGGCGCCCCTCGAAATTGCGGTTGGAAGTGGAGGCGCAACGCTCGCCGGGCTTCAGGCGATCGTCATTCATGGCCAAGCACATGGAGCAGCCCGGCTCGCGCCAGTCGAAACCCGCCGCGATGAAGATCTTGTCGAGGCCTTCCGCTTCAGCCTGCGCCTTCACAAGGCCGGAGCCCGGGACGATCATCGCGTTGACGCGCTCATGCACCTTGCGGCCCTCGGCGATCTTCGCAACCGCGCGCAGATCTTCGATACGGCCATTGGTGCAGGAGCCGATGAAGACGCGGTCGAGAGCAATGTCGGTGATCTTCGTGCCGGGCGTCAGTCCCATATATTCGAGCGCGCGCTTCTTCGACAGGCGCTTGGTCTCGTCTGCGATCTCATCGGGATCGGGCACGACGCCGGTCACCGCCACCACGTCTTCGGGCGAGGAACCCCAGGTGACGATCGGCGGCAGGTTTGCCGCGTCGAGCTTCACCACGCGGTCGAAATGCGCGCCCTCGTCCGTATGCAGTGTTTCCCAATAGGCACGCGCCATATCCCACGCCTTGCCCTTTGGCGCGCGAGGCCGGTCCTTGATATAGGCGTAAGTCGTTTCGTCGGGCGCGATCATGCCGGCGCGTGCACCGCCCTCGATCGACATGTTGCAGACGGTCATCCGCCCTTCCATCGAAAGCGAGCGGATCGCCTCCCCGGCGTATTCGATCACGTGGCCCGTACCGCCGGCCGTTCCGATTTCGCCGATGATGGCAAGGATGATGTCCTTGGCGGTAACGCCCTCCGGCAGCTTGCCGTCCACCTGGACGAGCATGTTTTTCGCCTTGCGCTGGATCAGAGTCTGCGTCGCCAGCACATGCTCCACTTCGGAGGTGCCGATGCCGTGCGCCAGCGCGCCGAATGCGCCATGAGTGGAGGTATGGCTATCACCGCAGACGATTGTCATGCCCGGAAGGGTGAAGCCCTGCTCCGGGCCCACAATGTGCACGATGCCCTGCCGGCGGTCGGCTTCGTTATAATATTCGATGCCGAAGTCGGCTGCGTTCTGCGCCAGCGCCTCGACCTGGATCCGGCTTTCCTCGTTCTTGATGCCGAACTTGCGATCCGGCGAGGTCGGAACGTTGTGATCCACGACAGCAAGCGTCTTCTCGGGATGCCGCACCTGGCGGCCGGCCATGCGCAGGCCCTCGAAAGCCTGCGGGCTCGTCACCTCGTGTACCAGGTGGCGGTCGATGTAGAGCAGGCAAGTGCCGTCTTCCTGACGGTCGACCAGGTGGTCGTCGAAAATCTTGTCGTACAGCGTGCGCGGTGCAGTCATATCGGATGTCCTTGAGAGCGGAAGGGATGCCCTGGGGCGTGTAAAAGTCCGCTTAAGGAAGTCGGCAGAGCAACGCGCCCGAGATGCGCGCGAAGAAACGGCCCGGCAGGCGCTTCACGTCCTGCAGCACAAAGCTCTTGTAGGCCGGATGTCCGAAAAGTTCTTCCATGGCCGGCTTCTTACCAGCCTTTTATTCTTTGGGCAATTGGAGCGCTTCACTCGCCTTCGTCGCGCTCGGAATCGGGCTGCTTCAGTTCCAGCTTCACCTCCAGCCGGCGAAGCATGGCGAGCACGACTGTTCCCAGCAGGCACGACAAGAGCGCGATTGTCCAGAGGCCGAGCCCGGCCGCAAGACCGGTGGCCGCCGCGAGCCACATGCCGGCGCCCGTCGTCAACCCGTGTACCTCGCCGCGTTTGAATATGATGAAGCCCGCGGCAAGGAAAGCGACGCCCGAGGTGATCGCCTCCACAAGGCGGATCGGGTCCGCCCGCACCTGGTCCTGCCCAAAGGCAGCCATCGAAACGATCTCGATCGAGACGAGTGCGAAGGTGGCGGAGGCAAGACAGACGAGCATATGCGTCCTCAGTCCTGCCGGACGAGCCGCGAGTTCACGCTCGAAGCCGAGAACGCCGCCAAGGGCAACTGCGGCAAGCAACCTTACGAAGATTACTTGCCAAGGCAGAGTCGTGCGAAAGGAGAGTTCCTGCAAGAGGGCATCCATGCCGCCTGCAACGCGGAGCAGTCGCTCGGGTTCCACCTTCATAGACGCTCACGCCGCGACGCGGCAAACGCTTTGAATGAAAAAGGGAGCGCTTTGGGCGCTCCCTTTCATCGAAAACGATTGCGAATTGCTTATTCGCTCTTGGCCTCTGCGGCCTCGGCAGCTGCCTTCTCCGCGGCAAGCGCCTCGGCGGCGGCGACCTTCTCAGCTTCGATCCGGGCGCGCTCTGCGGCCGCGGCTTCGCGCTCGGCGTCGTTCAGCTTCCGCGCGCGGGCGCCTGTGTTCTCGCCGATACGGGCAGACTTGCCGCGGCGATCGCGCAGGTAATAGAGCTTGGCGCGGCGCACCTTACCGCGACGAACGACCTCGACGGCCTCGACCAACGGCGAATAGATGGGGAACACGCGCTCCACGCCTTCACCGTAGGAAATCTTGCGTACCGTGAAATTCTCGTGCAGGCCGGAACCGGAGCGGGCGATGCAGACGCCCTCGAAAGCCTGAACGCGGGTGCGGTTGCCTTCGGTCACGCGCACCTGAACGCGCAGCGTGTCACCGGGCGAAAATTCGGGAAGCGTGCGCTTGGCTGCAATCTTCTGGGCCTGCTCGGCCTCGAGCTGACGGATAAGGTCCATCTCTCTGTCCTCTTGTTCTTCTCGAAGCGTCAGAGCGCTCATCACGACGGCAGTGGATTCACCGCCAGAAGAGTGCGCCATGAAGGCGCAAGAGCGAATTCACGTTCATTGGTTAATGCCGCCGGCCATGGACCTTCCATGCCAGCCGTGGGGCACATACACCACATCGGCCGGGGAATCAACATTGCACGGACAGAGATGCTGCTCGGCCGTTGCGCGGGGTAGAGAGATTTCTACGCGCCATAGAACCCAATGCATGTCCCTCGACCGCTCCCCGAACCTGGGGAGCGGCTTCATTTCGGGCCCTTTGCCTTCTGGTATGCAAGCCAGAGGTCAGGCCTTCGCTCCCTGGTCAGCCGCTCGGCCTCTGCCAGCCGCCATTCCGCGATTCTGCGATGATTGCCGGAAGTGAGGACTTCGGGGATCTCGCGGCCTTCGAAAACCTGCGGGCGCGTGTATTGAGGGTGCTCGAGCAGCCCGCTTTCGAAACTCTCTTCCATGCCGGAGAATTCGTTGCCCATGACGCCCGGCAGAAGCCGCACCACCGCATCCAGCAGGACGATTGCCGCGGGCTCCCCGCCGGAGAGTATGTAATCTCCCACGGAGACCTCCTGCAGCCCGCGGGCCTCGATCAGGCGCTGATCCACGCCTTCAAAACGCCCGCAGACGATGACGGCACCCGGGCAGGCAGCAAGTTCGCGCACAAAGGACTGGGTGAGCGGTTCGCCGCGTGGACTCATCAGCAGGCGAGGCCGCAAATCACCTTCCGGCGAAGCGTGATCGATGGCGCGGGCAAGCACGTCCGCGCGCATGACCATCCCCGCGCCGCCGCCTGCCGGCGTGTCATCGACGCTGCGATGCTTGTCGAGCGCGAAGTCGCGGATCTGGACGGGCTCCAGCGACCAACTGCCCATCGCTCGAGCGCGGCCGGCAAGCGAAACGTCCAGCGGCCCCGGAAACATCTCGGGATAGAGCGTCAGGACCGTTGCGCGGAAGGTCAACGGTTTCCTCCGGCCGTCTTCGGCCCGCGCGGACGCGAGCCACCATCGAATTGTGGCCGATCCGGCGTTTCCTTTGCGGCAGCCTCCGCCTGATCGAGGCCCGCAGCGACGCTGTCGATGCGCACCATCCCCTCGGAAAGGTCTATTTCCGGCACGGCATCCTGCGTGAAGGGTATCATGACGGTCGTGCCCGAGTTCTCCCGAAACTCGAGCAGATCGCCCGCGCCGAAATTATGGACCGCGATGACACGGCCGAGGTTTTCGCCGGTCTCGTCCAAAACGCTGAGACCGACCAGGTCGGCGTGATAGAATTCCTCCTCGTCGAGTTTTTCGGGGAGTGCGGACCGGTCGACAAAGAGCGCCTCGCCGTTGAGGGCTTCGGCGGCATTGCGGTCATCGATGCCCTTGAAGCGGACAATGACGACCTCCTTTGCGGGGCGGATGCCGGCGATAAAAAAAGAACGTCCGTCAGCCGTAAAAAGAGGGCCATAGCTGCGGAGCGCCAATGGGTCCTCCGTGAAGGGCTTCACACGGACTTCGCCCTTGATGCCGTGGGCGGCGCCAATCACGGCCAATTGCACGGGGTTTGCCATCCCGGCTGGCGTTTTTTGTTTTGCCATTGCGGTTCCATCGCGCGCCGGTGGCGCGTCCGTTGTTTCTGGCGACTTTCTTACGAGCCTGCCAGTTTTGCGGCAACCGCTTCGATGCGTTCGGCGATCTGGGTCAGAGCACCCGTCAGCGCCGCATCGTTTTGGTCCGCCTTGAGCAGCGCGTCGTCGCGCGTCTTGCGGAGCGTGGCGATCTCGCTTTCCAGGCCGCGCATTCGCCTCTGAAGCTCGGAAAGCTCGTCCATCACCATGATGCCGGCCATCACCGTGATACGCTGATCGCCGATTTCGCCAAAGGAATCCTTCAGGTGCGCGACGTAGCGGTCAAAGCTCTGCGCGAGATCGATCAGATGCTCCTCCTGACCCTCCTCGCAGGCCATGCGATATGCCTTGCCATCGATTGTAACTGTAACCTGGGCCATGTTGCTACCGATCCAGAACGGCGCGGATCGTCTCCATTGCCGTCACCAGCCTGCGCGAGACTTCGCGATTGACTTCTGCAAGCCGCTCCGCCCGCGCTTCGGACTTGTCGATCTCCTGCGCCAGACGCGCACGATCTGCTCCCATGCGCTGCACCTCAGCCTCGGCTTCAGAGTAATCGTGCTCCCGTTCAAGCCTGGCATCAGCGGCAGCTTCCAGGCTGTCGATGGCCTTTCCGAGGCGTATGAGAACTTCTCTCAGCGTGGTTTCCCCACTCATCGCAAACATCCCCGGCCGCCCCGCCCGCGAATAGCGCACAATCAAGATTTTATCCGCGAAAGATTACGCGCCGGGTGAATCGCACGTCAACATGTCGGGCGGGCAATCCCCCGGTTTGCTGGCCGCCCATGCGACAAGAAGCAGTGGAGGGGGCAACCTTCTCCTTATGCGGCTGTTTATTGACTTGGGCAACGCAACTGGTATGTGTCCCCTGCTTTTGCGGGCGCGAGCCCGACCAATGCCTATCGACCGGCAGCCGACCAGCGAGCGCACATGATTTCACGCGAAAAACACAACCGGATGGCGAACGCGATCCGCTTCCTTTCCATGGATGCCGTCGAAAAGGCGAATTCCGGCCACCCCGGCCTGCCGATGGGCTGCGCCGACATCGCCACCGTGCTGTTCACGCGCTTCCTGAAGTTCGAT
>Ga0182749_1001470_pt1 | contig 18509 bp, 14 predicted proteins | sample eDN3rd37CKraftMG_FD_128875 | JGI IMG/M metagenome (GOLD analysis project Ga0182749, IMG submission 128875) | Enriched Miracle-Growth compost microbial communities from Emeryville, California, USA - eDNA 3rd pass 37_C Kraft MG (version 2) (version 2) ...
CACGTGGTGGACCGTCCGGGCCACGATCTGCGCTATGCGATCGACTCCACCAAGCTGCGCAGCGAGCTGGGCTGGGAGCCGCGCTTCCGGGACTTCCGCGCCGGGATGGCCGCCACGATCGACTGGTACCGCGACAACGAGTCGTGGTGGGCGCCGCAGAAGGACGAGACCGAGCGCAAGTACGCCGTCACCGGGCACTGAGCGCGTCTCGGGCGCCTCAGGAGCCGGACCGCGCTCAGCTGCGGAAGTAGACGTCGACCTGCGCCTGCCTGACCCAGCGTCTGCGGAGGGTGGCGATCTCCGAGCGCAGCACGGTCGCGTCGCGCGTCTTGGACTCGAAGTGGTAGAGCCGGGCGTCCGGGGTGACGACGACGCTGCGACCGCCGGCGCGCAGCTTCATGCAGAAGTCGGCGTCGTTGTAGTTGCCGGGCAGGAGGGTGCAGAAGCCGCCGACCTCGGCGAAGACCTCGGCGGGCACGAGCAGGCACGCGGCGGTGGCGCCGGAGGTCTCGCGGACGACCTCCAGGGTGTGCAAGGGGTCGCGCTGGCCGCCGTGCCAGCCGATCGCGATGTGGCCGGCCTGGCCGTGCTCGTACAGATGCCCGGCGTGCTGGATAGTGCTGTCCTCGAAGTACAGCAGAGCGCCGACCGCGCCGACGCCGGGACGCTGGACGAGGGCGACCATGCGCTCCAGCCAATCCGGGTGCACGATCTCGATGTCGTCATTGAGCAGGAGGAGGTGCTCCCCGCGGGCGGCGACCGCGCCCGCGTTCACCTTCTCGCTGAAGTTGAACGGCCCCGTGAAGCGCACCAGGCGCAGGCGATCGCCGGCCAGCTCGGCCAGGGCGTCCACCACCGGCTGCGGGGTCTGCTCGTCGGCGACGACCACGAGCTCGACATTGTCATAGGCGGTGCGCTCGACGATGCCGCGCACCGCCTCGACGACCAGCACGCGCTCCCTCCCCGCGACCGTCGCGCTGCCGCCGCGCGTCGGGATGATCACCGAGACGAGCGGGCGTCCCTGCACGGCGAATCGGACCCGGCGGACCCCCTCTGCACGCGGCTCCACGCTCGCCCCGGTCTCGCGCAGCCTCCTGCGCACGCTCCGCAGCGCCCGGTCGTCATTGGCCCGGCGCTGCGACTCGGGCTGGGAGGCAAGGGCGGCGAGGGTGCGGGGCACCGTCACCGCCGCAGCGGGCGCCCCGTCGAAGGCGAGCACGAGGTCCAGCGCATCCACCTCGCTGCCGGGCTCGTCCGACGCTCCTGCCAGGAGCTCCCGCAGCGAGGCCGGCGGGAAGGCGACGACGGGCCCGAGATAGTCGTGCTCCAGCAGCCGCAGCGGGGAGTATGCCGGCGGCCGGATACGTCCGGCCGGGCCGCTCCAGTCGCCGTAGCCGAGCACTGAGTCCGGGTACCGCTCGAAGACCTCGCCGAGGACGCTCAGGGCGTCCGCGTGCAGCCTCCCGCCGCGCAGCCAGACGATGAGCCGGGCTCCGGCTGCCTCGGCCGCGTCCAGCAGGGCCCCGAGCGCCTCCCGGGTGGCCGGAGTGCCGTGCTGGCCGGCCTCGCCGATCACCTCGGCATGATCCGCCCCCGCGCGAGCGGCGGCTCCCAGGAGGGCGGGGAGCGTGTCGGCGCTCGCGAAGCGCGCGTCCACCCACACGTGCGCGGCGGAGGCGGCGTGGCCGGGGCTCATCCGAGCAGGGCCCTCTTGGCGCGGCGGACGATCCGCAGCGGCGAGGTGAGCAGCCAGCCCAGGCGCCATGCCGCGGACTCGCTCAGCTGCTCCAACCGCTCCTCGGCGGCCAGCTCGGCAGTGGGGGTGAGCAGGTGCCGGGTGCTCAGGCGGGCGTTCTCGGCCTCCAGACCCAGGACGCGGTCCACGAGCTGCAGCTCGCGCGCACGGTCACGCTGCTCGGCCCCGGGCACGACCTCGGCCGACGAGGTCCACGATGCGCGCGGTCCTGCTTCCACCGGTGCCACCCCTTTCCCTCCGAGGAATGTCAACTAGCCTAATCGGGAGCCGGCCGCAGGCAGGGGAGCACGCCCTTGTCCGGCCGGCGGCGCGACCGGAGGGAGGGAGGGGTCCTTGGCGCTCGTCATCGCGGTCGTGCCGACCTTCGGCCCGGACCACGCCGTCGTCGCACGCCTGGAGCGGCTCCGGACCCTGGTGGACGGCCTCATCGTCGTCGACGACGGCTCGCCGGACTCGGCTGCCCCGGTGCTGGAGCGGATCGAGGCGCTGGATGCCCGGCTGATCCGCTCGCCGCGCAACCTCGGCATCGCGCACGCCCTGAACCGCGGGATCGAGGCGGCGCTGGCTGAGGGCGCGGACTACGTCCTCACCGTCGACCAGGACACGGATCTGCCCCCCGAGTACGTGCAGCGCTGCCTGGACACCTTCGCCGCCGCGAACGCCGTGACCCGGCTGGGGATCGTCTGTGTCGACGCCGTGAACGGCCGCCCCTCCCTGCCGACCTGGTACTCGCCGGAGGGGCTGGGGCTGGTGCCGGAGGCGATCCAGACCGGCTTCCTCATCTCCCGGGAGTGCCTGCAGGAGACGGGTCTGTTGGACGAGCGGCTGTTCATCGACTGCGTCGACACCGAATACTGCCTGCGTGCGCGCGACCGCGGCTTCCGCATCGCCGTGGCCTCCGGGACGGACGTGCGCCACGCGCTGGGCCGGCGCGCACCGATGCGTCCCTTCGGGATCCCTCTGCGCCGCGCCGGGCGCACCGCGAGCTACCAGTACCATCCGCCGCTGCGGCGCTACTACATCACCCGCAACAACATCGACCTGCTGCTGCGCTACGCGCGAGCACGGCCGCGCTGGGTGCTCGGCGTCATCCGTCGCGAGTATCCGCCCGCGGTGACCACGCTCGTCTGCGGGCCGCAGCGGCTGCGTCAGGGTCTCGCCTTCGCGGCCGGCCTGGTGCACGGCCTGCGCCGGCGTCGGGGACCGGTGCCCCGCGCGCTGGGGCTGCTGCTGCGCGGCTGAGCGCGGCCGCGCAACAGCGCCGCGGCACTCGGCCTCGCCCTGTAGCGTTTTGGCATGACCGAGTTCGCTTCCGGTGTCCTTACCCCCTCCCTCGCTCCCGAATGGGGAGGCGAGGCCTCGCTGTGGGTTCCGCCCGTCGGCGTGTACTCCGCCTGGGAGCAGCACGCGCCGTTCGCCATGTGGCTCACCTCCGTCCTTGAGCCGCGTGTCGTCGTCGAGCTGGGCACGCACCGGGGCTTCTCCTTCTTCGTGTTCTGCGAGGCGGTGAAGAGGCTGGGACTGGATGCCCGCGTGGACGCCGTGGACACCTGGACCGGCGATGAGCATGCCGGCTTCTACGGCGACGAGATCTACCAGGCCGTCGAGCAGACTCGCGCCGACTACGGATACGACTCCTTCAGCCGCCTGCTGAAGATGACCTTCGAGGAGGCGCTCGCGCAGGTGCCGGACGGCTCCGTGGACCTGCTGCACATCGACGGCAGGCACCGCTACGAGGACGTCAAGACCGACGCGGAGCAGTGGTTCCCGAAGCTCTCCGAGCGCGCCGTGGTCCTGTTCCACGACACCGCCGAGCGTCAGGACGACTTCGGAGTGTGGCAGTACTGGGCAGAGCTGTCCCCGCAGCGCCCGAGCTTCCAGTTCCTGCACGACCACGGACTGGGCGTGCTCGGCTACGGCGAGCAGCTCGCGCCGCGCGTGCGCGAGTTCTTCGAGGCGGCGAACCGGGACCCGGAGGCGGTGCGCTCCGCCTACGAGACGCTGGGGGCCCGGGTGTCCGCCGCCAGGGACGCGGACCGGCGCTTCGAGGAGTACAAGGCGTACTCGGATCAGCTCGTGGAGCGCGTGCACGAGCTCGAGGCGCGCTCCGCGCACGAGCAGGCGCGCTCGGAGGAGGCGGAGACCGTGGCGCGGCGGCTCCGGGACCAGAACGCGCTGCTCACCTCCCAGCTGGCGGAGCTGGAGGAGGAGTGGGACCGGGCGTGCAGCGAGATCGAGGCGCTGCGCTCGAGCACCAGCTGGCGGCTGACCGCACCGGTGCGACTGGTCTCCGGCCTGCTGCGCGGCCGACGCTGAGGCCGGGAGAACGCCTGCGCGCCGCGTAGGATGGGCGGGTGCAGGTCCGTGAACTCGACATCCCAGACGCGTACGAGATCACTCCCCGGGTCATCGCCGACGAGCGCGGTGCCTTCCTCGAGTGGTACCGCTTCGACCGGCTCGAGGAGGCGACGGGCCGCTCCATCGCCTTGAAGCAGGCGAACACCTCGGTGTCGCGGCGCGGGACCGTGCGGGGCATCCACTTCGCCGACATCCCGCCGAGCCAGGCGAAGTACGTGACCTGCACGCGGGGGGCGGTGCTCGACTTCGTGATCGACATCCGGGTCGGCTCGCCGAGCTTCGGGCGATGGGACTCGGTGCTGCTGGACACTGTGGAGCGCCGTGCGATCTTCCTCTCGGAAGGCCTGGGGCACTGCTTCGTGGCCCTGGAGGACGACTCGACCGTGAGCTATCTCGTCACGGACGTCTACCGTCCCGGGCGCGAGCATGGCGTCAGCCCGGTCGACCCCGCCATCGGCCTGCGCTTCCCGATGGAGCAGGACGAGCTGCTGCTCTCCGAGAAGGACACGGCGGCGCCCACGCTCGAGCAGGCTGCGCAGCAGGGCCTTCTGCCGAGCTGGGATGAGGCGAGGGCGTACTACGCGACCCTGCGGGAGGCGGTCCGCTGATGCGCGGCATCATCCTCGCCGGAGGCTCCGGAACGCGGCTCTGGCCGATCACCAAGGGCATCTCCAAGCAGCTCATGCCCATCTACGACAAGCCGATGATCTACTACCCGCTGTCGACCCTCATGATGGCGGGCATCAACGAGATCCTCGTCATCACCACACCCGAGTACAACGCGCAGTTCCGCGCGCTGCTCGGCGACGGCAGCCACCTCGGCATCCGCATCGAGTACGCCGAGCAGCCTTCTCCGGACGGTCTCGCCCAGGCGTTCATCATCGGGGAGGAGTTCATCGCCGACCAGAGCGCCGCGCTCGTGCTCGGCGACAACATCTTCCACGGCACGGGGCTGGGCTCCTCCCTGCGTGCCCACGGAGACGTCGAGGGCGCCCTGATCTTCGCCTACCACGTCGCGAACCCCTCCGCCTACGGCGTGGTCGAGTTCGACGAGTCCTTCCGCGCTCTCTCCATCGAGGAGAAGCCCGTCGTCCCCAAGAGCAACTACGCCGTGCCGGGCCTGTATTTCTACGACAACTCGGTGGTGGAGGTCGCCAAGTCGATCACGCCGAGCGCGCGGGGCGAGCTGGAGATAAGCAGCGTCAACGAGCACTACCTCCGGCAAGGCACGCTCTCCGTGGAGGTGCTCGACCGCGGGACCGCATGGCTGGACACGGGCACCTTCGAGTCGATGATGCAGGCCTCCGAGTACGTGCGCGTCATCGAGGACAGGCAGGGCTTCAAGATCGGCTGCGTGGAGGAGATCGCCTGGCGGGCCGGATGGATCGACGACGGGCAGCTGCGCGCGCTCGCCGAGCCCCTGCGCAAGAGCGGATACGGCCGGTATCTGGACCAGCTGCTGGAGCGCGGCCGCTCCTAGCGCGAAGGGGCGGAGCGTGCCGGCTCGTCCCGGCGGCGGCGCGACGCCCAGCCAGCGCGGGCCGCGAGGGCGCCGCGCAGGAGCAGGCGCAGCGGAGCCAGCCAGGCGCCGGGATAGCTCGCGGCCAGGAAGCGGTATGCGCTCTCGTGGTGCGCGCGCAGCATCGCGGCCGGCTCCCGCTCCGTGGAGTGCGCGCCGATGTGGACCACCTCCGCGGAGGGCACGAAGTAGCTCTTCCAGCCCGCCTCGCCCAGGCGCCGGGCGAGATCCACGTCCTCGAAGTACATGAAGTATCGGGCGTCGAAGCCCCCCACGGCGGCGAAGGCCTCCGCCCGCAGCAGCAGGCAGGAGCCCGAGAGCCAGTCGGCCGCCGTGACGGAGCGGGCGTGGGCCGTGTCGGTGCGGTATCGCGCCGTCCATGGGTTCGCGGGCCACAGCCGGGAGAACAGCGCGTGACCGATCCCGGTGCCCAGGGCGGGGAAGGCGCGTGCCGAGGGGTAGACGGATCCGTCCGGCTGGTAGATGCGCGGCCCGAAGGAGCCGCCGTCCGGCTGCTGCCGGGCCGCCCGGATCAGCTCGTCCAGCGCCCCAGGGCGCAGGACGATGTCCGGATTCGCCGCGAGAAGGAACTCCGCGCCGCTCCCCTCCGCCTCGAAGGCCCGGTTCATCGCGGCGCCATAGCCGACGTTGCCTCCGGCATCGACGAAGCGGGCGCCCCGGGCATCGGCAAGGTGGGCGGCGGCGGCGGGCTCGGCCGACCCGCTGTCGCAGACGACCACGCGATACGGCAGGGTCGTCGAAGCGGGAATCGACTCGAGGAAGGAGCTCAGCACGCGCTCCGAGTTATGGCTCACCGTCGCGATGACGACCGCGGGGACGTCGGGGTCAGGCGCGTTCATGCGGGGATCGGCCACCGGCTGCCGTCAGCCCTTCGCGGTCACGTCGACCGAGGTCGCGATGCGGACGACCCCCCGGGTGGGCTCCGGGGTGACCACATCGAAGACGCAGGCCTGCGGCGCGTCGTCCAGGTGCTCGAAGGTCAGCGCGTCGATCAGCGAGACGTTCACCGCGTAGCGGCCCGCCGCCAGAGCCGCCTGCTCCAGTCTGAAGGCGATGCTGAAGCGGTCCGGGGTGCCCTCGAAGGGGGCGCCGAGGCTCCACTCGCTGGAGGTCGCGAAGGCGATCTGGCCCAAGGTGCTCTCCAGCTCGATCGCGCACACCCAGTTGCTCGCCTCGGCCACGCCGGCCACGTCGACGGTGACGACGACGTCCTGACCCGAGGGGATCACGGCGCCCGGGCTGACGCCGGGGCTCTGCACCCGCGCGCCCACGATGGTCTCAGGCCCCTTGGTGTCCTCCGGCGCGGTGCTCTGATCCGAGTCCTGTCGCGGCTGTTCGAGCATCTCCCTGAAGCGCTCGATCGCCTCCGCGGGATCACCCTGGTGGATGACCTCGCCGTGGTCCAGGAGGATGACGTAGTCGCACATCTCGCGGACCTGATCCATCGAGTGCGTGACGAGGACGATGGTGCGCCCCTCCTCCTGGAACTCCATGATCTTGTCGAGGCACTTGCGCTGGAAGGCCTCGTCGCCGACGGCGAGGACCTCGTCGACGAGGAGGATGTCCGGATCCGAATGGATCGCGACGGCGAAGGCGAGTCGCACGTACATGCCCGACGAGTAGAACTTCACCTGGGTGTTGATGAAGTCGCCGATGCCCGCGAAGGCGAGGATGTCGTCGAAGCGGGACTCGGTCTCCTCCCGGCTGAGCCCCAGGATCGCCGCATTGAGGAAGACGTTCTCCCGGCCGGTGAGGTCCGGGTGGAATCCCGCCCCGAGCTCCAGCAGGGCCGCGATCCTGCCCCTCTGCTCGACGCCCCCGCGGCTGGGCTGCACGATGCCGCCGATCACCTTGAGCAGCGTGCTCTTGCCCGAGCCGTTGTGACCGATCAGGCCGACGGTCGATCCGGCCCTGATCGAGAGGGTGACGTCGCGCAGGGCCCAGAAGTCCTCCCGGTGCTTGCGCCCCGCGACGCCGAGCGTGACGAGCCGCTCCTTGAGCGAGTTGTCCTGCCGCATGACGAAGCGCTTGGAGACGGAGGACACGCGGATGACCTCGGGGCCCAGTGCGCGCGCTGCCCTCGGCTCTGAGATCGCCATCGTCGTCCTCGTCTGCTGGGGGGCCCGGTTCACAGCGCCTGCGCGAAGTCGCCCTGCAGGCGCGAGAAGAGGCTCTGCGCGCCGAAGAGCGCGATCAGGCCGAGGACGAATGCGATGCCCATGCGGAGCATGAGGTCAGGCGGGAACGAGTGAGGCGAGCCGCCCACCCAGAACGCCTTCTGGAAACCGAGCACCGCGAGGGTGACCGGATTGTCCGTGTACACCTCCAGCAGCACGCCGTTGCCCGTCACGCCCTGCACCATGCTCCAGGAGTAGACGATCGGCGACGCCCAGAACAGCAGCATCATGACGACCTCGACGATGTACTGCACGTCCCGGAGGGTGACGTTCGCCGCTGCCAGCGCGATCCCGAAGGCCAAACCCCACACCGTCAACAGGAGGATCGCCGGAATCGCGTAGAGCAGCCTCCAGCTGAGTGGGAAGTGCCCGATGGCGAGGGTGGCGACGAGCAGGATGCCCAGCTGGATCGCGAAGTTGAACAGCGCGCCGCCCAGGCTCGCCAGAGGGAAGATCTCGCGCGGAAGGTAGACCTTCTTGACCAGACCCGCGTTGCCGACGATCGAGCCGGTGCCCCCCACGACGGTGTCGCTGAACAGGCCGAAGGCGGTGAGGCCGGCGAAGATGTAGATCGCGAAGTCCTCGATCCCGCGCGCCGCGCCGAGGAAGTGACCGACGACGACGTAGTAGATCGCCAGCTGGGTCAGCGGCCGGATGAGCGACCAGAGGAAGCCGAGAGTGGAGTCCTTGTAGCGCGCCTTGAGGTCGCGCCGCACCAGCAGGCCCAGCAGCTCCCGGTGCTGGAAGACCTCCCGGATGGCGCGGACGCTGCCTCGCGCTGCTCCCTCGGATGCGCCGATCCTCGTGAAGGGGAGGGCCGCGATCCTGCTGAATCGCCGGTCGCGCACCACCGAGGGGTTCAGTGCGGTAGTCATGAGCAATTATGAGTATAGCTTTCGGCCCTCCCCGGACCCTGAGACCGGCGTTTGGGGAAGGCTCGCTGCGGGCTCATCTACAATTCTGAGGGCCACGGGGACGGCGACGGTTCCGTAGCCTCGAATGCCCGAGTTGGAATGCGCGGATACGGAGTCGTGAGTGTGAGCAGCCTGAGAGTGCGGATCGCGGCCCGGCTGAGGCAGAGCGTGCCGGAGGACTCGAAGGTCCGCAGCGCCGTCGGCGCGACCTGGCGCGGGCTGCGGTCCATCCCGGTGTCCTACCAGGCCACCCGGACGAACCTGCACCGCGCCCGGCCCAAGTCGATCGGCCTGGACAGCTATCGGGAGTGGCTCGCCCAGCACGAGCGCGCCGAGGCCCGGCGCCACGTGGACACCGGCCTGCGCTTCGCGATCGCGGTCGTCGGGAAGGGCCGCGACGAGCGCTTCCGGCGCACGCAGCGGAGCATCCGCTCGCAGGGCGAGGCGGAGGTGCAGGTGCTCCCTGTCGGGGAGGGGGAGACGGTGCCGCTTCCCGGTCTCGTCGAGGGCGCGGACATCTTCCTCGTGGTGCGCGCGGGCACTGTCTTCGCCGCCGATGCGCTCGACCGCATCGCGGGGGCGTTCTACACCGACCCGGCCTGCGTGCTGGTGACGTTCGACTCGGATGTCATCGATGAGCAGGGGCGGCGCGGCGGCCCCTTGTTCCGGCCTCAGTGGTCGCCCGACACGCTGCTCGGCCACGACTACATCGGCAGCGCCTTCGCCATGCGCGTCGGCGTGGCGGAGTCGCGGGGGCCCCTCACGGCGGATCCGCTCGCGCTCTGGCGGCTGAAGCTCGCGGCCGGGCTGGATGCGCGACAGTGCGCGCACATCCCCCGCGTGCTCATCTCCGAGCCGGGCCGACCTGTCGCAGCCGATCCCGTGCGCGCGGCGGCGATGGTGGAAGAGGCGCTCGCCGCGCGCGGCGAGCGGGCGCGGGTCGAGGTGCAGCAAGGCCGTCTCCGAGCGATGTTCCTGCCCGAGCAGTGGCCTGCCGTCTCGATCGTCGTGCCGACGCGCCACTCGCGCACGAACATGGCCCGCCTGCTGGACAGCCTCGCCTCGACGGACTACCCCTCCTTCGACGTCCAGGTGATGGACAACGGCGAGCCCAGCGAGGAGAACCGGCAGTGGTACGCGCAGCGCGACACGCCGTTCCCCCTGCGGGTCGAGTGGTGGGACGAGAAGCCCTTCAACTACAGCAGGGTGAACAACGTCGGCGTCTCGCGCACCAGCGGCGAAGTCATCGTGCTGCTCAACGACGACACGCAGGTCGTGGACCCCGCCTGGCTCCGCGAGCTCGTCGGCCACGCGCTGCGCCCTGGCGTCGGGACCGTCGGGCTGCAGCTGCGCATGGCCGACGGCCGGATCCAGCACGGCGGGGTCATGGTGGGTCCGGGCGGCTTCGCCGACAACCTGTTCGCGGGCCTGCAACCGCACTCCGATACGCTCATCGGCTCCACCGACTGGTATCGGGACACCCTCGCCGTCACCGGAGCCTGCGTCGCGGTGCGGCGCGACGTCTACGAGGCCGTCGGCGGGCTGGACGAGAACTTCATCCTCTGCGGCAGCGACGTGGTGCTCGGCCTGGACCAGGTGATCCGGGGCCGCCGCAACCTCGTGCTGCCCTTCGACACCGTGCGCCACTTCGAGTCGCTCACGCGCGGCTCGACGGTGCCCGAGCAGGACTTCCACGCCAGCTACTGGCGCTACTACCCCTGGCTGCGGGGTGGCGACCCCTACGTGTCCGGGAACGTCTCGCGGCTGAGCGCCGTGCCGCGCTTCGCCAACGAGCTCGACCCGACACCGGTCGAGCTCGCCCTCATCGCGCTCGGCCGCCCGATCCGCAGCCACGCGCAGTCCATGTCGATCTCCGAGGAGGCCTTCGGGCTGCTCGCCTCGGCGTCGGTGCGCGACGCGGACGTGGCGGCCGTGCGCAGCTCCCACGAGGCGAACCGCGGCCGGCTGGAGGTCCGGACGGTGAACTGGTTCATCCCGGACATCGACATGCCGTTCTTCGGCGGCCTGAACACGACCTTCCGCCTGGCCGACAAGCTGCGGCGGGAGCACGGCGTGCGCAACCGCTTCGTCGTGTTCGGCCATCCGGACGAGCTGCACGTGAAGACCGCCCTGGACGCGGCCTTCCCCGGCCTCGGCCGGGAGGCTGAGGTGTACGTCTACGACGGCTCGGACGAGCAGCTGGCCCTGCTGCCCGAGGCGGACGCCGCGGTCGCGACGCTCTGGCTCACCGCACAGCACGTCGCCAAGGCGCCCGGGGCGCGACGGCGCTTCTACCTCATGCAGGACTATGAGCCCGCGTTCTATCCCGCCAGCTCGATGTACGCCATGGCGGAGGAGTCCTACCGCCTGGGCCTGTACGGCATCTGCAACACCGTGAGCATGCACCGCATCTACTCCAGCTACGGCGGCCGCTCCACCTATTTCGTCCCCGCAGTCGATCGAGGCCTGTTCAATCCCGAGGGACGCCGGGAGAAGGCGGACGACGAGCCGGTCACGATCTTCGCCTATGCGCGCGACCACTTCCGCAACTGCTGGGAGCTCGTCTACGCCGCGCTCACCGAGGTGAAGCGGCGTCACGGCGACGGCGTGCGCATCATCGCCGCTGGAGCCCGGTACCTGCCCGAGGACTCCAGTCTCATCGACCTCGGTCTGCTGGACTACCGGCAGACGCCGCAGATCTACCGGGAGAGCGACATCGGCATCACCATGCAGATCTCCCGGCACCCGTCGTATCTTCCGCTGGAGCTGATGGCGTGCGGTGTGCCCATGGTCGCGCCGGACAGCGACTGGTTCGGCTGGCTGTTCGAATCGGGCCGCAACTCGCTGCTCGTGCGTCGTTCGCTGGGTGACCTGGTGGACAAGATCGACAGGCTCGTGACCGACGCCCAGCTGCGCGCGCAGCTGCAGCGCGGCGCCCTCGAGACGATCGACGAGGCCCACTCGGACTGGGACCGGGCGCTGGAACACGTCTACGACTTCATGTGCGATCCGGAGAACACCGTCTAGGATCGATCCGGCGGGAGGCATGCCTTCCCTTGCCATAGCTGCGGAGGAGGGGAAGCAGTGCGCCATCGGCTCCGTCGTCGCTTGCGGCCCCTGCTGGTCATCCCGCTCGTCGCGGCGGTGATGGCCGCCGCGCTCACGGCGTTCCAGCCCGCGGCTCCCGCGCAGGCGGCCGACGCCTCGGCCTTCGATGCCGGCAACATCATCAGCGACGAGCTGTTCTTCGACGGCAATGCCATGTCGGCCGCGCAGGTGCAGGCGTTCCTCAACAGTCAGGTCAGCAGCTGCAGCCCCGGCTACACCTGCCTGAAGGACTACAGGCAGGACACCTCGAGCCGCGCGGCCGAGGCCGGCCGTTGCGACGCCTACAACGGCGCCGCGAACGAGTCGGCGGCGCAGATCATCGCCAAGGTCGGGGTGGCCTGCGGGATCAGTCAGAAGGTGCTCATCGTCCTGCTGCAGAAGGAGCAGAGCCTCGTGACGAGCACCGCGCCTTCCAGCGGTCGATACCGCAGCGCGACCGGCTACGGCTGCCCGGACACGGCGCCTTGCGACTCCCTCTACTACGGCTTCTTCAACCAGGTGTACATGGCGGCGCTGCAGTTCAAGCGCTACGCCGCGAACCCGGGGGGCTACAACTACCAGGCCGGGCGCGTCAACAGCATCCTGTACAACCCGAACCCGGGCTGCGGTGCCGGCGATGTGTACATCGCCAACAAGGCCACGGCCGGGCTGTACGACTACACGCCGTATCAGCCGAATGCGGCCGCCCTGGCGAACCTCTACGGCACCGGGGACAGCTGCAGCTCATACGGGAACCGGAACTTCTGGCGGATCTACACGGACTGGTTCGGTCCGACGACGGCCGACCCGTACTCGCCCGTCGGCCAGGTGGAGACGACCTCGACGAACCCAGGGACCGGCACCGTCAGCGGCTGGGCGATCGACCCCGAGACGACCGCCCCGGTCACCGTGCACGTGTACGTGGGCGGCCGTTACGAGGACGGCGCGACCTGGGGCGGCCAGGCCACCGCGAACCTGCGCAGCAACACCGTCCTGCAGCAGCATCCCAGCTATGGCGCCGCCCACGGCTTCACCGTCACGCTGTCGCTCCCGCGCGGCTCGACCACGGTCTGCCTGTACGCCATCAACGTCGGTCGCGGATCGAACCAGCTCATCGGCTGCCCCACGCTCACCACGCCGACCGGGCCGCCCACGGGCAACTTCGAGTCGGCCAAGCTCTCCGGCCGCACCGCCACCCTCACCGGCTGGGCGATGGACCCCGACACGAGCGACCCGATCACGGTGCACGTCTACAGCGGCGGCCCCTACGGCACCGGCGATTGGGCCGGTCAGGCGGCCGCAGACCGAGCGCGCCCCGACGTCGCGGCCGTCTACCCGGCATACGGCTCCAGTCATGGCTTCACCATCTCGGCGAACGTCGGCGTGGGCACGACGCCGTTGTGCGTGTACGCGATCAACGTCGGCGGCGGCGACAGCACGCTCCTGGGCTGCCGCACGGTATCCACCGCGAGCGGTCCGCCGCGGGGGAGTCTGGACGCCCTCACCCCGGTGCTCGGCGGCATCACGGTGAGGGGCTGGGCCCTCGACCCGGACACCCCCAAGCCCATCGAGGTGCACGTCTACGTGGACGGGGTGTGGGGTGGCCGGTTCACCGCTCAGGGCGATCGGCCCGATGTCGCCGCGGCATTCCCCGGCTACGGGGCCGCGCACGGATACAGCGGCACGGTCCCCGCTGAGGGCGGCCGACATGAGGTCTGCGCCTACGGGATCAACGTGATGAGCGGTGCCAACACGCTCCTGGCCTGCAAGACGGTCACGGTGGTGGGCGGCCCGCCAACAGGCAACTTCGAATCGCTGTCCGCCGACAAGCTCACCGCCCACGTGACGGGCTGGGCGACGGACCCGGACGGGCCGGCGAGCGTCGTGGTGCACGTCTACGTCAACGGCAACTGGGCCGGCGCGTTCGTCGCGGACGCGCAGCGCCCCGACGTGGGCGCCGCCTTCCCCGGCCAGGGCAACGCCCACGGCTTCGACGTGACCGTGCCGCTCTCACCGGGCGCGAACAAGGTATGCGTCTTCGCCATCGATCCGCAGTTCCTCCGCAATCCGCAGCTGGGCTGCCGCACGGTGACCGCCGACGCGAAGGCGCCGACCGGCAGCTACGACTCGCTGTGGCTCAGCGGCACCTCCGCGCGGCTGACCGGCTGGGCCGTCGACCCGGAGACGACCGCCCCTGTGGGCGTCCACGTGTACGTGAACGGGCAATGGGGTGGCGCCTTTACCGCCGACAAATCGCGCCCGGATGTGGCGGCCGCTCTGGGCAAGGGCGACAAGCACGGTTTCGACGTCACCGTGCCCGTCCCCACCGGCACGAGCACCGTGTGCGTCTACGCCATCGACCCGCAGGGAGTGTGGAACCCCTCGCTCGGGTGCAAGACCGTGCGTCGCTGAGCGGGAGCCTCCCGGGTGGGGACGGACCGGCCCGCTAGGGTAGGGGAGTGCTGAGTCGCGCCGCGCGCCTGTCCGAGCTGGCGCACCGATGGGGTCCGGCGATCGCCTTCGTGCTGTTCGCGCTCCTGGGCACCGTCTGGGCCCTGGCCGTCCCCCCGCTGTCCGCGCCGGACGAGGTCGCCCACGCCACCAAGGCCGTGGCGCTGTACGCGGGCCAGCTGGTCGGATCCCCGGACGCCACCGGGGCTCTGCAGCTCGCGCTGCCCTCGGGATACCACTACGACCCCGCCATGGAGTGCTACCTGCTCAAAGGCGAGGTCCCGGCCAGCTGCGCCCCCGAGTGGACGGGCGACTCCGGCGGCGACTCGTTCAGAAACTGGGTCGCCAACTACAACCCTCTCTACTACGTGCTCGTCGGCTGGCCGAGCCTGCTGTTCCACGCCGCCACCGGCCTGTACGCGATGCGCATCGTCAGCGCGGTGCTCACCGCCGTGCTGCTCGCGCTCGCCGTGCGGCTCGCCTTCGCCGCGCCCACCCGGCGCTGGCTCGGCTGTGCGGTCGCCTTCATGCTCAGCCCCATGGTCATCTACCTCGGCGCGGTCGTGAACCCGAACGGCGCAGAGATCGCCGCGTCGGTGGCGTTGATGCTCGGCTCCCTGCGCCTGCTGGAGGGCTTCGGGAGCGCGCGATCGGCGCCGGGGTCGCGATCGGTCCCGCAGCCGGCGATGCCCGGTGCGCTGCCCCGCTGGGCACTCTGGGTGGTCGTCGTGCTCTGCGCATCCGTGGTGGCCAACGCCCGGGCGCTCGGCCCGCTCTGGGTGGTCATCCTCCTGCTCATCGCCGTGCTCGTCTGCGGATGGAGACCCCTGCTGCAGATGCTGCGCGATCCGTGGAGCTACGCCGGACTGGCCGGAATCGCCGCAGCGGGGGTCCTGTCGCTGCTGTGGACCCTGCGCGGCGGGAGCCTGTCCAGCCAGGCGGTCGAGGGCGATGCGCCGCTGGTGGGCAGCTCGTTCCTCTCGGGCTTCGTCTTCATGCTGCGCCACCTCCCGGACTTCCTGCAGCAGGCGCTGGGCTTCTTCGGCTGGCTGGACACGCCGCTGCCGAGCCCCGAGTACTGGTTCGCGATCGGCGTGATCGTCCTGGTGCTCGGCATCGCGTTCCTCACCCTGCGCCGGCGGGACGTGATCGTGCTCACGATCGTCATGGCCGCGGCCGTTTTCGTGCCTGCGCTCGTGCAGGGCTACAGCACCCATCAGACCGGGCTGATCTGGCAGGGCAGGTATGGGCTGTTCCTCTACCTCGCCGTCGGGATCGTCGCGGTCTGGCTGCTGTCGCGCCCCGGCGAGCGGCGGCGCGCGGACTTCCTGTCCGCGAGGGTGAGCTGGCTGGCCGCCTCCGGCATGGCGGCCTTCGGCGTGCTGGCGCTCGTCTTCGTGCTCTACCGCTACACCGTGGGCATCGGCGCGACCTTCGGCTCCTTCGTGCTGCACCCCGAATGGCAGCCGCCACTGGGCTGGATCCCGCTGGCCGTCGTGTACCTGCTCCTCTCGGCCGTGTTCGTGATCTGGGCGGGTGCTTGCGGGAACGCGCTCGGCCGGCGCGCCGAGCGCGAGCGGCGCCTGGGCGACCGGCTTGCGGCAGACTCCCGCCGGAGCGAGCCGGCTCCCGCAGCCGAGCGAGCGCTCGCGCCGGAGCCGGCGCTTGCGCGCGATTCCGCGCTGGCAGCGGGGCCCGCCGGTGCAGCGGGTGCAGCGGAGGCCCCGCTTGCCTGATCGCCCGCGCGCCGCGATCGTCTACGACTGCCTGTTCCCCGTCGACACCGGGGGCGGCGAACGCGTCTACCGCCGCATCGCGGAGCTGCTCGCCGAGCGCGGCTACGAGGTCGACTACCTCACTCGCGAGCGCGGGCCGGGCCAGCAGGAGGCCGCCGGCGGCGCGTTCCGCGTCGTCCCCGTCTGGCGTGGCGAGATCAACGACGCGCAGGGCGTGCGCCGGCCCCTGGCCGCGCTTCGCTTCGGCTGGGCCGTGTTGCGCGCGCTTCGGCGGCAGCGCCGCGCCTACGCGCTGGTGCTCGCGAGCGCGACGCCCGTCTTCACCGCGATGGCTGCCTCCCTCGCGCTCGCGGGCACCCGCGTCCCGCTCGTCGTGGACTGGCTGGAGGTCTGGTCCTGGCGCAAATGGCGCGCCTACTCCGGTGCCCTCGTCGGCACCGTCGCGGCGCTGCTGCAGCGGATCGCCCTGCGCCTGGGCACCGTGCTCACCGCGAACAGCTCCTTCACGGCGGAGCGGATCCGCCGCCGGCGGCCCGGCGCCGAGCCGCTGCTGCTGGGGCTGGTGGACCTCGCCGACGACGAGCAGGCCGCGCTCTGCCCGGCGCAGCAGCCGCCTCGCCTGCTGTTCGCCGGCCGTCACATCGCCGACAAGCGGGTGGAGGCGATCCCCGCCGCTCTGGCCCGGGCGCGTGCCGCCGTCCCCGACCTCAGCGCCGACATCGCCGGATCGGGTCCGCAGACCCCCGTGGTGCGCGCGCAGGCCGCGCTGCTCGAGCTCGGCGACGCGCTGCGGCTGCCGGGCCGCGTGGAGGAGCCGGAGCTGGTCCGGCTGATGTCCGGAGCCGCGGTGCTCCTGAACCCCTCGGCGCGGGAGGGCTTCGGCCTCGTCGTCGCCGAAGCCGCGCGGTACGGCACCCCGTCCGTCGTGGTCGCCGGCGAGGACAACGCCGCCGTGGAGCTCGTCGTGGACGGCGTCAACGGCTTCGTCGCGCCCTCGGCATCCGCGTCCGACCTGGCCGATGCCGTGTGCAGGGCGCTGGCCGGCGGGCCGGCGCTCCGGGCGTCCACCCGGGCCTGGTTCGAACGGGAGCGCTCCCGCCGCAGCCTCAGCGTCTCGGTCGACCGGCTGCTGGAGCGACTGGCGGCCCGGCCCGGCGCATGAGCAGGCGCCGGAGCCGGCCCTAGACTCGTCGGGTGCCGCGCGTCCTCGTCGATCTGCTGTTCTTCACCGGCAAGCGGGGTGGGACCGAGACCTACGTCCGCGAGGTGTACAGCCGTCTGGGACAGCAGGCCCCCGCGCGCGGCTGGGAGCTGCTGGGCTTCGCCAGTCGCGAGCTCGCCGAGCGGGGCGCCGACTGGTTCCCCGGGCGGATCGTGAACTCCGGGATCTCCTCGGAGAACCGCGCTCGGTGGGCCTGGGGCGAGGTCGCCGTCGTCGCCCGGGCCGCGCGCCGGCTGGGTGCAGACCTCGTCCATGCGCCGGCGAACTTCGGCCCGGTGCGCTCGTCCGTGCCGCTGCTGCTCACGCTGCACGACCTCCTGGCCTTCGAACACCCGGAATGGCTGCCGACGAAGGGCCCCGCCGCATGGTCGACGCGCTGGCTGATCAAACGCGCCGCCGGCAACGCCCGGCGGATCATGACCGTCAGCGAGGACGCCAAGGGCAGCATCGTGCGCCGGTTCGGGCGGCCCCCCGAGGAGGTGGAGGTCGTGCCGCTCGCCGGCGGCGCCGCACCCGTCCAGCAGGGGTCACGTCAGCCGCTCACGCTGTTCAGCCTGGGCAACCGCATGCCGCACAAGAACTTCCCCCGGCTCGTCGAGGCGCTCGCCCTCATCCCGGAGCAGCGCCGGCCGCGGCTGACGATCTCCGGAAGCCACGGCGACGACCCGCTGCGGCCCGTCGTGGAACGCACGGGGATGGGGCCGTGGGTGCGACTGGAGGGCTGGCTGCCGTCGGCGGAGGTGGAGCGGCTCTACGCCGAGTCGGCTGCGGTGGTGCTGCCGACGATGTTCGAGGGCTTCGGTCTGCCCGTGCTGGAGGCGATGGCCCGCGGCTGCCCGGTGATCTGCTCCGACATCCCCGTCCTGCGCGAGGTCGCCGGGCCGGCAGCGGCCTACTTCGATCCCCGCGAGCCGGCGGCGATCGCCCGGGTCCTGGAACGGACGCTGCACGACCCGGCGCTGCTCGCGCAGCTGGCCGAGGCCGGTCGCGGGCGCGCGAGCACCTTCAGCTGGGACCGCACCGCCGCGCAGGTGCTCGAGGCCTTCGAGGCCACCCTCGGCAGCGGTGCCCGGGCGTGAGCGGACTCCGCGCGCCGTGATCCCGGCCGGCGTCGCCGAGCGACCGGGTCGGAAGGACCGTCAGGACGCCGAGGCGAGGCGGGCCGTCACCCGCCGGCGCGCGATCTCGTAGACCACGGCCGAGGCCAGCTCGGCGAAGAGCAGGGCCAGCAGCAGCACGAGGAGGTTCCCCCCGGCCAGCAGCGCGAG
>Ga0182749_1001471_pt1 | contig 18482 bp, 17 predicted proteins | sample eDN3rd37CKraftMG_FD_128875 | JGI IMG/M metagenome (GOLD analysis project Ga0182749, IMG submission 128875) | Enriched Miracle-Growth compost microbial communities from Emeryville, California, USA - eDNA 3rd pass 37_C Kraft MG (version 2) (version 2) ...
CCGAGCGAGAAGGCGATCGAGGCCGCCACCGACAGCGGCTCCCAGGGCAGGCCGGTGAGGATCATGAGCAGCCGCACCAGCATCGGATAGGCCGGCATGAAGGCCCATGCGCTCTCGCCGACGTGCCCGTCGTCGGTCAGCGGGAGCTGGGACGGATAGCCGGAGACCGCGACGACGTGGTACCAGGTGCTGTCCCAGAGCTGGGCGAAGGAGAGGTAGTCGGGCTGCGCGCCGGTCCAGGCGTTCCGCTGCTGCCAGGAGGCGAACAGCAGGATGAGCGCCGTGGTGATCACCCGCGACAGCAGCCAGATCACCCCGACCGCGAGCCACCAGCGGGTCGGAGCCACCCTCCTCCGCTCCGTCAGGACGCCGTCAGCCACGCCCTCAGTCCGCGCTCGCAGTCGGTGATCTGCTCGAGCGCCACCCGCTCGTCGTCGGCGTGAGCCTTGAGCGGGTCGCCCGGACCGTAGTTGACCGCGGGGATGCCCATGGCCGAGAAACGGGCGACGTCGGTCCAGCCGTACTTGGGCTTCGGCTCGGCGCCGACGGCCGCGACGAACTCCATCGCCAGCGGGTCGGTGAGGCCGGGCCTGGCCCCCTCTGCCAGGTCCACGACGGTGAGCTCTACGCCGGGGAACAGCTCGCGCAGGTGCTCGACCGCCTCCTCGCCGCTGCGGCTCGGCGCGAAGCGGTAGTTGAGCTCGACCACCGCCTCGTCGGGGATCACGTTGCCGGCGACCCCGCCGCGCACGCGCACCGCGTTGAGGCCCTCGCGGTAGACCAGTCCGTCCACCTCGACCTCCCGCGGGCGGTACCGCTCGAGAGTGTCCAGGATCGGCGCCAGGTCGTGGATGGCGTTGTGCCCGACCCAGGAGCGCGCGGAGTGGGCTCGCAGCCCGGTGGTGCGCAGCTCGACCCTGAGGTTGCCGTTGCAGCCGCCCTCGACGCCGGAGCTCGTCGGCTCGCCGAGGATCGCGAAGTCGCCGGCGAGCAGCGCCGGGTGGTTGCGGGCCAGCCGGCCGAGCCCGTTGAGCTCGGCGGCGACCTCCTCGTGGTCGTACCAGATCCAGGTCACGTCGACCGCCGGCTCGGTGAGCTCGGCGGCGAGCGTGAGCTGCACGGCGACGCCGGCCTTCATGTCGACGGTGCCGCGCCCCCAGAGGTAGTCGACGCCGTCGACCGTCTCGAAGCGGGTGGGCAGGTTGTCGTTGACCGGCACCGTGTCGATATGGCCGGCGATGAGCGCGCGGCGAGCCCTGCCGGCGACGGTGCGCGCGACCACCGCGTCGCCGTCGCGGGTGACCTCGAGGTGACCGAGCCCCTCCAGGGCGGCCTGGATGGCATCCGCCACCGTCCGCTCCTCACCGGAGACGGACCTGATGTCGCACAGGGCCCTGGTGAGCTCGATCGAGCCCGCGGAGAGGTCGAGCGCCGGGGCTGTCGGATCGGCGGCGGACATTTCGCGAGTGTATCAATCGCTACCCTGGGAGCATGACTGAACGTGCGGCCTGGGGCCACGGATTGGCGACGATCTCCTCCGACGGGACGGTGCTCGACACCTGGTATCCCGCACCGTCGCTCGGCACCGTCCCCGCCGGCCGCGACCCGCATCTCGCGCCGGCCGAGCTGGTGGACCAGGCCGGCCCCGACGCGCGCCGCAACGTGCGCATCGAGGTCCGCACCGTCGAGATCGACCTGGATGCCGCCCCCGCCTCCACCGAGGACGCCTACCTGCGCCTCCACCTGCTCAGCCACCTCCTGGTGAAGCCGAACACTCTCAACCTTGACGGGATCTTCGCCCACCTGCCGATCGTCGCCTGGACCACCGCCGGCCCGATGCTGCCGGCCGACTTCGCCCGCGACCGCAGCGCGCTGCAGCGGGCGGGCGTCTCGGCCATCGGAATCGACAAGTTCCCGCGACTGGTCGACTACGTGGTGCCCGACCGGGTGCGTATCGCTGACGCCTCGCGAGTGCGGCTCGGCGCCCACCTGGCGCCGGGCACGACGGTGATGCACGAGGGCTTCGTCAACTACAACGCCGGCACCCTCGGCTCCTCCATGGTCGAGGGGCGCATCTCTCAGGGCGTGGTGGTCGGCGACGGATCGGACATCGGCGGCGGCGCGTCCATCATGGGCACGCTGAGCGGCGGCGGGACCGAGCGGGTGTCGGTCGGCGAGCGCGCCCTGCTCGGCGCGAACTCCGGCATCGGCATCTCGATCGGCGACGACTCCGTGGTCGAGGCCGGCCTCTACGTGACCGCCGGCACCAAGGTGAGCGTGCTCGGAGGGGCCTCCCCCCGGTCGGTGAAGGCGGTGGAGCTCTCCGGCGTCCCCGGCCTCCTGTTCCGTCGCAACTCGCTCACCGGAGGGGTCGAGGTGCTCGCCCGCTCCGGCAGCGGCATCCAGCTCAACGCCGCCCTGCACGCCTGAGCGGTCAGAGCGCCGAGACCAGCGCTGCGGTGCGCCGTCCGAGCCGGTCGAGCGGCAGCGCCAGCAGCTGCCCGACGGTGTCGACGTCGCGGCGGAGGCCGCTGGCCGGCGGCAGCTCGAGCTCGGCGTAGCCGAGCGCGGCGTGAGCCGCCCGCGAGCCGGCGCCGAAGGCCGTGGCGAGCGGGCCCCCGGCCCGACCCGCGACCAGCACGGTGCCCGTCCCGTCGGCGTCCGGCACGAAGGAGAGCGGATGCGGTGCGGCGAGAGCGAGCGCATCCGCCAGCTCCCGGGGCGCGAGCGCCGGCAGATCGCCGAGCAGCACCGCGACCGCACCGGAGGATGTCGCGACCCCCGCGGCGACCGCGGCGTCCAGCCCGCCGCCCGGATCGATCAGCACCCGGGCGCCGAGCCCCTCGAAGGCCGCGGCGGAGGCCGGCGAGGTCACCACCAGCACCGGCGCGACGACGAGCGCCGCCTCCACCGTGTCGAGCGCGATCGACTCGGCCAGCGCCCGCCGAGCGGCCGCGTCGCCGCCGAGCCGGGACTTGCCGGACGGCGTCCCCTTGACCGGCACCACGACGGTCCAGTCAGTCACGGCTCGCCCGACCGGCGGCGAAGCCCTCCCGATATGCCTCGTCGCTGCCGAGCCGGAACATGTCGCCGGCCGCGGGACGCAGGAGCGAGCGAGCCCCGGGGGCCTCCGCGTCGAGCAGATGGTCCAGACCGCGGACGACGGCCACCGGAAGCCCGGAGCTCTTGCCCTTGACCAGATCGGCGGCCGCCGCGATCTCGTCGCCGACCGCGGGGGCCGTCACGTCGAGCACCCGGCCCTGGCTGTCGAGGGTGCCGCGCAGGTCGTCGAGCAGGCGGACGCCGCTCGCCCCGATCGCGGCGTCGGTCTGGCCCTCCCGCCATGGCCTGCCGAGGGTGTCGGTCACGATCACGCCGACCTGAACGCCCAGGCGGTCGCGAACGACGCAGCGGATGCGCTCGGCGCTGGCGTCGGGGTCGACCGGCAGCAGCAGCACGGTTCCCTCCGGGGTGTTGCTCGCGTCGACGCCGGCGGCCGCGGCGACGATGCCGAGCCGGTTCTCCACGATGCGGGTCACCCCGCCCGGGTGCTCCCGGGTGGCGACCACGCGCACCGTCTCATCGGTGATCGACTGCTCGCGGTCGGCGGCGGAGACGATCCGCCCCTCGGCCTTCGAGACCACCTTGCTGGTCACCGCGAGGATGTCGCCGTCCTGCAGCCCGCCGGCCGCGGCATCCGCGATCAGCGCCGCGAGGTCGTCGCCCGCCGCGATCTCCGGGATGCCCTCGATCGCCCAGACCGTCAACGCGCGTGGAGGCATGGACCCATTCTGCCTCTGCCGCGGCCGGATCCCGGGTCCGCTCACGCCCGCAGCAGCGCCGCGACCTCCGCGGTGAGCTGCACCGCCTCGTCGGCGGACGCGGCGACCGGGATCAGCGAGAAGTTCTCCGCGCCCGCCTGCCGGTAGGCGCTCAGCCACTCCGCGACCCGCTCCGGGGTGCCGGCGGCGGTCACGTTCGCGAAGCGCTCGGGCTCCAGGTGGTAGAGGCTCTCCATCCGCTCCCCCAGCAGGCGGCGCGCCGCCTCCTCGTCCCGGCCGAGCCCCACCCACGCCGTGATGCCCATCCTGAGCGGGCGCGTGCGCCCGGCGGCGTCAGCCTCCTCCCGGATCGCCGTCACGGTGCGCTCGAACCGGCGCGCCGAGCAGAAGATCCCGAGCCAGCCGTCGCCGTGGCGCACTGTCCGCCGCACCGCATGCTCGCCGCTGCCGCCGATCAGCAGGGGGATCCTCGGCTCGGGGCTCGGCACGATCCGCGCCCGGTCCAGGGTGAAGAACTCGCCGGAGTGGGTCACCGTCTCGCCGTCGAGCAGGCGGCCGAGCAGCTCGAGGGTCTCGTCCATCCGGCGGCCCCTGGTGCTCGGATCGACGCCGGAGTTCGCGATCTCACGACGGTCCTCGCCCCCGACCCCCACGCCGAGGGCCAGCCGGCCCGGGGCCAGCTCGGACAGGGTGGACAGGGCGCGCGCGCTGAGCAGCGGATGCCGCAGGCCGAGCAGGTAGACGCCGATCTGCACATGAGCGGTGCTGCTCATGCCGAGCAGCGAGGCGGCGGCGACCATGCCGTCGAAGCCCGTCCCGTCGTGAAAGCTGATGTGATCGCCGACGGTCAGATAGTCGATACCCGCCTTCTCCACCGCCTCGACCACGGCGGCCCGCCTGGCCTGCGGCGCCGTCAACAGGTCGTCAGCGAGCGCGATGCCCACAGTCACTGGCATGCCGAACTCCTCGATTGTCTTCCAGAACGACGAGCCTAGTTCGCGATTTGATGAACCGTCGGCCGCATCCTTGTGCCAGGCTTAGTGTCGACTGCCAGCCCACGCAGAGTAGCGACTGACGGCCGCCTTTCAGAGAGATTCACGCACGCTGTGAAGGAGAGTCGATGCCCGAGAAGTTCCCCCAGTTGACCGAGTCGTACTGGCCGGCCGAGAAGAGCAGCGGAGTCAGGGACATCACCCTGCCCGGTCTGCTCCGCGAGGCCGCCGCCGATGCACCGGACCGGCTCGCGCTGGTCGACGGCGTCGCCGATCCGGCCGAACGCCGGCACTGGACCTATCGCGAGCTGCTCGAGGACGTCGAACGCACCGCACGCGCCCTGCTCACGCACTTCGACGAGGGGGACCGGATCGCCTTCTGGTCGCCGAACAGCGCCACCCTGATCGTGCTCCAGCAGGCGATCGCCATGGCGAGGATGCAGCTGGTCGCCCTGAACCCGGCGTACCGGGCCGGCGAGCTCGAGTTCACGCTCAGGCAGTCGGGGGCGCGCGCCCTGTTCTTCATCGCCGAGTACCGCGGCGTCGACCTCACCGCGATCGTGGAGAGCGTGCGCGGCAACCTGCCCGACCTGCAGACCCTGGTGACCGGGGACGAATGGGACGCCTTCGTCGCGACCGGCGACCCGACCATCGAGCTGCCGGAGGTGCATCCGCTCGACCCGGTGCAGATCCAGTACACCTCGGGCACCACCGGGTTCCCCAAGGGCGCCCAGCTGCACCACAAGGGCATCGTCAACGAGGCGACCTTCGTGGGTGAGCGAGCGGGCAACGCGGAGCCCGGCGTCTGCATCAACGCCATGCCGATGTACCACATCGGAGGCGGTGCGGTCACCGAGCTCCAGACGATCTCCTCGCATGGAACCTACGTGGTGGCCCCCGGCTTCGACGCCGGTCTCATCCTCGAGCTGATCGAGACGTACAAGGGCACGCACGGGCTGTTCGTGCCGACCATGCTGCTCGCCATGCTGGAGCACCCCGACGCCGACACGCGCGATCTGTCGAGCATCAAGACGCTCTGGACCGGGGCCTCCCCGGTCGCGGAGTCGCTCGTCCACCGGGTGATCGACAAGTTCCAGTGCGACATCACCATCCTGTTCGGCCAGACCGAGATGCACGGCGTGATCAGCCAGACCCGCACCACCGACGCGCCGGAGGACCAGGCCGGCACGGTCGGGCAGCCGCTGCCGGAGCTCGAGGTGAAGGTGGTGCACCCCGACACCGGGCAGATCGTCCCGACCGGCGTCCAGGGCGAGATCCTCTGCCGGGGCTACCAGAACATGCTCGGCTACTACGGCATGCCGGAGGAGACCGCGAGGACCATCGAGTCCGACGGCTGGCTGCACATGGGCGACCTCGGGACGATGGACGACCGCGGCTTCCTGCGCATCACCGGCCGGGTGAAGGACATGATCATCCGCGGCGGCCTGAACATCTACCCGCGCGAGATCGAGGAGCTGCTGTTCCTGCATGAGCACATCGCCGAGGCCGCGGTGATCGGCGTGCCCGACGAGAAGTGGGGCGAGCAGGTCGGCGCGGTCATCCGTCTCGCCGCCGGCGTGACCGAGTCCGACCCCGAGGCGCTGAAGGCCTGGGCGCTGGAGCGGATCGCGGCGCACAAGGTGCCGAGCCACTGGTTCTTCGTGACCGAGTTCCCGATGACCTCATCGGGCAAGATCCAGAAGTTCGTGCTGCAGGAGCGCGTGGCGCAGGGCGAGCTGGTCGCCTACGTCACCGCGACCTCGCGCCAGCGCTGAGGCGCGCACCGGTCAGGTGGAGATGCCCCCGTTGGGGCTGACCACCTGGCCGGTGATCCTGCGCGAGCCGGGGCCGGCCAGGAACACGACCAGCGCGGCGATGTCGTCGGGATCGGCCACGCCGAGCGAGGCGAGCGCCGTCGCCTTCTGGAACAGCTTGGCGCTGAACGGCTCGCCCATCACCCGCTCGTAGCCGCCGCTGTCCGCGATCAGCGAGGGCGTGACCGCGTTCACCCGCACGCCGTCCCGCTTCGCCTCCGCGGCCAGCGTCCTCGAGAACATCACGATCGCGGCCATCGCTGCGCCGATGATCGTCTCGCCCGGCGTCGGATACTTGGCGGCGTCCGACGCGATGTTGACGATCGCGCCCCCGCCGCGCTCGCGCAGCAGCGGCAGCACGGCCCGCGAGGTGTTGAGCGGGCCGAGCAGCTGGGCCTGGATGATGCCGGAGATGGCCTCGGGATCGGTGTCGTGCAGCAGCTGCGGGCTGTAGGAGCCGGTGGTGCCGTTGACCAGCACATCGATCCCGTCGAGCCGGGCGGCCAGCTCGTCGATCACCCGCCCCGCCTCCACCGGCAGGTTCACGTCAGCCGCCGCGAAGACGACGGTCGCGTCCGGGTGGGCCGAGCGCAGCTCGTCGGCGGCGGCCTCGCCCCGGCCGGTGTCGCGGCCGATCAGCCCGAGCCGCGGGACGCCGGCCTCGAGGAAGTGCCGGGCGATGGCCCTGCCGACCGCGCCGGTCCCTCCGGTCACGACGACCGAGGCCGACTCGAGCCGGGGCACGCGGGGAGCCCTCCTGGCCGCGTTCGACCCCTCGGAGCCGCCGCTCACAGCGCGGCCACCGGGTGCCCGACGGCGGGCAGGCCGAGGGCCACCGCCCGTACCGGCCCGTCCAGGTGGCCGTCGCAGTCGGCGCAGTGCGGGGTGATCGAGGCGAATGCCTGCGCCATCTGCCGCTCGGTCTCGGCATCCGCGTCGTCCCTGAGCAGGCCGCTGGCGTACTCGTCGCGGGCCAGCAGGGCCGCACCGTAGGCGCCGGCCAGCTGCGGCTCGTCGAGCAGCTCGATCGGGGTGCCCAGCGCCTCGCTCAGGAAGCCGACCAGCGCCGCGTTCTTCGCGACGCCCCCGGTCATCACCACCTGCTTGCGCTTGCCCACCTGGGAGACCAGCCCGAGCGTGCGCGAGGCGACCGAGCGGTGGACGGATGCCGCGATGTCCGCCTTCTCCGCGCCCTCCGCGAGCAGAGAGATGACCTCGGTCTCGGCGAAGGTGGCGCACATCGAGCTGACCTGCAGATCCTCGGTGCCGGAGAGGGCGAGATCGGAGACCTCGGTGATGTCCACCTCGAGCGCCCGGGCGAGCACGTCGAAGAAGCGCCCGGTCCCGCTCGCGCAGCGGTCGTTCATCGCGAACTTGTCGACCAGCCCGTCGGAGGCGATGGCGATCGCCTTGCTGTCCTGGCCGCCGATGTCGATGACCAGCTCCACGCCGGGGCGCAGCGCGACGGCGCCGCGGGCATGGCAGGTGATCTCGGTGTAGCTCTTGTCGGCTCCCGGCACCAGCTTGCGTCCGTAGCCGGTGCTGATGGTGCGGACGATGTCCGCCTCGGTCAGGCCGGAGCGCTCCAGCACGGCGTCGATGGCGCGGCGCACGCCCTCACGGCTCACGGCTCCCATCTGCACCACCTCGCCGGCCACCAGCCGGCCGTCGGAGTCGGAGATCACGGCCTTCGCCGTCGTCGAGCCGAGGTCGACCCCCAGCGTGTACCAGTCGCTCATCGCGTCACCTATGCCGCCCTGACCCGCTGGGCGTCGATGGCCTCGAGGGTGGCGATGAGGCGGGTCTCGAGCAGGTCGTCGCGGTAGAAGGACGCGTCGGCCACGTCGCCCTCGAAGAAGAAGGACTTGGTTCCGCGCTCGCGCTCGGCGGTGCGGGCCAGGATCTGCTGGGGGTTGGTCATCACCCGGCAGGTGCGGGTGGAGTGGAAGGCGATGCCGTCGATGCCGTACTCGTCGATGCGGCGCAGCAGCAGCTCCTTCATCACGCCGAGGCCGCTGTTGATCGGGCAGATCAGGTAGTTCTTGGCCATGCCCAGCAGCGGGTCGCTCGGGTCGATCAGGTCGGGCTCCTGCCAGAACGCGTCGTGGGTGTAGCGTCCGGCGATCACGGCGACGTCGTACTCCGCGAACTTGCGCGAGAGCCAGCCCAGCTTGTTCCAGTTCATGATGCCGTCGAAGTAGAAGCGGTAGCGCTCGTTCTGCACCGCGGGCACGCCGTCCCTGATCCGCTGCTCGATCTCCGCCTTCATCCCGGCGAAGTAGTCGACCAGCGCCTGGTTGGCCGGCATGAAGTTGATCGGCGCGATGCTGGCCACCCAGTCCCAGTAGGTCGCCGGGGTCGGCGCGGCGGCGCACAGCGCCATGGCCTCGAGACGCAGCTCCGAGGCGCGCTTGATGTAGGTCATGTTCTCGCTGAGGGCGTCCCAGTCGAACGGCGTGCCGGTCTGGCTCTCGATGAAGGAGATCATGTCCTTCATCTGCTCGGCCACGTAGGCCGATGCGCTCTCGAACTCCTCACCGACCAGGTAGCCGGAATCCGGCTTGTTGCCCCACAGCATCGGCAGCGAGACGTTGAACAGGGGCAGCTTCTTGTCGAAGACCCGGTAGGTCATCGCGTCCCACTGCTGACCCGTGCTGCAGCCGGCATAGGCGTTGACGAAGAAGTCGGGCGCGGGGAGCTTCGCCGCCAGCTCACGGGCGTCGTCCTCGCCGACCACGCTCTGCGACTGGTCGTAGAGGTTGCGCTTGGTGAGAACGGCGCAGCCGAGGTGGGTGCGCGAGTACGAGCAGAGCTCGCCGAGGTATCCGTACTCCTCGCCCGCCTGCTGGGCCGGCACCTCCAGGTGCTGGGCGGCGAGTCTCGCGGAGAAGGCCTCGCCGTGACACCATCCGAGGCCAGCCGCCTGGAAGACCGGGTTCAGCGCCGAGCCGTTGTACCAGACGATGTGCTTGCCGCGTTCCCTCGCGGTGAAGATGTCCTCCCAGTAGTCCGCGGCCATCTTGCCCGCGACCGACGTGATCGACATCCGGTTGAACTTGTTCTCCGTTGCCGGCTTCTCGGCGACCTCTACTGGCATCCCATCACCTTCGATTTCCTGCTCGCTGCCCGATACGGGCCTTTCTCAGACTAACTCCGCGGCCGCGGCACGGCGACGGATCCGCTCGACGAAGGTCTCCACCCTGGTCCGCAGCGACTCCAGCGGGATCCCGTCGTGCTCGGTCTCCACCAGCAGCAGGGGGATTCCCTTGTCTTCGAGGGTGCGCCGCAGCTCGGGGTAGTAGAGCATGTGCGGCTCGCAGAACTTCGCCATCAGCACGATCACGCCGAGTGACTCGCTGTTCCTCACCGTGCGCACCAGGTACTCGTCCCAGTCGACGCTCTGCTGCACCCTGGTCGGGCACGGCGCGGAGGTGTTGCGCTCCCGATACCAGACGGCGAGGGCGTCGAAGGGGTCGCCGGTCTCCTGGGCGTCGGAGGAGATGTAGCGGTAGCCGACGTACAGGTCGTCGTCGACCACGAGCGCCCCGCACTCCTCGATGGTGTCGAGCAGCTCGGGCCGGGGTCCGTGGCAGAAATGACCGGAGAGGTGGATGCGCACCAGGTCGGTCGGCGCATCCTGCGTGCTGGTCATCCGGCCCAGCAGTCCGGCGAGGATCGCGCTGTGCTCCTCGACGTCCATCACCAGGCTCGAGGAGACCAGGGTCTGCATCTGGCTCGGCGCGATCCTGGCGCGGCCGCTGCGGCGCAGGTCGTAGAACTCGCGCAGCAGTCGACGGTTCTCGTTGTACAGCCGGATGCTGTCCGACAGCGCCTGCTCGCTCACCGGCGCGCCGACCACCGCCTCGATCTCGGCCACCAGCCCGTCGATCTCGCCGCGCACCTGCCGGTCGGCCCAGCGCTCGTCGAGGGAGCCGACGAACTGGCCGAAGTGCATCGGGATGGTCGGGCGGATCTCGCGGATCACGTCGACCGCGCCGAGCAACTGCACGCAGTGATCGGAGAGCACGATGCCGTCGAAGATGTCGAACCGCCCCCGCGCCGCCTGGTCGACCACGCTCTGGGTGTAGCCGCAGTAGAACTCGGCGAGGAGGCTGCGACCCTCGGTGATCGGGCTTCGATCGTCCTGCAGGATCACCGGCAGCGCACCGGCCGCGTGGATGAGCTCGGCCGGGAAGTTCATCGGGAAGGATGCGATGGCCTTACGACCCGTGCGCTCCTTCCAGGCCGCGACATAGGCCAGCGGATCGGCGACGACCGACTCGAGGTCGGCAAGCACGGATGAGTCGAGCTGGTCCATCGCTCTCCTTCCCAGAGACAGCAAAAGCGTACTCTCGTCGGGAGGCGCCAGGTCCGCTCGGCGCGAATCCGCCGGTTTCCGACCGCCCCGTCTAGGGGTTCTGCAGGAAGTCGGCGACCACCGGGGGCACGTAGGGGCTGACGTCGCCGCCGAGGCCGGCCACCTGGCGCACCAGCGAGCTGGACACGTGGGCGTGGGCCGGGTCGGGCAGCATGAAGATGGTCTCGACGCCGGCCAGACCGCGGTTGACGATCGCCATCGGGGTCTCGTAGGCGACATCCACCTGCGAGCGCACGCCCTTGACGATCACGCTGGCGCCGACCTCGGTGCAGTAGTCGACCAGGAGCCCGACGCTCCACGAGGTGACGGTGATGTTGTCGGTGTCGATGCCGCGCTGCACGAGGGACTGCTCGATGAGGGAGACCCGCTGGGCGACCGGCAGCAGCGCCGTCTTGCCCGGGTTGTGCACGACCAGCACGTGCACCTCCTCGAAGACCCTGGCCGCCCGCTCGACGACGTCGAGGTGACCCAGGGTCACCGGGTCGAACGATCCGGGGACGACGGCGATGCGGCTCATGGAATCAGACTATCGGCTCCGACGTTGCCGATTCGTTATCCGGGTCGCCGAGTTACCCGGCGCCGGTGCGCCCGGGCAATACCGATGAGTATCATCTCCCCGAGGAGGCCGACATGACGGTTCGAGTGGCGCTGCTGGCCCCGGCAGACACCGGTGGATGGGGTCGGACCGACCTCGTCGTCGACACCCTCCCCGAGATCGAATCCCTAGTTCTTCGCCAGGAAGTCCCGGTCCGACTCGTCGAGGCGGCGCTCCAGCGCATCCCTCAGCACCGGATGCCCGTCGAGGGCTGGGTCGGTGTCGAGCACGCCCGCGGCGAGCGCCCGTGCCTCGGTGATCAGCTCGCCGTCCTTCGCCACCCGCAGCAGCCGGAGCGACGAGCGCCCGCCCGACTGCACGCTGCCGAGCACGTCGCCCTCCTGACGCAGCTCCAGGTCCTTCTGCGCCAGCTCGAATCCGTCGAGGGTGGATGCCACGGCCTCGACGCGCTCGCGGGCCAGCGACTGCTCCTCCGCTCCGGTCACCATGAGGCACAGCCCGGGCACCCCACCCCGGCCGACCCGGCCGCGGAGCTGGTGCAGCTGGGAGACGCCGAAGCGGTCGGCGTCCATGATCACCATGGTGGACGCGTTCGGCACGTCGACGCCGACCTCGATCACCGTGGTGGCGACCAGCACGTCGATGCGCCCCTCGGCGAAGGCGCGCATGATCGAGTCCTTCTGGTCGGCCGGCATCCGCCCGTGCAGCGCCTCGACGGCGCGCCCGGCGAACAGCGGGTTCGCGCGGATCTCGGCGAGGGTCGCGCTGACCGTGCGGGGAGCCGCGCTATCCGGGCCCTTCGCGCCGAACTGGGCGTCTTCGCGCGCCCGGGTCGACCGAACTCGCCCGGATCCTGCTGGCTGAAACCCGGATCCTGCTGGCTGAGACCCGGGGTCGGCCGGCTGAGACCCGGGGTCGGCCGGCTGAAACCCGGGTTCGGCCGTCGCGGAGTCGATGGCGGGGCACACCACGAAGGCCTGGCGTCCCTGGGCCAGCTCCTCCGACATCCGCTCCCACACGCGGTTGATCCAGCCCGGCCTCTCGGCAAGCGGCACGACGAAGGTCTCGATCGGCACCCGCCCGCCCGGCAGCTCGGCGATCGTGGAGACGTCGAGATCGCCGAACACCGTCATCGCGACGGTGCGCGGGATCGGGGTGGCCGTGAGCACCAGCACATGCGGCGGCACAGTTCCCTTGCGCCGCAGGGCCTCGCGCTGCTCGACGCCGAAGCGGTGCTGCTCGTCCACCACGACCAGGCCGAGATCGTAGAAGCCGACTGCCTCGCTCATCAGGGCGTGGGTTCCGACGACGATCTGCGCCTGCCCGGTGACCGCGGCGAGCAGCGCCCTCTTGCGGTCGGCGACCGGCAGCTGGCCGGTGATCAGGGTGGGGCGGAGGGCGGCGGAGAGGTCGGGCCCCAGGGTCTTGGCGATCGAGCGCAGGTGCTGGCCGGCGAGCACCTCGGTGGGAGCGAGCAGCGCGGACTGCCCGCCGGAGTCGGCGACCGCGAGCATCGCCCGCAGCGCGACCAGGGTCTTGCCGGAGCCGACCTCGCCCTGCACCAGCCGGTTCATCGGGGCGGTCGCCGCGATGTCGCGCGCGATCTCCTCCCCCACCGTCACCTGGTCCCCGGTACGGGCGAAGGCGAGCGCCTCGTCGAAGCGCTCCAGGTAGCCGCCCGGCTTCGGAGCTCGGGGCGTCGCGGTCTGCTCTCTGAGCCTGGCCCGCTGCTGGAGCAGCGCCGCCTGGAGCAGGAAGGCCTCCTGGAACCGCAGCGACTTTCGCGCGGCGCCCCAGTCGGCATCCGCCTGGGGACGGTGGATCAGCTCGAGCGCCGTCCCGTACGGCAGCAGCCTGCGCTCGGCCCGCACTTTCTCCGGAACGGGGTCGGGCAGCGGCGGCAGGGTGTCCAGCACCAGGGCTATCGACTTCTGCAGCTGCCAGGAGGCGATGGATGCGGTGGCCGGGTAGATCGGGATCGGCAGCATCGCCCAGGCGTGCACCGACTCCTCGTCGCCCGCCTCCTGCGCGTCGAAGAGCTCGTAGTCCGGGTGGGCGAGCTGGAGCGAGCCGCGATAGTCGGTGACCTTGCCGGCGAAGATGCCGCGCACCCCGGCATGGAGCTCCTTGGCCCGCCAGGCCTGGTTGAAGAAGGTGAGGGTGAGGATGCCCTTGCCGTCGCTGATCTTCACCTCGAGGATCGAGCCGCGCTTCTGACGCATCGGACGGTCGCGGCTCTCGAGCACCTCGGCGACGATGGTGACGTTCTCATCCACCGGCAGCCGGGTCAGCTCGGTGAGCTCGCCGCGTCGGGCGTAGCGCCGTGGATAGTGCCCGAGCAGATCGGCGACGGTGACCAGCCCGAGACCTTTCTCGAGCGCGCCCGCGGTGCGGCCGCCCAGCGAGACCGAGAGCTTCGCGTCGAGCGGGGAATCCACCATTCGAGGGTAGCCCCGGCCACCGTCCTCAGGCTCGGCCGACGACCGCGCGCCTGCGCTGTTCGATCGGATCCTCCGGCGAGCGCCGCATCCGCAGCTCCGTCCCGGTGAGCTCGGCGACCCCGACGGCCACCTGCACCTTCATCACGTGGTCGGTCACGAGCACGCGATGCGCGATCCGCCACGCCCCGTCACGACGCTCCAGCGAGTCGCCGTAGCGCACGCGGTAGAGCAGATCCACGGCGTCGGGAACGCCGTCCTCCGCGTGGCGCTCCACCGCCATCCCCCAGCTCTGGGCGAAGGCGCGGTCGTCGTCGACGAAGTCCACCAGCACCCCGGTGATCTGGTGGGCGGCGACCGGGAAGGTCGAATGCCGTTCGATCAGACCCGCCGCATAGTCCGGCTGCCGCGAGACGCCGGAGGACTTCTCGATCACCGCGTCATCGGTGAAGACCGAGCTCAGCTCGCCGGCGTCGAGCCGGTCCACCGCCCGGCAGTAGCGGGTGAGTAGATCGCGGATCTCCATCCGGTCGGCCAGTCTCGCCAGGCGGTCCTCGGTCATCGTCGCTCCTTCGTGAGACACCTGAGCGCAGTCTAGGACGGGCCCTGTGCATCCTCGATACCCTTGCAGCAACCATGACTCGCATCATCTCCGGGGCCGCAGGGTCGCTCGTGCTGACCACTCCCGGCGCCGGCACCCGCCCCACCAGCGACCGGGTGCGCGAGGCTATCTTCTCCGCGCTCGAGGCCCGGGACGCGATAGCGGATGCCGCCGTCCTCGACCTCTACGCCGGTTCCGGCGCGCTCGGCCTGGAGGCGGCGAGCCGGGGGGCGGCCAGCGTCGTCCTGGTGGAGAGCGCAGGAACCGCGGTGCGGGCCTGTCGCGCCAATGCCGCGGTCGTCGGAGCCGCGGTGCCGACCGCCGAGCTGCGCGTGGCGGCGCAGAGCGTCAGGGCCTTCCTCGGCACGGCGTCCTCGGGCTGGGATCTAGTCTTCCTCGATCCGCCGTACGACCTGCCCGAACCGGAGCTCGCCGCGGACCTGGCCCTGCTCGCGCCCCTGCTCGCCCCCGACGCCGTCGTGCTCGTGGAGCGCAGCTCTCGCTCCCCCGAGCCGGGCTGGGGCGACGGCATCCGCCTCGACCGGCGCAAGGACTACGGGGACACGTCGCTGTGGTGGGCGGAGAGGGCGTGACCGCGCGGGGGTGAGGCGCCGGGAGCGTCGCTCTGCCCGGGGTCGTGCGGTCAGGCGCGCGGCGCGCGTCCGAGCCTGCGCGGACGGGTCTCATCCTCCACAGCCTGATCGAGCCTGACTTCTTGTACTTTCGAAACTTTGTTCGATCGGAGAGACTGGATGCAGAAAGGATGGCTGCATGAATCTCACCCCGTTCGATGCTCTCACCGAGGCGCTGCGCGTGCTCGGCGAGTCGCCGTTAGGGGTCGAGGATCTCCGCGTGGCCGGGCGGGAGCGGTTGATCGAGTCGTCCCGGCTCGCGGGTGAACTGCGGCGCATCGCGGACTCGTACACCGCGATGGCCGCCGGCGAGATCGCACGCCGCTCGGCCCCCGAGCTGGGCGGGGCGGGCCTCGTTCAGTCTCAGGGTTCGCGCACCGTCGAAGAGTTCTTGAAGACGACGACAGGTGCCTCTGGTCGCGATGCCGCGACCGCAGTGCGGGTCGGTCGGCTCACCCAGATCGACGACGACATCGTCGGGTCACGGGTGGCGGCGGGCTCGGTCTCCGTGCAGGCCGCCGAGGCGATCCGAGCCGGGCTCAGCGGAGCCGCAGCGGATCCGGGGCTGCTGGCCGAGGCGACAGGGCTGCTGTGCGACGAGGCACTGTCGTTGGATCCGGATCGCCTGCTCAAGCGCGCCCGCGAGGTGCGGGACGAGCTCGACGAGGCCGGCATCGCCGACCGCGAGGCCCTGCTCCGGAGCCGCAGGTCGATCCGACGAATCGATCTGCGAGACGGCATGAGACGGATCATCTGGGACTACGATCCCGAGACCGCCGGCGTGGTCGACGACGTGTATGACCGCGCGACCTCGCCCCGCCGGGGCGGTCCCCGGTTCGTGGATTCCGAGATGTCGGCCCGAGCGTCGGAGCTGGAACGGGATGAACGCACGATCGAGCAGATCGCCTCCGACGCCTTCACCGAGCTCCTCCGCCAGGCGGGCGGCCTCGACCCAGCTGTGCTCGTCGGAAAGGGCGTCCCGGCGGTGAAGGTCCTCGTCTCGGCCGAGTCCCTCTCCAACGGCACCGGGCACGGGGTGATCGAGGGAACCAACGAAGTCCTCTCGATCGCGGCCATGGAACGGCTCGCCTGCGCGAACGGCACCCGCACGGTGCTGGTCGACTCAGTGGGCCAGGTCCTCGACCTGGGGCGCGAGCAGCGGCTGTACTCCGCGAATCAGCGACTCGCACTGGCCGCCCGAGACGGAGGGTGTCTGTGGCCGGGATGCGATCGTCCGCCCGCGTGGACCGAGGCGCACCATATCGATCACTGGGCCAGAGACGGCGGCCGAACCGATCTCGACCGGGGCGTCCTCCTCTGCCGCCATCACCATCTCAAGCTCCACAACGAGCACTGGTCGATCCGGCTCAGGGCGGGACGGTACTGGCTGGAGCCACCGCCAGGGTCGGTGAAACCGGGGGCGATGCTCGAGACCAGATCCCGAGCGGTTCGGGAACTGCTCGGCCGCGGGGCGAGACGGTCCGCGTCTCAGGCGAGGGCGGCGGGCGCCGTGGCCGGCGGCCCAGCGAAGGCTCACTGACGTGACGGTCGACGTAGCGAGCACCTTCTCGGCGGGCGGGCCCCTCAGGAGGAGGCGGCTGCCTCGGCAAGCAGGCGGACCGGAACGGACGCGTCGACGGCTGCGCTTCCAATGAGGCCGACGGCTGTGCCTCCAATGAGAGCGGGATGGCGGAGAGCGGGATGGTGATCGAGTGACGACCGGCGGGCCACACCGACCTGCTCCGCAGCACCGACTGCTCGGACCGGAAGAGCGTCTTCCACGCCGGTCGAGACATGGATCTCAGCGACCCGATCGTGGCGGACGGCGGATTCGCCGCGGCGGGACGTCTCTCGACCCCGAGCCGGCGAGACGGCTCTCGACCTCGAGCTGGCGGGACGACTCGACCCCGAACTCGGCGGGACGACTCTCGACCTCGAGCTGGCGAGACGACTCGACCCCGAACTCGGCGGGACGACTCTCGACCCCGAACTCGGCGGGATCGGTGGTCTGGCTCTCCTCGAACGGCGAGAGGTGGACGGCGTGCTCGGTGCCCAGCTTCTCAGACATTCGCAGACGGAGGAACGAGCCTGGTCGCCTCCGGGCGCGAGACCTGAGCGCGAAACACGGCCGCTGGATCGGGCGAGCCCGCGTGAGCGCCGGCGCGGAAGGCTCAGTCCGCTCCGCCGTCCCAGCCGCGGTAGGGATCCCAGCCTCCGCCGCCGTAGGGCTCGCCGTCGACGCTGAGCCCGCTCCCGACGAGGCAGCGCCCGATCGGCCGGAACGGCGGCGGCAGCTCGATGCCGCGGGGGAACGCGGCCAGGAGAGAGTGATCCTCTCCGCCGGCGAGCGCGGCGGCGGCATCGGCTCCGAGGCTCGCCGAGTCGAGGTCAACGCGCACTCCGCTCGCCGCGGCGAGCCGGGCGGCGTCGATGGCGAGACCGTCGCTGAGATCGAGCATCGCACTGGCTCCGGCGAGTGCCGCGACGACCCCGGCCGAGATCGGCGGGCTCGGTGCGAGCTGGGGCGCGGTACTGTGCGAGAGTCTCGCCGCACGTGAGGGATCCGGCCGCCCATCGGCGGTCACCGCCTCGGCGAAGAGCAGTTTCAGCGCCGCCCCCGCCTCGCCCAGCGCGCCCGCCACAGCGATCACGTCACCGGCCGACGCGCCGGAGCGCAGCACCGGCGACCTGCCGTCGAGGTCGCCGAAGGCGGTCACCGCGATCGTCAGCGTCGGGGAGACCGAGAGGTCTCCGCCCACGACGCCGCAGCCGGACGCGAGGGCCCCGCAGCAGTCCCGCAGTCCGTCCGCGATCCCCTCCAGCACCGCCACCGGGGTGTCCGGCGGAGCGGCGATCGCCACGACCAGTCCGGTCGGCCTCGCGCCCATCGCCGCGACATCGGCGAGATTGCTCGCCGCTGCCTTCCAGCCGAGGTCGTGCGGCGTCGACCAGCCCAGCCTGAAGTCGGGGCCGTGCACCATCAGGTCGGTGGTGACCACATAGCGGCCGTCGGACGCGGTCAGCACCGCCGCATCGTCGCCGGGCCCGACCAACTGAGCGAAGGCCACCGGCAAGCGGGGGAAGATCCGGGCGAGGACCGCCGCTTCGCCGACCCCCTCCAGAGTGTCCTCGGGAGCCGTGTCCTCGGGTGCCGTGTCCTCGGGTGCCGTGTCCTCGGGTGCGGCCATGTCCCACACCATAGCGCGGGGCCGAACAGCACGGGGCCGAACAGCACGGGGCCGAACAGCACGGGGCCGAACAGCACGGGGCCGAACAGCACGGGGCCGAA
>Ga0182749_1001472_pt1 | contig 18479 bp, 17 predicted proteins | sample eDN3rd37CKraftMG_FD_128875 | JGI IMG/M metagenome (GOLD analysis project Ga0182749, IMG submission 128875) | Enriched Miracle-Growth compost microbial communities from Emeryville, California, USA - eDNA 3rd pass 37_C Kraft MG (version 2) (version 2) ...
ATGGAAGGCATCGGCGTGCACCGCACCGCCGACGGCGAGACGGTGCTGACGCTCGTCTCCGACGACAACTTCTCGCCGATCCAGCGCAACCTGCTTTTGCAGTTCACGCTGGTGGGCGAGTAGGCGCCCCGCGAAGTCGACTGGCCTCTCTCCGCCTCATCCTGAGGAGCCGCGCGTAGCGCGGCGTCTCGAAGGATGGGGCGGCCCCCATGGTTCGAGACGCGCTGCTGCGCAGCGCTCCTCACCATGAGGGTCGTGTGAGGCTCGGTAGCGCGTCCGCAAAAACAAAAACGCCGCCCGGAGGCGGCGCTTGCGAAACTCTTGAACCCAGGCCCGGCGATCAGCTCGCCTTGGCCTCGTCCTGCTTCTTGCGGATCTGGCGCTTGAGCTCGACCATCTTCGGCGCGAGCTCGGCGTCCTTCGCCTTGAGCAGGAAGGCGTCGAGGCCGCCGCGGTGATCGACGGTCTTGAGCGCATTGGTCGACACCCGCACCCGCACCGAACGGCCGAGCGTCTCGGAGGTCAGCGTGACGTTCTGCAGGTTCGGCAGGAACCGGCGCTTGGTCTTGATGTTGGAGTGGCTGACCTTGTGGCCGACCAACGGCCCCTTGCCGGTCAGATCGCAACGGAACGACATCGAAAAATCCTCGCAAACACCGGGGGCCGCGCACTCGTGTCCCGCGCCCGTCCGGCCGCCATGTCAAGAAGGCGGACGTATAGAGGCCCGGGCGGGCAGGGTCAAGTCCGCGAATCGGCGGATTTTCGCCAGGATTTTCAAGGCCGAATGCCCGGCTGCGACGCGGCCCGGCGCCACCGCCGGCGAACAAAGATTCGACCCAATCCCCGCCGCCTGATGCTTTTTGGCGGCGGCGCGCCTTGTAAGAGACAGCGCGGCGATGGACAAGGGGTGCGGGGGTGCGGCGCCTGCGAAGGAAGCCGCCGCAAAGGGTCGGGAATGCGGCTGGTTCGGCGACTGGTTCGGCGATGCCTGGGATGCGTGGTGCTGGCGGGCGGCGCGCTCGCCGCCGCGTCCGGCGCCGCCTCGGCGCAAGGCAAGCTCGAGGCCCGCTACGAGGTCACGCTCGCCGGCCTGCCGATCGGCACCGGTTCGTGGGTCGTCGATATCAGCGACACGCACTACCTCGCTGCCGCCAGCGGTTCCACCACCGGTCTGATGCGCGTCTTCACCGGCGGCAAGGGCACCAGCGCCGCGCGCGGCACGCTCAACAATGGCGGCGTGCCGCTCACCGCCATCTATGCCGCCACCATCACCACCCGCTCCAAGTCCGACGAGGTGCGGCTGACCATCAACCACGGCGACGTCAAGGACACCCGGCTCGAGCCGCCGCGCGACACCGATCCGGAACGCGTGCCGATCACGCCGGCGCACGAGCACGGCATCCTCGACCCGATGACGGCGAGCCTGCTGCGCGCGCCGCCGGCCGGCGACATGCTGGCTCCCGAGACCTGCCAGCGCACGTTGGCGATCTTCGACGGCCGCCTGCGCTACGATCTCAAGCTCGGCTACAAGCGCGTCGAGCAGGTGAAGGCCGACAAGGGCTATGCCGGCCCGGCGCTTGTCTGCTCGGTCAATTTCACGCCGATCGCCGGTTACATCCCGTCGCGCTACGCCATCAAGTACATCGCCAAGCTCAAGGACATGGAGGTCTGGTTCGCGCCGATCGCCGGCACCCGCATCCTGGTGCCGATTCGCGCCGAGGGCCCGTCGCCCGTGGGGCCGGTGGTGCTGAAGGCGACGCAGTTCGTCTCGACCGCCACCTCGACCCGCGCCTCGGCCAAATAGCCGCCGCCGCGCTTGACTCTTCGGCGCCTGGCGCGACTCGACCGCGTTAACCGATGGCGAGCACAAAACGCCCGCTGGCGCCCGCTTCGGCACCCGATCTTGTGTGACTCGCGGCGGTGCCGGCCACATGTGGCCGTGAACGAATCCATACAGGCCTCGAGTCAGCGATTCGGGCGTGTTTCGTTCCAGACTCGTTCCGAGCCTTAACCGGCGTGCCGGGGCTCGTTGCAATGTGAGACAAATTGCGGCTGTCGCTGCGGCATGCCTATCGGCGGGCGAGGCCGCGGCAAAACTCGCGCAAGCGCCGCGACTTTTAACGAAATTCGGCGGGAATCTGCCGCGCCCCGACCATGATCGCTATATCTCTAGTGGCAGGAGTGCAGGCGGTTCCTACATGTCGTCGTGAACGAAATCCGACTGGCCGGTTTCGAGTGATTCGGGCGCGGTTCGTTCGGCCCCCGTTCCAAAGCTTAACTGCCGACGCGCGTCCCGTCGCATTGTGATACAGGAGCATCGCGGCCGGACCCGGCGTCAGGGCCCGCCCGCCAGTCTGGATCGGTAATGACCATCAGTTTCTCTCCGCAGCCGGCCAAGTCCGCGCGTCTTCGTGGTGCCGGCGTCACTGCCGTCCTCGGCCCCACCAACACCGGCAAGACGCATCTCGCCATCGAGCGGATGCTCGCGCATTCCTCCGGCATGATCGGCCTGCCGCTGCGGCTCTTGGCGCGCGAGGTCTACAACAAGGTCGCCGACCGCGCCGGCGCGGGGAACGTCGCGCTCGTCACCGGCGAGGAGAAGATCAAGCCGCCGAACGCGCGCTACTGGGTGTCGACCGTCGAGGCGATGCCGCGCGATCTCGACGTCGCCTTCCTCGCCATCGACGAGATCCAGCTTGGCGCCGATTTCGAGCGCGGCCACGTCTTCACCGACCGCATGCTTAATCGCCGCGCGCGCGAGGAGACCTTGGTGCTCGGCGCGGCGACGATGCGGCCGATGGTCGAGCGGCTGTTGCCCGGCGCGCACATCATCAGCCGGCCGCGCCTGTCGATGCTCACTTATGCCGGCGAGAAGAAGCTGACGCGCCTGCCGCGCCGTTCCGCGATCGTCGCCTTCTCGGCCGACGAGGTCTACGCCATCGCCGAGCTCATCCGCCGCCAGCGCGGCGGCGCCGCGGTCGTGCTCGGCGCGCTCTCGCCGCGCACGCGCAATGCGCAGGTGGCGCTCTACCAGTCGGGCGACGTCGATTATCTCGTCGCCACCGACGCCATCGGCATGGGGCTCAATCTCGACGTCGACCACGTCGCTTTTGCCTCCGACCGCAAGTTCGACGGTTACCAGTTTCGCAAGTTGACGCCGGCCGAGCTCGGCCAGATCGCCGGCCGCGCCGGGCGCGCGACGCGCGACGGGACTTTCGGCACCACCGGCCGTTGCGACCCGTTCGAGCCGGAGCTGGTGCAGGCGCTGGAGAGCCACACCTTCGAGCCGGTCCGCATGCTGCAGTGGCGCAATGCCGACCTCGATTTCTCCTCGCTCGGCGCGCTGCAGGCCTCGCTCGCGCGCACGCCGCAGGAGCAGGGGCTGACGCGCGCGCCGGTCGGCGAGGACATCCTGGTGCTCGAACACGCCGCGCGCGACGAGGACGTGCGCGCGCTGGCCCGCAGCAAGGCGGCGGTCGAGCGGTTGTGGGATGCCTGCCAGGTTCCGGACTATCGCAAGATCGCGCCGGCCACGCATGCCGAGCTGGTCACGACCCTCTATGGTTTCCTGATGCGAGAGGGTAACATCCCGACCGATTGGTTCGCTCGTCAGGTCGCGCAGGCCGACCGGACGGACGGCGACATCGACACCCTCTCCAACCGGATCGCGCATGTCAGGACCTGGACTTTCGTTGCCAATCGCCCGGATTGGCTCGCCGACCCCGAGCACTGGCAGGCGACCACGCGCGCGGTGGAAGACAAATTGTCGGATGCGTTGCATGAGCGGCTGGCGGAGCGTTTCGTCGACCGCCGCACCAGCGTCTTGATGCGGCGGCTCAGAGAGAACGCAATGCTGGAAACGGAAATCGGAAAGACCGGCGAGGTCAGCGTCGAAGGCCACATCATCGGCCGCCTCGACGGATTCATGTTCGCGCCCGACGCCTCGGGCGCCGGCAGCGACGCCAAGGCGCTCAACGCCGCCGCGCAGAAAGTGCTCGCGGTCGAGATCGAAGCCAGAGCCACGCGCCTGTCGCAGGCGCCGGCCGAGCAGATCGTGCTCGCCAATGACGGCGCCGTCCGCTGGCTCGGCGACGTCGTCGGCAAGCTGGTCGCCGGCGACGACACGTTGCGCCCGCGCGTGCGCATCATCGCCGACGAGCATCTCACCGGCCCGGCGCGCGAGCTCGTGCAGACGCGGCTCGATCTCTGGCTCAAGTCGTATGTCGAGAAGCTGCTGGCGCCGCTGTTCACGCTGACCGCGGCCGAGGACATCACCGGCATGGCGCGCGGCGTCGCCTTCCAGCTCGTCGAGGCGCTCGGCGTGCTCGAGCGGCAAAAGGTCGCCGAGGAGGTCAAGGGCCTCGATCAGCCGGCGCGCGCCACCTTGCGCAAATACGGCGTGCGCTTCGGCGCCTACCACATCTACCTGCCGGCGCTGATGAAGCCGGCGCCGCGCGCGCTGGCGACGCAGCTGTACGCATTGAAGCACGAGAGCCCGGACGCCCACGGCGTCACCGAGCTCCTGCACCTCGCCGCCTCGGGGCGCACCTCGATCCCGCTCGACAAGGACACGCCGAAGGCGCTGTACCGCACGTCCGGCTACCGCGTCTGCGGCGAGCGCGCGGTGCGCGTCGACATCCTCGAGCGGCTCGCCGACCTCATCCGCCCGGCGCTGGCCTGGCGCGAGGGCGCGTCCGGCGCCAAGCCGGACGGCGCCTTCGACGGCCGCGGCTTCACCGTCACCGGCGCGATGACCTCGCTCACCGGCGCCTCGGGCGACGACTTCGCCTCGATCCTGCGCGCGCTCGGCTATCGCATGGAGCGCCGGCCCAAGCCGCTCGAAACGCCGGCGGAGCCGGCGAAACCTGAAACGTCGGCTGAGACGCCGGCGGAGGCGCCGGCCGAGACCCCGGCCGAGACCCCGGCCGTAGAGGCAGCGCCGCAGGAGCCCGCGGCCGAGGCCCCCGCCGAAACCGAGGCGCCGCCGCTGGTTGCCGATGCCGAGGTGCTGACGGCGGTGGCCGTCGACGAGCCTGTGGCCGAGCCGCCGGCCGCCGAGACGCAGAGCGAATCGCCGGCGGCCGAGGCCGCTGCCGAAACGGCCACAGCCGAGACGCCTGTCGAAGCGCCGGCCGAGCCGGCCATGATCGAGGTGTGGCGTCCGGGCGGGCGCTCCGAGCATCAGCGTCCGCCGCGTCATCGCCGGCCGCATCGGCGGCCGTCGCAGGCAGCCGCGCCCGCCGAGGGCGCCGCGGCCGCAGCGGCGCCGGCCGGGGAGGGCGAGGCGCAGAAGCAGGGGCAGCCGGCCCGGCACGAGCGCGGCGATCGCCAGGATCGGCGCGAGCGCCACGACCGGCAGCAGAAGCGCGAGCGCGAGACGCAGCGCGGCGACCGTCCCGACCGCGGGCCGCGCCGCGATCGGCCGCGCCGCGGCCGTGACGAGGGCCCGGGCCGCGCCGAGCGCGAGCAGTATTACGCCCGGCCGCACGGCGGCGACCGCCGCAACAAGGAGCCGGATCCGAACTCGCCCTTCGCCAAGCTCGCCGCGCTCAAGCAGCAGCTCGAGCAGAACAAGGAACGCTGAAGGCCGCCCAAAGCCGCCGTGGACCGCCAGCGCATCGACAAGTGGCTGTGGCACGCGCGCATGGTGCGCACGCGGGGCGACGCCGCCGCGCTTGCCGAATCGGGGCATGTCCGGCTGAACGGCCGGCGCGTTGCGGCCGCGAGCCAGCTTGTCCGCGCCGGCGACGTGCTGACCGTGGCCCTGGACCGGACCGTGCGCGTTGTCGAGGTGCAGGGCTTCTGCGAGCGCCGCGGCGGGCCGCCGCTGGCCCGCACCCTGTACCGCGAGATCGAATCGGCGCGGTAAGACGCCATGCCGGTTCCGCGTGCCAGCAGGGCGCTGCGCGCCTTGCGACATATGATCGGGTGCGTTAGGAGCGAAGCGCGCGCGCCCGCTGCGCGTGCTGCCGTGCCGGAGTGGCTTGGATGACCTACGTCGTCACCGAAAACTGCATCAAGTGCAAGTACATGGATTGCGTGGAGGTGTGTCCGGTGGACTGCTTCTACGAAGGCGAGAACATGCTCGTCATCCATCCGGACGAATGCATCGACTGCGGCGTCTGCGAGCCGGAATGCCCGGCCGAGGCGATCAAGCCGGACACCGAGCCGGGCCTCGAGAAGTGGCTGGAACTCAACGCCGAATACGCCAAGACCTGGCCGAACATCACGACCAAGGGCGAGGCGCCGGCCGACGCCAAGGAGTTCGACGGCCAGCCTGGCAAGTTCGAGAAGTTCTTCTCGACCAATCCGGGCAGCGGCACCTGACCCCGCTACCGGCGCGGCGGTTAGCGTTTTCCTAGAAAAAATTGTGGATTCGCGCGTGCGAATGCGGGCGTATCGTTAACCTGCCCGCCGAATTGCAAATTTGTAACCCTTTTGTGGCGCCTTAAGGCTTTGAAATCGGCCGAAAATGTGCTATATATACAAAAAATCGACAAAGGCGACGAACACGGCCGCTTTTTGAACAGCTCCCCGTCGGGAGCCTTAATTTTCAGCGGCAGAAAGATTCCAAGGGTCTGGACAGAGGGCGTGCGATCCACGCGTCAAGCAGTGGCAGCAAAATCGCGTCAGAAGTCGAAGAAGGGTTCTACCGGCACCGGCCGGACCACCAAGAAGTCTGCCGTCGCGCGGCGGACCTCCCATGCCTCCCGCGGCGCCGTCCGCGGAGGGGCCCCCGCAGCGAAAGCGGCCCCCCCGCGCAAGCCGGTGGCCGCTGAAGGAGTAGTGCCCGGAATGGCTACCAATAAGAAGACGACCCAGCGCCAAGGCTTCAAGACCAACGAGTTCATCGTCTATCCCGCGCATGGGGTCGGCCAGATCGTTGCCATCGAGGAGCAGGAGATCGCGGGGGCGAAGCTCGAGCTTTTCGTCATCAACTTCATCAAGGACAAGATGACCCTGCGCGTCCCGACCGCCAAGATCGTGTCGGTGGGCATGCGCAAGCTCGCCGAGCCGCCGCTGGTCAAGAAGGCGCTGGAGACGCTCAAGGGCCGGGCCCGCATCAAGCGCACCATGTGGTCGCGCCGCGCGCAGGAATACGAGGCCAAGATCAACTCCGGCGACATTGTCGCCATCGCCGAGGTGGTGCGCGACCTCTACCGCTCGGACACGCAGCCGGAGCAGTCCTACTCCGAGCGCCAGCTCTATGAAGCCGCGCTCGACCGGCTGTCGCGCGAGATCGCGGCCGTGCAGCGCGTGACCGAGACCGAGGCGATCAAGGAGATCGAGGCGGCGCTCGCCAAGGGTCCGCGCCGCGGCCCGAAGCCGGCCGAAGAGGCGGCCTCGGAAGAGGGCGTCGAGGACGAGGCGGCCTGATCGCCCGTTCCATCAGCGAGATGCAAAGCCCGGCGGAAACGCCGGGCTTTTTTTTATTGGCGTCGACAGCGAGCGGGCGCGGTCAACTCGGCATCTGCGAACGCCGCGCACTTTGACCGGTTCGGTTTCCACCAGGCCCCGCGTGGTCGGGTTCCGGCGTTGGCGATCCGTATAGCCGCGGCAATGCTCAGAGGAGGAGGCTCGGGCATAAGCGCGCCAACACGCCCGCGACAGCTGCGGGGGACATTGTCGAAAGGACACCCATGACCAAGATGCTCACGCGCTTATCGCTGGCCGCGGCCGTTGCGGGCCTCGTCACGCTGCCCGCTCTCGCCGCGACGCATGGCGTGGTGCAGAAGCCCAAGATCAGCATGAGCGAGGCCCGGCACATCGCCCTCAAGGCGCAACCGGGTGGTAGGATCGTGCAGGAAGAACTGGAGAAGGAGCGCGGAGGCAGCGGCCTTCGCTATTCGTTCGACATCAAGCAGGGCGCGAAGACGATCGAGGTCGGCGTCGACGCGATGACCGGAAAAGTGCTGGAGAACGCGGCGGAAAGGCCGAGCAAGGAGGCCACCGAGAAGGACTGATCCGGTCGGAACCGCTTTGCGCGCCGCCCGGCTGACATTGCCGAATTGTATAGTTCGGGTCCCTTCGCCCTGCGTCGAAAATACATACAATCCATCCCGATGCAGATTCTCGTCATCGAGGACGATGCGGACACCGCGGCGCTCATCGCCGATGCACTCGCAGCCGAAGGCCATTCGGTTGCGCGCACGGCCGATGGCGCCGCGGGCCTCGCGCAAGCGGAAACCGGTCGCTTCGACGTGGTGATCGTCGACCGCATGCTGCCCCGTCTCGATGGGCTCAGTCTGGTGAAGCGCCTCCGCGGCAGCGGCCGGGCCTGTCCGGTTCTCTTCCTCACCAATCTCGGCGGCCTCGACGACCGCGTCGAGGGCCTCAATGCCGGCGGTGACGACTACCTCGTGAAGCCGTTCGCCGTCACCGAACTGCTCGCGCGCGTACACGCGCTCGCCCGCCGACTATCGGCGCCGGAGACGGTGCTGCGGGTCGGCGGCCTCGAACTGGACCTGATCAGACGCACGGCAACCCGCGACGGTCGCGCCATCGACCTGCAGCCGCGGGAGTTCAAATTGCTCGAATGCCTGATGCGGCATGCCGGTCGCGTCGTCACCCGGACGATGCTGCTCGAGATGGTCTGGGACTTCCATTTCGATCCGAAGACCAACATTGTCGAGACGCATGTGAGCCGGCTGCGGGCGAAGATCGACCGCGAATTCGAGATCGATCTGATCCACACGGTTCGCGGCGCGGGATACAGTCTCCGTGCGCCGCGCTAGTGTCTTTCGCACGACGGCCTTCCGGCTGACAGCACTCTATGTCGCCGGGTTCGCGGCATCTGTTGCCGCGCTTGGCATCGTCATCTATCTCGTCACCTCCGCCACCCTGTCGCGCCAGCTCGATACCCGCATCGGCAGCGAGATGCAGTCGCTGCAGACCGCCTACCGCAGCGGCGGAAAGGCCGGCCTTACGAATGCGGTCGGGGTGGACGAGCACGCGCACGCGAACGGCGCGCTGGATTTCGCCGTGCTCGAAAACGGCAAGCGCATTGCGGGCTATCTGCGCCGCTGGCCGGATCCTGCCGGATGGTCGGTGTTGCCCTATCCCGAGCCGGACGGGGACGTCGGCGTGCGCCGCTTCCTGCGCGCCGAGCTCGGCAATGGGTTGAGTGTCGTCGTGGGCGCCGATCCCGAGCAGGTCGAGGAGGTAAAGGAGGCCATCCTGGACGGCTTCCTGTCTGCCTTCGGCGCGGTGGTGGTGCTCGGCATTGCCGGCGGCATCGCGCTCAGCCTTGTCTTGCTTCGCCGCGTCGAGGCGATCCGCCGCACAGCCGAAGCGATCATCGCCGGCGACCTCACCCGGCGCATTCCGCTGCGCGGGACGGGTGATGACTTCGACCGCCTCTCGGAAACGCTCAACCGGATGCTCGATCGCATCCGCGAACTGATGGACAGCTTGCGCGAGGTGTCGGCCAATATCGCGCACGACCTCAAGACGCCGCTCGCCCGCCTGCGCCAGCGGCTGGAGGCGGCGCAATCAGAGGCCGAGCCTGCGCGGGCCGCGTCGCTGCACGCCGCCCTCGGTCAGGTCGATGACATTCTCGGAACCTTCTCGGCTTTGCTGCGCATCGCGCAGATCGAAGCCGGGACACGCCGCGCCGGCTTCGCCGATGTCGACCTCAGCGACATGTTCGCGACGGTGACGGACGCATTCGCGCCGGCGGCGGAAGATGCCGGCAAGACCCTCACCGCGCAGATCGAGCCCGGCATTCGTATCGCCGGCGATCGCGAACTGCTCACCCAGATGCTCGCCAACCTGGTCGAGAACGCGATCCGCCATACCGGGCCGGGAACCGCGATCGGGCTGGGGCTTTGCGCCGACAAATCGGGAATCGCCGGTTTTGTCGCCGATAGCGGCCCCGGCGTGCCGGCGGCCGAGCGCGAGCGCATCTTTCATCGCTTCCATCGTCTGGCCGATAGCGCCGCCGTGCCCGGCAGCGGCCTCGGGCTGAGCCTGGTCAAGGCTGTGGCCGACCTGCACGGCATCGCAATTCTCGTTGCCGACGCGCAGCCGGGCCTGCGAATCGAATTGCAATTCCCCGCGGGGGCGGGGGCGGGGGCGACAGTCAAGAAACCCGGGAATTGAGAAATGCATCAGATCGCGCGCGAATCGGCTTTGACCAAGGTACCCGAGGTGACGCTCGTCTTCTGGATCATCAAGGTTGCCGCGACAACCCTGGGTGAAACCGGCGGCGATTCCGTCACGATGACGCTCAATTGGGGCTACTTGACCGGCACCGCCCTGTTCGCAGTCGCGTTGGTTGCGTTGGTCGCGGCACAGATCGTCGCGGAGAAATTCCACCCCTTTCTCTATTGGGCGACGATCGTCGCATCCACGACATTCGGCACCACGATGGCCGACTTCGCCGACCGCTCGCTGGGCATCGGCTACACCGGCGGCTCCACGCTTCTTCTCGTGCTGTTGCTGGCCACGCTTGCCGCCTGGTACCTCTCGGAACGCACGATCTCGGTCGACACCGTGAGAACGCCGCGGGTCGAGGCTTTCTACTGGGCGGCAATCACCTTCTCGCAGACGCTGGGCACCGCGCTCGGAGATTGGGTGGCCGACACCGGCGGGCTCGGTTACGGCAACGGCGCGCTTCTGTTCGCTGCCGGGCTCGCCGTCCTTGCAGGGCTGTACTTCTGGACGAATGTATCGCGCGTGACCCTGTTCTGGGCCGCGTTCATTCTCACGCGGCCGCTCGGGGCGACGGTTGGCGATTTCCTCGACAAGCCGATCAGCCACGGCGGAATGGAGCTCAGCCGGCCGCTTGCCTCGGTCGTCATCGCCGTGTTCATCGTGATCTGCGTGTTGCTGCTGCCGCAACGTGCGGGTCGGCATCCCGGCGAAGCGGAAGTCTAGCGGCCGCCTCAACAGACGGCATGCCTCGGCCGTTCCGGCCGGGGCAGCCGATGGCCGCCTCACTCTCGGCTCAGGTTCGCCGCCTCCGCGGGCCATCCAAATTGCGTCACAGTTCGATTCCCACATTCATGATGGAGGCGACCCCACACACGGGAGCCACGGCCATGAAAGTCGGCGAATTCCTGCAGGCGTCGCACCAGCGCCTGGTCACCTGCATCCCCGATCACGCGCTCAACGACGTCGCCAGGCTCATGTACACCAACGGCATCGGCGCGCTGCCGGTCTGCGAGCTGAACGATCGCATGGTCGGCATCGTCTCGGAGCGCGACCTCGTCCGCGCCTTCGCGCGCAACGACGTCAGCGAATTGAAATATCTGCGGGCCCGCGACGTGATGACGAGCCGCGTCGTCGTCTGCCGCCCCGACGACAGCATGCAGCACGCGCAGGAGATCATGCGCGAGAACAAGTTCCGGCACCTGCCGGTCGCCGAGGGCGGCCACGTCCAGGGCATGCTGTCGCTGCGCGACACGCTGGCCACGCGCCTCGCCGAGACCGAAGAGGAAAAGAACGTGCTGCGCGACGTCGTCCTCGCCGCGCGCGGTCGCTGAGGCGCGCTCAAGCAGTCGTCGCCGCGCCGGCGGGATGCTCCATCAGCAGAAATTCGCCGCTGTCGTCGACGACGCGCAGGCCCAGGCGTTCGTAGAAGCGCCGCGCGGCGGCGTTGACCGGCAGCACCCGCAAGCGTAGCGGCTTGCGGGCGGCGCGCGCGACATCGATCAGGTCGGCGAGGATCGCCGCGCCTATGCCGCGGTTCTGATAGGACGGCAGCAGGAACAGCGATTGCACGTACAGCGCCCGCCCCGTCTCATCGAGCGCGAGATAGCCCGCCTGCGCGCCGGTGCAGAGGACGATGCTAGACGTGAGGCGCGACAGGGCCTCATGAAATAGATCGCGATGGAAATCCGGATCCCAATGACCCCAGGTGCGTTCGCTGTGCGCGCGCATCACGGTTTCCGTCAGCGTCATGACGAAATCGAGATCGGCGGCATCGCAACCGCGTAGTTCGTAAATTGCAGGATGAGCCGGATGTGACGATGGCATGGCGGGCGGCGCTTGTGGGAACAAGTCTATCGTCGGTATGCGCCGGAGTCATCGTCAGTCGTCGGAGGCGCCCAGGTTCCGCGAGGAACGAACGCGGCGTCGGCTGCATTGCACAGGACGGCGGCGCATCGACGCGCCGCGATGGAACCGAGCAGGAGGACAACCATGAAATCAGCCATCCTGATCGCCGGCGTGCTCAGCGTTGCATGTGCCGGCACGGCCATGGCCGACGAGTATTACGTCGTGCAGAATCCGACCACGCACCGCTGTACCATCGTCACCGAGCGGCCGCAATCCGACATGGTGGTGACGCAGATCGGTCCGATCGCCTTCGCCACGCGCGATGAGGCGGAAGGCCGCATCAAGCAGACCAAGATTTGCAACGACACGACCACCGGCAGCGGCACCGTCGTCCACGAGAAGGAGATCGACAAGGACTGAGGGTCTTATCGCACGGCCTTGTCGCCGGCGCGGCGGGACGCGGCGCTAGTCGCGCCCGTTGCCGCGCAGGCGGATGACCTGGCCGCTGTCGCTAGTGTTTTGTGCGTTGCCTTGCGCGTTGTCCTGCCCGATATCCTGTGCGCTCGCCCGGCCCTTGATGCGCAGGCGGGTGATGGCGGCGGCGAGTTCGGCCTGGGTGAACGGCTTCGTCAGCCGCGGCAAATCGGGGCTCGTCCCGGCCGCGATCTCGGCATAGCCCGTCGCGATGATGATCGGGAGGCCGGGGCGGATCGCGGCAATGGCGCCGGCAAGCTGCAATCCTGTCATCGTCGGCATCACCTGATCGGTGATGACGAGATCGATCGGCTCGCGACCTTGCAATATCTCCAGCGCCTCCGCCGCCGTCGACGAATAGAGGCAGCGGTGTCCGAGATCCTCGAGCATCGCCGCCGTGTTGGTCAGCACCAGCGCGTCGTCGTCGACCGCCAATACGGTGATCGGCTCGTGCGCCGGCAACTCGTCGCCCGGGACCGGATGCCGATCGGCCGTCGACGGCGTCGTCGCCGCCAGCGGGAGCCACAGCGTGGCGGTCGTGCCCTGGCCCTTGCGGCTGGAAATGTGGAAACGTCCGCCGGACTGCTGCGCCAGGCCGTGCACCATCGACAGGCCGAGCCCGGTGCCCTTGCCCGGCTCCTTGGTGGTGAAGAACGGCTCCATCGCGCGGCGGAGCGTCTCCTCGTCCATGCCGGAGCCGTTGTCGGCGAAGCTGACGCGCACATAGGCGCCCGCGCGCAGGCCGCCCACGTCGCCGGGCCCCGCTTCCTCCTCGTGCGCCGAGATGATGATCTGGCCGCCGTCGGGCATCGCGTCGCGCGCGTTCACCGTGAGATTGAGGATCGCCATTTCGAGCTGGTTGGCGTCCGCCCACACCGGCCGCAGGCCGAGCGGGAAGCGCGTCTCGATCGACACCGTCGGCCCGAGCGAACGCTGCAGCAGCTCGGTCATGCCGCGCATCAATTCCGGAATGTGGACGCGCTCGCGCTTGAGCTCCTGCCGCCGCGCGAAGGCGAGCATGCGCCGTGTCAGCGCGACGCCGCGCGCGGCGCCCTGCACGGCGTTGTCGATCAGCGACAGGATCTTCGGGTCCGCCGGCAGGCGCTTGCGCACGAGCTCGAGGCTGCCGAGCACCGCCATCAGGAGGTTGTTGAAATCGTGCGCGATGCCGCCGGTGAGCTGGCCGATCGCCTCCATCTTCTGCGATTGCAGCAGCGCCTCGCGCGTCTCCTCGAGCTTCTGCTGCGCCTCGCGGCGCTCGGTGATGTCGCGCGTGATCTTGGCGAAGCCGATGAGGTCGCCGTCGTCGTCGCGGATCGGATCGATGATGACGTGGGCGAAGAAGCGCGTGCCGTCCTTGCGCACGCGCCAGCCTTCGCGCTCGTAGCGGCCGTCCTTCAGCGCCGTCGCCAGAGCGAGCTGCGGCACGCCCTGCTCGCGCTCCTCCTCGGTGTAGAAGGTCGAGAAGTGCCGGCCGATGATCTCCTCCGGCCGATAGCCCTTGATGCGCTGCGCGCCGAGATTCCAGTTGCTGACGTGGCCGCTCGGGTCGAGAAAATAGATGGCGTAGTCGGTCACGCCCTGCACCAGCAGGCGGAACTGCTCCTGGCTGTGACGCAGCGCCTCCTCGGCCGCCTTTCGCTCGCTCAGGTCGCGCGTGACCTTGGCGAAGCCGATGATGTCGCCGGACGGGCTGCGGATCGGATCGATGACCACATAGGCCCAGAAGCGCGTGCCGTCCTTGCGCACGCGCCAGCCCTCATGCTCGAACTTGCCGTCGCGCGCGGCGGTCTCGAGCGCGCGGCGCGGCAGCGCCGTCGCGCGGTCCTCGTCCGTATAGAAGCGGGAGAAATGCTGCCCGACGATCTCGTCGGGGCTGTAGCCCTTGATGCGTTGCGCGCCCGGATTCCAGCTCGTGACGATGCCGGTCGGGTCCAACATGAAGATGGCATAGTCGGTGACCGCCTCGACCAGGAGCCGGTAGCGCCCGTCGTCAGGTCTTGCAATTGGCACGTGCGTCGGACCGCCCATTCCCCCCGGCCAAGTCACCCTTCGTTCCCACCAGGTAGCATAACCCCCGGAACGACAAATGGTTTCGCGGCCGCGTGGAATCCGTGCCCAAATTCGCCCGGGATGCGCAGGCTACGGCGCGCAAGCCGGATTCTGCCGGCGAATCGGCCGGCGGGAAAGTTCCGGAACAAAGTTCCGGAACCAACCGCGCCGGTTCCCGTTTCCTGCGGGGGGCCTGCAACCGGTCGCGCCGAACGACGGCCCGCATGCGCTGCGGGGCCTCACGCCTGCCGTCGCCTGTCCGCGGAGGAGGTTCGATGAGTTTCGACCCCGTCTGGCTGTCCCGGCTGCAATGGTCCTGGGTGATCGCCTGGCACATCCTCTTGCCGGCCTTCACCGTCGGCCTCGCCTCCTACATCGCCGTGCTCGAGGGCTTCTATTTCTTCACCAAGAACGAAATCTGGTTCCGCATGTCCGGCTTCTGGACGCGCATCTTCGCCGTCTCCTTCGGCATGGGCGTGGTCTCCGGCATCATCATGCCGTTCCAGTTCGGCACCAACTGGAGCCGCTTCACCGACGCCACCGCCGACGTGCTCTCGCCGCTGATGGCCTACGAGGGCCTGATGGCTTTCTTCCTCGAATCCTCGTTCCTCGGCGTGCTGCTGTTCGGGCGCAAGCTGGTGCCGAGCTGGGCGCATTTCTTCGCCGCGCTGATGGTCGCCTTCGGCACGCTGCTGTCGTCGTTCTGGATTCTCGCCACCAATAGCTGGATGCAGACGCCGCAGGGCTACAAGGTGGTCGACGGCCGCTTCCTGCCGACCGACTGGATGGCCATCGTCTTCAATCCGTCCTTCCCCTATCGTCTCGCCCACAACGTCACGGCGTTCTACATCACCACCGGCTTCGTCGTGCTCGGCGTCGCCGCCTGGCTGCTGCGCCGCGGCCGCGCCGTCGAGGAATCGCGGCTGATGATCCGCATGGCGCTCGATCTCCTGATCGTGCTCGTGCCGCTGCAGATCCTGCTCGGCGATATGCATGGCATCAACACGCTCGAATACCAGCCGGCGAAGGTGGCCGCGATCGAGGGCCGCTACGACACGGTGCGGCCGACGCCGCTGACGATCTTCGGCATTCCTGACGACCAGAAGGAGGAGATGCGCTACGCGGTCGACATTCCGGTGCTCGGCAGCATCATCCTCACGCATAGCTGGGACGGCGCCATCAAGGGGCTGAAGGAATGGCCGCGCGAAGACCGCCCGCCGGTCGCCCTGCCGTTCTTCGCCTTCCGCATCATGGTCGGCATCGGCATTATCATGCTCGTCGTCGCCATCGCCGGACAGATCATGATGCGGCGCGGCGGACGCTTGTTCCGCTCCGACGGCTTCCTGCGCCTGTGTCAATGGACGTCGCCGCTCGGCTTCATCGCCGTCATCGCCGGCTGGATCGTCACCGAGGTCGGACGCCAGCCATGGACCGTGTACGGGCTGATGCGCACGGCGGACTCGGTGTCGCCGTCGCTGACCGGCCACGACGTCGCGATCTCGCTGGCGCTCTACATCATCGTCTATCTGGTGATGTATCCGACCGGCGTCGTCTTCATGGCGGGCCTGGTGCGGCGCGGCCCGGCGGAGGCGGAGGAGCCGACGCTCGAGATCGAGAGCGGCCGTCCCGGGCGGCCGTTCGAGCGCGCCAGCATGCAGGCCGGCGATTAGGCCCAGGAGACGACCATGGTCATCGATCTCGTGCCGATCTGGACCGTCCTCATCGCCCTCGCCGTGTTCTACTACGTCGTGTTCGACGGCTTCGATCTCGGCGTCGGCATCCTCTACGGCTTCGCCCGCAACGACGACGACCGTTCGCTGATCATGGCCTCGATCGCGCCGATCTGGGACGGCAACGAAACCTGGCTGATCTTCGGCGGTCTCGGCCTGCTCGCCGCCTTTCCGCTCGCCTTCGCCATCATCATTCCGGCGGTCTATTTCCCGATCGCCATCATGCTGCTGGCGCTCGTCTTCCGCGGCGTCGCCTTCGAATTCCGCTTCAAGCGTCCGGCGCTGCGGCGCTTCTGGGATCGCGCCTTCGCCGCCGGCTCGGCGATCGCGACCTTCGCGCAGGGCGTCGTGCTCGGCTCGTTCATCCAGGGCTTCGAGGTCGAGGGCCGCGTCTTCGCCGGCACCTCGTTCGACTGGCTGACGCCGTTCGTCCTGCTCACCGGCGTGGCGCTGATGTTCGGCTATGCGCTGCTCGGCGCCGGCTGGCTGACCCTGAAGACCGAAGGCGCGCTGCAGCGCTGGGCGCGCCGCTGCGGCCGCGTCTGCCTCATCGGCGTGTGCGCGGCCATCGTCGGCGTCAGCATCTGGACGCCGCTCGAGCATACCGAGATCGCGCAACGCTGGTTCTCCTGGCCGCACATCGCCATTCTTGCGCCGGTGCCGATCGTCACCGCGGCTATTGCCTTCGTCGAATGGTATTCGCTCGGACGCGACCACGAACTGGTGCCGTTCCTCGCCGCCATCGGCCTGTTCCTGATGTCGTTCCTCGGCCTCGCCATTAGCCTGTGGCCGATGATCGTGCCTTATCGTTACACCTTGTGGGAGGCGGCCTCGTCGCCGAGCACGCAGGCCTTCCTGCTCATCGGCACATTGTTCCTGCTGCCGATCATCCTGATGTATACGGCGTGGTCCTACTGGGTGTTCCGCGGCAAGGTGCGCGCCGGCACCGGGTATCACTGATCTCGCGTCGCAGTGGTCAATCCTGACCTGGATCAATGCGCCGCGCGCATTGTGCGGTGAGCCTCCTCGATGCTGCGAGGAGATCCGCCATGCTGACCCGCCGTGAAGCCAATGCCGGACTGATCGGCGCGGCGCTCGTTGCTGCCGCGCCCGCGGCCGCCGCCGAAGCAGGCCGCGCGCTGCCGCCGCCGCGCAGGAATGCCGGCAAGCCGCTGATGCAGGCGCTGCAGGCACGGCGTTCGACCCGCGAATACGACGGGCGGCCGCTCTCCGACGCGGTGCTTTCCGATCTGCTGTGGGCCGCGTTCGGCATCAATCGTCCGAGCGGCGATCGCACCGCCCCCTATTGGCGGCACATCATGGTCATCGACGTCTATGCGGCGACGGCCGCCGGCGTGTGGTTCTACGACCCGCAGCGTCATGCGCTGGTGCGCCATTCCGACGGCGACATCCGCGCGGAGACCGGGCAGCAGGATTTCGTCGCCTCCGCGCCGCTCAACCTGATCTACGTGGCGCATGGCGAGCGCATGACGGACGTGCCGGCCGAAGATCGGCGGCTCTATGCCTCGGTCGATACCGGCTTCGTCGGCCAGAACGTCTACCTTTTTTGCGCCTCGGAAGGGCTGGCGACCGTGTTCCGCGGCGCCGTTGACACCGGCAAGCTTGGCCGCACGCTGGGCCTGGGCGACGGGCAATTCGTCACGTTCTGTCAGAGCGTCGGCTACCCGAAGGCGTGAAGCGCGTCGCGGGGCCGTCGCTCGGCATTGCGGCGTCGTGCCCGCACTCGGGGCGGCGCGCCGCGCGCGGAGAAGAGTGCCGCCGCAGGCACGGCCTTATCCCTCTCCGCTCTCGGGCGAGGTCGGCCATAAGCGCGTTCACGCGCGTCTTCGACGCGCCGTAGGCATCTCTCCGCCTCATGGTGAGGAGCGCACCGAAGGAGCGCGTCTCGAACCATGGGGCGGCCCCGATCTGGCCACCCGATCTCGGGTTTACCCGAGATCGGCCCTTAAACGCGCAAGTCGGCTAGAGCCGACTTGCAGTGTCCGAGACGGCGCGGCTCCTCACCATGAGGGTCACGGGTCAGCGCCCCGCCGCAGCGCAGCACAAAATCTTTCACTAGGACTATTGACCGATCCTCGACGATGTGTATATAGTCCTCTCGTCCCGCCCCGTTTACCGAGGGGCGTCTGATCAAGCGTCTCCAGACGCGGGGCGGGATGCGGTGGCCGGGAGGGAGCGTCGGAGATGCGGCGCTTCTTTCCC
>Ga0182749_1001473_pt1 | contig 18469 bp, 16 predicted proteins | sample eDN3rd37CKraftMG_FD_128875 | JGI IMG/M metagenome (GOLD analysis project Ga0182749, IMG submission 128875) | Enriched Miracle-Growth compost microbial communities from Emeryville, California, USA - eDNA 3rd pass 37_C Kraft MG (version 2) (version 2) ...
AGGCGGTGCCCATCACCGCGCAGGTGCCGGCGGTGGTCGCGAGCCGGCCTTCGACCGTCGCGATTTCCGTCGAGTCGATGGTGCCGGCGCGATACTGCGCCCAGAAGCGGCGGCAGTCGGTACAGGCGCCGAGACGCTCGCCGCGATAACGGCCGGTCATCATCGGTCCGGCGATCAGCATCACCGCCGGCTTGTCGGCAGACACCGCGCCCATCAGTTGCGCCGGCACCGTCTTGTCGCAGCCGCCCATCAGCACCACCGCGTCCATCGGCTGGGCGCGGATCATCTCCTCGGTGTCCATCGACATCAGGTTGCGGAACTTGAGGCTGGTCGGATTGAGGAACACCTCGCCGAGCGAGACGGTGGGGAACTCGACCGGCAGCGCCCCGGCCGCCAGCACGCCGCGCTTCACCGCGTCGAGCAGCTCCGGGAAATGGCGGTGGCAGTTGTTGAAGCCGGACGGCGTGTAGGCGATGCCGATCACCGGCTTCGCCAGCATCTCCTTGGAATAGCCCATCGACTGCGCGAAGGAGCGGCGCAGATACAGCGAGAAATCGCGGTCGCCGTAATTGGTCAGGCCGTGCTCAAAGCCGATGGGACGGTCGTTCATGGAGGTCGCTTTCCTGTCGGCACTTTTTTGCAAGCCGGCCATGCCGATGCAAGCCGCGCACGGGCCGGAGCTTTAATTTTTCAGCACCAACCGGGACTTATTTGATCTCGCTCAACGTCTTTTTTCGCATTGCGACGAATCATGCCTCGACAAGCCGGCTGGAACCCTTCTAAAAAGAGCCGCGGGCGTCGCGGAAGTACGAAAACCATGGATTACAACGATTTTTTCGTTCAGGCGCTGGACCAGCTGAGAGGCGAACGGCGCTACCGGGTCTTCGCCGACCTTGAGCGCATCGCCGGCCGTTTTCCGCACGCTTTCTGGCACTCGCCGACCGGCCGCCGCGACGTCGTGATCTGGTGCTCCAACGACTATCTCGGCATGGGTCAGCATCCCAAGGTAGTCGGCGCGATGGTGGAAGCCGCCTCGCGGATGGGGACCGGCGCCGGCGGCACCCGCAACATCGCCGGCACCAATCACCCGCTGGTCGAGCTCGAGGCCGAACTCGCCGACCTGCACGGCAAGGAAGCCGCCCTCGTCTTCACCTCCGGCTACATCTCGAACCAGACCGGCATCGCGACCATCGCGCGGCTGCTGCCGAACTGCCTGATCCTGTCCGACTCGCTCAACCACAATTCGATGATCGAAGGCGTGCGCCAGTCCGGCTGCGAGAAGCAGATCTGGGGCCACAACGACGTCGCCGATCTCGAACGTCTGCTGAAGGCCGCCGATCCGGCGCGGCCGAAGCTGATCGTGTTCGAGAGCCTCTATTCGATGGACGGCGACATCGCGCCGCTGCACGCGATCTGCGATCTCGCCGAGAAGTACGGCGCGATGACCTATTGCGACGAAGTCCACGCGGTCGGCATGTACGGCCCGCGCGGCGGCGGCGTCTCCGAGCGCGACGGCGCGATGGCGCGCATCGACGTGCTCGAAGGCACGCTCGCCAAGGCGTTCGGCTGCCTCGGCGGCTACATCGCCGGCAGCAAGACCATGGTGGACGCGGTGCGCTCCTATGCGCCGGGCTTCATTTTCACCACCGCGCTGCCGCCGAGCATCTGCGCGGCGGCAGCGGCGGCGATCCGCCATCTCAAGACCTCGTCCTGGGAGCGCGAGCGCCATCAGGACCGCGCCGCGCGCGTCAAGGCGGTGCTCACCGCCGCCGGCCTGCCGGTGATGTCGAGCGACACGCACATCGTGCCGCTGTTCGTCGGCGATCCGGAGAAATGCAAGACCGCGAGCGACATGCTGCTCGCCGACCACGGCATCTATATCCAACCGATCAACTACCCGACCGTGCCGCGCGGCAAGGAGCGCCTGCGCATCACGCCATCGCCCTATCACGACGACGCGCTGATCGACCGGCTCGCCGAGGCGTTGTCGGATGTGTGGGAGCGGCTTCAGTTGCCGCGCCGCGCGCGTGCGCTCGCCGCGGAATAAGCGGCTTTAGAAAAAACCCAGCGATGACGCTGGGTTTTCTGTTTTTCATTCAGCTTTTACGGGCAGAACCAGACCGGCCCGACCATGACGCAGCCTCGCCGCTGCCAATCACCGGGCCTCCTCGCATGCCGGTGCCAGCCGCGCGGGGCCGCATTGTACCGTCGTCCCGGCACATACCGGTGGGTGCGATGGCTGTGTCTCGGCGCCACGTGCCGCCGATGCTGCACCTGGATCAGCAAGGGATTCTCAACGGCGGGGGCCGATGTCACGAGAGGCACCGCCGAAGCAGCACCCACTGCAAGAAAAACCGCTGCGGTCGCGGCAAGAGCAACCCTGGTGATATACATATCAGCCCTTTCACGTCATGAACGGTGAATACGAGACGGGGCCCGTGTGGCGATAATGCGGCACGCCGGCTGGCAATGGCAATCGAAGGACCGCTCCATCAATACATGAACACCCTAGTTTTTCCGATCGCTGCCGTCGGCGACGCCTTCCTTGCGCTTCGCCCGCAGCTCGGCATGCTTGGCGATCAGCGGCATCGTCAGCGAGACGAACAGGATGCGCGTGAGGTGGTGCGCGCCGACATAGACCGGGTCGATATGCAGCGCCAGCGCCAGCACCATCATGGCGTCGACCGATCCGGGCGCGAAAGCGATCAGCACGTCGGCGACGTGCAGATTTGAGAGCACCGCGACGAGGATGCCGGCGAAGACCGCCATGAAGACGATCGACACCGCGAACGAACCGACCGCCGCGCCGAGAAACTGCAGCAGCATGCGGAACGGCGTATTGGCAAAGCGCGCGCCGACCACGCCGCCGAGCGCGATCATCACCGCATTGGCGACCCACCACGGCACCACGGCATGAAACCAGCCGCCGCCGTGCAGCACCGCCGAGGTCAGCATCGCGCCGAACAGCAGGCCGCCGGGAAAGCGGACGAGATGCGCGAGAATGGCGACGACCGTCGATACGGCGATCAGCGCAGTAAGCTCGCCGAGCTGTGACGGATCAAACGCGCCGCCGAGGCCGCGCGTCACCGGCCCCGACAGGCCGAACACCAGCAGCAGCCCCGGCAGGCCGACGGCGACGATCACCACCCGCAGCGTCTGCACGATGATGATGCGGCGCAGATCGGCGTGCATCTCGGTCGCTACCGCGACCACCTGCGACATGCCGCCTGGCGCGGCGCCGAGCGAGGCCGATACCGCGTCCCAGCCGTGCACCGCCTGAAGATAGTAACCGCCGGCATAGCTGATGATCGCCGTGGCCACGATCAGGACCATGATGCTGGCCGGATAGGTGGCAATGCCGTGCAGCGTTTCCGGCGTCACCAGCGCGCCGAGCGAGACGCCGATCAGCACGAAGATCACCCGCGCCATCCACATCGGCACATACATGGGCCGGCCGGCGAGCGCCGCGATCGCCACCGCCATGATCGAGCCGGACACCCACCCGGCCGGAAAGCCGGATATGCCAAGCGCAAGCCCGCCGGCCGCGGCGATGGCCAGCGTTTCGGCGATGCGGGCGAAGGCCGTGTCGAATGTCAGCGTCATCAGCGGCGTCGCGGCGATCCGGTCAAAGCGGGCGACGATCAATGCCGCTGCATGCCGCACCGGTCAAATCATGCCGGCTCTGCGCGATCCGGCGACCGGTCCGCGGGCCGCCCGGCGCGGCAATGGACCTCGGCACGGAACTATGGTGACCTAGCCCGGCAAAAACCCTTGAGGATCGGGGCTTGACCCCGCGAGCCGGAGCCATGCTGCAGGATTGGGTAGTGGTCGCTGTCGCGCTGACCTATATCGGTCTGCTGTTCCTGATCGCGAGCTACGGCGACCGCATCAGCAGCTTCAGCCGCGAGCGGCGCACGCATCTCCTCATCTATCCGCTGTCACTGGCGATCTACTGCACGTCGTGGACGTTCTTCGGCTCGGTCGGCCTCGCCTCCCGCACCGGCTACGACTTCCTCACCATCTATGTCGGACCGATCGTGATGATCGGCCTGCTGTCGCCGCTGGTCGCGCGGATCGTGCAGCTCGCCAAGGCGCAGAACATCACCTCGATCGCCGACTTCATCGCCGCCCGCTATGGCAAGGGCCAGGCGGTCGCAGCCACCGTGGCGCTGATCGCCATCATCGGCACCATTCCCTACATCGCGCTGCAGTTGAAGGCGGTGTCCGCCTCGCTCGAAACCATTCTGGCGCAGGTCGAGCCGGCCGCCGATGTCGGGCGTCCGCTGCTCGGCGACATCGCGTTGTACGTTGCGATGTCGATGGCGGCCTTTGCCGTATTGTTCGGGACGCGTCACATCGACGCCACCGAGCATCAGGACGGTTTGATGCTGGCGGTCGCGACCGAATCGATCGTCAAGCTGGTCGCCTTCCTCGCGGTCGGCATCTTCGTCACGTTCTGGATGTTCGGCGGCCCAGTCGCGCTGTTCACGGCGGCGCTGGAGCGCACCGACACTGCGATCGTGCTCGGCACCAGCCCGCGCTTCGACTCGGTCGCGGCGATGACGCTGCTGTCGTTCCTCGCCATCATCATGCTGCCGCGGCAGTTCCATGTCGGCGTGGTCGAGAACAACAATCCGAGCGAGATCAAGCGCGCGGCCTGGGTGTTCCCGATCTATCTCATCCTCATCAACCTGTTCGTGGTGCCGATCGCGATCGGCGGCCTTCTCACCTTCGCGCCGGGCGAGGTCGACAGCGACATGTTCGTGCTGGCCTTGCCGCTGAAAAGCGGGTCGAACGTCTTCACGCTGATCGCCTTCGTCGGCGGGCTGTCGGCCGCGACCGCGATGGTGATCGTCGAATCGGTCGCGCTGTCGATCATGATCTCGAACGACATCGTGATGCCGTTCGTGCTGCAGCGCCGCGCCAAGCTGATCAGCGGACGCGAGAACATCGGCTCGCTGCTGCTGACGGTGCGCCGCATCGCGATCTTCGGCATCCTGGCGCTCGCCTATATGTATTACCGCTCAGCCGGCGACGCCCAGCTCGCCGCGATCGGCCTGTTGTCGTTTGCGGCGATCGCGCAGCTTGCGCCCGCCTTTTTCGGCGGTCTCGTCTGGCGCCGCGCCACCGCGCTCGGCGCCATCGCCGGCATGTCGGCCGGCTTCCTGATCTGGGCCTATACGCTGCTGCTGCCGAGCTTCGCCGATGCCGGCTTCGTCGGCCGGTTCCTGCTGACCGAAGGGCCGTGGGGCATTCACGCGCTGCGGCCGCAGCACCTGTTCGGCCTCGACCTGCCGCCGCTGGTGCATGGCGTGCTGTGGAGCCTGCTGACCAACGTCGCCTGCTACGTCATCTTCTCGTCGCTGCGCGCGCCCTCGCCGATCGAGCGCCTGCAGGCCAATTTGTTCGTGCCGTCCGACCTCGCGCCGATGGCGCCGAGCTTCCGGCTGTGGCGCTCGTCGGTGACCGTCGAGGAACTGACCGCGACGGTCGCGCGCTATCTCGGCGAGGAACGGACCCGCAGCTCGTTTGCGAGCTTCGCATCCGCCAATCGCATCAGCCTCGAGCCCGCCGATGACGCCGATTTTCGCCTCATCCGTTATGCGGAGCATCTGCTCGCCTCGGCGATCGGGGCGGCGTCGTCGCGGCTGGTGCTGTCGATCCTGCTGCGCAAACGCACGGTCTCGACGCAAGCCGCGCTCAAGCTGCTGGACGACGCCAACACCGCGATCCAGTACAATCGCGAAATCCTGCAGACCGCGCTCGACCACGTCCGCCAGGGCATCGCGGTGTTCGACAAGGACTTGCAGCTGATCTGCTGGAACCGGCAGTTCGGCGACATTCTCGACCTGCCGCCGCACCTGATCCGCGGCGGCATCGGGCTCGACGAGATCCTGCGCTTCAACGCGCGGCGCGGCGACGTCGCGCCGGACCGGATCGGCGAGACCGTCGCCAAGCAGATCGCCCGCTACATTTCCGCGGACGCGCCGTTCCTCGAACGCTTCGCCGAGCGCGGGCTGGTCATCGAGGTCCGCGCCAACCGGATGCCGGACGGCGGCATCGCCACCACCTTCACCGACATCACGCCGAGCGTGGAAGCGGCCGAGGCGCTGGAGCGCGCCAACGAGACGCTGGAGCGCCGCGTGCAGGAACGCACCGAGGAGCTGACGCGGCTCAATACGGCGCTCGCCCATGCCAAGGCGACCGCGGACGAGGCCAATATCTCGAAGACCAAGTTCCTCGCCGCGGCGAGCCACGACATCCTGCAGCCGCTCAACGCCGCGCGCCTCTATGTGACGAGCCTGATCGAGCGGCACAGCGCGCCGGGCAAAAGCGCAGCGTCCGACACGCAACTGGTCGCCAATATCGACGCCTCGCTGGAAGCCGTGGAGGAAATCTTCGGCGCGCTGCTCGACATCTCGCGGCTCGACAGCGGCGTGCTGCGGCCGGAACCGTCCGAATTCCGCATCGACGACCTGTTCCGCCAGATCGAGGTCGATTTCGCGCCGATGGCGCGCGCGAAGGACATCGGGCTGAAATTCGTCCGCAGCTCGCTGACGGTGCGCAGCGACCGGCGAATGCTCCGCCGCATCGTGCAGAACCTCGTGTCCAACGCGGTGAAATACACGCCGAGCGGCCGCGTGCTGGTCGGCTGCCGGCGCATCGGCAATCAGGTGCGGATCGACGTCTACGACACCGGCGTCGGCATTCCCGCCGCGCACCGGCGCGACATCTTCGCCGAATTCCGCCGCCTCGACCGCGGCGCGCGGATCGCGCGCGGCCTGGGTCTCGGCCTGTCGATCGTCGAGCGTTGCGCACGCGTGCTCGGCCACAAGGTCGAGGTCGATTCGCTGGAAGGCCGCGGCTCGCGCTTCTCCATCACGTTGCCGCGCGCCAACGACATCCCGTTCTCGCCGCAGCTCGCGCCGCTGGTCGTCGACGATCCCGGCCAGCTCGCCGGCACCGTCGCGCTCTGCATCGACAACGAACCCTCGATCCTCGACGGCATGGAGACGCTGCTGCGCGGCTGGAACTGCAAGGTGCTCAAGGCGCCGGACTTGCCCACGGCTTTTGCCGTGCTCGACGACTGCACGACGATGCCGAACGGCCTCCTGGTCGACTACCACCTCGACGAGGGCAACGGCATCGACGCGATCCGCAGCCTGCGCCAGCGCTTCGGCGCCACGCTGCCGGCGATCCTGATCACCGCCGACCGCAGCCTGCATGTGCGCGACGAAGCCCGCGCGGCGAACATTCAGTTGCTGCACAAGCCGGTCAAGCCGGCGGCGCTGCGCGCTTTGCTCGCGCAATGGCGCGTGCTGCGCGTCGCCGCGGCGGAATAAGCTCCATCAGTATCAGAGTCAGGCTTCGGTCGGCGCGGCTTGCGGCGCGTGGCCGGCCTCGATGCGCGCGGCGGCGATCACCGCCTGGGTGCGGCTCTCGACGTCGAGCTTCTGCAGGATCGCCGACACGTGAGCCTTCACGGTCGCTTCCGAGACGCCGAGCTGGAACGCGATCTGCTTGTTGAGCAAGCCTTCCGACAACATCATCAGCACGCGCACCTGCTGCGGCGTCAGCGTCGCCATGCGCGCCATCAGTTCGCCGGTCTCGCTGTCCGCGCCGCCGCGCAGGTCGACGTCGGGCGGCGTCCAGACCCCGCCGTTCAGCACCCTCGAAATCGCGACCCGCATCGTCTCGACGCCGAGCGTCTTCGGGATGAATCCCGAGGCGCCGAATTCCATGCAGCGGCGAATGGCGACGGGCTCGTCATTGGCGGACACCACGACGACCGGGACGCCCGGATATTGCGCCCGCAGATACATCAGGCCGGAGAAACCGCGTGCGCCGGGCATGGTCAGGTCGAGCAGCACGAGGTCGACGTCGCCGCCGCGCTCCAGCAGGTCGGCCACCTCGTCGAACGAGCCGGCCTCGGCGATGCCGACCTTCTCGAACAGACCGGACACCGCCTCCCGCATGGCGCCGCGGAACAGCGGATGGTCGTCCGCGATCAGCAGACGATAGGTCGGAACTTCAGTTGCGCGCTCTGTACCCGGCATCGGACACGCCCCACCCGCATGCTGATTGTAACTAACACGAGTTCGCCGCAGCGGCGCCGGAAAATCAGGCCTCCCCGCGCGAAGACGTGCTGCGCCGCAGCAAATCCAGCCTCAATGAGCTGGGGACTTCCGCCAAAAGTCGAATAAGGCGCCAAAAAAGGCAGTGATAGCTTTTGCTCGATAGCGAATGCCTATTTGAAAATACGCAAACTCTATCGGGGGTCGGAGTCGAGCCGGGGAACGACAAGGGGCGACACACAGCAATTCCCGGACCCGTTCCATTCGCTCACGCGCCCTTTGCAACACAACAACAGAGCATCAAGGGAGCAACGCATGACTGCGGTGACAGTAGACGCCTCAAATGGGCGCCCGATGACCAAGGAGGAGAAGCGGGTCATCATCGCTTCGTCCGCCGGAACGGTCTTCGAGTGGTACGACTTCTATCTCGCCGGTTCGCTGGCGGTGAACATCTCCGCCAACTTCTTCTCGGGCGTGAACCCGACGGCGGGCTTCATCTTCACGCTGCTCGGCTTCGCCGCCGGCTTCGCGGTGCGCCCGTTCGGCGCGCTGTTCTTCGGCCGGCTCGGCGACCTGATCGGCCGCAAATACACCTTCCTCGTCACCATGACGGTGATGGGCATCGCGACCTTCGTGGTCGGCTTGCTGCCGGGCTACGCGACGATCGGCATCCTCGCGCCGATCGCCTTCATCGCCTGCCGGCTGCTGCAGGGCCTCGCGCTCGGCGGCGAATACGGCGGCGCGGCGACTTACGTCGCCGAGCATGCCCCGCAGGGCCGTCGCGGTTACTACACCTCGTGGATTCAGACGACCGCCACGGTCGGCCTGTTCCTGTCGCTGCTGGTCATCCTCGGCCTGCGTCTCAGCATGTCGCCGGAATCCTTCGCGGCCTGGGGCTGGCGCGTTCCGTTCCTGATCTCGATCGTGCTGCTCGCGGTCTCGATCTGGATCCGGTTGTCGCTGCAGGAGTCGCCGGCCTTCGCCAAGATCAAGGCGGAAGGCAAGGGCTCCAAGGCGCCGTTGAGCGAAGCCTTCGGCCAGTGGCGAAACGCCAAGGTCGCGCTGCTCGCTTTGCTCGGCGGCACCGCCGGCCAGGCGGTCGTCTGGTATTGCGGACAGTTCTACGCGCTGTTCTTCCTGACCCAGACGCTGAAGATCGACGGCACGACGGCGAACATCCTGATCGCCGCGTCGCTTTTGATCGGCACGCCGTTCTTCATCGTATTCGGCGCGCTGTCCGACCGTGTCGGCCGCAAGCCGATCATCATGGCCGGCTGCCTGATCGCCGCGCTCGCCTACTTCCCGCTGTTCGGCATGCTCGCCAAGTTCGGCAACCCGGACCTCGTCGCGGCGCAGGAGCGCGCCCCGGTGACCGTCACCGCCGACCCCTCGCGCTGCTCGTTCCAGTTCAACCCGGTGGGCACCGCGAGCTTCACGACCTCCTGTGACGTGGTGAAGTCGTTCCTCGCCCGCAACGCGGTGAACTACCACAACGTGTCGGCCCCGGCCGGCTCGCTGGCCACGGTGAAGATCGGCGACAAGACCATTCAGGGCGTCGACCTGACCGGTCTGCCGGCGGCCGAGGCGAGGACGAAGAGCGCGGCGCTGACCACGGAGCTGACCGCCGCGATCCGCGCGGCCGGTTATCCGGCGGCGGCGGACCCGGCCAAGATCAACCACGTCATGATGGTGGTGATCCTGACGATCCTCGTCATCTTCGTGACGATGGTCTACGGGCCGATCGCGGCGATGCTGGTCGAACTGTTCCCGACCCGCATCCGCTACACCGGCATGTCGCTGCCCTACCATATCGGCAACGGCTGGTTCGGCGGCTTCCTGCCGCCGACCGCCTTCGCGATCGTCGCCGCGACCGGCGATATCTACTCCGGTCTGTGGTACCCGATCGTGATCGCGACGATGACCTTCATCATCGGCATGCTGTTCCTGCCGGAGACGAAGGACCGCGACATCCTCACCTACGACGGCAACAAATAAGCCCGGCGCACCGGGACAAGACGGAAAGCCCCGCCCTCGCGGCGGGGCTTTCTCATTTTCAGGCGCGGGTGCCGATGAACTGCAGCGCGACCTCGCGCCGGTGCGGCGCGGTGCGATGCTCGACGAGATAGAGGCCCTGCCAGGTGCCGAGCACCGGCGCGCCGTCCTCAACCGGAATGCCGACCGACACGCCGTTGAGCATCGACTTGATGTGCGCGGGCATGTCGTCGGGCCCTTCGCTGCCGTGGATCCAGCCGGCGTTTCGGGGCGCCAGCCGCTCGAGCGCGGTCATCAGGTCGGTCTGCACGTCGGGATCGGCATTCTCCTGGATCACCAGCGAGGCCGAGGTGTGCCGCAGATAGGCGAGCAGCATGCCCTGCCCCGCGCCGGCCTCGCCCAGGAAAGCGCGCACGTCGCGGGTGATGTCGGTGAAGCCAGGTCCGCGCGTTTCGACGGTGAGCACGGCCGAGGCCATGGTCTGCGGCGTGACGGTCGAGATGGGGGACAGGGACGCCATGCGAGCTCCGGCGGAACGATCAACTCACGTCAACTCTGTCAGCTCTTGCGCAGCACGTCGGACTGAACCTGCGCGATCATCTCGACCAGCCTGCGCCAGGCATCCGAAATGGCCTCGGCCGCGACGGTGCGGGCACGCGCATAATCCTCCGCCGTGGGCATCCTGAGCTCGACCGCGGGGCGCTCCGACGGCGGCGGAGGCGGCGGTGGCGGGGGAGGAAGCGCGAGCTTCACCGCGCCTACCTCGTCTTTCAGCGCCGCGATCTCGGCTTTCAACGCGCCGATCTCGCCCGTCAGGGCGTCGCGCGCCTCCGTCATCGTCGCCATGCCCGTCTTCAGCGTTGCAACCTCGTCTTTGAGCGCCGCGGCGCCGGATTTCAGCGTCCCGATCTCATCCGTCGCTGCCGCGATGCCGGCCTTCAGCGTGCCGATCTCGTCCTTCAGCGCCGCGACATCGCTTTTCACCGGGTCGATGGCGCCCTCCAGCCGACCGACCTGCTGCTGGAGGCGGCCGATCTCCTGGTCGAGCGCGAGGCGGTCTTCCGGCAGCACCTGACAGGTCCAGCCGGCATTGCCGGCCTTGCAGACGCCGACGGCGCCGCTGTCGCCGTCGAGCTTGAGCACCGTGTCGCCGACCCGGACGAACTGGAACCGCGCGGCGGGGTTGGGCGCGGGCTGCGCGCGCGGCGCGTCGGGCACGGCCGGCTCAGCGGCGGGCGGCGCCGTCAGGATGCGCGGCGCGGCGCCCGCCGGCGTATCGGCTGTGGGCGGAGCGGCGTCCGATTGTCGCGGCGCCTGATCCTGGGCGAGTGCAGGACCCGCCCCCAAGGCAAGGACGGAGCCGAGGACAACACAAAAGGCAAAGCCTGCGGGCCGTTTCGGCGTCATGTTCGGCACTTTGCAACACTCCGGTTCGACGGCGATTCCCGCGCAAAACTATCACCACGGCGGCGGCGGCAGAACCGCTTCGGGCGGTCTCATTCCTTCGTCAAAGGCGGGGCCATTCCCGACGAATTTCAATTAGTTACGCAATGGCGGGGGTTTCTTGACTCACCCCCACCCCCTCAGTATGGTCCGCGCGGTTTTGCGGGCGGCGGTTTGGCGGGGCCTTGCAACGGTGCGAGTCGAAAGCATGGCTGACGGCCCGCGCGAAAACGGTCCCCGCGACAATCCTCCGAACGACGAAGCCGCCCTCTCCGCGAGGCTCCGGCATCTCGGCGACCGGCTCACCCAAAAGAGCCGGCCCGGCGACAATGTCGAGCAGCCCCGGTCGTCGACCGATGCGTCGATGATCGCAAGGGGGTTCCGGCTGTCATCCGAACTGGTGGCCGGGGTCGCCGTTGGCGCGATTATCGGCTGGCTGCTCGATCGCTGGCTGGGGATTTCGCCATGGGGGCTGATCGTGTTTCTGCTGCTCGGCTTCGCCGCCGGGGTCTTGAACGTGATGCGCGCGGCCGGGGTCGTCCGCCCGAACAGAATTGACGAGAACTAGCGAAAGCTGGTGAGAGGCAACGAGAACGCAGTCGAACGGAAATCATGGCCGACCCGATTCACCAGTTCCAGATCGTCGAATACTTCCCCATCGCCAAGATCGGCGGCGCCGAGATCGCCTTCACCAATTCGGCCGCGCACATGGCCGTCGCGGTCGGCGCCATCACGCTGTTCCTGGTCGGCGCGACCGCGAGCCGCAGCCTGGTGCCGGGCCGCATGCAGTCGGCCGCCGAACTACTCTACGAATTCGTCGCCACCACGATCCGCAGTACCGCCGGGTCGGAGGGCATGCGCTTCTTCCCGTTCGTGTTCACGATCTTCGCCTTCGTGCTGACCGTGAACATGATGGGCCTCGTCCCTTACGCCTTCACGGTGACGAGCCACATCATCATCACCGCGGCGCTGGCGATCACCGTCTTCCTCACGGTGCTGTTCTACGGCCTGTACCGGCACGGGCTGCACTTCTTCAACCTGTTCGTGCCGAAGGGCGTGCCGATCTACATCCTGCCGCTGATCGTGGCGATCGAGGTCCTCTCGTTCCTGTCGCGGCCGATCTCGCACAGCGTGCGTCTGTTCGCCAACATGCTGGCGGGCCACATCACGCTCAAGGTGTTCGCGGGCTTCATCGTGCTGATGGGCTCGGCGCTCGGCGCGATCGGCTGGGCCGGCGCGGTGCTGCCCTTCGCGATGATCGTCATCCTGATGGCACTCGAGACCCTGGTGGCGTTCCTCCAGGCCTATGTGTTCGCCATCCTCACCTGCATCTACCTCAATGACGCAATTCACCCCGGTCACTGAAGGCCGGGCGGAACACAGCTAGAACCAGAAGGAGTCGGTTATGGATCCAGTCGCAGCGAAATTCATCGGCGCGGGCATTGCCTGTATCGGCATGGGCGGCGCCGGCGTCGGCGTCGGCATCATTTTCGGCAACTACCTTGCCGCCGCCATTCGCAACCCGTCGGCCGCTCAGGGCCAGTTCGGCAACCTGATTTTCGGCTTCGCCATCACCGAAGCGCTCGGCATCTTCTCGCTGCTGATCGCGCTGCTGCTCCTGTTCGCGCTCTAAAGTCCGCAAGCGACATCCGCGATGGCCACCACAACAGCCCATACCGAACAACCTGCGGGTCACAAGGAGCCGTTTCCTCCTTTCAATTCGCAGACGTTCGCGTCGCAGCTTTTCTGGCTCGTCATCGCGTTTGTGCTGCTCTACGTGCTGATGTCGAAGCTCGCGCTGCCGCGCGTCAGCTCCGTCATCGACGCGCGCGCCAAGCGCATCGCCGACGATCTGGCGGCGGCGCAGAAGGCCAAGACCGAGTCCGAAGAGGCGGTCGCGGCCTATGAGAAGGCGCTGGCCGACGCCCGCGCCCGCGCGCAGGCGATCGCCGCCGAGACCCGCGACAAGAACGCCGCCGAGGCCGAACGGGACCGCAAGGTTCTGGAAGAGCAGCTTAACGGCCGGCTGGCGAAGGCCGAAGAGGTCATCAAGGCGACCAAGACCGCCGCGATGGCCAATGTCGGCGGCATCGCCGCCGACACCGCCAAGGCGATCGTCGCGCAGCTCGTCGGCACCGCGCCGTCCGACCAGGCGGTCGCCGCCGCCGTCGATGAAGCCCTGAAACGCTAGGACGCCGCGATGCTGCTCGAACCGGAAATCTGGGTTGCCATCGGCTTCGTCGTCTTCGTCGGCGTGCTCGGCTATATCGGCGTCCACAAGATGCTGGCCAAGGCGCTCGACGACCGCGGCAACCGCATCAAGGCCGAGCTCGACGAGGCGGCCAGGCTGAAGAACGAGGCGCTGGCGCTGGTGGCGGAATATCGCCGCAAGCGCGAGGCCGCCGAAAGCGAGGCGCAGTCGATCATCGCCGGCGCCAAGGCGGATGCCGAGCGCATGGCCACCGAAGCCCGCGCCAAGGCCGAGGAATTCGTCGCCCGCCGCACCAAGATGGCGGAAACCAAGATCGCCCAGGCCGAGGCCCAGGCGATCGCCGACGTGCGCAATGCCGCAGCCGACGCCGCCGTCACCGCGGCCGAGCGTCTCCTGCGCGAGCAGGCGACCGGCGAGGTCGCCCGCGACCTGATCGCCAAGGGCATCGCCGACATCGGCAAAAAGCTGAATTAGGACGCTGAACCGCCCCCGGATAAGTCGGCGCCGCCGGTCCCGCCCGCCGGGATTGCGGCCGGAAATCGTTTGCCGTCCCGCCGGCTTTTCCCCGCTAATCCCTGCCGTGCTGTGAAAAAATCCGCCCGCGGAGCCCGCCGCCGCATTGTCAGGCGCGGGCGCCGGAATAGATTGTGGCAACTGATTCGTCCGAATCGATAGTCGCGTAACCCAGATTGCCGAACGCGGCGTCGGAGGACCTTTGATCATTTTCGACTGCAACGGGGTGCTGGTCGACAGCGAGCGGATCGCCACCGCGGTCGCGTCGGAAGAGCTCATGCAGGCCGGGTTCGGTCTCACCCCCGAAGTGATCGCCCACTATTTCACCGGCCGCCGCCCGACCGACATGTATCAGGCGATCGAGCAGGCCGCCGGGCGCAACCTGCCGCCCGACTTCATCGGCCGCGTCACCAGCGCGACCCTGAAGCGCTTCCGCCAGGAGCTGCGCGCCACCAGCCACGTCGCCACCGCGCTGTCCTGGCTGCGCGGGCCGAAATGCGTCGCCTCGTCGTCGCCGATCGACCGCATCCGCCTGAGCCTCGACACCACCGACCTGCTGCGCTTCTTCGATCCCTATCTTTTCTCGGCGAGCGACGTCCGCAAGGGCAAGCCGGCGCCCGACCTGTTCCTCTACGTCGCGCAGAAGATGAGCATCGAGCCGCGCGACTGCATCGTCGTCGAGGATTCAGCCGTCGGCGTCGCCGCCGGCGTCGCGGCGGGCATGACCGTGGTCGGCTTCGCCGGCGGCAGCCACGCCCAGGGCAAGCTCGCCGGCCAGCTCACCGCCGCCGGCGCGCGCACCGTGATCGCCGACATGCGCCTGCTGAAGGGCACGATCTCCGCGCTGCGCGGCTGGTAAGACCGCAGCGTCAGACCTCTTCTATTTTAATGGGAACAGTATCCGTCATGCTCGGCCTTGTGCCGGGCATCCACGTCTTGCTTCCGCCACTGACACCAAAGACGTGGATGGCCGGGACAAGCCCGGCCATGACGGAGAGATATCTTCCGAGAACCGCCTGCTCTAGCGCCGCTTGCGCGCCGGCGCCTTCGGCTTCTTCGCCGGCTCCAGCGCCTGCTGGTCGTAGCCGACATAGACGATGTAGGAGTCGATATCGCCGGCCGGCCGCGGCATCGGGAACGAAATCTCCGGATCGATATGCGTGAAGGTCGCGCCGGCGGAGCCGTCGGTCACCGCGACCGACAGCCGCGCGAGCTTCGACAGGACCACTTTCGGCTGCGGCCCTTCATGCACCACCGCGATGCGCAGCGGCACCTCGACCTGGCCCGGCCCGCCGGCCGGCCCGGTGATGATGCGGCCCTCGATGCCGACCTTCATGGTCACGATGCCGGCAGCGTATTTGCACTCGCGCGCCGTGTTGACGATGCTGCCCTGGTATTTGAGCGAGAGCGGCGAGTCCGCCGCCTCGCCCTTCGTCTTGTCGGTGACGATCAGCGTCGAGGTTCCGGTGCGGACCGTGACGCTCGGGCATTCGAAATCGCTGGCATCCCGGATGCCCTGATTGGCGGCCGCGGCCTGCGCGGCGGGCGCCGCCGGCGCGGTCGAGAAAGTCGACGATGACGACGACGGCGTCATCGACTCCGGCAGCATGCTCGACACCGACGAACATCCACCCAGCGCCAGCAACAACACCGCCGCCGAGGCGGCGGACACCCGCTCACGAAAAATCGCCGTCACACGCATCGCCACCAACGCTCCCGCTCGTCCCGGTCGGTCCTTATAGCAAGGCAACCCGGGCTTTCCCAAGGCCCGGGCAATGAGCCTTTCGGCCCGGCATCCGCGCGCCGAACGGCTCATGGCCCGGCCGGCTGCGGCGCGCTGTCGCGCAACTGCGCGTAAAGCAGATGGTCCTGCCAGACGCCGTTGATGCAGAGATATTCGCGGGCATAGCCCTCGCGCACGAAGCCGGTTTTTTCGAGCAGGCGGATCGACGGCGCGTTGGTCGGGATGCAGGCGGCCTCGAGCCGGTGCAGCCGCAGGGTCGAAAACGAGAACGGCAACACCGCGCGCACCGCGGCGGTCATGTAGCCGCGCCGCGTGAACGGCTGGCCGATCCAGTAGCCGACGCTGCCGGCCTGCGCGACGCCGCGGCGGATATTGGCGAGCGTCAGCCCGCCGACCAGCGCATTGGTGTCGGAGCGGAAGATCAGAAAGGCATAGGACTGATCGTTGCGCTGGTCCTCGACATAGCGCTTGACGCGGCGGCGGAAGGCGCCGCGGGTCAGGTCGTCGGACGGCCATACCGGCTCCCACGGCGTCAGGAAATCGCGGCTGCGCTCGCGCAGCGACGCCCATTCCGCATAATCCGTCATCTGCGGCGCGCGCAGGAAGACGCCTTCGCCGGCCAGCGTCGGCGAGGTTTCGGTGAAGGACGTGACGCGAAAGAACGCCATCGGCGCGCTGCCCGTGGACGCGGGCGCGATCAGGCCGCCCTGCGGGTCAGAGTTTCAGCAATTGCGGCAGTCTTTTCAAGACCTTGGCCCGGCCCCAACGCGGAGACCGCCGGCCTGCCGCGGCCGATCAGCATGCGGCCGGCGGCGCGCGCGCTGTCGGCGGTCACCGCCTCGATCCTGGCGACGATCTCCTCGAGCGGAACCGGACGGCCGTAGGCGATCATCTGCCGCGCGATCTGCTCGGCGCGGGCGCCGGAGCTTTCCAGCGCCATCAGCAGGCCGGCCTTCATCTGCGCCTTGGCGCGGGCGATCTCCGCATCGGTGACGGTCTCGGTGGCGTCGGCGATCTGGTCGATCACGACCTTCATCAATTCGGGCGCGTCGGCGCTGTCGGTGCCGGAATAGAGCCCGAACAGCCCCGTGTCCGAATACGGCATGTGGAAGGTGCTGATCGTGTAGCAGAGGCCGCGCTTCTCGCGCACCTCCTGGAACAGCCGCGAGGACATGCCGCCGCCGAGCACGATGGTGAAGACCTGCAGGCTGTAGAGATCCTGATGCCTGATCGGCAGGCCCTGCAACGCCATCGCGATGTGGACCTGCTCGAGATCGCGGCTCTCGACCTTGGTGCCGCCGCCGAAGCTCGCGGGCGCCGGCACCGGCGCGGCGGGGCCGGCGAACTTGCCGAAACGCTTCTCCGCCTCATCGACCACGGCGCGATGGTTCACCGCGCCGGTCGCCGCCACCACCATGTCGGGCGCGCGATAGTTGCGGGCGAGATAGGCGCGCAGCCGGTCCGGATTGAACGAGCGCACCGTCTCCGGCGTGCCGAGGATGGAACGGCCGACCGGCTGGTCGGGGAACGCGGTTTCCTGCAGGCGGTCGAACACCAGATCGTCCGGCGCATCCTCGGTGGCGCCGATCTCCTGCACGATGACGTTCTGCTCGCGGGCGAGCTCGGTCGGATCGAAGCTCGGATCGGACAGGATGTCCGACAGCACGTCGATCGCCAGCGGCACGTCGGCGCGCAGCACGCGGGCATAATAGGCGGTGGTCTCGACGCTGGTCGCGGCGTTGAGGTCGCCGCCGACCGCCTCGATCTCCTCGGCGATGGCGCGGGCGCTGCGGCGCGTCGTGCCCTTGAACGCCATGTGTTCCAGGAGATGCGAAATGCCGTGCTCGTCGCCTTGCTCGTCGCGGCTGCCGGAGCCGACCCAGACGCCGAGCGAGGCGGTTTCCAGATGCGGCATCTCGTCGGTCACGACGGTGAGACCGGACGGCAGACGGGTGACTTCGACGCTCATGCCATTGCTCCCTGTCGCGCCGCGCGCGACGCACGCGCCACGAACTCCTCGACCTTCGCCTGATCGGCCGGCAGCATCGTGAACTGTTCCTTCCGCGACATCAGATCGCCGAGCCAGTCCGGCAGCGCCGGTCGGACGCCACAGGCCGCCTCGACCGCGTCGGGGAACTTCGCCGGATGCGCGGTCGACAGCGCCACCATCGGCACCGCCGGATCGCGCGGTTCCTTCTCGATCACGGCGAGGCCGACCGCGGTGTGCGGATCGACGACATAGCCGCTCTCGCGCCGCACCGCGCGCATGGTCGCCGCGGTTTCCTCCTCGTCGGCGCGGCCGGCGCTGAAGCGCTTGCGGATCTCGCCCAGCGCGGCCGACGACAGCGTGAAGCTCTTCGACTGCGCCAGCGAGCCCATCAGCGCGCGCACCGGCGCGGCGTCGCGGCCATAGGCGTCGAACAGCAGCCGCTCGAAATTCGACGATATCTGAATGTCCATCGACGGCGAGGCGGTGGCGATCACCTCGCG